>Ga0194123_10001066_pt1 | contig 44160 bp, 38 predicted proteins | sample TA2MahsurfametaG_5_FD_155479 | JGI IMG/M metagenome (GOLD analysis project Ga0194123, IMG submission 155479) | Freshwater microbial communities from Lake Tanganyika, Tanzania - TA2015023 Mahale A surface | ecosystem: Environmental > Aquatic > Freshwater > Lake | place: Tanzania: Lake Tanganyika... | reverse complement strand
AGGTTCGAGTCCTTGTGCGCCTACCAATGAAATCAATATGTTAGACAGCCGCCCTTCTGTTTGTTGCTTGGCGGTCCGCGACTGGTCTGGGCGTCGAACAGCATAGCGTCGGCAACCACGGATGCCGAAATGGGCGCGAATGACGCGCCTTGGCACTTCAAAAAATCCTGCATTGGGCTGCGCCCAGGCAATAGCGCTCGGTTTACCGTGTTGCGGACGCAGGGCTGAAATTTTCCGTCTCACACCAGAATAATTTTCCCCGGCCGAGCAGAACCTGCAAGCGGATCGTACAACGTTCCCGAGCCGATAGCCGCATGGGGTTACTCAAAATAACTATTGACAAGAAGGAGTATCCTGCACAGCGTTACCTTTAAGTAATTCGTTTTTAAAAAAACCAATCGGGAGAGGAAGTGCTTATGTCGAAACAAAAAGATGATGTTGCGGGGAAAGAAAGCGCCCAGGCGAATACGGCGCTGGACCGCCGCAGCTACCTTAAATCTGCCGCAGTGGGCGCAGCGGGCGTTGGGTCTGCGGCGCTTGCGGCGCCAAGCATCGCCCATGCGCAGAACCGGACCTTCCGCCTGAAGCTTCAGAGCAACTGGACTGGAATCGGTATCGAATCGCAGGACCGCGCCACGCGGCTATTCGTGGAGCGCGTCAATAGAATGTCAGGTGGGCGCATTGAAATCACGAATTTCAATGCCGAAGTGCTGCTCGGGATTGGAGAGACATTCCGTGGTGTTGGCTCCGGCGTGGCGGATCTCGCCGTGACTGCGCCGATCTATCATCGCGGCATTGTGCCTGTCGCCGAATATCTGTGGGCGGTACCTTTCTTCCCGTTCACAAATCTTGAGTTCTATGAACTGATCTATCAATACATGGGCATCAAGGAAATTTTCCAGGAAGCCTATCGCCCCCATAACGTGGCGCATCTTACCTACCAGTGTTCTGATGAATGGGGCGCCATGGTATCCACCAGGCCCGTTGCGAAATATGCCGATTTCCGCGGCATGAAGGTTCGTGCCTTCGGCATCTGGGCGGATTGGCTGGTGCATAATGGCGCATCGATCGTCACAGTGCCCGGCGGTGAAGTCTACACCGCGATCCAAACGCGCATCCTGGATGCGGCGGCCTTCGGTTCCCCGGATGCCTGGGCCGGCATGAAAATGCACGAGGTTTGCAAATACTACATCAACCCCTCAGTCGTTCCCTATGACGTTACTGAGGTCATCATGAATCAGCGAACCTTCAATTCCATGCCGGCTGACCTGCAGGAAGTCATGATCTCCGCGTCACGGGTCATGAATTGTGATATCTCAGCGCTCACGATCCCGACCGATGTGCGTGGTCGCAAAAGGCTCGCCGATGGTGGCATGCAAACCATCATGATACCTGATGATGAATTGGTGAAGGCCGCCGATTGGTGCTGGAATCGGTTCTTGAGCATGAAGGGCAAGATGCCCCATATCGACAAGGTGATCGATATCTACACCAATGCGCGGCAGGTCTATAGGGATTATTACGGCCCGAAGCGCCTGCCTGTTTGACGCCACGTGCCTGATGAAGCCGTTTGGTCACACCATTTCGGCTTCATCAGGACAGCGTGATTGAACATTTGCCAGATCCAAACGCGACCCTTCTGACCGCCGCCATGGCCCAGCGCATGGCACACGATGAGGGAAGCGCCCTATGCGGCAATTCAAGGAAATGAGGACCTAAAGATGGCAGTCATTGAAGCCTATCTTCGCTTCACGGATTGGCTGAACGCCAAATTCGCCTGGATCGTCGCCTTCATGATCTGCCCGATGCTTTTCATCATGGTTTGGGAAATCGTGATGCGCTATTTCCTGAATTCACCAAGTCATTGGGCCTATGAAGTATCGCTTTTTATCTTTGGGGCCTACATCGTTCTGGGTGGAGCCTATACTTATCTGGCCGGCGGCCACATCAATGTTGACATCGTCTGGGGAAGGCTGCCGCCGCGCGGGCGCGCCCTGCTTGATGTCATAACCAGTGCTTTCGCCTTTCTTTATCTCGGGGTGCTTTTCTGGGTATCGCTCGAGATCACGATCAATTCCTGGCAGATCGGTGAGACCACAATGTCCCACTGGAAGCCGATCTATTACCCGCTTCGCACCACATTGCCGGTCGGCTGTTTTCTTTTTCTGATGCAGGTTCTTGCGCAACTGATCCGCAATATCGGCATCCTGGCCAAGGGGCACGATGTTTTTCCCGTCCGAACCTATGTTCCGGGCGGCACCTCCGACTCTACGCCTGTCGGATAAGCGCGCCATGCTCTCCCTGACACAAAACGGAAACATCCTTTCTGGAGGATTCAGATGCTCGCGCTAGGCCCTGAATGGCTCACGATTATCCTGTTCGGTAGCCTGGTGCTGCTTCTGGTCGCGGGGCTTCCCCTGGTATTCGCCATTGGCGGCGTGGCCACGGTTTTTATCATCATCCTTTGGGGCCCGCACGCGCTGCCCATCCTGGCCAATCGAACATACATGGCCATGGATATGTTTCTGCTTGTGGCTGTGCCGATGTTCATATTCATGGGCGCAATGCTGCAACGATGCGGCATTGCCGAAGACATGTATGAGCTGATGTATCACTGGATGGGCGGGCTTCGTGGAGGCTTGGCGGCTGGCACAGTTCTTATCTGCACCATGTTTGCAGCGATGGTCGGCATTAGCGGCGCCGCCACAACATCCATGGGATTGATCGCGCTTCCATCCATGCTCAAGCGAGGCTACAGCAAACGAATCGCCATAGGCTGTATTTCGGCAGGCGGATCGCTTGGTATTCTGATTCCGCCCAGTGTCCTGATGATCATTCTGGCCCTGACATCGCGGGTTTCGGTGGGCCAGATGTTCATCGCAGGCATCCTGCCTGGGTTGCTACTGAGCGGCCTGTTCGTGGCCTATATCCTCATTCGTTCCCACTTCCAGAAGGATTTGGGGCCAGCCGTACCCTTCGAGGCAAGGCTACCTCTGCGCGACAGACTGAAACTTTTAGGAGCTTTGTTGCTTCCCATTGGCCTGATTTTTGCCGTCATGGGCTCGATGTTCTTTGGCATCGCAACACCAAGCGAGGCTTCGGCGATCGGCGCCCTGGGGGCGATTGTGAGTGCAGCGCTTAAGCGAACATTGACCCGGGCGAATTTCACCTCGGCGCTTTTCATCACCCTCAAACTGAGCGCCATGGTGATCTGGATTGTGTTTGCCGCCTCCGCCTTCACCTCACTTTACGCGGTCACGGGCGCTTCGTCTCTGGTCGGCACATTGATCAAGGAAGTCGGCGATCCCTGGATGGTGATCATTACCATGATGGCTATCCTGTTCGTCCTTGGCATGTTCTTCGACCCTTCGGGCATTGTGCTTTTGACGGCGCCAATCTTTTTCCCGATTGTGATCTCGCTTGGGTTTGACCCTCTGTGGTTTGCCATTCTGTTCGTGATCAATATGGAATTGGCCTACCTGACGCCCCCCTTCGGCTTCAACCTGTTCTACATGAAGGCAGTGGCACCCCCCAGCATCACGATGATGGATATCTATAAATCGCAGACTCCCTTCGTATTGCTCATGCTCCTTGGGCTTGGGCTGTGTATGATCTTTCCTGGGATCATCACCTGGCTGCCCAGCCTGATGACAAGCTGATGCAGGGCTGATGCCGGAAAGCCCGATCGCCTCGACGCGCAGAAGGCGTTCTTGTTGAAGCCGGCTGCGGCAGGGCGCAAGGGCTGGATGAAAAACGCGGGTTCGCCGGACGGTTCGCCGGCTTGGTGGCGATTGCCATGATGTGCCTCCCTTCCAGAAGCGAATGCGCCACGATGAGGGGGGAGGCGTGACCCGCGCTTTGGTTGCGTCTGGGAAGATGTCAGAAAAAAAATAATGGCGGGGGTTTCCGCTGGCTGGGGTGCCGCCCGCGCCCAAAGCCGCAACATGGCGTAGGGTGCGCTCCGCCGGGATTCGGGAAAGACAATCGCTTGGGACAAAATTCAATGCTGCGCGGCGTGGCGCTGATGGTGGTGGCCATGGGGGTGCTGCCGCTATTGGATGTTTGCGCCAAATTTTTGGGCCAGGGCGGCATTCCCATTCTGCAAATTGTCTGGGCGCGGATGTTTTTTGGGGCCGTTTTCATCCTGCCCTTTGCCTGGCGGATGGCCGGGCCGCGCTGCCTGGTGCCGGAAAGGCCCGGCTTTCATGCGGCGCGCGCAGCGTTTCTGCTGGGGTCCACCGGCTTTTTCTTCGGCGCCATCGGCTTCATGCCGATTGCCGATAGCCTAGCCATTTTCTTCGTGCAGCCCTTGCTGATTACGGCGCTTTCGCCGCTTTTGCTGAAGGAAAAGGTCGGCCCTCGGCGCTGGGCGGCGGTTGCGATTGGCTTTTGCGGCACGCTGATCATTATCCGGCCCGGTTTGCAGGACTTCAATCCAGGCATGGCTTTGGCCTTTGCATCCGGCACCTGCATGGCGCTTTACATGCTGATCACGCGGCGGCTCGCGCGGGATGAAGACCCGCTGATGACAACCTTCCACACCAGCCTGATGGGGGCCGCGATGATGAGCCTGACGCTGCCCTTTTTATGGGAGGCGCCCGATAGCGGGGAATGGGGCTTGTTGCTGCTGCTGGCAGCTATTGCGGTGGCCGGGCACTTCCTGATTGCGCGCGCCTATACCATGGCCGAGGCATCGCTGCTGGCGCCCTTGGCCTATACCGAGATGATCATGGCGACGCTGGCCGGCTGGTGGTTCTTTGGCGAAATGCCTGATGGTTGGACGTTTTTTGGTGTGGGTATTCTGATTGCCTGCGCGGTCTATATCTCGGTGCGCGAAAGGGTGAGGCGCGTTGCGGTGGCGCGGGAGTTTGAGCAGCCCTGAGGGGGTTGAGCGCCCAAGTCATGGTTTCCAAAGGCCTCGGGCCTTTGGTGGGTGGGTTTCAGGGAGGGCAAAGCCCTCCCTGACCTGTCCCCTCAGCAAAACCCCTTGCCTTCCCGCCCCCTCCCCTCCTATTCTCCGCTTCATGCGTGAAGTTTCGCGTCGCTTCGGCCTGGATCATGGGGTTTCTGCCCCTGCTCCCGCCTGCGCGCTACTTGGGCTTCGACTTATCCGCCCCTGGGCGTGAAGGCTTGCCGCGCGCGGCGGGCATCGCTCAGGGGAAGCCTTTCATTCCACGCAACCCATTGAATGCCCAGGGGAACCCCTATCATGGCCATAAATCATCCTTCTTTCGGCAAGCTGGCCGATAACCGCATCATCATGTTCGACACCACGCTGCGCGATGGTGAGCAGTCCCCCGGTTTTTCCATGAACCTCCAGGAAAAGCTCCGCATGGCGGAAGCTTTGGCGGAATTGGGCATTGATGTGATGGAAGCGGGCTTCCCCATTGCCTCGCCGGGGGATTTTGAAAGCGTGCTGTCCATCGCGCAGCGTTTTGCCAAGGATGGCCCGGTGATTTGCGGCCTGTCGCGCACCGCGCCGGCGGATATTCTGCGCGCGGCTGAGGCGGTGAAGCCGGCGGCACGCAAGCGCATCCATACCTTTGTTTCGACCAGTCCCTTGCATATGCGGGTCAAGCTGCGGCTGGAACCGGAACAGGTGCTGGAATTGGTGACCAGCAGCGTGGGCCTCGCCCGCCAGCACACGGATGATGTGGAATGGTCGGCGGAAGATGGCACGCGGACGGACCCGGATTTCCTTTGCCGTTGTGTGGAAGCCGCCATCAAGGCGGGGGCTACTACCATCAATATCCCTGACACGGTCGGTTATGCTCTGCCTGAGGATATGACGCGCATTTTCACCATGGTGCGGGAACGCGTGCCGGGGGCGGATCAGGTGATCCTGTCCGCGCATAATCATAATGACCTTGGCCTGGCGGTGGCGAATACGCTTGCTGCCATTCGTGCCGGCGTGCGCCAGATTGAAGCCACCATCAATGGCATTGGCGAACGCGCGGGCAATGCCTCGATCGAAGAAGTGGTGATGGCGCTGCGCACGCGCGCCGATGCGATCCCGGTGGCCAATGGCATTGTCACGCAGAATATCCTGAAGACCAGCCGCTTGCTCGCCACGATTACGGGCTTTGATGTACAGCCCAATAAGGCGATTGTGGGCCGCAATGCCTTCGCCCATGAATCTGGCATCCATCAGGATGGCGTGCTGAAGGACAAATCCACCTATGAAATCATGACGCCGGAATCTGTCGGCTGGTCCACATCTTCGCTGGTGATGGGCAAGCATTCCGGCCGCGCTGCCTTCCGCGACAAGCTGAAGGCCATGGGGTATGAGATTGGCGACAATCAGCTGAACGACGCCTTCCGCCGCTTCAAGGACCTCGCGGACCGCAAGAAGGTGGTCTATGATGAAGATATTGTGGCGCTGGTGGATGATGAGGTGGTCCGCCAGAATGATAGGCTGAAGCTGCTGGCACTCACGGTCGCGACGGGGATGAATACCCGCCCCACGGCCTCTATCGCGCTCGAAGTGGATGGCGAAAGGCGCGAAGGGGTGGCGGCGGGCGATGGCGCGGTGGATGCCACCTTCAATGCGCTGCGCCAGGCCTTCCCGCATGAAGTCAACCTGAAGCTCTATGCCGTGCAATCCGTCACGGGCGGCACGGATGCGCAGGCGCGGGTCACCGTGCGGCTGGAAGAAGCCGGCAAGCTGGTGGATGGCCAGGGGGCGGATACGGATACCATTGTCGCCTCGGCCCGCGCCTATGTGCATGCGCTGAACAAGCTTTTGGTCAAGCGCGAACGCACCGAACCGCCGGCGGTGCTGCGGGCCTGAAGCGCCCCGGGGGCCAGCCCCCCGGATTACGGCTTGAGGATCAGGGCCAGGGGGGGTAAATCCCTGGTTCTTCTGGCTTGTCGGAAAGCCATTTCCGCCACCTCGACGCCCTTGCGCCGGGGCTTATTCTGTTTGCAAAGGGTTTCAGCATGTTCGGACGCCTATTCGGCTTCCTGTCCGCCGATATGGCCATTGACCTCGGCACTGCGAATACGCTGGTCTATGTGAAGGGCCGGGGCATCGTTTTGAATGAGCCGAGCGTGGTCGCCATTTCCGATCAGCGTGGCCGTAAGCAGGTGCTGGCGGTGGGTGAAGAAGCGAAGCTCATGCTGGGGCGCACGCCGGGAAATATCTCGGCCATTCGGCCCTTGCGGGATGGCGTGATCGCGGATTTCGAAGTGGCGGAAGAAATGATTAAGCATTTCATCCGCAAGGTGCATAATCGGCGCGGCTTTGCCTCCCCCATGATCATTGTGTGTGTGCCTTCGGGGTCCACGGCGGTGGAACGGCGCGCCATTCAGGAAAGTGCGGAAAGCGCCGGGGCGCGCAAGGTACTGCTGATTGAAGAACCCATGGCGGCGGCGATCGGGGCCGGCCTGCCGGTGACGGAACCATCAGGTTCGATGGTGGTGGATATTGGCGGCGGCACCACGGAAGTGGCGGTCATCAGCCTGGGCGGCATTGTCTATGCGCGCAGTGTCCGTGTGGGGGGCGACAAGCTGGATGAGGCGATCATTTCCTACATCCGCCGGCAATTCAATCTGCTGATCGGTGAAAGCACCGCGGAACGCATCAAGCTTGAAATCGGCGCCGCCGCCCAGCCCGAGGACGGCGAGGATGGCCCCACCGCCGAGGTGAAAGGCCGCGATTTGATGAACGGCGTCCCGCGGGAGGTCATTATCAGTCAGCGTCAGGTGGCGGAAGCGCTGGCCGAACCCGTGGGGCAGATTGTGGATGCGGTGAAGACCGCTTTGGAAAACACCCCGCCTGAGCTTGCCGCCGATATCGTGGATAAGGGCATTGTGCTGACCGGCGGCGGGGCTTTGCTTGGCCGGCTGGATCAGGTGCTGCGCGATGCGACCGGCCTGCCGGTTGTCGCAGCCGAAGATGCGCTTTCTTGTGTGGCGCTCGGCACCGGGCGCGCGCTTGAGGATATCAAGCGGCTGCGACATGTGCTGACATCCATGTATTGAAAGGGACCAAGGTAGCCCCGCGTGATCAGGCTCAGCATCCCGCTACGGCAGGTATTGGCGCGGCTTTCGCTGCCGATCATGATTGCTTTTGCCTTTGGGGTGATGCTGTTGGGCAAGGCAGATACGCTGCTGGTGGAACGGATGCGCTCCACGCTTTCTGATGCGCTGGCGCCGATTTACGCGGCGATATCCCAGCCAGTGAATGCGGTTGAAGAAGCGGTGGCGGAAATCCGTGGCCTGGCGACGCTGCGCAGTGACAATGCAAGGCTGCGTGAGGAAAATGAGCGTCTGCGCCGCTGGCATGCGGCGGCCTTGGGGCTTGAATCGGAAAATGCGCTACTCCGCCGCCAGCTTGGCTTCATGCCTGAAGGTGCGCCCAATTTTCACGCCGCGCGGGTCGTGGCAGATGGTGGCGGCACCTATGCCCGCGCCGTGCTGCTTTCCATCCCGCCCCAGCATGGCATCCGCAAGGGCCAGGTAGCTTTGGATGAACGTGGCTTTGTGGGCCGGGTGACTGAAGTGGGGTCCCGTTCCGCCCGCGTATTGCTGGCGACCGACATGAACAGCCGCGTGCCAGTCACGCTGGAAGGCAGCCGCGCGCGCGCGGTGATGGCCGGCACCAATGGGGCCCGCCCGCGCCTGGCGCATTGGCCGGAAGGCGTCATTCCGCAGGAAGGTGAAAGGGTGGTCACCAGCGCGCAGGCCAATGCCTTCCCGGCCGGCCTGCCGGTCGGCGTGGTTCGACGTAACGCGCAAGGATCGCTGGAAGTGGAGCTATTCGCGCGGCTCGATCATCTGGAAATGGTGCGGCTATTTGATTTTGGCCTTTCGGGCATTCTGCCGCCGGAAGCGGTGGCGCGCCCGGAACCGCGCGCGTCTCGGCGCTGAGCCCCGCCTATGAGCCTTGCGCCAAAACTCCGCGCGCCACCGCCCGGGCGCCCGGAACCGCCGCAGGATTTGCCGCGTCGGCTTGAGGCGCTGCTGCGCCTGGCTTTTCCGCTGGTCTCCACCGCGCTGGTGCTGATCCTATCCGCGACGCCGAGCGGCCTGCCGGCGCTGGCCTTCGCGCTGGCCATGCCATCGATTGCCTTCTGGACCGTGTTTCGCCCTGCCGGCATGGCGCCGCCAATGGTCTTTGTGCTTGGGCTCTTGCTGGATTTCCTGACCATGGCGCCGCTTGGGGTCCACATCATCGCCTTACTTGCCTTGCATGGCGCGGCGATGCGGCTGCGTTTTTGGTTGGCGCGGCAGGGTTTTATTGTCGTGTGGCTTTGCTTTTGCGTGGGCGCCTTGGGCGCGACGCTGCTTACCTGGGGTTTCACGGCCTTGCTGCTGCTCAGTCTGCCGCCATGGCCGCCGATTTTCCATACATTGTTGCTGGCAACAGGGTTTTATCCACCCATCGCCATTCTGCTGTCGCGCGCGCATGAAGCGATGCGCCGGGCGGAGAATGCGCCATGAAGTTCTGGCCCGGGCGGCGTGTGGCTGGGCTTGGCGCCAATACAAACATCAAGCGGGAAGAAGAACGCCGCCGCAGCATTTTCACCCGCCGTGCCGCTTTCCTTGGTGTGGTGCAGTTGGGCGCGCTCGGGTTTTTGGGGCATCGGCTTTATCGCTTGCAGATTGAAGAAGGCCGGCGCTACGCGACCTTGGCAGAAGAAAATCGCGTCAGTGCCAGGCTTTTCGCGCCGCCGCGCGGGCGTATTTTGGACAGGCGCGGTGAAGTGGTGGCGGGCAATCGCCTGAATTGGCGCGCCCTGCTGGTGGCAGAACAGACCACCGATGTCACGGCCACGATTGAAACCTTTGCCCGCATCGTGCCCCTGCAGGATCATGAAAAGGCAAGGATAGAACGCGATATCCGCCGCAATCGCCGCTTCGTTCCCGTCATCCTGCGCGAATTCCTGAGCTGGGAAGAAATGGCGGCGATTGAGGTCAATGCGCCCGACCTGCCCGGCGTTTCCGTGGATATGGGCACAACCCGCATCTATCCCGAAACCGAACATCTGGCGCATGTGCTTGGCTATGTTGGCACACCGACCGAACAGGAAGCGGGCGATGAGGGCATTGTGAACCTGCCCGGCATGCGTGTGGGCCGTGCCGGGCTTGAACGCTTCCATGACCGCGTGCTGCGCGGCCGCGCCGGTGCGGTGCAGGTTGAAGTGAATGCCGTTGGCCGCGTGATCCGTGAATTGGATCGGCGCGAAGGGATTCCCGGACAGGATGTGCAGATTTCGGTCGATACCGGACTGCAAAAGGCCATCCGCAATAAGATCGAGGAAGGCACAACCGCGGTGCTGTTGGATGCGCGCAATGGCGAAATACTCGCCATGGCGACCAAGCCTTCCTTTGACCCGAATATCTTCAATTCAGGTGTCAGCGCCGCCCAATGGCGGCAATGGACTGCTTCGCGTTCCACGCCGCTGATCAACAAGGCAACGAATGGGCTTTATGCGCCGGGGTCCACCTTCAAGATGGTGGTGGCACTCGCAGCGCTGGAAGCCAAGGTGTGTCGGCCTGGCGATATTGTGTATTGCCCCGGCCATTTCGATTTCGGCGATAATCGCTTCCATTGCCATAAACAAAGTGGCCATGGCGGGATGAATATGCGCACCGCCATTGCACAAAGCTGCGATGTCTATTTCTACGAAATGGCGCGCCGCACCGGCATGGACAAGATCGCCGCCATGTCCAATCGCTTCGGGCTTGGCGTGGAGCTTGACATCGAATTGCCCGGGACGCGGCGCGGGCTGGTGCCAACGCGCGGCTGGCGGCAGGCGCAGGGCCATCCCTGGAATATCGGCGATACGATTGTACATGGGATCGGCCAGGGGTTTTATCAGCTGACACCGCTATCCCTTGCCGTCATGACCGCGCGGCTTGCCACAGGCCGTGCCGTGCAGCCGCATCTGACACGCGCCATTGCCGGCCAGCCGCTGCGCGGCGGCAAGCCCGAGGATTGGCCATCACTCGGCATACCGGAAGCCGATTTGCGCGTTGTCCGTGAATCCATGTGGGCAGTGGTGAATGGCGGCGGCACGGCGGGCGCCGCACGGCTACCCGGGCAATATGGCGTGATGGCAGGCAAGACCGGCACAACGCAGGTCAGGCGTATCTCTCGTGAACAGCGCGAAAGGGGTTTCAATGTCGCGACCCTGCCGCGCGAATGGCGGCCGCATGCGCTATTTGTCGCCTATGCGCCGTATGACAATCCGGTCTTCGCGCTTTCGGTCATTGTGGAACACGGCACCAGTGGATCGGGCGCTGCCGCACCGCTTGCGCGGGATATTCTGGTGGAAGCCTTCCAGCGCCTGCCCCCCAATCCCACACCCCGAGACCCGCGCGTGGCGGAGCTTGGCCGATGATTTTTGAACGCCGGCTGCTCACGGAAAGTCGCGGCGCTGGCCTGGTTTCCAAGCTTTGGCGCGTGCCCTGGCTTTTTGTGCTGCTGTTGGGTGGCATTGCCGCCATTGGCTATGTGGCTTTGCTCACGGCAGGCAGCGGCAATCCTGATGCCTATGCGCAGAAACACGCGCTGCGCTTCGGGTTTTGCCTGGTGATCATGCTGAGCATCGCCTTCATTGATATCAGGTTCATCCTGCGCTTCGCCTGGGTGGGTTATGCCATTGCACTCAGCCTGCTGGTGCTGGTGCTGTTTCACGGCAATGTCGGCAAGGGCGCACAGCGTTGGATTGATCTCGGCCCCGTGCAACTGCAACCATCGGAGTTGATGAAAATCATGCTGGCGCTGGGATTGGCGGCCTGGTTTCATCGCGCTTCCTGGGAACGCATGGGCAATCCGCTTTTCCTGATCCCGCCCGCGCTGATGGTGCTGGTGCCGGTCGCATTGATTCTGAAGCAGCCCAATCTCGGCACCGCGCTAATCACTGGTATGGTAGGCGCCGCAGTGTTCTGGGCAGCCGGCATGCGCTGGTGGAAATTCGCGCTGATGGCAGGCGCAGCTGCCATCGCGGCACCCATCGCCTACGATCAGTTGCGCGATTATCAGCGCGCGCGCATCACCACCTTCCTCGATCCGGAAAGCGACCCGCTGGGTGCAGGCTACAACATCATCCAATCCAAGATCGCGCTTGGGTCGGGCGGCATGTCCGGCAAGGGTTTCCTGCAAGGCACACAGGGGCATTTGAACTTCCTGCCGGAAAAGCAGACGGATTTCATCTTCACCCTGATCGCCGAGGAATTCGGCTTCATCGGCGCCATCGCCACGCTGTTCATGCTGCTGTCGGTGATTGTATTCTGCTACATCGTCGCTTTTCGGTCGCGCGATCAATTCGGTCGGCTTCTCGCGATTGGGCTTGGCACCAACTTCTTCCTCTATGTGTTTGTGAATGTCGCCATGGTCACCGGAGCGGTTCCGGTGGGCGGCGTGCCGCTGCCGCTGATCAGCCATGGCGGTTCGGCCATGCTGACGGTGATGATCGGGTTCGGGCTTTTGCTGTCAGCCTATGTGCACCGAGACGCCGAATTGGGACCCATGCGTGAATAGCGCGCGGCTGCTGCTGGCTTGGGTGTTGGCCGGGCTGGTGGCGGGCATCGTGCTGCATCTTTCGGGCAATACCGCTTACGCCACGATCGCCTGGGCTGCGGCTTCCTTGCCGGTTGCGCTGCATGTGGCCCTGGGGGTGATCCGCTCACTTCGGGGTGGGCGGCTTGGCGTGGATGTGATTGCGCTTTTCTCCATCCTGGGCGCCTTGGCGTTGGATGAGGCCGCTACCGCCGCCGTGATTGCGTTGATGGTCGCAGGTGGCGAGGCGCTTGAATCCTGGGCCGAGGGCCGCGCGCAAGGGGCGCTGACGGACCTACTGGCCCGCGCCCCGCGCGGTGCGGCGCGCATCAGCAATGGCGAAATCAGCGACATCACACTGGATGCCATCACGCCCGGCGATCTGCTGCTGGTCCGCCCCGGAGAAACAGTCCCCGCCGATGGCACGCTGGAAGATGCTGGCGCAACGCTTGATGAAAGCATGCTGACCGGCGAACCTCTGCCGGTTTCGTTACAGCAAGGGGCAAGGCTGCGCAGCGGTGCGGTGAATGCCGGCGGCGCCTTTCGCATGCAGGCCAGCGCAGGGGCAGCAACCAGCACTTACGCCGCCATCATCCGGCTGACGCAGGCTGCGGCGCAAGCGCGTGCGCCGCTTGTCAGGCTCGCGGATCGTTGGGCGATTGCCTTCATCATTCTGACCTGTTGCGTGGCTGGCGTGGCCTGGTTGATTTGCGGCGATCCACGCCGCGCGCTGGCGGTGCTGGTGGTGGCAACCCCCTGCCCGCTGATCCTGGCCGCGCCCATTGCGCTGGTTGCCGGCATTGGTCGCGCGGCGCGGCGCGGCATCGTGGTGAAGGGTGGCGCCGCGCTGGAGCGGTTGGCGCGCATTCGCACGGTGATTTTCGACAAGACCGGCACGCTGACCCCCGGTCGGCCGAGGCGGGCGGGGATTGAGGCCGACGCTGCCCTTGGCCGCGATGCGGCGCTGCGTCTGGCGGCCGCCTTGGCGCAGGCTTCGACGCACCCGGTTTCTGTCGCTTTGGTCGCCGCAGCACGGGCGCGTGGCTTTGATCTGCCCGTGCCCGAAAGCGTGGAGGAAACGCCGGGCGGCGGGCTTTCCGGTCTGGTGGATGGCAAGGCGCTGACCCTTGGCAGTGAGGGCTTTCTGATTGGCCGCAATATGGGCCCCGAAGGCGGGCTTTTCGCCGCCGCCTTGGTAAGTGCCGCTGGTTCGGTCGGTTGGTTGGCGGTGGAAGGGCGCGCGGCAGCGGCCTTCATCATGGCGGATGGGCTCCGCGAAGAAGCGCCCCGCGCCGTACGGGCACTCCGCCAACTGGGCGTTGCGCGCATTCTGATGGTGACGGGGGATCGCGCCGCTGCCGCCACGCCCATCGCGGCGGCACTCCGTTTGGATGCCATGCTGGCAGACCGGGACCCGGAAGGAAAATTGGTGGCGCTCGAGGCCGAGGCCGCGAATGGCCCGGTCGCCATGGTGGGTGATGGCGTGAATGACGCGCCGGTATTGGCCGCCGCTGATGTCGGCATTGCCATGGGCGCGCATGGCACCGCGGCGGCGGCCGAGGCAGGCGATGTTGTGCTGCTGGCGGACAGGTTGGACCGTGCGCCGGAAGCCATCGCCATTGCACGCCGCGCACGGCGCATTGCGCTGCAAGCGATTTTGCTCGGCATGGGGTTGTCGCTGCTGGCCATGGTCGCCGCCGCCTTCGGCTGGCTGAGCCCGCTGGCTGGCGCGCTGTTGCAGGAAGCGATTGATGTCGCGGCCATTCTTTATGCTCTGCGCGCCCTACTACCCGGGAAGGATGGCGCTGTGGCGCAACTGTCTGGCGAGGCCGGGCTTTCCGAGCGCGTTGCCGAACATGCCGGGCTGCGCGATCTGGCCGAGGCCCTGCGCGGCGCGGGTGAGAGCCTGCATGACGGCCCGGCGCAGCTTGCCGAATTGCGCGCGCTGGAACGGCGGCTCCGCGATGAATTGCTGCCGCATCAGGCCGCCGAGGAAAGCGCGCTTTACCCGGAAGCCGCCGCGCGGCTTGGTGGGCAGGATCCGCTTGGGGTGTTGCTGCGCATGCATACCGAAATCGAGGGGCTGGCGGATCGGTTTTCGGCGCTGTTACCGCTTGCCGAGGCGCCAGGGGGCCTCACGGAAGTAGCGGCGGCGCATTCCCCTCGCTAAACCACTCGTTTCTGCGCTAAAACCTGAGTTGAGATGATCACACAGCCCCCCGAATCCGAAGCGCCAAGCCGCGATGGGCTTTGGCCCATGCCGCCCGGCCCGCCGCATGAGGAACGCCATTTCACGCAGAATGAGGTGGTGCGCGATCTGGTCATCGGCACCGCCGATGGCCTGACCGTGCCCTTTGCGCTGGCGGCGGCCTTGTCGGGCGCGGTTGCGGCCAATCCACTGATTGTCACGGCGGGTCTTGCGGAAATTGCGGCCGGATGTGTTGCGATGGGGCTTGGTGGGTATCTGGCCGCGCGCACGGAGGCCGAGCATTTCACCGCCGAACGCCGGCGCGAAGAAGAAGAAACCGAAATCTACCCGGATCGCGAACGCTGGGAAGTCGCCGCGATCCTGCATCGCTATGGTGTGCGCGGAGATGCGCTGCGCATGGCGGTGGACAGCATCTGCGCCGATAAGCGCCGCTGGGTGGATTTCATGATGCGCTTCGAATTGGATTTGAAGGAACCCCAGCCCGATCGCGCGGCGCGTTCAGCCATCACGATTGGCGGCGCCTATGTGGTGGGCGGGCTATTGCCGCTTTCGCCTTATATGCTGCTGGACAGTACGCAACAGGCCTTGGTGATTTCTGGCTGCATCACCGGCGTGGCGCTGGCGGGGTTCGGCTGGCTGAAGGCGAAAGCAACCGGATTGCCTGCGGCGCGCGGCGCGGTGCAGACCCTATTCATCGGCGGGCTGGCCGCCGGTGTTGCTTATATCGTGGCGAAGTTGGTAGGGGGATAGGGAGATAAAGATCTCGGCAGCTCAGCAGCCCAAAAAACAACGCATTCGAATGAAAAAATTTGTAACGTCTGTGTTTTGAACAAGAAAGCGCTGGAACACATCATTTCGTCTTATGGCAAATATTCCAACAGACCGTTTACGCCTGTCGAAGGCACCTCCACCTTCATTATTCGGTCTGGAAGATGAAAGTGGAGTAAATAGAGACGAATTAGAAGCTCAATTCATCCTAACCCAACCAGCCGCAGTATAGCCAGCTGCGCAATCGCGCGCCGCTATACTCTCTGCCGTAACGCTAAGGCCAGTGTTGGCCCCTTTGCACTGAATGATTTCGTTTGTTTCCGGATTCCGCATGACGACAACTGTTGGCCCAACACAGGCACCCAGAAATATGGCGAATGGTAAAAGACAAAAGCTTGCACGCATTTTTGCCCCGCTACAAAAAACTTACTTTCCTCATTATGACTAGAGGTGCTCTTATGGCAGTAGTGTCTAGCGCCTCAGATCGCCCGATTTGCCCGTGCCACCACCGCTTCAAACAGCACTTGGCAGCCGGCCTCAGCTTCTTCCGGCATGATGCTCTCCGCCTCGTTATGCGAAAGCCCATCCTTGCAAGGCGTGAAGATCATCGCGGTTGGCACCGAACGCGCGACATAAACCGCATCATGCCCGGCGCCCGAGATGATCTCACGCGATGCCAAGCCAAGGCGCTTGGCGGCCTCGCGCACCAGATCAACGCAGGAAGCATCAAAGGGTTGCGCGGGGATGCGGAATAGCTCCGTCAATTCCAGCTTGCAGCCATTGGCCTCCACCAGCTTGCGCGCTTCTTCCGGGAAGCTTTCGGCCAGGCCCTGGATTTGCGCATCTGACGGGTGGCGGAATTCCACGCTGAAGCGCACTTCGCCCGGCACCACATTGCGGCTGGCCGGCAGCACTTGCAGGAAGCCCACGGTGCCGCGGCCATCCTCACCCCGCGCGCGCATCAGCTGATCCACACGCTCAATCACGCGTGCGGCCGCCACCAGCGCATCGCGCCGTGCGGAAGGCGGCGTGGTGCCGGCGTGGCTATCCTGCCCAATGATCACGGCATCATACCAAACCTGCGCCTGCGCGCCGGTGACCACGCCAATCTGCTTGCCTTCACGTTCCAGGATCGGGCCCTGTTCGATATGGAGTTCGAAATAGGCATCCGCCGGGAAGGGTGCCGCCTTATGCGGGCCCTTATAGCCAATGGCGTCCAGCGCATCACCCACGCTGACTCCATCCACATCGCGCAGGCCATAGGCTTTTTCCTGCGTATAGATGCCGGCCCAAACGCCGCTGCCCATCAGCGAATGGCCGAAGCGGCTGCCTTCCTCATCGGTCCAATTCACCAATTCAATCGGCGCTTCTGTGACGATATTCAGGTCATGGATGCTCCGCATCACCTCAAGCCCGGCAATCACACCCAAAGCGCCATCGAATTTGCCGCCGGTGGGCTGGCTATCGAGATGGCTGCCGAGCAGCACGGGCAGGCGAGAGGGGTCGCGGCCTTCGCGGCGGGCAAACATATTACCGATGGAATCAACGCGGACGGTCAGGCCCAAAGCCTCGCACCAGCCGCGAAAACGATCCCGCCCGGCCTTGTCCACATCGGTCAGCGTCAGGCGCTTCACGCCGCCCTTGGGCGTGGCGCCGATTTCGGCCATCGCCATCAGACTGTCCCACAGCCGCTTGCCATCAATGCGCTGATTTGTGCCGCTCATGTTCCGTTACTTTCCCGCGTTGGATTTATTTTGCGTTTGGCGTGCCAAATGCCCCCTGTCCAGGGGCATTCAGCCTACCGCGAAACCGGCCGCGCGAAAGCGCGCCTGGCCTTCCGGGCCAATGAGTGCAGACAGCAAGGCGCGGGCACCCTCCGGATCAACGGCGCGCGTCGCGATGGCACCCCAATAGGGGGTCACAAGCTGCGCTGATTCAGGCAGCGGCCCCACCAGCGCCGCCCCCGGCACAGCGATGATTTCACTGATCTGGGAGATGGCAAGCGCCGCCCGGCCTTCCGCCACGGCGCCAACGGCAGCGCCGCCACCCGGAAACACCAGCACGCGCGCGCGCATCGCCTCGGCCAACCCCAGCCTTTCAATCAGACGCGCCGCATGGGTGCCGGCGGTCGCCCCTGTAGCCGGATCGGAATGGGCGATCATCGGGGCGGCCAGGATGGCTGCGCGCAAGGCGGCTTCCGTGCTGATATCTGGCCGCGCCGCGCCTTCGCGCACCGCCACCCCAATCAGCATGCGGCCCAATTCGCGCGCCGTATCGCCGTGCACCAAGCCGGCATTACCTAAGGCCGTAATTTGCGCGGCGCTATTCAGCACCAGATCGGCGGCCTCCCCTTCTCGCAAGCGGCGCGCGACGACGCCGGCATTGGCAGTTTGCAGTTCCACTGCGCGACCAGTGCGGGCCGAGAAGGCCGTGGCGATATCACGAACCGAAGCCGCTACCGCGCCAGTCCCAAGCAGCTTGAGAGGCGCTGTCTGGGCCAGGGCGAGCGCCGGCAAGGCAAGGGCAGCAAATAACGCGCGGCGTTGCATCTTCCAGGTCCCCATGTGCATCTTACGGGTTGATACTAACCCATGCCTGCCACCAGGAGAAACATCATGGCCCATGCGCTTGAAACCTCCAGCCCCGCTATTCTGCGCAACTCCGAATTGGATGCGGAAGCCGTGCGCGCGGCGCGGGTGGATTTGGCGGCCTGTTTTCGCATGGCCGCACGGCTTGGCCTGCATGAGGGGATTTGCAACCATTTCTCCTTCGTGGTGCCGGGGCGGGACGATCTGTTTCTGGTGAACCCTTATGGCTGGGCATTCTCGGAAATGACCGCATCGCGCCTGCTGGTCTGCGACTTCAAGGGCAATGTGGTGGCTGGCGACGGCGTGCCGGAAGCGACGGCGTTTTTCATTCATGCGCGCATGCACATGAACAAACCCCGCGCCAAGGCGGCGTTCCATACGCATATGCCGAATGCCACCGCGCTTGCCATGCTTGAAGGCCCGCCCTTGGTTTGGGCCGGCCAAAGCGCGCTGAAATTCTATGGCCGCACCCTGGTGGATGAGGATTACAATGGCCTCGCCCTGGATGAGAGTGAAGGCGACCGCATCGCCGCTTCCATTGGTGATGCCGATATCGTCTTCATGAAAAACCACGGCGTCATGGTCGTAGGTGCCAGCATCGCCGAAGCCTGGGATGATCTTTACTATCTGGAACGTGCAGCGGAAGCGCAGCGCCTGGCGATGGGCACGGGGCGCAAGCTGAAGCCAGTGCCGGCCGAGATTGCCGCGCGCACCTATGCGCAGATGCGCGAAGGCGATCGTGAAAGTGCCAGGCTGCATCTGGAAAGCATCAAGCGCATCCTGACGCGGGAAGAACCGGATTTCATGCATTGAATTCTGCCGCCACCCAGCGCGGGTTATTGCTGCTGGTGATCACGACCGTCGGCTGGGGAATGAATTGGCCGGCGATGAAGGTGCTGCTCGCTGAATTGCCACCGCTCACCACACGCGCGATTGGCGGCGGGCTTGGTTTTGTGGTGCTGTTGGTGGTGGCGCTGGCACAACAGCAAAGCCTTGCAGTGCCGCGCGCGATTTGGGGCAGGCTGACGCTGATTTCGCTTCTGAATGTCACAGCCTGGATGGGGTTGGCGAGCTTTTCCCTGCTGTGGCTTGGCGCGTCGGAAGCCACGATCATTTGCTACACCATGCCAGTCTGGGCGGCGGTTTTCGCCTGGCTGGTTCTGGGCGAAAGACCAAGCCTTGCGCGCATTCTGGCGCTGGTGCTGGCGCTATCAGGCTTGGTTTATCTGGTGCTGGGCAAGGGGCTTGATCTTGGCATCGCCAAATTGCCGGGGGTTGCCTTGGGCTTGGGCTCCGCCGTGTTATTCGCCCTTGGCACCGTATTGACCAAACGCATGCCGCTTGGCCTGCCGCCTTCCAGTGCTGTCGCCTGGCAGGTTGGCATTGGCGTGGCACCGCTTGTCGTCGCCGCGGCAATTTTTGATCCCTTGGATTTCAGCCATGTTTCGGCGCTGGGTATTGGGCTGCTGATTTATGGCGGCGTTTTTGCGCTGGGGCTTTGCTATTTGTCCTGGTTTGCGGCGCTGAAAATGTTGCCGGCGTCACTTGCTTCGCTCGGCACGGTCATCACGCCCGTGGTCGGCGTTGTGGGCGCGGCGCTGTTTCTGGATGAGCCCTTCGGCCTGCGCGAAATTCTGGCGCTGGCCTTGGTATTGTCGGGCGTGGTGCTGGCGGTGCGCGGCTAAGCACCCGTTACGCTGGAACCGCAATGTTATCGAGCAAGCGAACCGCCCCAAGCCGCGCCGCCGCCAAAAGCCGCATCGGTGCCGTTGTTTTCTGCTGCAACGGCTCCAGCGTTTCCGCCGCGACGAGTGCCAGATAATCGGGCGCAAAGCCTGCGGCGATCAGACGAGCCTCGCCTTCCGCCAGAACCTGCGCAACGGCACCATCAGCCGCGATCACCCGCACCACATCCTGCATGACCTGATAAAGCACCGGCGCCGTGGCACGCTCTGCCGCGCTCAGGAACCGATTGCGCGATGACATGGCAAGCCCATCGACTTCGCGAATCGTGGGTACCGCTTCGATATGGATGGGGATGTCCAGATCGCGCGCCATGCGCCGCACTACCTGCAATTGCTGCCAATCCTTTTCCCCAAAAGCAGCGATATCGGCGCTGCTTTGCAGGAACAGCTTGGCGCAAACGGTCGCGACGCCGCGGAAATGCCCAGGCCGCGCATCGCCTTCAAAACCCTTGGATGGGCCGGCAACCTCAATCACGCTGGCGCTGCCAGGCGGATACATGGCTTCCACCGGCGGCAACCAGACCAAATCGCAGCCAGCGCCGCGCAGCTTATTGAGATCGCCCGTTTCATCACGCGGGTAGCGCGCCAAATCATCATTGGCGTTGAATTGCAGCGGATTGACGAAGATGGAAGCGGCCACCGCGCCCGCCCCGGCAGCGCGCGCGGCACCCAGCAAGGCAAGATGCCCATCATGCAGCGCGCCCATGGTGGGCACCAGGCCCAGGCGGCGGCCATTGCCACGCAGCGCCGCAGTAGCGGCCCGCAGCGAAGGAAGATCTCGGCAAATCAACATCAGCGCTTACTGGCGCTTTGCGCATTGCGGGACAAGCGGCAAACCGCCATGGTCCGGCGCATGAATGTTGCCCTACCACCCGTTATCCGTTTGCTCCCTGGCCGAGACCGCCGCGTGAAGGCCGGCCATCCTTGGGCTTTTTCCAATGAAATCGCGATGACCCCGGCGGCCAAGGCGCTGCCGCCCGGTAGTGTTGTGCGGCTGGAAGGCGATGATGGCGTCAAGCATGGCGTTTGGCATTTCAATCCACATTCGCTGATTGGCGCGCGCAAGCTGGATCGCAACCCCGATGCCGCCTGTGATGCGGATTGGTTCAGGAGACGCCTGCAAGAAGCGCTAACGCTGCGCGACAAGCTGTTTGACCGCCCGCATTACCGGCTGATCCATGCCGAAGCGGATGGCCTGCCGGGCCTGGTGATTGATCGCTACGGCGATGCGGTGACCATCCAGGCCAATAGCGCCGGGATGGAAGCCGCGACACCGCTGATCCTGGACGCGCTACACGCCCTGATCGCACCCCGCATGGTGATTGCCCGCAATGACAGCGCCGTGCGCGCGCTGGAGGGTCTGGCCGAAGAAACCAAGCTGCTGCATGGCGAAGCGGGCATAATCACGGTGGAAGAAAGCGGCCTGACCTTTGCCGTTGATCCCTTGGGCGGGCAGAAAACCGGCTGGTTCTTCGATCAGCGTGAACACCGCGCCCGCGTCGCGCGTCTTGCCAAGGGGGCCACGGTATTGGACGCCTTTTGCCACACGGGCGGCTTTGGGATTTCTGCCGCGGTTGCGGGGGCAGCGCATGTGACGCTGTTGGACCGCAGCGAGGCAGCGCTGGCACTCGCGCATGAAGCGGCGCAGCGCAATGGCGTTGCAGATCGGGTGGAGATTCAAAAGGCCGAGGCGCTTGAAGCGCTGGAACGCATGGTGGGTGCGGGCAAGCGTTTTGGCGTGGTGATCACGGACCCGCCCGCCTTCGCCAAGGCGCGCAAGGATCAACCGGCGGGGCTGCGCGCTTATGGCAAACTCGCACGGCTGGGCGCGACTTTGGTGGAGAAGGGCGGCTTTTTCTTCATTGCGTCTTGCAGCCATCATGTCGCGCCGGGCGAATTCGCCGATGCTGTCGCCTGGGGCGTGCAACGCGCCGGGCGGGAAGCGCGCATTCTGCATATGGGCGGCGCAGGCCCCGATCACCCTCTGCACCCCATGTTGCCCGAAAGCGCCTACCTCAAGGGCATCCTGATGCAGCTCAGATGATGCGCAGAGCAAGGCTTGAACGCGACTATCGCGCTTCCTGCTATTTTGCGGGCGCGCATGCCGCGCGCATCGGTCAACACGCGCCGGCGTTGGATGGGTTGCTAAGCGGCTGGCGCGTGCATGAAGGCGTATTTATCGCTGCCGGCAATCCCTTCAGCCGGCGGATGCCACCAGGCTGGAATACACGGCGCCATGCAGCGCTCCGCGAACGCTTGCGAGGGTTGCCGTATCTTGAAGGTAAGGGCGGCGCCAAAAGCTGGTGGGAAGCGCATTGCTTCATCGGCATCAGTGCGGCGCGCGGCAGGCAGCTTGCGCGGCTGTCTCGGCAAAACGCGATGGTCGCGCTGCGGCGCGGGGCGAAGGCGCGGCTGATATGGGCTTTTTGAAGTCAGCCACAGCGTTTTTGCTGGCAGTCTTCATCCTGCGCGCTGCCTTGGGCGCGATGTTCCAGGCACCCGGCGCGGCTGGTCCTACCTTGGTGGAAGCCTTCGCGTTGGATTGGGCGGGCTTTGGCACGCTGGTTGGTTTGTTCTGGCTGCCGGGGCTTTTCCTGGCCTATCCTTTGGGTCTGGTCGCGCGACGATTGGGCGACAGACGCGGCGTGCTGCTGGGCTTGGTATTACTGATCCTGGGAGCCGTTGTTTCAGCGCATGCGGAAGATATAACGCTACTGATCGCGGGGCGCTTGCTCATGGGGCTTGGCACGCTGCTGGTGATTTTGCTGCTCACAAAAATGGTGCAGGACCGCTTTCTGGGCCGAGACCTTTTTCCCGCCATGGCGGTTTATGTGCTGGGATGGCCGCTCGGCATTGCTGCAGCGCAGGCGGCGCTCCCCGGTTTTGTGCCTGATCATGGCTGGCAATTTCCCTATCAGGTGGCGGCTTTCGGCGCCGGCGTTACCTTCATCGCGGTAGCCTTGGCGCGTGGGCCGGAACCGCGCGCGCTGCCGATCAGCAATGCCTCTGGCAGCGCACTCACGCGGGATGAGTTTCGCCGGATGTGCCTGGCCGGCGCCTGCTGGGCGCTGGTGAATGGCGCCTATATGGTGCTGGTGAGCTTCGCGCCGCCGATGCTGATGGCGCGCGGGCTTGGCCTGGCGGAGGCGAATTTCGCGACCTCCCTGATTTCCTGGTCGAATATGCTGGCGGTGCCCCTGGGTGCTTGGCTCGCGCGCCGTGCGGGCGTGGCGGGCCCCATGGCGATTGGCGCGAGTTTGCTGGCCATGCTGGCCGCCCTCGCCTTACCGATGGCGGATGTGGGCTGGGCGCCATTTCTCGGCCTGCTGCATGGCTTCTGCTACGCCCTGCCGATCACGGTGTTTTCGGCATTGGCGGCCGAGGCTGTGGCGCCGGAACGCCGTGCGCGCGGTTTGGGTGTGTATTTCGTGTGGTTCTACGCCGGCTGCACGGGTTGCCCGGCCTTTGCCGGGTGGCTGAGGGATGTCACAGGCAGCGCGACAGTGCCGATTTTCTTCGCGGTGGTGGCGCTTGGTGCGGCGCTGGCGCTGTACGTTTGGTTCCGGCGAGATTTGGCGCGGGGGTAACCCCTACTTCCGCGCCAGCAAAAACAACCGCCGAAACGGCAGCAGCACCGCCCCATCCGGCCCCGGCGGATAGGCGCTTCGCATCGCTGCCGCATATTCCGCCAAAAAACCCTTGCTGCCTTCCGGCCCCAAAGCATCCAGAAAGGGCCGCAGGCTTGTCCCCATGGCCCAGCGCACCACCGGGTCATCGCCTTGCAGCACATGGATGTATTCCGTCACCCACATCTCAAGTTTTGTGACACGCGGGCTGAGCAGCGCGTAATAGGCTTCCGGCGTGAGAATGGCTGGTGCGCCTTTCACGCGCTGCAAGACCTCGGCCCAGGGGCCCTCACGCGCGATGCGCTCCTGAACCGCGCGCAAGGGCGCGGCATGCATGGAAGGCATTTGCACGGCCAGCACGCCGCCGGGTGCGAGGCATTCCAGCAGGCGCGGAAATAACGCGACATGCCCACCCAACCATTGCAGCGCGGCATTGCTGAAAATCACATCAGCAGGCGCTTCCGGCACCCAAGCATTGATATCCGCCTGCGCTGTTTCAAACCCCGCTGCGGCAGCCTTGGCGAGCATCGCTGCACTGCCATCCACGCCCATCACGCGCGCCGATGGAAAGCGCGCGGCCAACACCGGCAGCGCATTGCCCGCGCCGCAGCCCAAATCCACGACCAGCTTCGGCGCTTCATGCGGAATGCGCGCGATCAAATCCAGCGCCGGGCGCAGCCTTTCATCTTCAAACTGCAAATAGGTCTTGGCGTCCCAGATATCCTTGGCCGTCACAGGAAGCGTTCCCGGATATCCACGCTGCTTTCGCGGCCGAGCTTATCAAAATGGTCGGTCAGCCATCTGTCTGCCGCATCGCGCCCGAATTGGCGGAGCATGCACAAAAATTCCCAATCGCCATTGAATTTGGTCGAAAGCTTGAAGGATCTCAGCCTGTCCTCATCCTCGATCAAATGAATGAACAGGCGCCGATAGCGCGGTTGTTCCAGCCGCCCCGCATCCAAAAGGCGCTGCACGAAATCAATGGCGCGCATTTCCGCCATCAGGCTGCCATTGAAGGTGATTTCATTCAGCCGATTGACGATATCCGAAGCGCTTGTCGGCATTTCTTCGCGCACTTGCGGGTTCAATTGGATCAGCATGATATCGGGCGGCCCGCCCTGTTCATAAAGCGGCCATAGCGCGGGATTGCCCAGGTATCCACCATCCCAATAGGGCTCACCATCAATCTCCACCGCCTTGAAGACTTGCGGCAGGCAGGCGGATGCCAGCAGGGCATCTGGCGTGATTTCACGGCGGGTGAAGACACGCGGCTTGCCGGTGCGCACGCTGGTCGCAGAAACAAACAGGCGCGGTGCCTTGGTTTCCTCACGCAGCCGCTCAAAATCAATGCTCTGGTTCAGCGCATCGCGCAGCGGGTTGTAATTGATCGGGAAGGGATTGATCTGATAAGGCGAAAGTAGGCGCGAAAGAGTGTCGAATGTGCGGTAGGCGATGGACCAGGTCAGGTCATGCCCCCACATCGCCTTTTCCCAAGGCAGCGCCTGCAAGGGGCTGACGGCCAGATTGGCTGCAATGCTCCGCCAGAAACGATCCAGCGCGGTAATTGCCCCCGCCGGGCCGCCTTCGATCAGCCCCTGCACCACCATTGCGCCATTGATGGCGCCCGCCGATGTGCCGGAAAGCCCATCGAATTCAATACGCTCATCTTCCAAAAGGCGCTCCATGGCGCCCCAGGTGAAGGCGCCATGCGTGCCACCACCTTGCAGCGCCAGGCTGAGCCGCTTTTTTGCCACCGGCTTTGCAACAGCGGGCGAAGCCAATTCATCCGCCCGCGCCTCAATCCCCTTCCCCGCGGCGGCATTCGTGTCCATCACGCAGCGAGCCAGCCGCCATCAATGGACAAGGCAGCGCCATTCACCGCGCCAGAACCGGGGCCGCACAAATAAAGCGCCATGCGCGCAATATCCTCAACCTCAATCCAGCGCCGCGATGGCTGCTTCACCAGCAAATGATCGCGCAGTGCCGCTTCTTCCGAAATGTCGAATTTATCGGCAAGCGGCTTCACCTGCGCCTCGGCCAAAGGCGTCCTGACAAAGCCAGGGCAGATTGCGTTGCAGGTGATGGGTGTCTCCGCGATTTCGAGTGCCACCACCTTGGTCATGCCAACCACGCCATGCTTGGCGGCGACGTAAGCAATCTTATAGGGGCTCGCGACCAGCCCATGCGCGGAAGCGATATTGATGATCCGCCCCCAGCCACGCGCCTTCATCCCCGGCAAGGCGGCGCGAATGGCGTGGAAATTGGACGACATATTGATCGCGATGATCGCATCCCATTTGTCTTCTGGGAAATCTTCAACCGGGCTCACGAATTGAATGCCGGCATTATTCACCAGAATATCCACGCCCCCCAAAGCGGCCTCAGCTTCCGCCACCATGGCGCGCACGCCTTCAGGCTTGGAAAGGTCTGCCGCCGAATGGGGCGCGTCACCCCCGCCCATGGCCGCGCCGACCTTGGCGCGCGCCGCCGCGATATCCTCAGGCCTGCCCATGCCATTCAGCATCACCTTGGCACCCGATTCGGCCAGGAGCAGCGCAATGCCAAGCCCAATGCCTGAGGTTGAACCGGTCACGAGCGCCGAGCGCCCCGCAAGGATGCGTTCCATGGAACACCTATGTCAGCTGAAGTTGACATCCCTTAGCGGGGATTTCTCAAAAAAGGAACCGTGCGGGGACAGAAAACCCGCCCCCGCCCGAACAGTTAACCGGTCAATGGCGTTCGTAGATCAGCCGCGCGCGGATGGTCCCCGGCAATTCGCGCAGCTCGGCCAGAATCTCTTCGGCTTCCTTCCGCGCCTCCGCGCTGTCAATCACCAGATAGCCGATATCGCCGGCGGTCTGCAGAAACTGGGCAGAGATGTTCAAGCCGCGCCGGCCAAAAATTTCATTGATGCGGGAAAGCATGCCAGGCGTGTCCCGATGCGCATGGGTCCAACGCGCACCCGATGGCCGCGCGGGCAATTGCACCTGCGGGAAATTCACCGCGCCAAAGGTCGCCGCCGTGTCGGAAAAATCGATCAATTTCCGTGCCACTTCCTGGCCGATACGCGACTGCGCTTCGCCAGTGCTGCCGCCGATATGCGGGGTCAGGATCGCATTCGGCAGACCCTGCAATGGGGAGACGAAAGCCTCCCCATTGCGGGATGGCTCAACCGGGAAAACATCCACCGCCGCGCCCAGCACATGGCCATCCTGCATTGCACGCGCAAGCGCTTCCAGAGACACGACCGTGCCGCGCGCATTATTCACGAAAACCGCGCCTGGCTTCATGGCGCGAATCTCGGCTTCGCCAATCATGCCCATGGTTTCAGCGGTTTCGGGCACATGCACCGTCACAGCATCAGATTCGGCCAGCAGCGCATGCAGGCTTGGCATGGGCTGCGCATTGCCATGCGGCAGCTTGGTCGTGTGATCAAAATAGATCACCCGCATACCAAAGGCTTCCGCCAGCACCGAAAGCTGCGCGCCGATATTGCCATAGCCCACAATGCCAAGCGTCTTGCCGCGCACTTCCCAGCTATTGGCCGCCGATTTGTCCCATTCCCCACGATGCGCGGCATTGGATTTCGGGAAGATGCCGCGCATCATCATGATGATTTCGCCAAGCGTCAGTTCCGCGACCGACCGCGTATTGGAAAATGGCGCATTGAAAACGGGAATGCCGCGCGAAGCCGCCGCTTCCAGGGCCACCTGATTAGTGCCGATGCAAAAGCAGCCAATGGTGATCAGCCGATCCGCCGCCGCCAGCACTTCCTCGGTCACCTGGGTGCGGGAACGGATGCCCAGCACATGCACGCCCTTCAGCGCGCGTGCCAGCACTGGGCCATCCAGCGCCTTGCTTTCGCGTTTGACGGAACGATAGCCAGCATCGGCCAAAAGCTCGACAGCGCTATCGGAAATGCCCTCAAGCAACAGGATCTTGATCTTGTCCTTGGGGAGGGAAAGGCGGGTTGTGCTCATGGGGGGCGCTCCTGCGCCTCATTCGGCCGGGTTTCAAGGGGCAATCCGCCCCGCGCGGCTTTGCCCTTGCCGTGATCGCATCTTGCGACGCATTGTGGCGCGGCAACAGAAGCCCTTTGCCTGGGATTACCAATGGATTTCGCCGCCCTCTCCGAATGGGTCAATCTGGCCATACGCTGGCTGCACCTGATCACGGGCATCGCCTGGATCGGGGCGTCCTTCTATTTCATTTCATTGGACAATCAGCTTGACCCGCCGGCGGACAAAAACCCGCTGGTGCGCGGTGAGCAATGGGCGGTCCATGGCGGGGGGTTTTACTACAAGCGCAAATACATCCTGGCGCCGGAAAAGCTACCGGAAAAGCTCCATTGGTTCAAATGGGAAGCCTATTGGACCTGGCTCAGCGGCTTTGCGCTTTTCGTGCTGATCTATTGGGGCCAGGCATCCAGCTACCTTATTGACCCTGCCGTGATGCCCCTCACCCCCTGGCAGGCCATTGGCATTAGCGCGGGGATGCTGGTGGGCGGCTGGGTCGCCTATGATCTGGTTTGCCGTTCCAAGCTTGGCGAGAATGAAACGCTGCTCGGCGTGATCGGCGCCGTGGCGCTGGCGGTGGTGGCTTATGTCTCCTGCCAGGTCTTCTCGGGCCGCGGCGCGTTTTTGCAGGTGGGGGCCATGACCGGCACCATCATGGTCGCCAATGTCGCCATGGTGATCATCCCGGGCCAGCGCAAAATGGTGGCCGCCATGAGTGCGGGCGCCACGCCCGACCCGAAATATGGCCGCTGGGGCAAGCAACGCAGCGTGCATAATACCTATCTGACGCTGCCGGTGATTTTCATCATGATCTCACCGCATTACCCCATGACCTGGCAGCACCCGCTGAATTGGCTGATCCTGCTGGTGATTGGCCTGGCCGGCGCCTTGGTGCGGCAATTCTTCGTGCTGCGCCAGAAAGGGGAAAACGCGCTTTGGCTGCCCGCCGGGGCAGTCGTGGCCATGGTCGCTGCCTTCTTCATCGTGCAATCGGGCAAGCAGGAATATACGGGCGCCGAGGTGCCCCCCTTTGCGGAAGTTCAGGCCATTGTCGCCGCGCGCTGCGCCACCTGCCATGCCGCCCGCCCAAGTTTTGAGGGCATTGCGGTGGCGCCCAAGGGCGTGATCATGGAAAGCCCGGCACAAATCCGCCGCTGGGCGGCTTCCATGCGCCAGCAGGTGCAGACTGAAGCCATGCCCCCCGGCAATATGACCGAGATCACGCCGGACGAACGCGCCAAGCTGATCGCCTGGGTCGCCGCCGGCGCACCCCTGGACTGAAGGAGCATCCCCCCATGGCCCGCAGCGGACCCGGTTCCCTTTCAACGCATGTCCTGAACACGGCTGAGGGCATTCCGGCCGAAGGCATGGCGGTAGAGCTTTGGCGCTTGGACCCTGCGCCGGTTTTGGTGGTGGCGCGGCTCACCAATGCCGATGGCCGCACCGATGGCCCGCTGATGAGCGCTGCCGATTTCATCCCGGGCCGCTACGAATTGCGCTTTGCCGTGGCCGCGTATTTTCGCGCCCGCAGCCAAGGGGCAGAATTGCCCTTTTTGGATGTGGTGACCCTTGCGGTCGGGCTCTCGGCGGAGCAGGGGCATTACCATGTGCCGTTGCTTTGCTCGCCCTGGAGTTACGCGACCTATCGCGGGTCCTGAAGCGCGATTCTGGACCCGTCATTCAAGATTCATTTGACCGGAATGACAGGATCACTAGGGTCCACCCTATGTTTCGTCGAACGATCCTGGCCGGGTTTCTGGCCTCCCCCGCTTTGGCGCAAGCGCCGGAACGGGCCAATCGCCTGATCATCGCTTTTCCGCCTGGCGGCAGCACCGATATCCTGGGAAGGCTCATCGCGCCCCGGATGGGGGAAGTGTTGGGCAGCGTGGTGACCCCGGAAAACCGCAGCGGCGCTTCCGGCGCCGTGGGGGCCGGCTTTGTCGCGCAGGCGGCACCGGATGGCGGAACAATCCTGCTCGATTCCGGGGGGCAATCGGTCAATCCCTTCCTGATGCGCGGGCTTGGCTTTGATTATGTGCGCGACCTTGCGCCCGTCACGCTGATGGCGACGCTGCCGCTTATTCTCATCACACGCGCCGAATACGATGCGGCGGATTTGCCCGCCCTGATCACCAGGCTGCGCGCCAACCCGCAGGAGGCGCGTTATGGCAGCGTTGGCGTCGGTTCCCGCACCCATCTGGCGGCGGCCAGCCTGCTGCGGCGGGCTGGGATCAAGGGGGAGCATATTCCCTATCGCGGCGGGGCGGATCAAATGGCCGGCTTGTTGCGTGGCGATGTGCCCTTTGGCTTTACCTCATTGGCGCTGGCAACGCCCTTGATCCGGGATGGCAAGGCCCGCGCCATCGGGCTTTCCGCGCCGGCGCGCGGCACGGCCTTCCCGGCCCCGCCAACCATTAGCGAACAGGGTTTCGCCGGGTTTCAAATGGGCGATTGGCTTGGGCTTTTGGCGCCAGCCGCCACCCCGGCCCCGCTGATTGCGCGCCTTGCCGCCGCCGCCAAGGATGCGGTGGAACAACCCGCTTTGGCGCCAAGGCTGGCGGCACTTGGCCTGACACCCGCGGCAGAAGGGCCGGAAGCCTTCGCCCGTTTCCTGGCCACCGAGCGCGCCGAAATGCGCGATTTGATCGCGGCTGAGAACATCAGCTTGACCTGAGGCGCCTGTTCACACGCGGATGATCCCGCCAAGCGGCGCCGTTTCGCCGCTATTTGGGAAAGCGGCATCAACCGCCGCCCTGGGCAAGCGCAGATGATCCCTGAGCAAGCCCTTGGCGAGGCTTCGTATATCCGTGGTGGGCCAAAGATCACGGTTCTGGAATAGCTTGGCCGGGGCGAGGCCGGGCCAATCCCCAAGCATGCGCCCGCCCTGGACTGCCCCACCCAAAATAAAGGCAGCACCCCCCGTGCCGTGATCCGTGCCCAAGGTGCCATTCACCCGCGCGGTCCGGCCAAATTCCGTCACCACCAGCACCGCAGTGCGCCGCCAGACATCACCCAGTGCCTGTTTCAGCGCGACCAGCCCTTCATCCATCTGCGCCAGGGGCGCATTCAGCCGGGCAGCTTGTTGGGCATGGGTGTCCCAGCCGCCCAATTCAAAGGCGGCGACACTCGGGCCTTGGGGTGCGGCCATCAATTGGCCGGCAGCCTTCGCCAGCACGGCGAATTGGCCCCCAGGTGCCGGGCGCTGGCGTGCGGCCTCCCCTAGGGTTTCCAGCACATAGCCCCGCGCCCGGACACCATCGCGCAGGCTGGGACCAAGCGCCCGATCGCGCGCGTTAAGGTCCAGAATGCGTGCCATCAAATCCGGCGGCAGCTCAGCCACACCGCGCGGCATGAAGTTATCAACCCGCGCCCTGCCCCGCAGCAAAAGCGGCGTGGTCGTGCCAATGGCAAGCCCGGCAGCGCGCCCGGCTGGGGGTGGGGGCAGCGCTGCCAGCGCGCGATTGAGCCAACCACTCGCCAGGCGCTGTTCCGCGCCGCTTTCAAGCAAATCCTGCGCATCGAAATGGCTTCTGGTGCGCCAAGGCCCCGCCACGGCGTGCAGGATCAGCGCCTCATTTTCCCGGAACATGGCATGGATGCCGGAAAGGCGCGGATGCAAGCCAAAGCGCCCGCCAAGGTCCAAAAGCCCATCCTCTCGGCCCGGTTCGGGCAAAGCCAAGGGACCGCGAAGCTCGGTAAAATCAGGGTCGGCATAGGGCTGTACGGCGTAAAGCCCATCAAGCCCACCGCGCAGCAGCACCACAACCAGCCGCGCCGGACCGGGGGCCTGGGCGAAGGCAAGGCGCACCCCAGGCAAGGCAAGGCTGGCGCCAAGCCCCAGCAGCAAAGCGCGGCGCCCAAGAGCGGGGAGATGGGCCTTGTTCATCGGCGCTGAAACTCCGGGCTGGTGAGCACCAAGGTCAGCGCTTCACGGGCGGAACCGGCACGAGACGCAGCGCGCAAGGTCTCGGGCTGGATCAAGGGGCCCATCACGGCTTCGGCCAGGGTGGCAGCATCCCGGCCGGCACCGCGCCCGGCCTGGCCAAAGGCCCATTCCACGCGCCGCAAGATCGCCTCCGGCGCGGCCCAATCCGCCATCTGGTCGGGCCAGCCATTGGGCGCGCGCGCATTCCAGATGGGTTGGCCCAGAAACTGAGATGTATTGATCAGCCCTGCGGTGATCTGGGCCGGAGCTTCAAGGGCGCGCAAGACGGCCATCATGTAATCCACGGGCGCGCGCAGCTTGGACAAAGGGGGCTTCCAGGCGGCGTCCAGCGCAACCAAGCGCCGCGCCACCGCCCCCAAATCACCGCGCGTATCCCGCAAGACAGCGAAAAGGGCGTCCACCGCCGCCGGCGGGGGAGAATCAGCCACAAAATGGATCGCGAGCTTGCGTGCCAAATGCCGATGCGTTGCCTCCTGATCCGCAAGCCAGGCAAGGGCGGCAAGACCGCCTTGTTCGCCCTCCATGAACTCTTGCCCCATGAGGGTCTTGGCGCCTGGTTCATGGGCAGCGCTGCGAAAGACAAACCCGAAAGGCGGGTTCACCGGGGCGGTGGACCAGCCTGTCAGGATATTGGCGAAGCTGGTGACATCGGCCTGGGTTTAACCTGCGGCGGGGGTCAGCGTGTGCAATTCCAGGATTTCGCGGGCCAGATTTTCATTGAGGCCACGCGGGCGCCCTTGGGCAGCACGGCTATTGGGCCCGACCGAGCCTTGATTATCCAGATAGCCGATCATGGCCGGGTGGCGCACCACGGCCAGCAGCATGTCTGAGAACCTGCCCGTGACATGCGGCCTGATGGCTTCGCGGACGAAATGGCCAACAACATAGGGCACTTTCCCGCGCGCCACAGTGAAATGATTGGCCCAGAACTGGACAAGCCTTTCACGAAACGGGGCCGCGCTGGTGAGGGTTTCGGCCAGCGCCGCGCTGACCTCTGCCCGCCAGAGGCGCGCCTGATGCGGGCGCCCCTGCCCCTGACGTGCCGATTCGCCATCTTCGCGGATCATGGCGCCTATCGCTGCCAGATCGGGCAGCGCGGCTTCGGTCAGGCGGGGCGTGGCCATATTGTCCAATTCCGCCAGCAGCGCAGCGCTGGGGTTGGCCGGCAGCGGTTCCCAGGGGCGGCGCCCATGGCCGAATCGGATCGCAGCGATGAAGGGCTCGGGCCTCATGGGGCGTATCTAGCCAAATCCGGGCAGCTTGGGGGCAACAAAGCGTAACCCAAAGTGAGGAAAGACCGCCCGCACCGCCCCTTTGCGCTTGCAAACCGCGCCCGAACATCGCAGATAGCGCTCATCGAGGACTAAACCCTGAACCCTTATGGCGGGCGGCGACCGGCGAAAGCCGGGGCGGGCGTCCGGCTTTTGCTTATGGAGGCCCACCGTGGCGCGTACCCCGCTTGATCGTATCCGCAATATCGGCATCACCGCGCATATTGACGCGGGCAAGACCACAACGACCGAACGTATTCTGTACTACACCGGCAAGTCCCACAAGATCGGTGAAGTGCATGAAGGCAATACCACGACCGATTACATGGACCAGGAACGTGAGCGCGGGATTACCATCACCTCCGCTGCCGTGACCGCCGTGTGGAATGACCACCGCATCAACATCATTGATACGCCCGGCCATATTGACTTCAACATTGAAGTGAACCGGTCCTTGCGCGTGCTGGATGGCGCGATCTTCATCATTGAAGGCGTGGCCGGCGTGCAGCCGCAGTCCGAGACCAATTGGCGCCTGGCTGACCGCTACAATGTGCCGCGCATCATCTTCATCAACAAGCTTGACCGCACCGGCGCCGATTTCTATCGCGCTGCCGATACGCTGACGGAAAAGCTCGGCATCAATTGGGTTGCGCTGCAATTGCCGATTGGCATTGAAGATACCTTCCTGGGCATTGTTGACCTGGTGGAGATGAAGGCGTTGATCTGGGAAGGTGACGAACTCGGCGCCAAGTATCATGAAGCGCCGATCCCCGCCGATTTGGCCGATAAGGCCGCCGAATATCGCCAGAAGCTGCTTGATACCGTGGTCGGCATCGACGAATCCGCCATGGAAGAATATTTCGACAAGGGCGATGTCAGCATCGAAACCCTGAAGCGCTGCATCAAGCGCGGCACCATTTCCGGCGAATTCCGCCCGGTGCTGTGCGGCACGGCCTTCAAGAACAAGGGCGTGCAGCCTTTGCTGGATGCGGTGATCGATTACCTGCCTTCCCCGATTGACCGTGAAGGCATCAAGGTTGCGCCAGAAGAAGGCCAGGATGAAACGGCCGATCGCCGCGTGATCCCCGCCAATGAAAACGAGCCTTTCGCTGGCTTGGCGTTCAAGATCATCAATGACAAATACGGCAACCTGACCTTTGTGCGCGTCTATCGCGGTGTGCTGCGTTCGGGCGACCAGGTGCTGAATACCACCAAGGGCCACAAGGAACGTGTGGGCCGCATGTTCCAGATGCATGCCGATAAGCGCGAAGAAATCAAGGAAGTCTTCGCGGGCGATATCGCGGCTTTTGTGGGGCTGAAGGATACCGGCACGGGTGACACCCTTGCTGCGCAGGAAGATGCGGTGATCCTGGAACGCATGGCCTTCCCGGTGCCCGTGATTGACATCTCCGTGGAGCCGAAAACCAAGGAAGGGGTCGAGAAGATGACCCTTGGCCTGCAGAAGCTGGCAGGCGAGGATCCTTCCCTGCGGCTGCGTACCGATCAGGAAAGCGGCCAGACCATCCTTTCCGGCATGGGCGAATTGCATCTGGAAATCATCATTGACCGCCTGAAGCGCGAATATGGTGTGGATGCGAATATCGGCGCGCCGCAGGTGGCGTATCGTGAGACCATCAGCCGCGCGCATACCGAAACCTATACCCACAAGAAGCAGTCGGGTGGTTCGGGCCAATACGCTGAAGTGAAAATCATCTTCGAACCCAAGGAACGCAACGAAGGCATCGAATTCGTCAACGGCGTTGTTGGTGGTTCCGTGCCGCGCGAATATATCCCGGCGGTTGAAAAGGGCATCAAGGTGCAGGCCGATACCGGCGTACTCGCTGGCTTCCCCACCGTGGACTTCAAGTACAGCCTGGTGGATGGCAAGTACCATGATGTCGATTCAAGCGCGCTGGCGTTTGAAATCGCCGCCAAGGCTTGCTTCCGCGAAGGCATGAAGAAGGCCGGCCCGGTGATCCTGGAACCCATCATGGATGTGGAAGTGACCACGCCATCCGACCATGTGGGCGATGTGGTGGGTGACTTGAACCGCCGCCGCGGCGTGATCCAGAGCCAGGACATGGCAGGCACCAGCGTGATTGTGCGCGCGCATGTGCCGCTTAAGGAAATGTTCGGCTATATCTCGAACCTGCGTGGCATGACGAAGGGGCGGGCTTCCTTCTCCATGCAGTTCCACCACTACGATCCCGTGCCGCGCAACATCGCGGATGAGATCATGGCGAAGTCGGCCTAAGGCTGGCTTTACCGCTGAAACGCAAAACGGCGCGGGGCCTTCCCGCGCCGTTTTTGTTTGGGCTTCGCTGCTGCGCGAAACGCGTGTCAGCTTTTCCCCGCATAGGATTTCGCCATGCCATCCGCGGGGTCTGCCTGCGGACCATAGGGCATGATTGGGTAGCGCAGCCCTGCCTTGGAAAGGCCGAGCAAGCCTTCCACGGCGCGCGCCAAATCCTCAGGCGGGCAGGCCATCAGCATCTCATCATCGGCCACACCACCATAACGGCGTTCGGCATAGCAGGGGATGGAAAGACATACGGTTTTATCGCGCAAAGCACGGCCCCAGGAATCGGCGCAGGCGCTTTCCCCGGTAATCGAAAAATCATAGCGCTTGTAGTTCTTCCATTGGAGGCCGTTGATGAACAGGATCATCTGCGCCGGGTTCGCGTAGAACAGGCAGATATCGGGCGGATCAAGCCGCGCGGAACGAAGAGGCGCGACCACCAGCCCCTTATAGCGCGCCGGCACGCGCGGCATTTGCGCCTGATGCAGCCTGCCCGCTTCGCGGTTTTCAAACCACACGCCTTCAAACTTGCGGCCAGAGAGATAAAGTTCTGAGGGTTCATTCAACCCGATCACGCCGCCGCAATTGCTGAAGCCCGGCACGTTTTCTTCCGTAATGCCCATGGTGAAGCCGGCGATGCGCGCCTGTGTCACCAATTGGCAGGTGGAGAATTTCTTGCCCTCAGTCGGGCGACGGAGCCCGGGGATTTTCGCCATTTCCTCGGCGTCATCAAAGAGCTTCATGCCAATGGGAAAGGTGCGCAGCTTCAGCAATTCGCTGAGCTGGCGGGCCAGTTCGGCAATGGCCTTGGCATCAAGCGCGGGTGTTTCGGTAGTTGGTAGGGCGTCGGGCATGGCTTGTTCCTCCAGCTAGCGCCTGATCCGCGTAGGCTGAAGGCCGAAGCGGTGAATCAGTCGCTCAAATTCAGTCACATCGTGACCCGTCATTACGGGGCACGATGTGCATCATGCGCCCTGTTGCGGTGCTGCGCCATGCCCCCGACCAGCCAGGGGAAAGGAGTAAAGCCGCTCCTCCCCCAGCAAAAAGGCGCGCCCGCCCTGCAGGAAAAGCCGGGCAATGGCGGGATCGGTCACGCAAAGCCCGCCGGTGAAGGCGCCAAAGGCCGGCATCAACACGCGGCGCGGATTGGCGACAAAACAGGGGCGGGAAATGCCGCCCGCGCGCGTCGGCGCGGTTGCCTTCGGGTGCAAATGCCCGGCGATTTCCGGCGGCGCCTGGCGCGAAAAGGGGCTTGGGATATGGCGGAAGCTGATCGGGCCCTGGCGCCATTCAACAAAAGCCTCACCGGGCAGATCGCACGGTGGCGCGGGGTCGTGATTGCCGAGGACCCAGATGGGCTCAAGCCCCTGCAAAAGCTGCCGCAGCGCCGCACGATCCGTGGGCGAAAGGCGTGCCGCGCCATCGGCATCATGGAAACTATCACCCAGAAATACCAGCCGCTTCGGGCCATAGCGCCGGATCAGCAGCGCGAGCCGTGCCAGGGTTTCGCGCGTATCATAAGGCGGCAGGAAATAGCCGGCGCGGGCGAAGGCACTCGCCTTTTCCAGATGCAGATCCGCCACACAAAGCAGCTTCTGCGCCGGCCAATGCAAAACGCCAGCGGGGTCGAGCATGACACGCTCTGCCCCCAAATGAAGCGGTGCCGCGTTCATGAGGCGCGCCTTGGGGCGCTGCGGATAAAGCGCGACCGCCGCGCTTCACGCGGTTTTGGCCGTGCCGAGGCGCCGCGCGTGATGATGCCATCAGTCATGTCGGCGAGCGTCTCGCCAAATTCTTCTGCGCCATCGGTGGCCTCCGCAACCAGCGCGGCGGCTTCCGCCAGCAGGGCATCCTCTGCACCGCCCGCCACCCATTCGCGGCCTTCTTCGATCAGGGCGGGGACCGCCAAGGGCGAAACACGCGATAGTGCGCGATGCGTGATGCGCCCCTGAATACGCGCGAGAAGGGAAGCGATGCGCGCCACATCCGTCAGGCCCCGCGCGGCTTCTTCGCGCGTCGCGCGCAAAAGAATGTGATCCGGTTCATGCCGGCGCAGTACATCGTAAATCAAATCCGCATTCATCGTCATTTGCCGGCCTGATTTCTCTGCCCCCGGATGGTGCTTTTCCAGCAGGCCCGCAATGGTCGCTATATTGCGGAAACTCCGCCGCAGCATGGAAGATTCCGCAAGCCATTCCTCCATCTCATCGCCCAATATGTCTTCCGCAAATAGCCTTTCCACACCGGTCGGTTCAAAGGCGGACCAGATCGCCAGCACATAATCCGTGCCGACATAGCCAAGCGGCCCCATCCCGAGGCGTTCCATGCGCTTGGTCACCAAAAGCCCAAGGGTCTGATGCGCGAGCCGCCCTTCAAAAGTATAGGCCACAAGAAACCAGCGCCCACCGCGCGGGAAGGTTTCAATCAAAAGCCCATCGGATGGCGGCAATTCACTCCGCAGCGATTGCAGCTTCAGCCATTCCTGCACCTGCGCTGGCAAATGCGCCCAGCGCGAAGGATCATGCAAAATCGCGCGCACCCGCGCGGCAAGCCAGGTCGTCAACGGCATGCGGCTACCGGCATAAACCGGCACGCGGGGATCATCACCGCCGCCGGGGCTGACGATCACCGCAGCGGGGTCGAGCCGTTCATAGCGCACCACCTGGCCCGCAAACAGAAAGCAATCGCCAGCTGCCAGGGTTGAGACAAACCATTCCTCCACCTCACCCAAGGTGCCGCCGCCGCGCATCCGTACCTTGATCATCGGGGTTTCGACGATGGTGCCAAGGTTCAGGCGGAATTGCCGGGCCACACGCGCATCACGGATATGCAGCCGGCCTTCGGAATCGCGAAACAGCCGACGGAAACGCTCATAAGCCGCCAGCGCATAGCCGCCATCTTCGACAAAGCGCACCACATCATCAAAATCGCGCCGCGTAAGTGCGGCATAGGGCGCGGCGCGAATCACTTCGGCATAAAGCTCATCCGGATGAAATGGCGCATGACAGGCCATGGCCAGCACATGCTGCGCCAGCACATCAAGCCCACCCGGGCGCGGCGGGTCACCATCCAATTCGCCTGCGGCGGCGGCTTCCACGGCGGCGACGCATTCAATCACCTCAAACCTATTGGCCGGCACCAGCACAGCACGCGATGGCTCATCCATGCGGTGATTGGCGCGGCCCACGCGCTGCAACAACCGCGCAACACCCTTGGGCGCACCAATCTGGATCACCTGATCCACATCCCCCCAATCAATGCCGAGATCGAGTGACGCGGTGGCCACCACCGCGCGCAGTTTGCCCGCCGCCATGGCCGCTTCCACCTTGCGGCGCTGGTCAATTTCAAGACTGCCGTGATGGAGTGCGATGGGCAGCGAAGCCTCATTCAGGCGCCACAGTGCGGCGAAGCTTAATTCCGCCTGGGCGCGGGTATTGACGAAAACAATGGTGACGCGCGCGGCTTCGATGCGCCGATAGACCTCGGGCATCGAAGCCAGACCCATATGCCCGCCCCAGGGCAAATGGCCTTCCGGCAATTGCATATCAAAGACCGGCGCCGCGCCGCCCTCTGCGGTGATCAGCCGGACAGAGCCCGCTTGCGCATCCGGCGCCAACCAGGCGCGCAAGGCTTCCGGCACAGCGACGGTTGCGGAAAGCCCGATGCGTTTGGCACCCGGCGCCAGCACGGCAATACGCGAGAGACAGAGTGCCAATTGATCGCCGCGCTTGGTGCCGGCCAGCGCATGGATTTCATCAATGATGATGCTGCCGAGGCCGGCGAAAAACGCGGCGGCGTCGGGTTGGGAGAGCAACAGTGTCAGGCTTTCCGGCGTGGTTAGCAGGATATGCGGCGGTGCCGCGCGTTGCCGCGCGCGGCGATTGGCTGGCGTATCGCCGGTGCGGGTTTCAACGCGAATGGGCAGCGCCATATCGCCAATCGGCGCCATCAGATTGCGCGCAATATCCACCGCGAGCGCCTTCAAGGGTGAGATATAGAGCGTGTGCAAGCCCTCCCGCGGGGCGTTGTTCAGGTCAAGAAGCGTGGGCAGAAACCCCGCCAATGTCTTGCCGCCGCCGGTTGGCGCCACCAGCAGCGCGTGCTCACCGCCCGCCACGGCATCCAGAACGGCAAGCTGATGCGCACGCGGCTGCCAGCCACGCGCCGCAAACCAGCCGGCAAAAGGTTCTGGTAATGTTCGCATTCAGCGCTATCTATGGCGCGACAAGCCGCCGACGCAAGACCGGAACCGCATGGCCTTCACCACCGCCCCCCATCCCGAGACCTGGCTAAAAGTAACCCCGGCCGGGTTGTTCTGCGAACCGGGTGGGTTTTTCATTGACCCGCTGCGTGCCGTGGACCGCGCCGTGATCAGCCATGGCCATTCGGACCATGCGCGCCCCGGCCATGCGGCGGTGCTGGCAACGCCCGAGACTTTGGCGATCATGACCGCGCGGCTCGGCGAAGGCCGCGCTGGCGCCACGCAGCAGGCGCTGCGCTATGGGGAGGTGATCACCATCAATGGCGTGAAGCTTTGGCTGCGCCCGGCGGGGCATGTGCTGGGTTCGGCGCAGATTGCGCTGGAATGGCAGGGCAGCCGCGTGGTGGTTTCCGGCGATTACAAGCGCCGCGCCGATCCAAGCTGCACGGCTTTTGAGGTTGAGCGCTGCGATGTCTTCATCACGGAAGCGACCTTCGCGTTGCCCGTATTCCGTCACCCCGATGCGATGGGAGAGATTGCGCGGCTGTTGCGCTCGGCAGCGCTATTCCCGGAACGCACCCATGTGATTGGCTGCTATGCGCTTGGCAAATGCCAGCGCCTGATCCGCATGTTGCGCCAAGCGGGTTATGATCGTCCGATCCATTTGCATGGCGCGCAGCAGGGGCTTTGCGCTGTCTATGAGGAATTGGGTGTGGCGCTCGGCCCGCTGCTGCCAGCAACGGTTGCGCGCAAGGATGCGCTGAAGGGCGCGATTGTACTGGCGCCGCCTTCCGCCATTGCTGATCGCTGGGCGCGGCGGTTAGCGGAACCTGTGGTCGCCAATGCCTCTGGCTGGATGGGTGTGCGCCAGCGCGCGCGCCAGGGTGGCGTGGAATTGCCGCTGGTGATTTCAGATCACGCGGATTGGGATGAATTGCTGGAAACTTGTGCTGCCACAGGCGCCGAGGAGGTTTGGGTAACGCATGGGCGCGAAGATGCGCTGATCCATGCGCTCGGGCTGCAAGGGATCAGGGGGCGCGCGCTCAATCTGATTGGGCGCGGTGAGGAAGATGAGGAGGCAGCCGCGTGACGCCACGCCTCTCCATCATCATTTCAAACGCTTCGCCAATCTGCGGCGTGCGAGCCAGCGGCGCAGCCCCCCGCCACCCAGGATCATCTTTGTGCAGGTGGTACGAATATGCCAGGGCAGGTTAAGGAGCTTGTCGTAATGCGCTTCAAGCCGCTGCTGCGCCTGATGGAAGCTGGCATCCGCCTTCCCCGCACTCAAATGCCGCAGGTGGAAATCAATCACCCAGGCGCTGCGCCCGGCGCAACGCGCTTGCAGGCACATATCCGTCCCATAAAGATGAAAGCCGGAACCCGCTGCGGAAATACTGACCAGCGCATCGCGGCGGATGATGATGAAATTCTCATCCAGGCTGACCACACGCGCGGGAAAGGTGCCGCGGCGCTGGTCTTCGCCATGCGGATCGGAAATGCGGATCGCAAGACTGCCATCCGCCACGGCACCGGCATTGCCGGCCAGCGCCCAATCCGGATCAAGCGCCTCAAGCGCGGCAAGGCGGGCGCGCAGCGTTTCGATATCATCCGCCAGCAGCCGGATGTCCTGGTGGCAAAGGATCACGTAAGTGCCGCGTGCAAGGCTCAAGAAACGCCTGATGCCCTGGAAGGCATCCCAGTGATGGCCCTTGGAATTATCGAGGTAAAGAAACTCAGCCTTGTCCGCCGTGAAGCCGCGCGCCGCAAAACTCTCCAGCATGGCCGCGTATTCGGCGTGGCGCGTGACCAGCGTGCAAATGCTGAACAGCGGCCCGGCAAGGGCTTGACCGGCATCTTTCGGGTGCTGCGCGGGAATCATGGGATCAGAATCGGGCCTGGAACGGAATTGCGCAAGATCAGCCTACGCCGGGCAGCGCCATGAGCCTGCCCGCCTTCGCGGAACTTCTGGAACGGCTGGTGTTCTCGCCTGGCCGCAACGCCAAGCTCGCTTTGCTTGGCCAATGGTTTGCCGGGCAGCCGGACCCGGAACGCGGCCTTGGCCTCGCGGCCATTACGGAAAGCCTTAAGCTTGCCACCGCCAGGCCCGCCATGCTCAGGGAAATCACCATGGCGCGGGTGGACCCCGATCTGTTTCGGCTTTCCTATGATTATGTCGGTGATCTCGCGGAAACCATTGCGCTGATCTGGCCGAAGCGCGCCGGTGTGAATGCGCCGCCGCCGGCGCTTTCGGACATCATCGGCGCGCTGGAAACCACGCCGAAATCCGAAGTGCCGGCGCTGATTGCAGGCTGGCTCGACACACTTGATGCCAGCGGGCGGCTCGCGCTGATCAAGCTGTTGACGGGTGGGTTGCGCGTTGGCGTTTCGGCGCGGCTGGCGCGCGTGGCGCTTGCTGAATGGTCCGGCACATCAGTAGAAGCCATTGAGGAAGCCTGGCACGCCATCCCCGCGCCCTATCAGCCGCTTTTCGCCTGGCTGGAAGGCCGCGCGCCGCAGCCTGACCCGCGCAGCGCGCCCATCTTTCGCCCCCTGATGCTGGCGCATCCCTTGGAAGAAGCCGATCTCGCTGGGCTTGATCCCGCTGCCTATTGCGCGGAATGGAAATGGGATGGCATTCGCGTGCAGGTCACCTCAGGGCCGGGAGGGGCGCGGCTTTGGAGCCGGGGGGGCGAAGATATCTCGGCAAGCTTTCCTGAGATCATCGCGGGCTTGGATTTCCACGCCGTATTGGATGGTGAATTGCTGGTGCTGCGGAATGGCGAAGTGGCACCCTTCGCTGATTTGCAGCAAAGGCTGAACCGCAAAAGCGTCTCCGCCAAGATGCAGCGCGACTACCCGGTGGCGATCCGGCTTTATGACATGTTGTTTGATGGCTCCGAGGATTTGCGCCCCCTGCCCTTCTCAGCACGGCGCGCGCGGCTGGAAGCCTGGCATCAGCGCCAGCAGCCACCGCGCATGGATCTTTCTGCGCTGATCCCCTTCAGCCAGATCAGTGATTTGCAATGCCTGCGCGATGGTGCGCGGGATGCAGCGATTGAAGGCCTCATGCTGAAGCGCGCTGATGGTCCCTATCTGCCGGGGCGCGTGAAGGGGCAATGGTGGAAATGGAAACGCGCGCCGCTCACGCTTGATACGGTGCTGATGTATGCGCAGCGCGGCCACGGCAAGCGCAGCAGCTTCTATTCGGATTACACCTTCGGCGTCTGGCGCGAAGACGGCGAATTGGTCCCGATCGGCAAGGCCTATTCCGGCTATACGGATGAGGAATTGGCCTGGCTTGATCGTTGGATCCGTAACCACACCGTGGATCGTTTCGGCCCGGTGCGGGAGGTGGAAAAGGAATTGGTGCTGGAAGTGGCCTTTGACGCGGCGCAACGCAGCAGCAGGCATAAATCCGGTGTGGCGCTGCGCTTTCCGCGCATTGCGCGCATCAGGCGGGACAAGCCGGCCGCGGAAGCGGATCGGCTGGAAGCGGCGCTGGCCTTGATCGAAGCCTGATCAGGCCAAGACCAATTCCGCACAAAGCCGCGGGATATGTTGCGCAAATGGGAAGAAACCGCGCCCGGCCAGCGGCCAGCACGCCGCATCCCAAGGGCGGCGCAGCGGCACAACGCGATAAGGGCGCAAGGCATCCGCCACCCAGCCAACCGGCGCTTCGGGCATCACCACCGATTCCCGCCTTAAAATATCGGGCAAATCATCAAGCGCCACACGGCCAGCCGGCACGCCGAAATGCTGTTCGGCGCGGCCCAGGCCATCCTCCAAGGCGCCCGCAACAAAGCGCTGCACCAGCGGCGCGGCACCAAGCGGCGAACGCGCCTGCGGACAACACAGGCCAATCACGCGCTGCACGTGAAGCCCCGCAAGCGGCAGGCTTTCAGGATGGAGATCATCCTCATGCAGCAACAGCGTGACGGGGCTTGACGGCGGCGCGGCCACATCCGGCACCGGGCGCGGCGCAGGCGGATCAGCCTCCTGCACGGGCAAGGGCTTTTCGTTCAATTCACCCTGCGGAGCAAAACGCCCGCCCGTATAGCGCGCGATATTCTCAGCGCGCGCGACATAATGCTTGCCCTTGGTATGCAGCCCCGCCACCCAGCGCCAGGACAGCGTATTGGACGCGGCATCGCCATCCAGCAAATGCCGCAGGAAAAAATCCGCGCCCAATTCCCAAGGCAGGCGCAGCGTGAAAATCCAAATGCTCGCAAACCACATGCGCGCGTGATTGTGCAGATAGCCAGTCTCAACCAATTCCTGCACCCAGGCATCGAAACAGGCGATGCCCACCCGCCCCGCAATCGCGGCTTCATAGCCTTCAGGCGGCGCCGCTAACCCCGCCGCGACGCGGGCGCGATACGCATCCCAAACCGCCGGGCGCTGCGCCAGCCAGCCCTTCCAATAACTTCGCCAAAACACTTCCTGGATGAATTTATCAGCGACCTCCGCGCCATGCGCCGCAATGGCGGCGGCTACCACCTCCTGCTCGGTGATCAGGCGGTGGCGGATATAGGGGGAGAGTGCGGAGACGGAACTGGGCTTGCCAGGTCCGGGGTCGTGATTGCGGCTATCCGAATAGGCGCGGCCCATCTTCGGGGTGAAAGCGACGAGGCGGGTAAGGCCAGCGGCGCGGGTGGGGGACATCACCGACAATTAAAAAAGGCCGGAGGGCTCTGCCCTCCGGACCACCCGCCAAAGGCCGAAAGGCCTTTGGAATCCATCTTTTGGAGCATTTTCAAGCCAAGTGGCTTCACTTGGAGGCTCGGAAAATGCGACCAAACCCAGCTCAGAGCTTTTCGACCTGGCCGTATTCCAAATCCACCGGGGTCGAACGGCCGAAGATGGAAACGCTCACCTTCAGGCGGCCCTTTTCTTCGTCCACTTCTTCCACAACGCCGTTGAAGGAGGTGAAGGGGCCATCGGCCACACGCACCTGCTCACCAACCTCATAAACCACGGCGGGCT
>Ga0194123_10001064_pt1 | contig 44183 bp, 37 predicted proteins | sample TA2MahsurfametaG_5_FD_155479 | JGI IMG/M metagenome (GOLD analysis project Ga0194123, IMG submission 155479) | Freshwater microbial communities from Lake Tanganyika, Tanzania - TA2015023 Mahale A surface | ecosystem: Environmental > Aquatic > Freshwater > Lake | place: Tanzania: Lake Tanganyika... | reverse complement strand
CCCAGCGCATCTAACAAGATTGATTTTCCTGCCCCAGTTTCTCCTGTTAAGACACTTAAGGCCGGTTCCACTGAGACATCGAGTGTATCAATCAAAACAAGATCTTTGATTGTAAGACTTAACAGCATTTAATCATCAACTAACTTTTTGGTTTTGGATTTGGCCGTTCCTTATTTAAAGAAATTGGAGATTGAGTTAGCGGTGAAGCCTCTCCAATTGTTCCTGCTGGTTTTTCAGCGCCTTTTGGTCCTGACCCTGGTTTAGGAGAATCAGCTAAAGCATCCGGAATTGTATTGCGAATTAATTCATAAGTATCTGAATACCATGTACTTCCAGGATAATTATACCCCAAAATTGCAGCAGATTTTTGAGCCTGATCTAAGATTCCAAGTGCAATGTAGCATTCAACGATGCGATGCAAGGCTTCAGGCGCATGAGACGTTGTTTGGAAACCCTCAATAACATTCTTAAATCTATTCAATGCTGCTAAATAGGCTTCTTGCCTTAAATAATAGCGCCCAACATCCATTTCTTTTCCTGCAAGATGGTCTCGTATTAAGTCTGTTTTAAGCCGCGCGTCTTTCCCATAAGGCGTAGCTGAGAAACGACGGGTAACCTCTTCAAAAGCACGGAGAGCATCTTCTGTTGTTTTCTGATCACGCTCGACCATTGGAATCTGCTCATAATAACAGACACCAACCATATAATAAGCATAGGCTATGTTTTCGTGCCCCGGGTGAAGTTGAATGAAAACATTATAGTTTTCCAGTGCATCATCATATTTTTTTGCTTGATAAAAAGAATATGCAGCCATAAGAAAGGCTTTAGGAGCAAGAACTGAATAAGGATGTTGACGTTCAACTTCCACGAAAGATTGGGCAGCACGCGTGTAATTTCCTTTATCAAGTTCATCCATCGCTTGGTTATAAAGATTTTCGACAGGCATTTCTTCAAATGTATCCCCTGTATCAGAACACGCTACTAAAAATCCTCCCAAAAGTGCTAAAGATACCATTTCTTTAAGTGATCTTTTAAATTGCATTATAACTCTCTTTGATTATTGAAATATAAAATTCTAGGCACACCTTAGCACATCATCATCTCGAACCAAACCTTGTTTTATAGACTTTCAAGTAGCACGTGGTAATCAGCATATGGTTTTCTGTAAAATTTTCAGTTTTTTAAAATCTTATCTTTACTTGAAAAGTATATGCACTTTAAAATATGATGAGTCTATCAAAGTATTTTTTACGCTCAAGATCATGCAAAAAACTTATGTTCGCGATATAACAGTTCTTTTTATTGTAAAACTGATCCTTTTAACAGGGATATTTTTTATTTCATTCTCTCTTAAAGATCGTCCCGTAGTCGATTCCTCGCAAATGTCAAAACACATTTTGTAATCAATATTATTATGTAAAGAATATATTTTATGCTCGACCTTGATGTTACACAACTTTCGCGCTTACAGTTTGGGCTTACTGCACTCTATCATTTTCTTTTTGTTCCTCTTACCATCGGCCTTGCCCTTCTTTTAGCCATTATGGAAAGTGTTTATGTCATGACGAACAGAGAAATTTGGCGTCAAATGACAAAGTTTTGGGGAATTCTTTTTGGCATTAATTTTGCCATGGGTGTTGCAACCGGAATTACAATGGAATTTCAGTTTGGCACAAACTGGGCCTACTATTCGCATTATGTTGGAGATATTTTCGGAGCACCCCTGGCAATTGAGGGCCTGATGGCCTTTTTTCTTGAAGCTACATTTGTTGGCCTCTTCTTTTTTGGGTGGGATCGTCTCTCTAAAAGAGGGCATCTACTTGTAACATGGCTTGTTGCTGCTGGATCTAATTTATCTGCCTTTTGGATTTTGGTTGCCAATGCTTGGATGCAGTATCCCGTGGGTTCTCGCTTCAACTATCAAACCATGCGCATGGAGATGACTTCTTTTTATGATATAATTTTTAGTCCTGTTGCCCAATCGAAGTTCGTCCATACCGTCAGCGCATGCTATGTAACAGGAGCGGTTTTTGTTATGTCCATCAGCGCTTATTATTTACTCAGAGGGCGTTATCAAGAGCTTGCTAAGCGTTCTTTAACAGTGGCTGCAAGCTTTGGACTTGCGTCTGCACTCTCAGTTGTTGTTTTAGGGGATGAGAGTGGTTATACCACTTCACAAAACCAAAAAATGAAATTAGCTGCCATAGAAGCTATGTGGGAAACCGAGCCTGCACCCGCCGGCTTTATCATCTTTGGAGTTCCAAATTTAAAAACACATCAAAATGACTATGAATTAAAAGTACCTTGGGTCTTGGGCTTAATTGCCACCCGAACTTTGGATACACCTTTACCAGGAATAAAGGATCTTGTTAAAGATGCGCAAAAACGTATTAAGCGGGGAATCATTGCCTATGACGCATTAAACAAACTTCGTCAAAGCAATGAAAAGCCTGATCCACAAACATTAGCCTTATTCGAAGAACATCAACATGATTTGGGGTATGGTCTTCTTTTAAAGCGTTATACACCAACTGTTATAGATGCTACAGAAAACCAGATTAACAAAGCTGCTTGGGATACTGTACCAAACATTACGCCACTTTTTTGGTCCTTTCGCCTCATGGTAGGTATTGGATTTACACTCGTTGCGCTTTTTGCAACTGCTTTTTATCTTTCTACAAGACGTAAACTTGAACAAAGCCGGTGGTTCCTGCGCTTTGCTCTGTGGGGGCTTCCTCTTCCGTGGATTGCTGCAGAATTAGGGTGGATTGTGGCAGAGCATGGGCGCCAACCTTGGGCCATTGAAGGAATGTTACCAACGTTTTTAGGTGTTTCGAGTGTGGGTACAACTCAAGTGTGGATAAGCCTTCTTGGATTTGTGGTTTTTTATACATTCCTTGCGATTATAGATGTCTTTTTAATGATTAAGTATATTAAGCAAGGCCCCATTATCTTGGAGGAAAAGCCATGATCCATCAACTTATCGACTATGAAATCCTTCGAATGATCTGGTGGGCCCTTTTGGGAGTTCTCCTTATAGGATTTGCGATTATGGATGGGTTTGATATGGGAACAGCCATCTTGTTGCCATTCATCAGTAAAACGGATACTGAGAGACGCGTTATGCTTAATACGATCGCACCCGTTTGGGAAGGAAACCAAGTGTGGTTCATTTTAGGAGGTGGCGCAATTTTTGCTGCATGGCCCTTTGTTTATGCCGCTGCCTTTTCTGGTTTTTATATCGCACTCTTCTTAGTCCTTCTTGCGCTTATTTTACGACCAGTAGGCATGACATTTAGAAGCAAAATTTCACATACACTTTGGCGCTCGCTCTGGGATAAAGCTATTGTCATCAGTGGACTGGTTCCTGCCCTCGTTTTTGGGGTTGCCTTTGGCAATATTTTACAAGGAATTCCTTTTTATTTTGATGACAGTTTACGATTTTTTTATGGGGGAAGCTTCTTGAGTCTTTTTACACCCTTTTCTCTTATTTGTGGCCTCTTAAGCCTTTGTCTTCTGACCTTACAAGGCGCAACATACTTAACTTTAAAAACGCACGATCCTATTTCCTCTCGTGCTAAAAGAGTAGGCATTGGAGCCGCGTTTTTTATTATCGTATTTTTCACCCTGGGGTGGGTATGGATAAAAAATGGCTGGGTCCCTGGATACCGTATTATAGAAACGATGGGTCCCAATGCCCCTTCAAACCCCCTTACTAAAAAAGTCATCATTGATCAATTTGCATGGCTTAATAACTATAGTCTTTATCCCTGGATGTGGGCTGCTCCCCTTATAGGATATATTTCTACCCTTCTTACAGCTATGTTACTTGCTTTGAAGTGTCCTGGAAAAGCATTTATTATGAGTTCATTAACTCAAGTAGGTATTATTTCTACGGCTGGATTAAGCCTTTTTCCTTTTATTTTACCTTCTTCATCACATCCCAATAGCAGCCTTACAGTTTGGGATTCTTCATCGAGTCATTTGACGTTATTCTTAATGTTGGTTTCCGTCATAATTTTCTTGCCCCCCATTCTCCTTTATACGGCATGGGTTTTTCGGGTTATGCGTGGGAAAGTCAGTGAAAAAGACGTGCAGACAAATTCACAAATGTATTAAACCGAATCGAGGATTGAATATGTGGTATTTTAGCTGGATTTTGGGAACGGGACTTGCTTGTAGCTTTGCTATTTTAAATGCTATGTGGCTAGAATTGGACGAAACTCATTAATTATGATTTCACGACTTATTTCATTAGCTCTCGCCATTAGTTTAAGCTCAACACTTCTGTTCGGAGCTCCCCTCTTTACAGACAAGATTCAAGGGTCAGGCCGAGGTATTCTTATGCTTGGACTTCTGGGAATCGCTGGGGGATTTATCCATGGCGTTGGATTTGTTCCGCGCCGTTTAATCTTTAAAATTATATTTAATCCCTGGATTTCTCGCATTTTGATGCTTAGCATTTTCTTTTTATACAAATAATTCCTATTTTTTCGATAAATTTTCTCACTTTAATAAATATTTAATTCCTTATAAGACACAATGAATCATCGAGCCAGAGTTATGTCTATTAGGGGAGTATCTAACTATGTTAAAAAAAGTTCTTTTAGCAAGCATCTCACTTGCAGCCCTCCACGCGAGTCAATCAGCTCAAAGCCCACAGCCGCATCAAGGCATGCAGCAACCCGCTTCTTCAAGTAACTGCCCACCTTGCGAGATGGGAGGAAAAATTGGGTATGTTTTGATTCCAGCAAATATTGGATCCCCTTGTGATCAACCTTTGCAAGCACCTCAACATCATGATGCAGCCCCCATGCATCATCATGGAAATGTTAACCCAATGCACGCACTCCCAACAAAAGAACAGGAAGAACTTGAGGAGAAGCTACGCCCTGTTGAGCCCCATATTTATAAGAAGCCAGATGGTCAAGGAGAATGGGGCAAAGCACTTGGTTCAACCGTATATTTTCGAAAGCTGGGTCTATGGGTTAAAGCTGAAGGTGTCGAACATCCAAGAGATATAATTCATACCCACGTAGACCAAAAAGCACAAGAAGTGGATAATGCAGAAGCTGCCGGAAGACCAACTCCACCGCCGCCTCCTAGAGCCGGCATCAAACCAGCTAAAAAGTTCCCGACTGTTAAACCAGATGCCCTGGGAACTACGCAGCGCGTTAACCCTGTTAAGACAGAACCAACAGAAGGTAATAAGCGTAATTTTGCTCTCGGAGCACCCAATGTTGCACAAACTGGCGTAACAGGACAAGCAGCTCCGAAGATAGATATACCAGCGGCACCTCCTCCTCCACCGCCGCCTCCACCTACACCACCCAATACACCCCGTAGGACTGGACTTCCAGCAGTTAATGCAGTAGCAGCCGGCAAGCCTATCTCAACAGCACCTGCTGGCCCCTCAGCTTCTGCAGATGCAATCGCTCGTTAGAGGAAAATTTTAGATCATGGGTGAACAATGGTGGACAAGGATAAAGAGACGAAAGGAAACAGATATCGAAATTTTTTTTCGCTCATTTGTCTAATTTACGTCATGCTGGGAGGGGAAATCCTCTCAGCTAATCCACCTCAACAACAAGTAATCCCTATTCCTGCCAATCAGCTTCATCAGCTCTTAAAGCAGTGGAATATCTCTCCTCAAGCTTTAGAAAAAAATATTACTTATATTAACGCTGCTAGTCTTAATCCACAGTGTGGACAAAGTGTATGCGCGCAAAAAGTTTGTTCTCAGACCGTTTGCGCGAAAAGTGTGTGTGCGAAAGCCGTATGTACAAAACGCGTCATAAGTATTCCCGTCCGTGTTTATCCCATGTGCGCCTATAAACGTATATTATCTAAAACACCAGGGATTAAACCTTTATATCCAACACTTTTCACCCCACTTCCGCCTAAACTAGACGCTCCCGAGTTTATTGAACCTATGTTGCCAACGCCCGAGGCTCCTGAACCCGTTCTCCTCGAGCCTACATTACCAGAGCCTCAGTCACCAGAACCTGTGGAGCCTGAAGAACCTACACTTCCCGATCCTGATGAACCAGAACCCATAGAGCCAGAAGAGCCTGAACCTGAACCAGTCCCTGTGCCTGATGAACCAGAGCCAGTACAGCCTGAAGAGCCTGAACCTGAACCAGTCCCTGTGCCTGATGAACCAGAGCCAGTACAACCTGAAGAGCCTGAACCTGAACCTGAACCAGTCCCTGTGCCTGATGAACCAGAGCCAGTACAACCTGAAGAGCCTGAACCTGAACCAGTCCCTGTGCCTGATGAACCAGAGCCAGTACAACCTGAAGAGCCTGAACCAGCGCCAACACCAGAGCCAGTACCACCCGCTCCTGTGCAGCCTGAACCAGCGCCTGTTCCACCAGGACCTGTGCCACCTTCACCTTTGCCTCCGCCTATGGTACCAGCGCCTATTCCGCCCAGACCAGTGCTTCCCCCAACTATGCCGCCTCTTACACCACAGATGCCTTATAGAATCCTTGGGCAACCTGGATACATTCCGCCCTCCTATTCCGGATATGCAACTCAACAACAACACGCCTATGGAGTACCGGGCTCCTATGGCTACGTTCCACCACCTCAGCATGGGTATATTACACCCGCTTATCATGGATATGTACCGCCTCCACCGCTAGGATATATTCCACCTGCTTACCACGGATATGTACCACCTGCACCGCATGGATATATTCCACCTGCTTATCATGGATATGTACCGCCGCCACCGCTAGGATATATTCCACCCGCTTATCATGGATATGTACCGCCGCCACCGCATGATGTTGTTCCTTTAGCACAAAATTGGATGCCACCAGTTGCCCATGGTTACACACACGCAGTTCCCCCTGGTGCCCTTATTCCAGGCCATCCAGGTTATATTCCACCAATGCTGCATACGACAAGACCACCTATTGCTCCTAAGCTTGCAAATAAAGTGGTACCCGTTGCTAAACCAAGCACACCTCCAGTGCTCCGACCTAAGGCAACAACAAAGACGTTAACGGAGGCCAAAAAATCTCTGGCACAGACAAAGGGATTTTTAGATTTGAAAACACCTAAGACGACACCTATGGCAAAACCTGATGTCCCACCCGTTATTAAACCACGACCTCACGGTGTCGTTCAAACAAGTCAACCATTTTATTTGCCAGAAAAGGCCCCTGAAGGAGAATCCCCCTCAGCACAACAAATTCAACACCATCTTAAGAAGCGCCCACCTGCCTGGGAACGAGAAGAAATTATTCCAGAAGATCGTACAATTAGGGATGCGAAGGAGAAGTAGTATTTAACTCTGATAAATTACTACAAATTTGTTTGGCACCCTTCATGCGTACTTTTAAGGAATCCCATGGGCGAATAAATACCAGCTTCTGATCAGGACGAAGCTTAGCTGTCCCCTTTTGAGAATTAATATAAGTGAGAAGCCCTTCAATGTTATTAAAATGATTTTGACGAAAAGTTATAACAGCTCCTTTTGGACCAACATCTAATTTCTCGATGCTTGCTTGCCGGCAAAGACCCTTTATTTCAATTAATTCAAATAAATTAGAAACTTCTCCTGGGATAGGACCAAAGCGATCGATCATTTCAACTGCAAACGCATCAATTTGATCGCGCGATTCAAGAGAGGCAATTCGACGATATAGACCGAGACGTAAACTTAAATCTGAAACATATGTTTCAGGAATTAAAATGGAAGCACCAAGATTTATTTGTGGAGACCATTCATAGTCAGACTGTTTTCCGAATTCTTGCTCTGATCTCACCATTAAAATTGCTTCTTGAAGTAAATGTTGATAAAGCTCGACCCCCACCTCTCGCATGTGGCCAGATTGTTCTTCACCAACAATATTACCCGTTCCACGAATATCCATATCGTAACTTGCTAGAGAGAACCCAGCTCCTAAACTATCCAATGTTTGCATAATTTGGAGACGCTTATTTGCATTAGCAGTTAATATGTGCCCTTCAGGTAAAGTTAAGTAAGCATATCCTTGCATTTTCCCACGTCCCACGCGACCGCGTAACTGATAAAGCTGTGCTAACCCAAATAGGTCTGCACGATGAATGATAAGTGTATTCGCAGTGGCAATATCAATGCCAGATTCTACAATGTTTGTTGAGAGAAGAAGATCATAAGATCGATCATAAAATGCATTTATAACTTCTTCTAAATGTGTCGGCTTCATTTGACCATGGGCGATAACGATTCGAATTTCTGGAGTAAGTTTTTTCAAATGTTCTTCTAATTTTTCTAAATCATCTAGGCGAGGACTTACATAAAAAATTTGTCCACCCCGATAATACTCCCTCAAAATGGCTTCCCGAATAACCACACTATCGTAGGGCATTACAAAGGTACGAACAGCCAATCGATCAATTGGTGGTGTGGTAATTAAACTCATTTCACGCACACCACTTAATGCCAATTGTAACGTTCGTGGAATGGGGGTTGCTGTTAATGTAAGCACATGGACATCCGTGCAAATTTTTTTCAGTTTTTCTTTTTGCTTTACGCCAAAATGTTGTTCTTCATCGATGATCAACAATCCCAAATTTGCAAACTTTGCTTTATCAGAAAGCAAAGTATGAGTAGCGATAACAATAGATACCTTTCCGATTTCTACATCTTTTCTAATTTTCTCAGCATGAGCTGGTTTTACTAACCGAGAGATTTGTTCAACACGGTACGGAAGTCCCATAAAGCGTTCTTTAAAGGTACGAAAATGTTGTCGGCATAACAATGTTGTGGGAACAATAACAGCAACTTGCTTACCCTGTGAAGCGGCTACAAATGCTGCGCGCAGAGCAACTTCTGTTTTTCCAAAACCTACGTCTCCGCAAATGAGTCGATCCATAGGCTTTCCAGATGCCATATCATTTAACACTTCCTCAATGGAACGTTGTTGATCTTCGGTCTCCAAATAAGGGAAACGAGAACAAAATTCTTCATATTGTAGTGGATGTTTTTCAAGAATTTGTCCTTCATGTAACGTTCTTTCAGCTGCTATTTTAATAAGATAGTCAGCAACCTCTCGAATGCGATTTTTAACTTTTGCTTTGCGCACTTGCCATGCAGTTGATCCCAATCGGTCCAGTTGCGCCATGGCTTCATCGCCGCCATATCGTGTAATCATTTCAATGTTTTCGACGGGCAAAAAAAGTTTATCATCTTTGTCATAAATGAGAGATAAACAATCATGAGAGGCACCATTGACAGTAATGGTCTTCAGCATTTCATATTTGCCAATTCCATGATTGCGGTGGACAACCAAATCTCCGGGAGTCAATTGGGCTGCTTCAAGAAAAAATTGATCTGCTTTTCTACGCTTCGAAAGAGCGCGTACAACACGATCTCCTAACAGATCTTGTTCGCTGATAAGCAAAAAATTTGGAAATTCAAAACCTTTTTCTACAGGATAGGTGAGAGCAACAGCATCTGCAGAAGGCTGAGACGACCAATCCTGACAAGCATGAACTCCCTCAATTTCATGTTCCTGTAAAATGGACAACAAGCGATCACGTGCTCCATCTGTAGAGCACCCGATTATCACAGATTTTTTGTCTTTGGTGGCTTGATTGAGACGTGCTGATAACATCTCAAATGCTTTGGCTCTCAAATGACTTTGAAGAGATTCGAAATCTGCCAAGCCTTTGCCGTAATAATTTTCAACTGACACACCTCCAGTTGGTGTATCAACTTGAAACGGAGTTACCTTAGAAAAATCTGTACTAAGAAAAAATGCATCCCATTCATCCAATGTCCAATATAAATATCCTGGAGAAAGAGGATGATAAGGTACACCATGATCTTTTGGTAAAGGGACCATGCGCGCTTCATAATAATCTGTGATTGTTTGAAGACGCGCTTGAAGGGCCCCTTCACATCCTTCATCAAGGTAAATATGAGCATCCTTCGCATAATCTAGAAGGGTTTCACAGTGTGGAAAAAAAAGAGGGAGCCAATGTTCTATACCTGCATATTTACGCCCAGCTGATACCGCTTCATAAACCGGGTCATTAACACTTCCAAATAGTTCTCGATATCGAGTTCTAAAAAGACTAATGCCGTCTGGCGTAAAGATTAATTCATTTACAGGTTTTATGACGACCTTTTCTAGGGGAGCTAAAGTTGTTTGTATCATTGCATCAAAAGACTTGAGCTGCTCAACTTCCTCACCAAAAAAATCAACGCGTACTGGATCTTCTCTGCCTGTTGGAAAAAAATCAATAATCCCCCCTCTGACAGCATATTCTCCAGATTCACGCACTGTTTCTGCACGTATGTAGCCTTGTTTGTTCAGAAAGGTAAGTAAGTGCTCACGCCCGAGTGCTTGCCCTATATGAATGGTTAATGACTGACCCTTCAAAGCTTCTTGGGGGGGAAGTTTTTGTAAGAGTGCAGGAATAGAGGTCACAAGACAATAGGATTGAAGTGAAGACTCAAGCAATGTTGTTAACACATCAATGCGGTGGGTCATTACATCAAGCCCGCAGGAAACGCGGTCATAGGGCAAACAATCCCACGCGGGAAAATGGAATATAGAAAGTTCCGGAGCCACGATTTTCAATTGCTCAGTCATTCGTTGTGCTTTGGCTTCCGTTGCACACACAAATAAACTCTTTTGCATCTTCAAATGTGGATGAAGAATAATTGCCTCAGAGCCCTCAGGAATTCCGGCATAAATTTTTTTTATCGGCATTGATGGAAGTCCCGCACTCGGCGCACCATTATTTCATTTTCAGGGATGGGTTTTTGATTTGTAATCCAAGCAAAAAGATCTGCATCTTCATGCTTAAGCATTTGATTGTAAGCTTCAAGGTCACCATCAGACAAAGTTGGAATAATTTCCTCGGCAAAAAGTCCCAGGAGAAGATCGTTTTCACGGGTGCCTCGATGCCAACTTTGATAGATGAGTTTTTTTCTTAAGTTCATAAGGTTGTTATAAACTTTTGACCTGCAGATGGCAAGGATTGGAACCTACTTTTTGTCCTTAAATAAACTTATGATATCTTCTCTAAATGCTTGCTTATTCATGAAACTGAACCATGATTGGGTTCTTTTCCTTTAAAATATTTGAGAATTCATGGATTTGAAGGTAATAAGCAAGAATTTTTAACACCTTATTTACAATGACAATTTCTCCAGGCATTATGGCCTTCTTACTACTGCTAGTATAGCTATCGAGCGCCTTTGTCACCGTTTCAACAAACCTTTCTGTTGGCTTCTGTCTATAGGAAAGTACATCTTCATCTCTCATCTCTTGCAGAACTTTTCTGGCATGTATATCACCAATTTGATCAATATCCATGGAAGCAAGTTCGCGTTGAGCTGTTTTAAAACGATTCTGATAAAACATATAAGTTAGAGTTGCTTCGACAAGTGGGGCGGTATCTTTAGCACCAATCCAAAGTGAATCATAAGATTCTAAGACGCTTATAAAGTTAGCAAAATTAACTACTTTTCCAGCTTTTTGAAATGTTTGTGATAAAAAAGTTTTCGGCGTTCCAAACTTTATTTTTTCCTCTAAATGTTCTTTAACGCCTATAATACTTTTGGTGCGAAGTTTTAAAGCAAGTGTTTGTTTAACGCTTACAACATTTTCCTCATCGTTGTCTGTAGGCACTAATAGCAGACAAACACTTTCTACGGTTTGATCAAGAAATCTTACGTAAAAATCATTAAATTCATCCACCTTAGCCAAAACAGCTTTTTCAAAACTTAGTTGACGTAGACTATAATACCGAAGGTCTTCAACTTGAGAAAGGGAACCCCCCATCCTCTCAAACCATTGTATATCTTCATGCATAGCTTTATAGGCATCATCACTATCGTAATCATACTTTTTTGTTGGATCATCTACCGAGAGCTCTCGCTTCGCTGCTTTAAAGAGAGTTACATATTTGTGAGCATCAAAATCATCAAGATCATTTGTTAGTCTGTCTAACCATATTTTAATAGATATTTTTTTTCCACGTGTCTTTAACGCTGATCCCAACGAAGAATAAAATGCGCTCGCTAGAAGACCATCTTTAAATATTTTAGTGCTAACGCGAAGCGATTCGATTCTTCTTTTCTTTTCGACATCAAGAGAATCATCAGGTTGCTTGAGTCTTGCTGTATGTATATATGGAGCACCATAAGGAATAAAATCAGGATCATCGGGAATATGGACAACGACAGGTGCAACTGTGTCTTCATGTGAGACCTTTGCAGAATCAACCGAGAGTGTAGCATTGTTTAATTGTTGTTTAAGACGCTCAAACTCTTGCAGTTGAGCTCTCAAGCTCGCCATTTCCTGCTTTTCTTTTCTTTCACGCTCTTTTACTGCGTTTAATTCAGCAATTAAGGTATCGACTTGCTGACCCTTACTGGCAGCATGATCTTCTGCTGTTTTAGCGCGCGCTGCCAAAGCTCTGCTTTTTTCCTGCTCGATTCTTTCTTTTTCTTCAGCTGCTTTTCTCTCTTCCTCTATTTTTCTTTTTTTATCCTCTTCCTGCTGAGCCTTCACGGTTTCCACAGAGTCTCCTCCACTAAACACTCTTTCTACAGCTGTCTTCATGGGGGTAAGGACAACACCTTCCTCGAGTAGAATTTTCTCAGCCATTTCTCTCGTAGATGCCTTCATATGCGTGCATGAAATGAAAAAAAGTAAAATGAAATAAAGACAAGCGTTAGGCTTCATAAATAAATCCTCATATTAAAAGTTGCTTGATACTGGCTTGGAATATTAAATTCCTAGCTGTGCATTAAGTATTGAAATTTTTGTTTTAATTTGGTTGCTGGTAAAATGCATTTAGCTCTAACAACTAGCAACCAAGATTTAGTTTTATACCATACCCCACCCAGATTAAAAGTGTCTATTTAAAATTGGTCGCAGAATATTTTAAAAACATGCAACTATCTGCTTTTTCTTATTTTTTTCACTTAAAACTTTTATTGACCAACCGTAGAAATAATTTTTTTATATTGCATTCATTTCTAAAGTAGTCAAATATCACCACGTCTTTAAATGAGGATTAAGTCAAATGAATAACTACATAAAAATAATAAATAAAGCTCTTGTACTCCTTACTCTTTCAGCAGCTGCTCAAGCACATTGGTCCCCTTATATGGGTGTGGGCATTGGTCTTTCTAAATCAGTGAACCAACTTAAAACTAACTTTTCTAACAACCTAGGCTCCGATAGTAACAGCGTGAATATGGGGGCCCTCTGGCCTTTTGAATCTGTCCTTTTGGGAGTCGCTAAGCGTTATGAAACTCATTTTTTTATTGCTGGTGAAGTGTATGGGTCCATACATCAGTTAAAAAAATCAAAGAAGCAGATAGTGTTTTATCGTAACCGACTTCTTAACCAAGAAATTGGCAGATTAGATTTTGAGTTAGAACAAAAATACTCAAATGGAATGAGCTTTCTCATTGGAAAGGATATCTGGAAAGATATTGATGTCTTCTTCAAAGCGGGTCTTTTTTTTGGTAAGTTCTTACTTAAATACATCAACAATGCAACCATTAAACAAGGACAAGAAGGAAAGTGGTTGTTTGGATACGCACCAGGTGTTGGACTTCAAGCAAAGCTTTTGAACAATCTTTCAGTCAGGTTTGATTACTCCTATAAAATTTTTAATGAATTTAAGTCCAAGAATTTGTCCCGTGAGATTAACCCGACAACTCAAATTATAGGGGTTCTCTCTCCACGCGTACATCAATTTATGGTATCATTAATTTATACGTTGTAGGAAAACGAAAGCTGGCATGGAAGCTACTTAATGACCCAAGGCATACTGAAGTTTCGAGCCATTACGGCTGATGACTTGTCCCTTATTAATCACCTCATGAGAAAGGGTAAGGGATATTGGGGTTATTCAGAAGAAAATCTTGATCGATTTATGGACACTTTTGGAATAAAAAATCAGGACTATTTTAAGACAGCAATGGGATATATTGCAGAATCTTCACAAGATGTTGTTGGATATTACATTTTCAAATTTAAAGAAAATGATGTGGAACTCGATCACTTTTTCTTGGCGACACCTCTCATCGGTCAAGGGTATGGCCGCCTTCTGTGGAACCATTGCAAGGAAGAATGTCAAAAGCAGGGCTGGACGGAATTTACATTTTGGTCTGATCCGCATTCACTCGGCTTTTATGAACACATGGGCGCAGTCAAAATAGCCGAACGCCCCATGGTTACATTACCCGGTCATATGGCTCCCATTATGAAGTATACTGTTCCCACCCAGAGATATCCATAAAGGATAATCCATGAGCGAAAGACACATAGAGAGTTTAAATCTTTTTTCTCATAAAGCTGGCAATTAAATCACTAATACTAATTGAATTCTTAATTATTAATATTATATTAATATTTGCAAATACTTATGCACACTGATCTATTTACAATATTTTAGGAGGAACTCATGAAAATATTAAATGATACTGCACTTAAATCCATTAGCGGCGGCAAAAAAGAACCCGAGCTAGTCCCTATTGGTAATTCTATTAATAGTGTTGACACGGAGACGGGCGCAATTTCACAAGATATGACAAAGAGTTCAGCTAATGATACAACTTACCAAGGTGGTGATGGTGTATTCACATTAGAGCACTTTGTCCCTGGATTAAACAAATAAGCGAAGTATTGAATAAATTAAATAGATGTGGGGTGAACAGCTCCCCCACCATATAGGGTGTTAAATTTATTTTGTCTATTTTGTTAGAGCTTTTGAGCAATAGTGAGAATACGATCGCTATCCTGTTCATCAAATAAAGATTCATCAACCCTGTTTTGTTCTAAAACATGGAAACCATTATCGCTTAACATTTTTCTGAGTTGCTGAGCTGAATAAATCTGCAAGGTCTGTTGATTTCTTGATTTCTTTCGTTTTTGAGAATCCTTTTGAACATAGGATGTTGTAAATGAAGCGAGAACCCCCTCTTGATCAATGGTACTATACTGAATCTCACGCATTGTGATATCTTCAATTCATTTCTGCTAATCAATTGTTAGACGCGTGATATTATCATCCTTCAATAAATAAAAGAGATTAAAGATATCAAAAATATACAACCCACCCGCGTTGAGGTTCTTGTGAATGCTGCGAATTGATTTTATAAAATCTGCCTTTGTTAAATGACTAATAGCATTGAAAATAGTTATCACTGCATCAAAGGCTCCGACCCGGAGATCACGCATATCTCCTTTGATGAACTTTACATCAAGATTCTTTTGTATGGCTTTATGGCGCGCCACGTTCAGCATCTTACTATTAATATCGGATACCGTGACCTCATACCCACGCTCAATGAGCCAAAATACTTGTGATCCTGTCCCACAGGTCTAATCAAGAACCGTTTTCACATGATGCTTCTGAAGGATTCTTTCAATGATGCCATTGAGCATCTGAGAATTTTCTTCATTAAAGGCATCATAATTTTCAGCTGCAGAATTGTAGTGAGAAGGATCAGCACTTGAATGCTTGAATAAACTTATCTCTTGAAAAACTTGTTTCTTCATAAGTTTGTTCTCGATTTATCTTAACCTATTCACCAAATGGAAAGAGTACTTTGTTAGGTACGATTCTTAGCCAGCACATAGGTCCCCATAAGCTCTGTCTGATCAAGGATATGTCCCTTCATGGCTTCTTCAACTTGCGTTTTTGTGGAACCTTCAGGAAGATCTAAAGCAATATCAAGAGCATAAAGCTTAAAGAAATAACGATGCTGACGATCCGGTGGGCATGGCCCAGTATATCCTAACTTTTGACTTGTATTTTTCCCCTGAGTTGCCCCTGTTGGCACGAATGCATTTTCAGAAAGACTTGTGACAGAGAGCGGAATGTTAAAAAGAACCCAGTGATCATACATACGGTCTGACCTTACCTGTGGTGGCACGTCGGGATCATCACAAATGATCACAAATGTTTTTGTCCCTTCTGGAACTCCAGACCATTCCAATGGAGGTGATATATTCTGTCCTTCGCACGTATATTGCGTTGGAATTGATTGATTTGGTTGAAAAGCTGAACTTGATAAGGATAAGCCCATCGCTTGCTCCATCATAATAAAGAGACTTGTCAAAAATAAAAGAACCGTTCGCATTATATCATCCTTTGTTAAAAATGTTATGAAAGCTTTAAAGCCGTTCCTTTTAACATAAAAGCAGGCGTATCCGCTCCAAAACCAATACGTGGCTCGTCAGGGGCATCCTGGTTATGTCGAGAGTGCGGCCTTTTTTGATAGGATGTATCTTTTGATTTTTCATCACTTTCTTGAGATGAAGAAACGCTGCTTTTATTATTTTTATGATTATGATTTTTACCTTTGCCTTTGTTCTGTCCTCTTTCAGGTGCGTGAGCGGTCTGCGTATTTATTTCATCATTTGAAAACTCAGCACTAAAAGGCATATCTTTGATATCCATTACCGGGATGGTTTGTTGGATAAAATTTTGAACACCCATTAAATATTTTTCTTCCGCTTTTGTCACCAAAGTTATTGCAACACCTGCGTTCCCTGCCCGACCCGTGCGGCCAATACGATGAACATAATCTTCTACATTGATGGGCACATCAAAATTAACAACCAAACTTAAGCCATCTACATCCAGTCCTCGTGCAGCAACATCACTTGCAACCAAAATCATTATTTTTCCGTTTTTAAATTCTTCTAATGTCTGATTTCTTTGGTTTTGAGGCATATCTCCATGGAGACAGCCGACATCAAAATTGTGACGCTTTAAAGAGGATGTTAAAATTGATATATCGCGTTTGCGATTACAAAAAATAATGACTGGACCCGGTATTTCCTGCTTTGAAAGAACATACCGTAGCGCCTCTCTTTTCTTATTGCTTTTCACCCAAAGAACATGCTGTGACACAGTGGCTGCAGTTTTGACAGCAGGCGCAATAATAATTTCTTTAGGGTTGATTAAGTACGTATGTGCAAGCTTCTTAATTTCATCTGGCATTGTCGCACTAAAAAGCAGTGTTTGGCGCATTTTGGGAAGCAACGCAACAATGCGATCAACATCCGGTATAAAGCCCATATCCAACATACGATCAGCTTCGTCTATAACCAAAATTTTTACATCAGCTAAAAGTATTTGACCCCGTTCAAATAAATCAAGTAATCGACCTGGCGTTGCAATGAGAACATCAACACCACGCTTGAGTTGCTTTTCTTGATCCGACATGGATTCCCCACCCACCAAGAGAGCAGCTTTTAAGGTATGTCCTTTACCATATGTCTCAAAACTCTCAAGTACCTGAGCTGCAAGTTCTCGGGTAGGCTCCAAAACAATTGAGCGTGGCATACGAACCTTTGAACGAGAATCCTGCAATATATCAATCATGGGTAAAATAAATGATGCGGTTTTGCCCGTTCCTGTCTGGGCACATCCAAAAAGGTCTCTTCCTTGCAATATAAGGGGAATCGCTTGTTCTTGAATAGCAGTGGGTGCCGCATATCCAAGAGTATTTACTGTCTGCTCTAATTGGGCGGACACTCCGAGGTCGCTAAACTTCATGAAATCCTTGGGATTGATGGTGAAAAATTCTCAAATAATTTGTTCTACACCCCTTAAATGGACTATTTTTTCAAATATTTCAAGAAAAACCCTATGTTATACATAAATATTTTTAGATGTATATGGCATTTTCATCACAAATTATGGTGTTTACTTCATTAAAATCAAAAGAACTAGGTTGAATGATTTTCAAAATATTAAATAATTTACTTAATTACATCTGCGCCCATAACTTCTCTTCTGCCTCGTGGCAAGCTTTAAGATTACGATATTTAACGTGACCATACCCACGAACTGATTGTGGAAGAGCCGCAATTTGACAAGCAATGATGTGATTTTTTGGTGTCAATCGAACAAGGAGCTTACCGATTGCTATTTCAAAATCAATGAGCATTTGTCGTTCCATACGTCTTTCTTTGGTGTAGCCAAAAATATCAAAGATCGTTCCTCTTACCCTTTTTGCTTTTGCAAGGACTTTGAATACTTTCATAACCCATGAACCGTAAGTAGCTTTCTTAAGTTCACCAGTATGAGGGTCTCTGCGGGCAAATAAGGGCGGAGCCAGATGAAATTGCACCTTGAAATCTCCATCGAACTGTTGATGGAGACGACGCATAAAATCTCCATTCGTATACAGGCGCGCAACCTCATATTCATCCTTTACTGCAAGGAGTCGATAATATGTTTGGGCCACTGCTTCCGTTAACCCTGTTAACCCTAACCTCTTTTCCTCCTCTTCGACTTTTTGAACCAATGTTAAATACCGATTCGCATAAGCTTTATCCTGATAATTCACCAAAAAAGCATAGCGGCGTTGGATCTTTTCCATCAGTGTTTGACTTAAGACATGATCTGATTCCAAGGGCATTTCATTTTTTGCAAACTCTTCAACCATTTTAAAATCAACAGCTGCCAAGCGGCCCCAATTAAACGCTCGTGTATTGAGTAAAATAGCGACATCATTGAGGCGTATTGCTTCTTCAATGGCCCTTGGAGAAAGGGGGATATATTCCTTTTGTAGAGCATAGCCCACCATAAAAAGATTGGCTGTAATAGAATCGCCCATTAGAATTTTCGCAAGTGCTGTAGCGTTTATAGAATCTATCTTATTCTTCCCAGCTGCTTTTATAAGATCTTCTTTCATTGTTGAAGCAGGAAACTCAAAATCAGGATCTTGTGTAAAATGCCCCGTTATTGATTCATAGGTATTCAACACAACTTGAGTATGTCCTTTGTGAATTTTATCAAGGGAATCAGAAGCTGCACTGACAACCAAATCGGAACCAAAGAGCAAATCGGCCCCGCCAGAGTTGATGCGTGTTGCAGTTATATCTTCAGGAGATTTACTCAAATGGATGTGGCTTACGACTGCCCCACCCTTTTGAGCAAGTCCAGCCATATCCACCACGGCACATCCCTTGCCTTCCAAATGAGCCGCCATCCCTATTAAGGACCCTATCGTGACAACCCCCGTACCTCCAATACCTGCCACAAAAATGCTATAGGGCTGCTTGAGAGCAAGGGGCTTTGGTTGAGGGAGTTTGGCAAAAAAATCTTCAGGAACGTTTGCTGTAACGGGTTTACGTATTTTCCCACCAACCACACTTACAAAACTCGGACATAACCCTTTAATACATGAAAAATCCTTATTACAAGAGGACTGATCGATTGTTCTTTTTAAGCCCCACTCGGTTTCTTGGGGAATAACAGAAAGACAATTTGATTTTTTTCCACAATCTCCACATCCTTCACAGACTGTCTCATTTATAAAAATACGCTTATTCGGATCTTCCATCGTCCCACGCTTACGACGCCGCCTTTTTTCGATGGCACAGGTTTGATCATAAATAATAACTGATGTCCCCTTCCAATTCTTCAAGTTCTCTTGAACAGAGGCAAGTTCATCCCGCATGTGAAGGGTTGTTCCAGGTGCAAATGATGCTCCCAAAGGATATCGATTGAGATCTTCAGAAACCACAGCAATCCGCCTTACACCTTCAGCATAAACCTGTCGGCTTACATCCCAAACCGTTAAGGGGCCATCCACAGATTGCCCCCCTGTCATAGCCACAGCATCATTATAGAGTATTTTGTAGGTAATATTGACTTTTGCAGCTATGGCCGAACGGATGGCCAATATTCCTGAATGATAATAGGTTCCATCCCCTAAGTTTGCGAATATATGTTTCTCTGATGTAAAAGGAGCCTGACCAATCCACGGCACACCCTCAGCACCCATCTGTGTGAATGTTTTAGTGTGATGAGGTGCAATCCACGTCGCCATATAGTGGCAGCCAATTCCTGCCATAGCACGACTCCCTTCAGGCACCTGCCGAGTGGAGGTATTATGAGGACATCCTGAGCAATAATAAGGTAAGCGCGTTAAATGATCTTGTGGTGAGGATTTGGCATGTGCTTTTTTAAGCGCTTCTTGAAATACTTTTTGAAAACGTTCAAAACCTTCCAGAGATTCTAGGCAAGAGGCCAGAGTCGCAGCAATAAGAGTGGTATTTAATTCGAAAGAACTTGGTAAAAGCGGTTTGCCATTCGGATCCGTTTTACCATAAATTTTTGGGCGCCCTTCTGCAGGAAAATGATAAAGAATCTCTTTTACTTGATTTTCAATGAGAGGACGCTTTTCCTCAATAATGAGAACAGATTCGAGCCCTTTACAAAAATTCTGAATTCCCTGCGGTTCAAGGGGCCAGCTCACTGTCACTTTAAAGAGAGCCAAACCCAACTCTTTTGCTGCTGCCTCATCCAGCCCTAAATCCTTAAGAGCTTGGCGTACTTCAAGGTAAGCTTTTCCGACAGCTATAATTCCAAACCTGGTCTGTTTCTTAAGAGACTTACCCGGCCAGACCACTCGATTCAAATGATTGGCACGAACAAAGTAAGGAACTGATTTAAGCTTATAATTATGGAGTCTGCGCTCTTGCTCAAGGGGTGTGTCAGGCCACCGTAAGTGTAGGCCATCCTTTGGCATTTCAAAGTCGTGGGGTATATGGACGCTGAAACGGTCAGGATCAACTACGACTGATGCAGCTGTATCGACATTATCTGACAACATTTTAAAGCCAACCCATAAACCCGAATAGCGAGATAAAGCCCACCCCATCAACCCCAAATCCAGAACATCTTGAACAGTTGCAGGATGGATGATAGGGATAAAGGCATCCATCAAGGCATAGTCACTTTGATGGGGTAACGTTGATGATTTACACGCATGATCATCACCCACCAAGGCAAGAACCCCTCCATAAGGATTCGTTCCAGCCATGTTTGCATGCTTCAAAGCATCTCCCGAACGATCTACACCAGGGCCTTTTCCATACCACATTGAAAAGACACCTTGAACCCTAGCACCCGGCGACAGCGCTATTTGTTGGCTCCCCCAAACGGCTGTTGCTCCAAGGTCCTCATTGATACCCGGCTGAAAATGAATTTGATGATTCTTGAGATGGGTTGAAGCTTTCCACAATGCAACATCGAAACCTCCAAGCGGGGATCCTCGATAGCCTGAGATAAAACCAGCTGTAGTGAGTCCCAAAGCATCATCCCGACGCTTTTGCATCAAGGGAAGACGCACAAGAGCTTGCATTCCTGTAATAAAAATACGCCCAGAGTCAAGGGTATATTTATCATCCAAATCAACTTTAAGGAGGGAGGGTTTCATGCCTTAAACCTATGAATAATGATCACTCTTTTATAAGTTTATGCGTGATTTAAGAAATATGTCTATGCCTGTTATGGCTCTCCTCTGTAGAGGTAAGTTTCTATGGTTCGTATAGTTGAAAAGAAACGAATAATAGACAAATTTTACATATAGCTTTTAAAATAATAAATATTCGCAGAAATCTGAAGTAAAATACAATGAGAAAAATTAATATATTTTTTCTAGATAAAATCGTTAAATATGGATTATTAATACTTTTGATTGCACTTATATTATAAAAATCTTTATTAATACATATACCTAGCAATCATTTATAACTAAAAGACGATACAATGGAGGTCAAAATGAAAACTTATACTATAACAATTTTGCTTTAGATTATAAGTATTGTAGGTCTTGCGGCCCTGAATCAGGCGATAAAGAAGCAGTAGAAAGCATTAAAAAAGCTCAATTATCAGGGAAACATCTTGAATTGGCATTAGAGAGAGCTGCTAAGCCTATAGAAGAAATTAAGGCTAAAAGAATTAACCAATCACACCAGGAAGTGCAGGAAGTAAAAGATATTATAAATACTAGGATTGAACCTCGTATTGATCAATTACGAAAAGATACGCAAGAAGCAATTCAAAAAACTGACCAGCAACTTCAACAGACCGGCCCACGAACCCAATAACCTCTTTAGTGCTATTTAAACTCTGGAAATAAGGATATCCCCTGCACGACGTGCGGGGGATATTCTGCTATTTTATATGAGAGAATTAAGCGCTAAGAGAATTAAAATAGAAGATTTACATTCTGACAATCTGCATACTTGTTATATATATTTTAAGCATGAATTTATACGCTTCGCCTGCCATTAAGTAGCAAGATTTTTTAACAAGAATAAAGAACCCTGTAAATCTAAACTAAAACTTAAAGGGTTTCAAATTTTGTGAGTCTTCCATCCAGGCCTTTACCTTTTTAAAAGCTTCATCCTCAGTTTGCCCTTCTTTAAGAGCAACAGCATACTGAACAGACACACAGTCCATCGGCCCTGAAAAAGTCTTAACAAGGACCACTTCACGACGCCCATTATGCTTATATGCTAAGGTGAGAACGGCCGTTTCAAAAGACTCCCCTTGAGTAACATTATCTTCCAAGATTTTTGATTCTTCTGCAGCTTGAACCATGCGATCCTTAAGATATGAATTAAATTTACTAGCTTGTGCCGATTTACCAACAAACAGATTAACAGTTATAATTTCTGACCATTGATTTTCATCATCCTTTTCAGGAATAAATTCTAAAAGAGAATAATTTCCACTTAAAAGTTGATCCTTTTGAAGACAGCGGAATCCTTTAGGAATCTGGATCTTTAAGTTTGTGCGCGCCCCTTTGTCTCCCAGAACATTTATAGGAAAAAGAAGCTGAAGATTATAACCATCCAAATTATTTTTTAAATCGCTTTTTGCATTTTCACCTGCAAAAGCAGACGGTACCAAGAGATAACAAAATGCAACCACTATACCTAATTTCAAAACCGTATTCATAATGGATTCTCCTTTAGAAGTTTGTCTGGAAACAAACTATCCTATAGTGAGAATAAATCCAACTAAGATAAATTATGCTGCTGGAGCTGCTACTTGCCCCCCAGGAGCAGCTGGTGTTGGGGCTGTAGGTGCAGCCGGAGTTGCAAGTTTAACAGCTGTAGGCGTTGTGGCTGAGGCTGGCATTGCTCCTATATCAAAACTACTCTCTGCATATCCCCTGTCATCAATAAACGCAAGATCAGCTAATGCAGGCTCTTCAGAGAGCTTTTGCTTAGGATTGATTGTATTATAATTTTGGATCGCCGTTTCCAAAATTTTCTTTAAGGAATAAGTTCCTTTGCCTTTAGCTTTTGGCGTCATAATAAGGGGTTCAGTCAGAACAATTGTACCCGCTGGCAGATATTTCAAACGCATCTGCATACCGCCACCGGGACGGCTTTCTGTAACGCTTTTATCATCGCGCCTGGAAGCTTGTGGGGAGGCATACCCAATTTTAAATTCCATATCTATACCTTTAGGTATAATTACGAAACTTACAAAAGTGCGCAATTTATTACCTGTCCAACTTGTCAAAAGCGCTGATTGATCATGAGCATGGGACAAGGCCGACATTGCTTGCCTTAGAGCTGCCTCATAAGGGGTTGCCCAGCTAAGGGTTCTCATTCCAGGTTTGTAAGTTGATGAAATGTTTAAGGGGCTCCCACTATGAATATTAACAAGAACAGTGGCATCTCTCTTTGTTTTCCCTTTAATATGGTGTAAACCCTCAACGAAATTTCTATCATCTGCCTCAAAGTTATAGGCATAAGAAATATATTCCGGAATTTTTATGATTCTTTGGTCTTGGGGCAGACTCATAATAGGTTGTTTCTGAGCCATTTCTTGTGGTGTCTTTGCTGCCCATGCTGGAGCAGTGATTGTTAACGCAACCAGCATACCTGAGATAATCCTCTTTTGAATCATAGGTACGCTCCTATATTAAAAGAATTTTAATAAATGTTTATCTTTATTTAAAAATAGAATTTAATATTCAATATTCAAGGGGGGAGTAGATTAGATTTAATATTGAGGATACATATGTAAGTTTTGAGAACTTGAAATGCTTCTTTCCTAGCATTAGCTAATGCTAAGAATTTCTTTTATCAATGGCTATCTCATAAAATATCTTATATTAGTGTTTATTTTCTTAAAATAAAAAAAATTATTTACTTTACATATTTTTAATATTTAGAGAAATAAGATAGTACAAAATGCATCCAAATAAAAAAGGAACTGATCATGGATGGTGGTACTAAAATTGAATATGCGATAAGAGACGCTATCGATAAACAGAAGGATTTTTACAATTTTGCTGGTGCAGTTAGAGCCTTAGCACGTGAATTAGGGCTTAGTAATGAAGAACGCGATAATATTTTTGGAGCTTTGGCCGATCGCATTAATAGTTGGTCTTAGAAATTCATTTAAAGCAAATTTTATTTTTCAACGCTTTTATTGGCTTCAAAAATGAAAATAGCTTGATGTTTTTAATATAATGAAATGGGGGGTGTTATATGAATCTGGATCAACTTAAATCTTACCATGATTATCGATCTGTAGAACATGATTTAGGGATTCTTTTAAGATTTATTGATCTGTCAGAAAATCATTATTGTACTAATTCTGGAGAAATAAGAAAAATTATTCTTGCATCTTGCTCTGCTATCGAATCTTGTATTCCACTTATACAAAAGGAATTAGATGTATACGAAAACAAAAAGAGTGATGAGTCTATCGCAGATTTTATATATCGAATTCTGAATGATCAAGGTTATCACTTAGAAAATTTACAGCCAATACTTCACTACTACCAATTCAACCCCTGGAAGGAGAGAAAAACATGGTGGAAGGCATATAATACTATTAAACATGCTGACAAGAACGATAATAACATTTTATTTTTTAAAGCTGCCATTGAAAGTGTTTTAGCGTTTTTTGCCATAATGGTATTTCTTACTCGTAAATCGGGAATTGGTATATTTTGGCATCAACATGATTTAGTGAAAATAAACGAAAAAGGGTTAGGTAGATCCATAAATTATTTGGCTCAAATACCGCCATCTCTAATCAAAATCTTTGAATAGAACTAATCAATCCTTACTTAAGACGTTCCGCTGTCCATGAAACAATTTCTTTGGAGGCCTCTAAATGAGCCGCGTCCAATGACTTCGTAATATCTTCCAATGTATTTTCTTTTACTGGATGACTCGACGTGAAATTCTTGAAAGCAACAACATGTCGTTCTGGCAACTTTATAAGATGGACCATATAGTCCACCTGGGCCTTAGGTGCAGTAAAAGAGCTTGATTGGTCAATATAAAACTTGCGCACTTCCGTTTTCAGTAAATAATTTGCATGAATGCTTTCTGCAGGGCGGCTGACACTGCGAAGAAGACCTTTGTTTTGGAAAGAGTAGATTAAAGACTCTTGTATAAGAGAGCCTAAACGATCTGCCCATTCAACATCTGCATAATAATCGATGACTTGTTCTTGAGGTTTTAACGCAATGCGTGTGTTGTCAATGGGAGGATAGAGGGTTGGTAGATCTACAACTAACTGACGGGAGGACACAGGAACCCCAGGTCCATAGGTAGGCGTTGGGAGGGATGTAAGAACATATTTTTTTGTCGGCTCACCAGGCTGAGGAATGAGACTTCCGCACCCACATAAGAGCAACCCAAGAGCACAAAACGATAAAAATTTACTCATGGTACTTTTACTCCTTGACGTGGATCATTATAAATAAAGCGGGATGGGCTACGTTCTAGCGCCTCACTTACACGGCGGATCGTCCCCAATGTTTCTTTCCCTTCATTCAAAAATTGAGTCAACGCAGGCAACCCTGAATCAGTAAAATATTGTATACTATGACGATTATCGCTGAGGAAAGACCTTACATCTTTTACTAATCCTCTTACTTCCTTTACACTTTCTCGCATATTTATAAGTAAATTGTCCAAATCACTTTCGCCTCCATCAGGTGGAGCAAACGCTTTTGTAATGGAATTTATATTTTTTAAAGTTTCGCTAAAAGCTTTCCTATTCTCATCATCAAAAAGGGGGCGAATCTCTTCAACTGTTTTTGAAATTTGATGGAGCACAGTTGGAAGAGAAGCGGTGACTTCTTCAAAAACGGAAGATCGTGTGGGTATAATCGCTCGGCGCTGGCCAAGCTTAGGAAGCAAGATGCGAGCCCCGCTCGTTCCTCCATTTAATTGGATATAGGCAACACCCGTTATGCCTTGCAATTCAAGAGAAGCAAATGCATCTTCTTTTATGGGAACCGCACCGTTTACTAAAATTATGACACGAACCCTCTCAACATTGGCAGGATCAAGAGCAATGGTCTTAACAACCCCAACGGGAACGCCGCGGTATAAAACGTTTCCTCCTTCTTTTAACCCTGTGACTGAGCCGGAGAAATAGGCTTCGTATTCTGTTGCGTTACGAGAAAAATCAATGCGCGAAATCCACATAATAAAAGCAACAATAGCAACCAAGAAGAAAATCACAAATGAGCCCACAAGGGTATAATTAGCGCGTGTTTCCATCAGCTCTCTCTTGCTCTAAATAGATGTTCACCACGGGCGCCATGGAAATATTCTTGAATCCATGGATGACGTGTCTTCGCAACTTCATCTAATGTACCTATTATAACACGATGATCGACTAATACAGCAACCCTATTACAAACTGAAACAAGAGAATTAAGGTCATGCGTAATCATGATAACTGTAATGTTTAACTCCTTTTGTAACTCCTTGATAAGTTTATCAAAGCCAGCTGCAGCAATAGGATCAAGTCCTGAGGTTGGCTCATCCAAAAAAACTATTGCCGGGTCAAGTGCTAATGCGCGTGCCAAACCGGCTCTTTTAATCATGCCCCCTGAAAGTTGAGAGGGATATTTATTGGCTGCCTCCAGAGGAAGCCCAACCTTTTCAATTTTCGCACTTGCAACTTCATATGATAAGTCATACGACATGTGCGCAACTTCTCGCATGGGAACCATAATATTTTCAATGACAGTGAGAGATGAAATAAGGGCTCCAGCCTGAAACAAAACACCAACTTGGGTTGAAGGATAGGGTGGAGAGGTATGATATATAAGCTTGCCCGCTTGCAGAGGTTCAAGCCCAATCATAAAACGCATCAGGACAGACTTTCCACTGCCCGATCCTCCTACGATGCCTAAGACTTCTCCCTCAAAAATCGAAAGATCCAAATCTTTGTGGACAATTTGAGAACCAAACTGCGTCTTTAATCCTTTAATTTCAATGAGAGGACGGTTCATGTGGTTATACCTTTAGATAAGAGAATAAAATAGACATGAAAGCATCACATATAATCACAAGAAAAATAGATTCGACCACTGACTGCGTTGTCATCCGACCAACACTTTCTGCACTTCCTTTAACTTGAAACCCACGAAAGCATCCCACTAAACCAATAAGAAGTGCAAATAAGGGCGCCTTACTCATTCCAACCCAAAAGGTACTTGTGGAAACTGCACGATGAAAATGATTAAAGAATTGGGTCGATGAAACATCGATAATGAGATTTGTCATAACCATTCCACCCAACAAACCCATAATCATCGATAAAAAAACCAAAATTGGTAAACATACCGTAATAGCAATGAGCCGAGGGACAACAAGGACCATTATGGGACTTAACCCAAGCATTCGAATCGCATCGATTTCCTGATTTAAAGACATTGTTCCTATTTGTGCTGTAAAAGCGCTTCCTGAACGGCCTGCAACAACTATTGCCGTTAATAACACGGCAATTTCACGCAAAATAGACACGCCCAAAAAATCAATTGTATAGAGTTCAGCCCCAAATCGCCTCAGTTGGTTGATGCTTTGATAAGACAAAACCATTCCAATCAAAAAAGAAATAAGGCCGATAATTGGCATTGCTCTGATTCCAATTTCTTCCACATGTCGAAAGACAGAAATCCATCTCAAGTTTGCAGAAGATTTTAGGGCGTAAAGCCATGTCACCAGAATTTCACCCAGAAAAGACAGAAGTGTCATGGCTGTTTTATAAAACACGTATGCCCTATACCCAATATGGTCGAGCCACCGCGTTGTCCAATGTAATCGAATCGTAAAGGGTTTAGGTATGGGATGAAATTTAAGAAAGTAATCCACCAAAGATGAAGAAGAAAGATTATTGATTTCAACCTTTTGATTGCGCTCTTTAAAATATTTTATCATATGCGCAAGAAGACAAGCCCCCGCTGTATCAATATGACATCCCTTTTCTATGGTCACTTTTACTGGAAGTCTTTTAGGAATGCCTTCTTGAAGTTGGCTGGCAATCTCTGATTCCATCCGTGCCACAGTTTGCGAAACCCAAGACCCTTCAACCTGTATAGATATTTCATTCTTCAACTGATCAATTTTCAGAGAAGGAGGAGCAAGCCTTGGGGTGTTTTTGGGTGTCGTCATCTCAATAGGGTCATATCCTTATCATTCATGACAAAATCATTGCATATTATACCCCTTTTAGGCTATATACGAAATAATGAAACTTTATATAGGTATAAGTTTATGAAGAAAGATATTCACCCCGAATACCATGAAATTACGGTTCAAATGACCGATGGGACATCATTTCAGACGCGGAGCACATGGGGAAAACCTGGCGATATTCTTCATTTGGATATTGACCCCCTTTCCCATCCCGCATGGACAGGTGCAAATCAGAAGCTTATTGATACTGCTGGTCAAATCAGTAAATTTAGCAAGCGCTTTGGTGACATCAGTCTCAAGAAATAAATTATTTTAGACATTAAAAAACCCTCTTGCTAAATTAAACAAGAGGGTTTTCTTATGACAGATAATCTCTATACACCCAACTCTTCAATAATAATTTCTGCTTGATTCATCGTAAGGTGCATCTTCTCCTGCAAGTAACTCATCATTTCTCCATGCGGAGGCCTTCTTCCGCCATGCTTCCTTTGTAATTCCATAAGAAGGTCGCCTGCACGCACAAGATGTCCTTCCGTTGGTTGCCATGCTGGATCTGGTTTTACAGCTGGTTCTCCAACAGACGATGGCGCTGGTAAAGCTGATGAGGGGATTGACGGCACCGGGCTCACAATTTCAACAGGGCAATCGCACCCAGCAACCTTAGGTTTAGGATTAGGAACGTGTATAACGGGTTGTGGTGCAGGTGCTTCTGGTGGATAGGGCGGATAATGGACTACTGGTTCTTCGTCATTAAAAATATCCGTACATCCTGCAAGAACGAAAGGCAAGGTCGCAAATACTATTTTTGTAGCTTTCATAAAAAACACCTCATTTTTAATTTTATTTTAAAAGCTTTTTATGTTTACCGTCTTCTCCCAAAAATAACAAGACCTTCTAAAACTGATTATAAAAGTTTATCTGATGCCTGCTTGAACTTTATCTCTTAACCCTGCTATCAATGAGCATGTAAAATTTAATAATAAATTGGACTTTAAAACGCGTGTCTCACTTTGCTACAGCTATGAATTCTATGACGCCACCTTATTTAGATGATTTAAATCCTGAACAACGTTCAGCTGTTGAATCTATGAATGGTCCTGTGCTGATTTTAGCAGGCGCAGGGACAGGCAAAACACGTGTTCTTACAACACGTATGGCTCATATTTTAGCCTGTGGTCTTGCCTACCCTTCCCAAATTTTAGCTGTAACGTTCACCAACAAGGCTGCCACAGAAATGCGAGAACGGGTCGGTACCCTTCTTGGTCATTCCACAGAAGGACTGTGGCTTGGAACTTTTCACTCCATTGCCGTTCGCATTTTGCGCCGCCATGCAGAAGTCGTGGGGTTACATTCAAATTTTACAATCTTAGATACAGACGACCAACAACGGCTTATTAAACAAATTCTTCAAGCTGAGGGCGTTGATGAAGGGAAGAATCCTCCACGCATGGTCCTAGCTGTGATCAATGCAAAAAAGGATCGTGTTGAATTTCCAGTGGATATCGATAAAATTTCATCAAAAAATTGGATTGATAGAATTTACAGTCTTTATCAAGAACGTCTCAAAACCCTTAATGCTGTTGATTTTGGCGACCTTCTGCTTCATTGCATTTACCTGTTCCAAAACAATCCAGAAATATTAAGAAGCTACCAATCGCAGTTTCATTACATCATGGTCGATGAATATCAAGATACGAATACCGCACAATATTTATGGTTGCGCCTTCTTGCACAAGGATACAACAACATTTGTTGCGTGGGAGATGATGATCAATCCATTTATGGATGGCGCGGTGCTGAAATAGGAAATATCTTAAGATTTGAAAAAGATTTTCCAGGAGCAACCATTGTTCGCCTTGAACAAAATTACCGCTCCACCACATTCATTCTTGGTGCAGCTTCTGGCCTCATTGAAAAAAACAAAGGACGCTTGGGCAAAACTCTGTGGACACAAACTGATGGGGGAGAGAAAGTTCTCATCCGCGGCACCTGGGACTCAGAAGATGAAGCACGTTTTATCGGCGATGAAGTCGAGGCGGCACAGCGGCAAAAAATTCCATTAGCCAATATGGCAGTGTTGGTACGCGCAGGTTATCAAACACGTGAGTTTGAAGACAGATTCCTTGCTTTAGGAGTTCCTTATAAAGTCATTGGGGGTTTGCGCTTTTATGAGCGTCAAGAAATTCGTGATGCAATGGCCTATTTGCGTCTTGTGAATCAACCTCATGATGGTCTTGCTTTTGAGCGCATTATTAACACGCCGCGTAGAGGAATTGGACCAACGACTCTCCAACTTATTCATAAGCATGCCCGAGACTCTATGGTCTCTCTTCCTCAAGCTGCACGTCAACTTTGTGAAAGTGAAAGCATCCGTGGAAGCGCGCGCACGGCCTTGAGAACTTTTTTTCAAGACATTGATCGGTGGCGTGACAGCTTAAATAAAGACCGTCATGTGGATGTTGCAAAAGTGATTTTAGATGAATCAGGCTATACACAAATGTGGCGAGAAGATAAATCTCCCGATGCTCCAGGGCGGCTTGAAAACTTAAAAGAACTTGTGCGTGCCATGGAAGAGTTTGAAACTCTTAGTGAGTTTTTAGAACATGTCAGCTTGGTGATGGATATTACAAAACAAGACCAAGCAGATATGATTACCATCATGACACTCCATGCTGCCAAGGGCTTAGAATTTGACACAGTCTTTTTGTGTGGTTGGGAAGAGGGATTGTTTCCGCATCCGCGCGCCCTTGATGAAAAAGGTAATGAAGGGTTGGAGGAAGAGCGGCGCCTAGCTTATGTGGGCATCACACGCGCCCAACGCAAAGCCACCATCACCTTTGCTCTTAATCGCAGAACCTACCAGGGGTGGCAGCATATGTTGCCCTCTCGTTTCATTAAAGAATTGCCTCTCGATCATGTGATCTTCGTCCAACCCAATGGTCATGAACTCTCTTCTCTTCATCCGACCCACATACCACGCTCAGGACCTGTTTTTATTGAAGCAGAGTTTTCTGATGTGGCTCCAACTCCGTATCATACCCACAAACTACAAGACCGCATTTTTCACCAGAAATTTGGATATGGGCGCATTACGGACATTAACGGTGATCATTTGGAAATTGAATTTGACGTGGCTGGCCATAAAAAGGTTATGGCCCGATTTGTTGAAAAAGCTTAGCCCGCATGCTTTGGAAAACACAGTTTCTTTGTAATCCTGAATACACCTCTCAGTTAAGTGATGCATTGGAAGAACATGTCAGTGCCGTTTCTTTTTTCGAGGAGCAAGGCTCAGATCTTTGGGTGGTTGAGATTATTACACCTCTTGAACCATCTCTGGAAGAATTTAAAAAATTGCTTGCCCCAGTGTGTGCAGCAATAAATATTCCCCTCCCCTCCTTTTCCACCGAACAATTGCCCGATACAGATTGGCTCGAAGCAACCTGGAAAAGTTTTCCTCCCCGCCAAATTGGGCGTTATTATGTTTATGGAAGTCACACGACACCCTCTCCACCTCCTACATCTGTCACTCTTGAAATTAATGCAGCAACAGCTTTTGGCTCTGGTGAACATGAAACAACGACAGGGTGTTTGCTTATCTTAGATACTCTCGCTATTGCGGGACGTAAATTTCAAAAGCCCCTCGATATGGGATGTGGTTCTGGCATTCTAGCCATGGCCATCGCTAAAACATGGAATGTCCAAGTTGTAGCAGCTGACAACGATCCTGAATGCATTCGCGTCACCGAACATAACGCAACTCTTAACCAGTGTTCTCCACTCATCAAAGCAGTCTTAAGCGAGGGGTTTGCCACACCAGAAATTATTGCTCACGGACCATATGATCTTATTGTCGCTAACATTCTCGCAACACCGCTTTTTGAAATGGCAAATGATTTTGCCACCAGCCTTGCCCCCAAGGGTGTGCTCATCTTATCAGGATTACTGAGCCGCCATCGCGATCAAATGGTAAAAGCATATGAAGCAGAAGGATTTAATTTTATAAGCCATAAAACCATTAATGATTGGGAAGCTTTGATGTTGGAGAAGAAGTAATTATGATTGAACATCAGGATGCTTAAGTTTCCAAGCATTCTGCCAAAGCTTTACGCGCCTCTCGTACTTTTCTTTCGGTTCACGCATAACTTGCACCATGAAAGATTCAGGATCTGCAAAGCATTCATAAATTCCCCATGTATTTCCAAATTCATCTTTATCAAAAGTTCCTCTAATCTTTCTTAGATTCATTGTACCTGGTAACACGAAATGCCTTCCAAGCCAATCATACGGCCTTATCAATTCTTCAAGTGCAACAAGACTATTCAAAGGGATGCCATCTGCATTCGCAGCGATTGCTTTTGGTTCATCATTTGGGTCCACTAGCCTCCTCCCAAATGCAAAATCGACAATTACTGCATAACCATCATATCCCTTTCCAGTTAGGGTTTTTCCTTCAGTTCTAAATAAAAATGATCTTTTAGTAAGTGGAAGCTTTGCAAACGCTTTGCGATCAGAAATGTCTTTCAATAAATCAGCAAGATACTGAAGAGGTATTGGGGGAAAATTATCCATATCACCTTGAGCAACATTGTTAGCAAAACCGGAAATCGCGGGTGCTGTTATCATTGCAAGAGGGTTATAGAGCCTTAGAGGATTAATGGTATTAAACAAGTTTGCTAGACCTCCCGCAAAGGAAGTGAGTTTGTATTTTGTAATAATGCCGATATACGTCATAAATTTTAGATCTTTAAAAAATATTTCTACCGGTACATCATTGATAGTTGGAGTCGCTTCTACGAGTTTAAGAAATTCCTCTATCTCCGTTTGTTCGCTAGACTTTGTCTCGACTGAAACCACTCCAGTTGATGGAGCAGCAATCGAGGTAGAGGTGGGAGCTTCCTTACCTTGTGCCGGAAAACTTCCCCTAAAAGACATATAACTCATAAAGCCTTTGATGGTCGCAACAGACGGTACCGGAACATAATCCCAGTATGATCTCGCTTTTGAGCCCGTGAATACAATAGGAGTATCTGTAAAATCACCCTTTGGAGGCGCTGCATTAACTACACATCTTAATGTTTCCTCTAAAGCTTCTTTCTTTCCAGAATCATCAGCAGTTCCTCCCTCATCAGTAAAAAGATCTAGAAGTTCTTCACCTTTGTCAGAAACTTCTAATGGTGACTCAAGTGGTTGCGTGACTTGTTGAGGCCTATCTCCTTGTTCTCCTGGCATTTCTCTTACTTCAGCTGCAAGAAGATTTGTAGAGATAAGATATGCAAAGAGAAAAGAGAGTAAAATGAGTTTTTTCATAAGACCCCTTTTTTAAAAATAAAATTTGTATAATATTCTGAGTTTAAACTAAAAAAGTTAACAAAGTGTTATCAACTCAGCAACAAGAAACTATTAATAAGGTGCTTTCAGTGAAGGTTTATGCTTTTTTAGAAAATCTGTTGTTCGATTTTTTAGAGCCCTTTTTTTTAAAATCTGATGATTTTTTCTTTGTCTTAGCCCAAGATTTATGTGGATTGTGTTCAGAAGATGCTTTTTTTGATTTCTTCCAAAATTGACTTGAAGCTTGTTTTTTACGAGGAAGCTCTGAATTCTTATTATCTTCACCCCCAGTTTTTGACCTCCCATGATGAGATTGACCTTTGGAAGATCGTTTTTTAAAAGATCCTTTTGGAGAAGGATGGCGTTGATTAGCAGGCTCTTTCGGTGCTCCAGGATTCATTAATCGATTAATTGCATTCCATTTTGCGTTATCATCTGGACAAATCAAGCATAAGGCATTGCCTTCTGCCCCCGCGCGTGCCGTTCTTCCAATACGATGAATGTAGTCTTCAGGACATTGGGGTAAATCATAATTAATCACATGCTGAATATGTGGAATATCTAATCCACGCGCTGCAACATCCGTTGCGACCATTATTCTGACTTTACTATTGCGAAAATCCAAGATGGCACGATCACGCTGCCGCTGCTTTAAATCCCCATGTATCGAATTTGCTTCTAAATCTTGACGCCTCAATTTATCTGCCAATCGGTCAGCACCTCTTTTAGTTTTCACAAAGATAATTACAGAACCGTCACGTTTGTTAAGCTCACTTAAGAGGTGAGAAAATTTATCTTCTTGAGAAGTGCGAATAATTTCTTGTTTAATTTTTGGTGCAGCTTTAGTTGGGGAATCTACACAAATGCGGGCAGGATCCGTTAAATATTTTTGAGATAATTTAAGGATGCTGGATGGAACTGTAGCAGAAAACATAAGTGTTTGACGCTCTTTTGGTAAATGGGGAGCAATTTTATCTAATTGAACGCTGAATCCCATATCAAGCATCCGATCCGCTTCATCAATTACCAAAAAACCTGTATGTTTTAGATTAAGATTTCCTCGATTGAGGTGATCATAAATACGTCCGGGGGTCCCTACTATAATGCGTGGACGACCTTTTAATTGCGCAAATTGCTTGCCCATGGATTCCCCGCCAATAAGCAATGCCATATTGAATGCAGGTTTTTTTCCCAAAAGAAGACGCAAAGTATCCCTCACCTGTGCAGCAAGCTCACGAGTAGGTGTCAAGATCAGAGCATTGATGTTGGGTTGGGCAAGAAGCCGTGCCATCATAGGTAGAGAATAAGCAAGCGTTTTTCCTGTTCCTGTTTGGGCTGAGGCCATCACATCTTGACCTTGAATGGATATAGAAATAGTTGCAGCTTGCACCGGTGTAGGACATGTAATGCTCATTTCTTTGAGAGCAAAAAGCAGACTATCTGGCAAAGAAAAAGAATCGAAATTCACAATTTTTGGATGGATCACTGAAGTCTGTTCAGAGGGTTGCAGAGAGAGCTTAGACATTTAATTTAGGCCTTTATATAATTTTCAATATAGCATTCCCGAATTAAGTGGGAGTGCCGGGGCGACAGATGTTTGGTCATCTTTTTGAGTCAATGAAAATCAATAAAAGATATTTAAATTATAAATCTTTGGTAAATTGAAAACTTCTTATGAAATCAAATATACTATCAGGAATTTAATGAACCCTGTCTTGTGGAGATAATAGTACAATATAATGTTGAAATGTCAAGGAAATATTCTTTGTGCTTTAGCAAAATAAGTTTCTGAGACGACATTATTACCGTATAGACTTAGCCTCTTGAACTGCTTTACGGCTCTTCAAGAGGCTATCTTATGTAACAATTTATTTTTTTTCATCTCCAAGGGGTTTTGCTGCTTCAGTTCCTGGAGGCGTAGTATTGATTCCTTCCAATCGGCCATTATCTGGGCCTGTGTTTGGTGAATGGTCTTTATGCTTCGTTTCATGATGTTTCTCATGATGTGCATCGTGTTTCGGATCATGTTTGGCATCATGATGTGCCTTATGATGAGCATCATCATGATGTTCAGAAGCCTTGTGAGCCTTCATGGCATCTCTTTTTGCCTTACGTTCAAGAGCTTTTGCCTTTCTTTCTTCTGCTCGGGCTTTACGATGCGCAGCTTTTGCCTTCCGATCTTCCATTTTTTTCTCATGGGCCAACTGATGCTCATGCTTTTTAATAATATGATCAGCTACACCAACATCACGATTACACAAGTTGGCATGCTTTCTAAAATCTTTAACGCTCGGGTTTTGCAAATATTTGATTTCAAGAGATGCTTTGTCAAGATTATACTCAAATTCAGCCTTTAAATCGGGGGCCAAAGAAGATGCAACAGCCGAGACCTCTTTAATTTTGTTCAATCGCGTTTCACATTCTTTTGCCAATTCATGTGCAGTTTGAGCACCGACCATTTTTTCATGATGTTCATGATGTTCTTTGTGAAGTGCAGTATGCTCAGTTACAGGAGCAACTCCATATACAGCTGGGACTAACATCCATGATGCAACTGCAGAAACAAAAACCGTTCGAAAAATGCGATCCATGTTTTAACCTTTCATATGTTAAGTTATTTTGAGCAACATATTGTCTTTTACCATAGTGATAACCACTCAGCCAAACATCCATAAAAATGTCAGAGACAATCTCATTAAATTCATCTTACAACCAAAGTTTATGATTTCAAGGATTATTGTAGACAATACTCTGGATAAATAGCAATAAACTCCCAGACAAGAAGTGTGGATTTTTTGTCTCAGGATACTTACATTATAGTTGGCATTATAGAAGGCATTAAAAAAGTTCTCATGGTTGCAAATAAAGAGCGCAATCATTAAATGCATATTTGAAAAAGGAAGGTACGTGTGGAAACTTTCACACTCAAGGTAGAACAAAATTGCGAAAGACAAAGGGTAGATAAATTTCTAGCCGATAATTTGCCCTTACTCACACGCACGCGAATTCAAGCCCTTATTGATGATAACAGGCTCGTCTGCAATGGTAAAATTATCACCTCCACTTCCCAGAAAGTGCACAATGGTGAAATATATATTTTGAGCATTCCTCCTCTCGTAGAATCTACGCCTCAAGCAGAAAATATAGCCCTAGAAATTTTTTATGAGGATGATGACATTTTAGTTCTTAACAAACCTGCAGGTATGGTCGTTCATCCAGCACCAGGTCACGGGAAATCTACGCTTGTCAACGCTCTCTTATCCCACTGCAAAGAAAGCCTATCAGGGATTGGAGGTGTGCGCCGTCCAGGGATCGTTCACCGTCTCGATAAAGAAACCAGTGGTCTCATGGTTATTGCAAAAAATGATCAAGCTCATCATGGCTTGTGTGCACAATTTTCAAATCGCAGCTTAAGTCGCACTTATATGGCACTTGTTTGGGGAATTCCCACATCCAAAAAAGGCACCATCCAAAGTTCCATTGGGAGAAGCCCGCAAAACCGAAAAAAAATGGCGATTGTTTCAAAAGGTGGAAAATCTGCCATAACGCATTATGCTGTTGTAAAAAGTTTTTTTGCAAAAAATGATCCAACTCAAGCCATATCGATGGTTCAATGTACTTTAGAAACAGGCAGAACACATCAGATTCGTGTTCATCTTACCCATCTTGGCCATCCCATCGTGGGAGACCCTGTTTATGGAAGAGTTCCAAAATGGGCAAAAAAAGCTTTTCCCAAAAATATCATAACATTTCCACGTCAGGCCCTTCATGCGTGTATCCTAAAATTTTTACACCCTCGCACACACGAACCCATGACCTTTGAAGCCCCCCTCCCTTTGGATATAAAAAATCTCCTATCGTTTATATAGCGTTTTAGAACAAAATCAGCTAATGATTGAGAAATGAACAAGTCACGGATTATGAGATACAGGTATGCTTGAAAAAACCTTTGAACCACAATCAATTGAAAACAAAATTTACAAAGCGTGGGAAGATTCTGGAACTTTTTCATGTACTCCATCTTCTCCTAAGAAGCCCTACACGATTATGATGCCGCCGCCAAATGTGACCGGCAACCTACATGTGGGGCATGCTTTGACTTATACTCTTCAAGATATTCTTGTTCGATATAAACGTATGCAAGGTTTTGACGTACTTTGGCAACCAGGAACAGATCATGCTGGAATTGCAACTCAATTTGTCGTTGAACGCCAACTCGCTGAGGAAGGCGTCAAACGACAGGATATTGGACGTGATGCTTTTGTGGAAAAAGTATGGCAATGGAAGAATGAATCAGGAAATGCCATTGTCAGTCAGCAACGTCGCCTTGGTATTTCACCAGATTGGATGCGCCAACGTTTTACCCTTGATGAAGGATTAAGCAATGCCGTTCTTAAGGTTTTCGTGAACCTTTATAAAGAAGGATTAATTTACAAAGATAAACGTCTTGTAAATTGGGACCCGAAAATGCAAACAGCTGTGTCAGATCTTGAGGTCATCTCACAGGAAACAAAGGGGCATCTTTGGTATATTCGCTACGCATTTGTTGATGACAGTGAGAACTGTATCGTTGTTGCCACCACCAGGCCAGAAACGCTTCTAGGAGATGTTGCTGTTGCTGTGCATCCAGAAGATGAGCGCTTTAAACACCTCATTGGAAAACATGTTCATCTCCCCCTCACGGAGAAAACCATCCCTATTATTGGAGATGAATATTGCGACCCAGAAAAAGGAAGTGGTGCAGTTAAAATTACTCCCGCCCACGATTTTAATGACTTTGAAGTAGGACGACGCCACGATCTGCCCCTGATCAATATTCTTGATAAAAGTGCCTGTTTAAATGAAGCCGTTCCCATAGCCTACCAAGGGCTCTCTGTCGAAAAAGCCCGTAGTCAAATTATATCTGACTTAGAAGCTGGTGGTCTTATAGAAAAAATTGAACCAAATACTCACGCTGTACCTTACGGAGAAAAATCAGGCGTCCAGATTCAACCTTGGCTCACTGACCAATGGTTTGTTGACGCAAAAACGCTGGCTGAACCAGCTCTCAAAGCTGTTGAAGATGGCCGTACAAAATTTTTACCTGACCATTGCACTGCCGTCTATTTTGAGTGGTTGCGTAATATTCAACCTTGGTGCATTTCCAGACAGATCTGGTGGGGTCATCAAGTCCCTGCATGGTATGGGCCTGATGGTCATGTTTTTGTTGAAGAGAGTGAAGAGCAAGCTCATTTAGCAGCTGTAAGTTATTATGGAGAAGCTGTTGAACTTACCCGCGATACGGATGTCCTTGATACATGGTTTTCTTCAGCTCTTTGGCCGTTTTCAACACTTGGATGGCCTGATCAAACTCTTGAATTAAAGCGCTATTATCCCACTGATGTTTTAGATACCGGGTTTGACATTATTTTCTTTTGGGTTGCTCGCATGATGATGATGGGCTTGCACTTAATGAAAGATGTGCCATTTAGGACCGTTTATATACATGGCATGGTGCGTGACGAAAAGGGCGCAAAAATGTCTAAAACAAAAGGAAATGTCATTGATCCTTTAACATACATGGACAAGTTTGGAACCGATGCCTTGCGTTTTTCTCTGTCAGCATTAGCTGTCCCTGGTCGAGATTTAAAATTGGGAGAATCGCGCATTGAAAGCAGTCGAAACTTTATGACTAAAATTTGGAATGCGGCTCGTTTTTTGCAAATGAATAACTGTGAGTATCATCCACATTTTGATCCAAAAACATGTCAACATACTCTCAACAGATGGATCGTAGGTCATATTCATTTGCTTTCAACTCAAGTCACCAAAGCGCTTGAATCTTACCGCTTTGACGAAGCTGCAAGCCATATTTACCAATTTGTTTGGGGAACTTATTGTGATTATTATCTGGAATTTTTAAAACCTGTTTTTAATGATGAAAACCTTGCAAAAGAAGCTCGTCTTGCAGCGACTTGGGCATTCACAGAAGTTCTCAAAATTGCTCACCCTCTTATTCCTTTTATCACTGAAGTTTTATGGCATGAATTTACAGGAGCATCTTCAGGGTTATTGATGAACCAGCCATGGCCAACATTCCAGGCAGATATGGTTGATCCAAACGCACATCAAGAAATGGACTGGATTGTGGATACCATTGTAGGTATCCGTTCGCGCCGAGCTGAATTTAATGTTCCACCTGGTTCTCACGTTCCTATGCAAGTCTATGAGGCAACTCCAGAAATTCAGGAACGTGTTAGCCGGCATGATGCCATTCTAAAACGTTTGGGGCGCATTGACACAATTGAAGTTCATCCGCAAAAGCCACCAACAATTAAGGAGGCTGCTCTCTTTATTGTGAACAACACACCCATTGTTTTGCCTTTGGGAAATATCATAGATGTAAAAGCTGAAGTCCAACGCCTTCAGCAGGAATTGGGCAAGATCGGCCAAGAAATTGAATCGTGCCAAAAGCGGCTTTCTAATTCTGACTTTATGGAAAAAGCAAAACCCGAAATTATTGAGGAAATGCAAGAACGTCTTGAGTCTTTTGGAGTTCGTAAAACTAAAATTCAAGAAGCCCTTCAGCTTTTACAAGGAACATAGTGTAGTAAAGCAGTTTAGTAAGAAATTATTACCATCCAGAGTAATTAAAACGGAAGTTTCATACCGCTTGGTAGCCCTAACCCACCGGTGATTTTTGACATTTCTGCAGAAACATGCGCTTCAACCTTTGCCTTCGCATCATTAAAAGCAGCAACGATCAAATCTTCTAGTACTTCAACCTCTTTAGGATCCACCAAAGAAGGATCAATAGACAGGCCTTTCATTTCTCCTTTTCCATTGACCGTTACTTTGACCATTCCGCCGCCTGAAGAACCTGCCATTTCAACTTGATTCATTTTTTCTTGCATTTCAGCCATTTTTGCTTGTAACTGCTGGGCTTGTTTCATCATTTGGTTAATGTTCATAAAATGTGCTCCTTAACTTTTATTTCGCTGTAATGGTTGCTCCAGGAAACCCTTCCAAAAGCGACTGCACAAGAGGGTGTTCTTGACTTTCTTTCACTTTTTCATCATGTGCAATTTTCTTTTGTTGAGTAATCGTAGGCTCTCCTCCTTGGGATACAATTTCAATTTTCCAAGGCTGCCCTGTTATCCGTTCTAAAGTTTGGCGCAATTGCGCCGGCAATGTCTTTGGTGCTGAATCAGCCAGTCGAATGGTGAGTACACCTGATGCATAAGAGACCAGATGAACATCATGCATAACATTTCCCAATAATATGGGCTCCTTCGCACTTTGAAGAAGCACCAATAGTTCTTCAAAATTTGCTGGCAATTGTGGTGCTGCACTATTAGGAGTTGAAGGCGCAGGAGAAGCCTCAGAAGAGATTTCGTTTTCAACCTGCTGAGTTGTAACTGGCTTAAGAGTTTGGTGTACAGTTGGATGAGATGGCGCTGGAGAGTGTGATGCAGGCCGCGGCACTCCTTGGACAGCAGCTAAAATTTCTTCCGCATGGGGAAGATCACTTAAGTAAGCTACCCTTATCAATACCATTTCTGCTGCTTGGGATGGCAATGGAGAGTCCAGCACCTCATGATAGCCTTTATGCATAACTTGCCAAACCCGCATCAATGCTGGTAATGATAGACTTTCAATAAGCTCTGCACCTTGTCGTCGGTCACTCTCCGGCCATGTAACATCTTTAAGAAGATGAGGAGATGTCTTTAAACAGGTGAGCCAATAGACAAGATCTAAAAGATCTTCTATAAGTATAACGGGATCTCCTCCCCGTTGATAAAGATCCTTAATTTGGGTAAGAACATCTTCAATATGACCTTGAAATATATTTTTTAGAAGAGCAAATATTTGTCCCCTGTCAACCATTCCAAGCATGTCTCTAACTGATGCAGATGTGATAGAACCCTCAGATAAGGCTATGGCCTGATCTAATAAAGATAAACCATCACGAACTGACCCATCAGCCGCCCGAACTATAAGCGATAAGGCTTCTTCTTCAATTGGAATATTCTCTTTTGCCATGAGGGTAGAGAAATGGTCGAGAAGAATTTTAGGTTCCACACGCTTTAAATCAAATCGCATGCACCGAGACAAGACTGTTTCTGGCACTTTACGAATTTCTGTTGTTGCAAAAATAAATTTCACATGCGGTGGTGGCTCTTCTAAGGTCTTAAGAAGTGCATTGAATGCACTTTTTGAGAGCATGTGAACTTCGTCTATGATGTAGACCTTATAGCGCCCATTAACGGCCTTATAGCGCGCAGCTTCAATAACTTCGCGAACATCATCAACCCCTGTGCGGCTCGCAGCATCCATTTCTAGAACATCGAGATGGCGATCTTCTAAAATGGCTTTACAAGATTCGCAAACTCCACAAGGGTCAGGCGTTGGTCCCCCTTGGCCATCAATTCCCCGACAATTTAATGCTTTAGCAAGAATACGTGCGGTGGTTGTCTTGCCAACCCCCCGTATACCATAGAGCAAAAAAGCGTGCGGAAGCCGATTACGCTCAATTCCTTGCATCAGTGTCTTAACCAAAAGATCCTGCCCAACAAGCTCCGAAAGCTTTTGGGGGCGATATTTACGTGCAAGAACACGGTAGGGAATTTGAGAACTCACTTGTGCTATAGAAGTTTGCGACATTTACAAAAATCATCATCTTTCAAAAATTAAATCGTATTATTGACAAGGTTCTCGTGCTCCTGTCAATGAGTGGGAGACTAGACCTTAACCCGCATAGAACTCGTTATGGCTGCTTCCTTCCGAATCTGACCAGGTTGGCGAGGAACACGTCTAAGACTAGTCTCCCGCGAAAACTATAGCAAAGGTTACAGAGTGTGTCTTTAAGAAAAGTTTAAAGTGGTAACTTTTCTGCCTTTTTCACAGGTAGAAAGGCCTCTTTTTATACTCCACGCATGAATCATAAACATTTAGTAAAAGGCTAGCTAATTAATCTTTTTTTAACCAACACTTGTTACACTTAATTATCAACTTATATATGGAGATTGACCATGTTCTCAAAAAAGACGCCTCTTGCTATTGCCGCACTGATGATTCCTCTTCTTGGAAGCAGTTCTCTAAAAACGCATGCAGCAGATACAGCACCAGCATCTCAACAAGCAAAAAAGGAGACTGCACCTAGCCGACCTTCAAGGTTCAGCGGTGATAGTTCGTGGATAAAGCAGCCTAAAGAAGAGACTTCCTCAGAAAAGGCAGCCAGAGAGGCAAGGGAAGCACGTCTCAAAGAACTAGAGGAGATACGTGCAGCCAGAAGTAAGCAAACGGATGTAAATGTAAAATCTTCTCTACCATCAACAACACATGTAAAACCATCAGAAAAAGCAGATGCCTCCTACGGTTTAAAATCAAGTAAGGAATTCCCGCATATGGGACGAACTCAACACGCTCTGGTTAATAAAATGGGTGAAAATGTCAAAAATCCAAATGAAGCTTCAACCGCATCAAAATCAAATGAGCCAGAGAGTGGACTAACACCCGTAGAAGAATCGACACATATGGGCAGTACACAAAAAGAATTAATTGCTCGCATGAAAGCTAAAAGAGAGGCAGCAGCTACTCACACTGCAAAACCGGAGACCTCTGCAAAAGCGCATGCTGTGCCCCCTGCGCTTAAACCACTTGAATTAACTAAAGAAGAAGAATCAATTCACTTGGGAAGCTCACAAAAAAGATTAATGGATAGCTTAAAAGGAAAAAAGGCGGATCATGCTCAAGAGAAAGAAAAGCCTGAGACCCCTGCAAAAGCGCATGCTGAGCCCCCTGCGCTTGAACCGCTTGAATTAACAAAAGAAGAAGAATCAATTCACTTGGGAAAGACTCAAAGAAAATTAATCGACAGCATGAAAGCGAAACCTGCGGAGTCACATCATACGACACCTCATCATGCACCTGACGCTCCAAAAGCAGAACACATCCATGAAGAACAAACAACAACCACATTAACTTTAGATCCAACAAAATTACCCCCAAAGCATCATGCACCTGAAACACCAAAAGCAGAACCTGTGCATGAAGAAGAGACAACAACTCTCACTTTAGATACGTCAAAATTACCCCCGCCCCCTCCGCCTGCGCCACCTGCTCCCCCACCAGGCCCCCTTGTTAAACCACAACCACACGTGAGTGGAGAATCCACACTTGCACAAATTGCAAAAGGAAAAGAACTAAAAAAGACAGATGGCCCACATGCTTATATGAGCTCTAGAGATGAGATGTTGGATAAAATCAGAGGTGGCAAATATAAGCTTAAACCAGTAGATATACAAGAAAATCTACCTCCCCCACCGCCTAGACCTTCATCATCCACAAGTTCATCAACGGCTGCTTCAACCACAACTCCTCTCACTACAGATAAACCTGATGAAAAGTCCACAATGAAAGGTGTGCTGGGAGAAATTAATAAAGGTGGATTTGCCCTTAAAAAAGTTGATCCAACTAAAGATCATCCTTCTCAAAAAGAACGCAAAATTACGCCGGAAGTAGAAGGTGAAGAATCACACCCTACAGATAAAACTTGGAATAATAGATCAGCACTTCTTGATCAACTTAAAGCAAAAGGCAAGGATATTCAGGAAGGAA
>Ga0194123_10001063_pt1 | contig 44188 bp, 28 predicted proteins | sample TA2MahsurfametaG_5_FD_155479 | JGI IMG/M metagenome (GOLD analysis project Ga0194123, IMG submission 155479) | Freshwater microbial communities from Lake Tanganyika, Tanzania - TA2015023 Mahale A surface | ecosystem: Environmental > Aquatic > Freshwater > Lake | place: Tanzania: Lake Tanganyika... | reverse complement strand
AGTCCTGCGGAAGCCAGTCCTGCGGAAGCCAGTCCCGCGGAAGCCAGTCCTGCGGGAGTCAGTCCCGCTGAAGTCAATCCTGGTGTCCGCGCTTTGCGGGCATCAGGCTGGCGCCGATGACGGCGGCGGCGCCCAAGGCCATGATGCCGTAGCCGATCACCGGGCTGAGGCCGGTCATCGACCGGTTCGGCTGAGGCGGGGCATCCTGCGCCGCCGCCTCCGGCACGAATGCGAGGACGACGGCCATGGCGGCAAGCGAGAGCAGGGGGAGCGTTCGGCGCATGGTCAGTTCTCGTCCGGCGAGGTGATGGTTGCGGTGTTGACGATGCGGTCCTCGGCGGAGGTGGCGAGCACCAGCCCGACGATCTTGGTCTTGGTCGGCACGCGGAAGTGGAGCGACAGCTTCCTGCCGCTGCCCACGGCCTGGATGGGGATGTCCTTGAGGGTGAGCGGGCGGCCGCGCATGCTCTTGACGAGCACCCACTCGCCGTCGTCCTCGACCAGGCCGACCGCGTAGTACTTGCTGCCGGACTCGTCGATCACCGCCACGCGCGCGCCCTGCGCGGTGGGGCCCGAGTCGCGCACCCAGGAGTTCAGGTCGGGGAAGATGCGGACGCCGTCGGACTGCGCCGTGGCATCGAGGCGCAGCAGCTGCTCGCCATCGCTCACCTTGAACCCGCGCACGCGCAGGTCGCTGCCCACGGAGGCGGTGGTGTTGCGCGGGAACTTCTGCTCGCCGCCGATGATGAAGTTGTCCTTGTCCAGCTCCAGCGAACCCGCCGCATTGGTGTTGATCACGGTGCTGCCGATCGAGTACTTCGGGTCGGGGAAGTCGATCAGCGGGTTGATGTTGGTGGCATCTTCGTCGGCCACCTGCTTGGCCGACGAGGAGCCCGCGCCGCCCGCGAGCAGGTCGGCCGCCGACTTCGCGCTCGTGGGCAGCCGGAACCGGACGCCCTTGATCTCGAAGAAGCGGGGCGCCTGGCCCTTGAGGTCGTCCTTGGGGAAGAGCAGCACGAACGACCCGTCGCCCTTGCTCTCCACCGAGGTGGCGTAGCTGGTCGGCGAGTTGAAGAAGAACGGGCGCATCCCGACGCCCTTCACCTCCTGCATCCACGCGAGCGGGTGCACGGGCATCGCGCGCCCGGACTTGCCGTCGCCGATCACGCGCACCTGGCTGGCCGACAGCACGAACTGCTGGCCCGCGCCGTCGAAGCCCTCCTGCGAGACGTCGAACTTCACGGCCCACGCGGCCTTCGGCGCTGCGCCCACGCCGCCCGTCAGCGGGACCGGCGGCACGTCGAGGAGCTCGATCTTGCTGATCGCCGACGGCGGGATGGCGACCTTGCCCATGCCCTCGTCGAAGCTGTCTCGGTACAGGGCGCCCGAGGTGCGCACCAGCTGCGGCATGTGCGTGTTGATGGTGCCCCCGCCGAGCCACGGCGTGTAGGCGCCCCAGGACAGGTACCCGTAGAAGCCCGCGGTGGCCTCGGCCACGCCCAGGATGTACGCATCGTCGGAACCGATGGTCGGCGCGGTGGGCACGTCGCTGCGGCGCGACCAGCCGGTGTAGTCGAAGATGGTGACCGTGCTCTGCACGAACCCGATGCCGATGGTGAGGATGCCCACCGTCAGCACGCCCGATCCCGCGCCGAACGCGCCGCCGAGCACCAGGTCGGCCGCGCGCGGGAGCGTGAGGTTCATGGGGATGAAGCGGTCGGTGAAGAGGCGCAGCACCACCAGCACGGCCACGAAGGTGCCGAGGAGAACGAGGCCCTTCGCGTAGCCGCCCGCGTCGCCGCCCATCATGGCGTAGCTCGCGGGCTCCCATACGCCGAACGCCACGGCGCCCGCGGTGACGACGCACAGGAAGTGGATGAACGCGCTGAAGGCGCCGGCGTTGGACCACCAGTAGGTGATCAGCAGGGCGATGGCGATGCCGATGAACGAGATGATCACGGGGCTGTCCTCAGGACTTCTTGGGTGCGGCGGCGGGTGCCGGGGCCTTCGGGGCTGCGCCGGCGGCGGGGGCCGCGGCGGCGGCGGGCGGGGCAAACACGCGGCGCACCTCGTCGAGGCTGGTCTCGCCGGCGCGCACCTTCATCAGGGCCGCCTCCTGCAGCGAGAGCGACTTGTGCGCGCGGCGCGCCTGCATGTAGGCGGCCTTGGCGTCGCCGGAGGCGAGGAGCCGCCGCGCCTCGTCGTCGAGCACCAGGACCTCGAGCGCGCCGGTGACGCCCAGGAAGCCCGTGCCCTTGCACGTGGGGCAGTCGACGGGCTGGTCCTTCACCAGCACCTTGCCGCTCTGCTTGTAGAGCTGCACCTGCTTGCCGCTGGGGATGGCGAGCATCTTCTGCTCGGCGGGGCCGGCGGCATACTGGGCGCGGCAGGTCAGGCACACCTTGCGGACGAGCCGCTGCGCCACCACGGCGCGGAGCGTCTCGGCCGCCGACTTCGGGTCGCCCACGGCCTTCACCCACGCGGCCATCATGTCCGGCACGCTGTCGGTGGGCAGGGCCACGTAGAAGAGCGTGTCGCGCGCGTTGGCGCCGCAGACCACCTTGCCCACGCCCGGCTCGCCCGCCTCGGACATGAACACGACGTCGGGGCCGCGGCGCACGATGGTCTGCAGCTGCGTGGCGTAGTCGCTCTGGGATGGGTTGAAGTCCGCGTGCTCCACTCCCTCCACGATGCGCTCGTGCTTGCGCTCGAGCGTCTTCACGTTGGAGGTGAGCGAGTCGTGGCGCCCGAGCATGGCGTAGCAGGCCGTGGTCAGGCCCTGGCCCGGGCGCGCACCCACCAGCACCACGCCGCGCGGATCGGTGAAGAGGGCGTCCACGAGCGGCTTCAGCTGCGCCTCGCCTGCGCCGAGCTTGTCGGCGGCGATGGTGAGCTGCTTCTCGCGGTCGAAGTCGATGCGGATGGCCTCGCCCTGCATCGACCCGACGCTGGTGACGGTGGCCAGGCGGCGGTTGCCGTCGCGCACGAAGGCCAGCACGTCGCGCTGGAACTTGCGCCGCTCCGCGGGGTCGAGCCCGGCGTAGTTCTTGAGGAGGTCCACCACCCGGGTGGCCAGCTCGCCTGCGATCGGGTCGCGCTTGAAGCGCACCGAGTCGATCAGGTGCTGCACCTGCGCTCCCTGCTTGGAGAGCGCCACCTCGATGCGCGAGGCACGCGCGTCGGCGCCGGCGAGGAGGAGCGCCTCCAGCGCGCCGTAGGTCTCGAACCCCGGGTCCTTGCGGTCGGGCACGGGGTGGTCGGAGCGGTCCTTCTTCTGGAACCGGAGCGTGGCGCCCGCCATCGCGGACTTGGCGCGGCGCTCGGCCGCCATCTTGGCGAAGTCGATGGAGAGGACCGAGAGCGGCTTGGCCTTGGTTCCCTCGAGCGCCTTGTTCCGGAACTTCATGTACCACGCGCACGGCACCACCATCAGCGTGAGCATCAGCGGGAATCCCGCCAGCCACGTAGGCACCAGCAGGACGGCCAGCAACGCGGCGGCGCCGAACGCCAGGAAGATGCCCGACCACTTCTGCGGGTTGAGGTTGTAGTAGGCGGCGTCCTTCTCGAGCTTGCCCGAGACGAAGGCGGCGTACGGCACGAACGCGGCGAACGAGACCAGCGGCTTCGCCACGCTCATCAGGAACGCGGGCGCCGGCGTCTCGGCCAGCAGCGCCGGCAGGAAGGTGCGGATGGTCTCCATGGTCAGCCCTTGCCCACCATCGATGCGCCCTGCGAGATGCCCTTGAGGCGCATGCGCAGCTCCTCGGGCTTCGGCGTGGACTGCAGGGCCACGCCCTGGTGGATGTATTCCTTCTCCACCAGGTCGACGAGCGAGCTGGTGAAGTCGATCATGCCGGCGTCGCGGCTCTTGATGATGTCGAGCAGCTCGCCCTCGCGGCCCTCGAGGATGTACTTCTGCACGGCCGGCGTGCTGATCAGGATCTCCAGCGCCGGGATGCGCGCGATGTTCTGGTGCAGGGTGGGCAGCAGCTTCTGGTAGACGATGGCGCGCAGGTTGTAGGCAAGCAGCTTGCGGATCTGCTCGCGCTCTTCCACCGGGAACAGGTCGTAGATGCGGCCGAAGGTCTGCCAGGCGCTGGAGGCGTGGATGGTGCCGAACACCAGGTGGCCGGTCTCGGCGGCGCGCACGGCGGCCTCGAACGTCTCGTAGTCGCGCATCTCGCCCACCAGCGCGATGTCGGGGTTCTCGCGGACGAGGGCGCGGAGCGCGTCGTTGAAGCTGACGCAGTCGATGCCGATCTCGCGCTGGTTGATGGTGGCCTTGTCGTCCTTGAAGATGTACTCGATCGGGTCCTCGATCGTGACGATGTGCACCTTCTTGCGCTCGTTGACGAACTGCAGCATCGCGGCGATGGAGGTGGACTTGCCGCTGCCGGTGACGCCCGCGAAGAGGATGAGGCCCTGCGCCATCATGGCCACGTCGCCGAGCGACTGCGGCAGGTACAGGTCCTCGAACTTCTTGATGTTGCTGGTGATGAGGCGCGCCGCGACGGCCGGCTTGCCGCGGGCCATGAAGATGTTGACGCGGAAGCGGTTCCTGTCGTCGTAGTCGTACGCGAAGTCCATCGACCCCTTCTTGCAGAAGATGTCGAGCTGGCCCGCGTCGAGGATGTCCTTGGCCACCTGAAACATCAGGTCCTGGGTGACGACGTCGACCTCCACGTCCTTCAGCACGCCGCGGTGGCGGATGCGGGGCTTCAGGTCGCTCTTGACGATGAGGTCGCTGCCGCCGAACTTGATGATGGCGCTCAGCCAGAGGGTCCAGGCCTTCTTGCCTTCGCCGGGCGCGGTGCCGCGTCCGGTGAGGTTGATCGGGCTGGTGAGGAACTGCTTGCCGTCGTGTCCGGACACGCTGGTGACCTCCGCAAGGAATCCCGCGGCGGTTGCACCGAGTGCCTCCGTCCGGGAGACCGGAAATCCTAGCAGGATCTGCGCGCGATCGGCCCTCGGGCCGCCGCAGGTGGCCGCTATCCTCCCGAAATGGAACACAAGATCGTCCAGGAAGGCATCACCTTCGACGACGTCCTGCTCGTCCCGCGCTACAGCGAGATCACCCCGGAGAGCGCGGACACCCGCGCCCAGCTGACGCGCCGGATCGCCCTCAACGTCCCGCTGGTCTCCGCGCCCATGGACACCGTGACCGAGGCCACGCTGGCCATCGCGCTGGCGCAGGAGGGCGGCATCGGCATCGTGCACAAGAACATGCCGCCGGAGCGCCAGGCGCTGGAGGTGCAGAAGGTCAAGCGCAGCGAGAACGGCGTCATCACCGACCCCGTGACGCTGGCACCGGCGGACACCGTGCAGCGCGCGCAGCAGCTGATGGGCGAGCACGGCGTGAGCGGGTTCCCGGTGACCGAGGACGGGTCGCGCCGCACGCGCGTGGTGGGCATCCTCACGCGGCGCGACACGCGCTTCGTCGACCGTCCCACCGAGACGCGCGTGCAGGACGTGATGACGAAGGACGGGCTCGTGACCGCCCCCGCAGACACCACGCCCGCAGCCGCCGAGGCCATCCTCAACCGCGGGCGCGTCGAGAAGCTGCTGCTCGTGGACTCGCAGGGCCGCCTCGCCGGCCTCATCACCATGCGCGACATCGACAACTTCACGCGCCACGCGAAGGCGTGCCGCGACTCGCGCGGCCGGCTGCGCGTGGGCGCCGCCATCGGCGTGCTGCAGTACGAGCGCGCGGAGCGCCTGGTGGCCGCCGAGGTGGACGTGATCGTGGTCGACACGGCGCACGGGCACAGCCTGAACGTGATGCGCACCGTGAGCGAGCTGAAAAGGCGCTACCCCATCGACGTGATCGCAGGCAACATCGGCACCGCCGACGGCGCGCGCGCGCTCATCGACGCGGGCGCGGACGCCGTGAAGGTCGGCATCGGGCCCGGGTCCATCTGCACCACGCGAGTGGTGACGGGCGTGGGCGTGCCGCAGGTGACCGCCATCATGAACGCGGTCGAGGGTTCCGCGGGCCGCGTGCCCGTGATCGCCGACGGCGGCATCCGGCTGTCGGGCGACATCGCCAAGGCCCTGGCCGCGGGCGCCGACTGCGTGATGCTCGGCGGCCTCTTCGCCGGCCTCGAGGAGAGCCCGGGCGAGCTGGTCATCCACCGCGGGCGCCGCTTCAAGACCTACCGAGGCATGGGCAGCGCAGGCGCCATGAGCATGGGATCCGGCGACCGCTACGGCCAGGGCACCGTCAAGGACACGCGGAAGTTCGTCCCGGAGGGCGTCGAGGGCCGCGTGCCGTACCGCGGGACCCTCTCCGAGTTCACCTACCAGATGGTCGGCGGCCTGCGCTCGGCCATGGGCTACTGCGGCTGCAACTCGCTGGAGGAGTTCCGCAAGGAAGCCCGGTTCGTGCGGGTGAGCGGTGCCACGGTGGTGGAGAACCACCCCCACGACATCCAGATCACCAAGGAAAGCCCCAACTACACTGTGGCCGCGGTCGGCGACGAGTGATCCACACGCCGGTGTGGCGGAACTGGCAGACGCAGCGGATTCAAAATCCGCCGGGCTCTAAACCCGTGCAGGTTCGATTCCTGTCACCGGCACCTTCGCGGTCCGGGCCCGGACCGGGCCCGGACCGCGTGTTTCAGGGCCCGGAATCCGCTTGGACCGGGGGCTGGAACGGCGCGGGGCCTTCCGCTACACTCTCCGATTCCCCCTGACGGCGCCGGAGCGCCCGGACCGGGCAGCAAGGAGCATCACCGTGTACGCGATCTTCGAGGACAGCGGAACCCAGATCAAGGTCAACGTCGGCGACATCGTCGATCTCGACAGCCGTGTCGTGGAGGAGGGCACCAAGGCCCTGACCTTCGACAAGGTGCTGGCAGTCGGCGCGGGCGACGGCAATGCCGCGAAGATCGGCATGCCGTACCTCTCGGGCGCGACCGTCACCGCCGAGGTGATGGGCGAGGCCAAGGGCGAGAAGCTCCGCACGGGCAAGTACAAGCGCCGCAAGGGCTATCGCCGCCAGGCCGGTCACCGCCAGGAGTACCTGCGCGTCAAGATCACGGCCATCAAGGCCGCCTGAGCCTGCGGCACGGCACGCATTCACGCAGCGATCCGCTTCACGCGGGTCGCTGCGGCGCTTTTTGGGGCATTCCGCGGCGGTTTGCGCAGGGGCGCCGCGGCGCTGGCCGCTAGCATCCGGTCCTGGGCATGCAGCCGCCGCACCGGTCCCCGGACCGGGCGGAGGAAAGTCCGGACACGACTGGACACGGTGGTGGCTAACGGCCACCCGGACGCGTGGGCGCGTCCGCGGGACAGTGCAACAGAGAGCAAACCGCCGAACGGCGCCGCAAGGCGTGCGTGGCAAGGGTGAAACGGTGCGGTAAGAGCGCACCGCCTTCCCGGCGACGGGAAGGGCATGGCAAACCCCACCGCGTGCAAGCGCAAGCAGCTCCCGCCGGCCCCGGCCGGCGCCCGTGTCCACGGGTTTGGGGGCGGGTCGCGCGCAATGAGCCCCCCGGCAACGGGTGGCCCAGAGAAATGGCTGCACGCGGCTTCGGCCGCCGACAGAATCCGGCTTACCGCCCGAGCCGCCCACCTGAATGCCCGGGCCCCGCAGCACGCGGGGCCCGGGCGCCTTTTTCCGCGGATCGGCGGCGGGCGACCACAAGATCTGGCGGACCGCGGTGCTCCATGGCCCCATTGGCGAGATTCCGAGGCGATTCCTGTTGAGTCGGATGCAGAAACCCGGACAATGTCACGTTCAGCCGGACACGGCTGGTCCCCCCATGCACGACCCCCTGGAAACCAACGTCCCCGCAAAGTCCGCCCCCTCGCTCAGCTACGCCATGCTGCTGTACCGGCGCGCCGTCCACCCCGAGTTCTTCGGCATCGAGGCGCGTCGCAAGCTCGGGCACGGCGAGTACGAGTTCGAGGGCTGGATCTTCAAGGGCGGCCACTGCGTGCGCTTCCAGCACGGCCAGACCACCTTCTGCGAAGTCGTGGTGGACAACCCGACCAACCTCCCGGATCGCGGCCTCGCCGGCACGCTTCCGTGCGCCGGGGAGCACGACCACGAGGAGAAGATCAGCGAGACGATCGGCTACCTGACCACCATCCAGTCGGAGGCGCTGAGCGACCACCTGTACCTGGGCACCTACAAGGAGATGCTCCAGCACGGGCGCGACAGCGACTCGCTGATGACCGCGTGGACCGATCCCAACGGCAAGCCCAACCTCTCCCTCATCGACCTGCAGCGGTTCCGCAACGAGCTGCACGTGCAGGGCTACCACCTGCGCGCGGGCTCGGGCCTCGTCCTGCGCACGCAGTCGATGGTGCAGCTGCCGGAGCCGGCGGCGAAGGAGACTCCGGACAACCGCGGTCGCCGTCGGTGAACGACCGGCTGACGGTTGCAGAGGTACTGTCGCGGTTCGATCGCGAGGTCGGGCTCGAGGAAACGGTGCGCGCGACGGGTGGATCGTCCGCGACGGCGGCTGCCGTCGACGCCGCATCGGGGCCGGTCGTGCGTGGCGCGCCGGCGCGCGCCTCGGTGGCGCCCGCTTCGTCCGCTGAACCGTCGCCCCAGCGGATCCACGCACCCGCGCCCGCGCCGGCTCGTCCCGTTCCGGAGGGCCGCCCCATCCCCGCAGCAAGCCTGCGAGCGCCGGGGTCCCCGGGGGAGCGCGCGGCTCGGCTTGCCGAGATCGAGGCCCGACACGCCGAGACCTGCCCGCACTGCACCACTGCCACCGGCCACACCAGGCTGGTCTTCGGCGAGGGTGCGCCCGACGCCGACATCCTGTTCGTTGGCGAGTCGCCCGGGGAGGCCGAGGACCGCGCCGGGCGGCCGTTCGTTGGGCCCGCCGGCGAGAAGCTCGAGGAGATGATCCGCGCGATGGGCCTCCGCCGCGAGGACGTGTACATCGCCAACGTCCTCAAGAGCCGCCCTCCGGAGGACCGCTCGCCCATGCCGGACGAGGTGGCCGGCTGCGGCCCGTTCCTGGTCGAGCAGATCCTCGCCGTGCAGCCGCGCGTCATCGTGACGCTCGGCGGGCCCGCCACGAAGTTCGTGTGCGCGACCGAGACCGGCATCACCCGGATCCGGGGCACCTGGCAGCGCTGGCTTCCGCCCGCGGGGGCGGAGTGCCCGGAGATCGCCGTGATGCCGACCTATCACCCCGCCTACGTGCTTCACACCTACACCATGCAGGTCCGGGGCGAGGTGTGGAGCGATTTGCGCGGCGTCCTCGCGAAGCTCGGTCGCACGCCGCCCGTGCGCGCCGAGGGGCAGGGCGGCTGAGGCAGGGACCTGAGGCAGGGACCTGAGGCAGGGACCTGAGGCAGGGACCTGCGGCGGGGGACCTGCTGCGGGGCGGCGTACCGCCGGCGTCAGGCCAGCATCGCGAGCGCGGCTGAGGTGACCATCCCGGCACCCTGCGGATCCACCGACTGGTCGTACTTCACCATCTCGATGGCCGAGTGCGGCGCGCACGCAGCCGCCACGAACATGTTGCCCACGGAGCACCAGCGGTTGCCGTTGCCCTTGGAGGACATGTGCGCGAGCAGGCGGTCGCCGCCCTCGATGAACTCGCCGAGGACGGAGCGGTCATGCTCCTCGACCTCGTTGCGCCGGGCTCCGTCGACGGGGTTGCGGTCGCCGAACTGCGGGCCGACGTGGCTGAGGTCTGCGCTCGAGACGAACACCGTGCGCCCGCCCGCCTGCGCGAGCACGGACTTCAGCGCCGCCGCGAACTCCTTGGTGCCGACGCGGGCCCCGTCGTCGCTGATCATGGGCATGTTCGGGTCGGGCACCAGCGCCGCCACCACCGGCACGTCGCCGTACAGGTGCTGGATCCACGGCAGGTGCAGCGACACCGAGTGCTCGCCCGCGAAGTCGATCTGGTCCTTGAAGAGGCGGTCGCCGAAGGCATCGCGCAGGCGCTCGAGCACCTTGGCATCGGGCTTGGCGGTGCCGAGCGGGCTCTCGAAGCCGAACTCGCTCATCACCACGCCGTCGCCGAGGCCGAAGTGGTTGGTGCCGAGCACCACCACGCGGTCCGGGCGGTCCTTGGCGCCTGTCTCGAGGCACTTGTAGGCAGCCGCGTAGTTGCCCGCGGCGCGCCCGTAGTCGAGGTGCGGGGCGACGATGCCGACCACCGGCTGGCCGAACTCCGGGTCCTCGGCCTTCGAGAGCTGCTCGGCCAGGAAGGCGCGCAGCTGCTCGGCGACCTCGGGCTTTCGTGCCTCGTCGGGCAGCGTGAACGCACCCGCGCCGCGGATGGCGTCCATCTTGGCGCGCTCGAGCGCCTCGCTGGTGGGTCCCCAGAGGAATCCCATCTCGTCGAGCTTCTGCAGCATCTGCACCAGCTGGCCCTGCGTCTCGGCCGGAACGCCGATGCGCTCGAAGACCTCGTCGAGCGTCGACTCGCCGTTGAAGGCGAGGAGCAGGCCCATCCACTGGTTGACCTGCGCCTGGATCTGCTGCTGGTTGGAGCCCTGCAGCGGCAGCACGAACGGCTGCGCGGAGAGGCGCAGCGGGTCCTGGAGCACCAGGAGGACCACGTCGTGCTCCTTGCCGGCGGCGTCCTTGGCCTTGGCCGGGTGCACCCCCGGCAGGAATCGGCGGACGTGGGGACGGTGGAGGTGCTCGGGCAGGGACTCGAAGCGGCTGGACATGGAACGAGAAGTGTACGGACGGTGCCGCATTGGCCTGCGGGCCGCGGGAACCGGGTCTGCCGATGCGCATTGGAGTCTGTCGGATAACACGCCGATGATCGGGACATGCCTTTGCCCGTCGGTTGTGGGCAAGCATGGGTAGCATTGCGACGGCGTTCTCGCACCCGACCGGCCGACGCCGGTACCCGGGCTCCCGACGCCCGCACGTGACGCCCCGTACTTGACGCCCGTACGTTTCGCCCGTTTCTGGACCTCGAACCATGACATCCCGCAGCATCAACCGATCGATCGCCTTCGCCTTCCTCGCCTCCGCGCTTGCGGCCCCGGCGCTCGCGCAGCAGCCTGCCGAGGACCCGCGGAAGAAGATCAACGAGGACCCGATCACCATTCCCAACCCGAACACGCCGGCGCCGACCGCGGCACCGACCCTGATCCAGGCACCCGCGCAGAACGTGGCCGTGGACAACCGCCAGGCCATCAAGTTCGAGCCCTCGGTCCTTGACCTCGGCGAGATGCAGGCCGACGTGGCCAAGACCGGCACCATCACCGTGGTGAACGTCCTTGACACACCCGTCAAGATCACCAAGATCGTCCCCGGCTGCGGCTGCACGACCACCGGCGCCCCTCCCGGCGAGATCCCGCCGGGCGGCAAGGCCAACGTCGACATCACGCTGAAGCCCGGTGCCAAGGCCGGCATCCCGCTCACCAAGATGGTGACGTTCCAGATCGAGGGCTTCGCGCCCCAGATGCTGACCGTGAAGGGCGACGTCAAGGCGTACATCAAGATGTCCACTGACATGGTGGACGGCCCGACCTCGCCCGACGCGCCGCCGCTGACCGTCCGCCTGACGAGCGCGGACAACGTGCCCTTCAAGGTGACGGGTGCGCTGCCCGACGTGCTGGTGTCCACGCCTGCCGACAGCAAGGTCGAGCACGACGTGCAGATCGACTGGAAGAAGTGGGAAGCCACCGGCAGCTCGGTGAAGGTCACCATCATGACCGACAACCCGAAGGCCCCGCAGCTCTCGATGATCGTGAAGCGCGCCATCAAGGGCGGCATCAACCCGCCCGCGCCGACCAAGGCGTCGGAGGCCGCGCCGGCCATCGTGCTTGCGGCGCGCTCCGGCGATGCCGCGGCGATGAAGGCCGCGCTCTCCGCGGGCGGCGGCACCGAGCAGCAGGAGCGCATGTCGCAGCGGACCGCGCTCCACTTCGCGGCCGAGACCGGGAACATGGACGTCGTGAAGATGCTCCTCGACAGCAAGGCCAACCCGAACGCGCAGGACCGCACCGGCAAGACGCCCGTCACCATCGCCGCCGAGCGCGGCAAGGCGGACGTGCTGAAGGCGCTGCTCGCCGCGGGCGGCGACGCCAATGCCCGCGACCAGGTGAAGGGCTCGCCGGTCCTCTGGGCATCGGGCCTGGGCACGCCGGAGACCGTGCAGATCCTGCTCGACTCCAAGGCCGACCCGAACATCCAGGACGTGAACGGCATGACGCCGCTCATGTGGGCCGCGGGCGTCGGCCGCCCCGAGACCGTGACCATCCTGCTCGCCAAGGGCGCGGACCCGAAGACGGTCGATCGCCTCACCAACGAGAGCGCGCTCATGCGCGGCATCCGCAGCGGCAAGGTGGAGTCGGTGCGCATCCTGCTGGAGAAGAAGCCCGACCTCGAGGGGAAGAACACCCTCGGCATGACCCCCTTCCTGATGGCCTGCGCGTACTCGGCGGACATCGAGAAGATCAAGATGCTGATCGACGCCGGCTGCGACAAGTCCGCGAAGGACCAGCGCGGGTGGGGCGCCATCGACCACGCGCGCAACCGCGTGGACGCGCGCCGCGACGAGGTGGTGAAGTACCTCGAGCCGCTGGTCCCGGCGAGCACCGCCGCGGCCCCGCCGCAGACGAACGCCCCCGCCGCCCCGAAGGGGCAGTAAGGGGCCAGTGAGCGGGGGCCAGTGAGCGCAGGGCGCGCAGCCGCCCGGTCCGCACGCCATGCAACCAACCGCGACGCGCGTCCCACGGGGCGCGCGTCGCGCGTCTCACGGCGTGCGCGCTGCGCGTTTCCCGGGGCGCGCGTCGCGCGCTTCACGGGGCGCGCGCTGCGCGATCCTATGATTGCGCCGATGACGACCCTCGCCGCAGCGCCCGCCCGTTCGCATCCCGCCGTCGACGAGGCAATCGGCCTTGCGCGCGAGGCATCCACGCTCGGCAGCACGGCGTCGATCCTCGGCTGGGACCAGGAGACCATGATGCCCCCCGGCGGGCTTGAGCATCGCGCGCGGCAGCTGGCGCAGCTGGCGCGCCTGGCGCACGGCATGTCGACGGACCCGAGGCTCGGCGATGCGCTGGCGCGGGCGGCGGAGGCGGTGCAGGCCCTTCCCGAGACGCATCCGGACCGCGTGAACGTGCGGGAACTTCGCCGCGACCACGACAAGGCGACGAAGCTGCCGGCGCGGCTCGTCGAGGAGCTTGCCTCCACGGCGAGCGTGGCGCAGCACGAGTGGGCCGAGGCGCGCAAGGCAAGCGACTTCGCCCGGTTCCGCCCGTGGCTCGAGAAGATCGTCCGGCTCAACCGCGAGAAGGCCGACTGCTTCGGCTGGGACCGCGCGGGCGGCGAGCGCTGGGACGCGCTGGCCGACAGCTTCGAGCCCGGCTGCACGGCGAGGTACGTGGAGGGCGTGTTCGTGCCGCTGCGCGCGCGGCTGCAGCCGATGCTCGACGCGATCACGGCCGCGAAGCGCCGGCCGGACGGGAGCTTCAACGACCACGCGATGGACATCGACGGCCAGGAGCGGTTCGCGCGGTTCGTGAGCGGTGCGCTCGGCTTCGACTTCGCGCGCGGGCGCCTCGACCGCAGCACGCACCCGTTCTGCGGGGGAAGCCACTGCAACGACGTGCGCATGACGAGCCGCTACTCGGAGCGGTGCCTGCTCGACGGGCTGGGCAGCACCATGCACGAGACCGGCCATGGCATGTACGAGCAGGGGCTCGACCCGGCCTGGATCGGCACGCCCATGGGCGAGGCCGTCAGCCTGTCGATCCACGAGAGCCAGAGCCGCCTCTGGGAGAACCAGGTCGGCCGCAGCCTGCCGTTCTGCCGCTGGGCGCGGTCGCAAATGCCGGAGCACTTCGGCGGGGCGGCCGACCGGTTCACCGCCGAGCAGGTGTACGAGGCAGCCAACGTGGTCGAGCCCGGGTTCATCCGCGTCGATGCCGACGAGGCCACCTACAACATGCACGTGATGGTGCGCTTCGAGCTGGAGCGCGCGATGATCTCGCGCGACCTCGACGTGAAGGACCTGCCGGGCGAGTGGAACCGGCTCTACAAGGACTACCTCGGGCTCACGGTGCCAGACGACCGGCGCGGCTGCCTGCAGGACGTGCACTGGTCGGGCGGCATGATCGGGTACTTCCCGACCTACACGCTGGGCACCCTGTACGCGGCGCAGTTCTTCGAGACGGCGCGCGAGGCCATTCCCGGCCTCGACGAGGGCTTCGCCAAGGGCGAGTTCAGGCAGCTCCTGGGCTGGCTGAACGGCGGCATCCACCGCCACGGCCGCCGCTGGCTGAGCGCGGACCTCTGCGTGCAGGTGACCGGCAAGCCGCTGAGCGCGGACCCGTTCATCCGGCACCTCGAGGCGAAGCTCGGGCCGATGTACGGGATCTGATTCCGGCGCCCAGGCACGGCATCCGGGTTTCCCCGGAGAGGGAAACTGGTGCCAAACGAACCGGGAACGGACTGCGTCTACACTGCGGGGCTCCCCATGCCGCTCCGCAACGTCGCCATCATCGCCCACGTCGACCACGGCAAGACCACGCTGGTCGATGCGCTGCTCAAGCAGGCCGGCGCATTCAAGGCAAGCATCCCGGGGCAGGAGTGCGTGCTCGACTCCAACCCGCTCGAGCGCGAGCGCGGCATCACCATCCTGGCGAAGAACTGCGCCGTGAACTACGCGTTCGGCCCCGACGCCGGCGCGCTGGCCGGGCAGGAGTTCCGCGTCAACATCCTGGACACGCCGGGCCACGCCGACTTCGGCGGCGAGGTGGAGCGCGTGCTGCGCATGGCCGACGGCTGCCTGCTGCTCGTGGACGCCCTCGAGGGCCCGATGCCGCAGACGCGGTTCGTGCTCGGCAAGGCGCTCGAGATCGGCCTGAAGCCGATCGTCGTGATCAACAAGTGCGACCGGCCGGACGGCCGCCCGGCGGCGGTGATCGACGAGGTGTTCGACCTGCTCGTGGACCTCGGCGCCGACGACATCGCGCTCGACTTCCCGGTGGTGTACGCCTCGGGCCGGAGCGGCTGGGCGAACCGCAGCATCGACGTGCGCGACGACGGCGTGCACGACCTCTTCCGCGTGATCGCCGAGCGCGTGCCCGCGCCCGAGGAGGACGTGACCGCGCCGCTGCAGGCGCTCGTCACCAACCTCGACTACAGCGAGTACGTCGGGCGCATCGCCATCGGCCGCGTCTACAAGGGCGTGCTGAAGGCCGGCCAGCAGGTGGGCGTCAGCAAGGCCGACGGGACCGTCCGGAAGGCGCGCGTCCTCAAGGTGAACCGCTTCGAGGGACTCGGCCGCCGCGAGGTGGGCGAGATCCGCGCCGGCGACCTGTGCGCCATGGAGGGGATCGCCGACATCGAGATCGGCGACACCATCATGGACCTCGACAGCCCGGCGCCGATGGCGCGCGTGAAGGTCGACGAGCCGACGCTCCACATGGTCTTCCGCATCAACGACGGCCCGATGGTCGGCAAGGAAGGCAAGTTCGTCACCACCCGGCAGATCGCCGAGCGGCTCGACCGCGAGCTGCGGGGGAACGTCGCGCTGCGCGTCTCGCCCGGCGACAGCGCCGACGAGTTCCGCGTGTCCGGCCGCGGCCTGCTGCACCTCGGCGTGCTGCTCGAGAACATGCGCCGCGAGGGCTACGAGCTGACCGTCGGCAAGCCCGAGGTCATCGAGCGCGAGATCGACGGCGTGCGCAGCGAGCCGTTCGAGCGCGTCAGCATCGACACCGACTCGAGCAGCATGGGCTCGGCGCTGGAGCTCCTCGGGAGCCGCGGCGGCGAGATCCTCAAGATCGACCAGCGCGGCGCGCGCATGCACATCGAGGCCGACATCCCCGCGCGCGGGCTGATCGGCTTCCGCACGCGCCTCCTCAACGTCACCGCCGGCGAGGCGGTCATGCACCACTCGTTCATCGGGTACCGGCCCGCCTCGGGCAGCGTGAAGAAGCGCCAGAACGGCGTGATGGTCGGCAACGAGCCGGGCACCGCCACGACCTACGCGCTGCTGCAGCTGTGCGAGCGCGGCGTGATGTTCGTGCAGCCGGGCGACCCGGTCTACGAGGGGATGATCGTCGGCGAGAACGCCCGCGACAACGACCTCGTGGTCAACGCCGTCCGCCTGAAGCCGTTCTCCAACGTGCGCGACAACAAGGAGGCGACCGTCGTCCTGAAGTCGCCGCGCCTCATGAGCCTCGAGGCCGCCCTCGAGTACATCGAGGAGGACGAGCTGGTGGAGATCACCCCGGGTGCCGTTCGCATGCGCAAGCGCATCCTTCGCGAGGCCGAGCGGCGCCGCTCGGAGCGCTCCGCGCGCGACCGCGAGGCAGCGGTGGCCGGCGACTGACCCTCGGGGCGTGCACGGGCGGCTAGCCTCCCGGTGCGATGGACCCCGCCCACGCAGACCTGCTGACCGAATCGGTCGAGGAATCGGCCAGGGCGGTGGCGCGCCCGCGGCGCATCGCATGGATCGAGGGCGTGGCAGCCGGCTACGAGGGGGCGCGCCGCGCCGCGGAGCAGGAAGGCCGGGCCAGCGCCGCGGGCACCTGGTACACGCCCCCGGACGTGGTGCAGGCGGTCCTGGACGCGGCGCTCGGGGGCAGGGGGGGCGCACGGACGCGCGGCTCGGGGCAGGGGAGGCGCCCTGCCCGCGCCGGCCGCAGCGTGGTTGACCCCGCCTGCGGCACCGGGCACTTCCTGGTGGCTGCCGCCGAGCGGGTCGGCGCGGGCTGCGTGCACGGCATGGACCTCGACCCAATGGCCGTCGCGATCGCGCGCGTGCGGATGCGCCTGCGCTTCGGTCGCTCGGCCGCGCACTGGCGAACGGCGATCCGCTGCGGCGATGCGCTGGCCGCCGGAGCGTGGGAGGGCCGCGTGTTCGCGGCCGTGGTGGGCAACCCGCCGTTCCTTGCGCAGCTTTCCGCGCGCACGGCACGCACCGCCGCCGAGCGCGATGCACTGCGCCGGCGATTCGGCGGCGCGGTCAGCAGGTACGCGGACTCGGCGAGCGCGTTCCTCCTCCTTGGCTCGGAGCTTGCCCCGGGCGGCACCGTGGCGCTGGTGCAGCCGCTGTCGGTGCTGTCGGCGGCCGACTCTGCCGAGGTGCGCTCGGCGTGCGAGACGCGCCTCCCGCTTGCCTCGGTGCGCGTCCTTCGCGACGACGCCTTCGGCGCCGAGGTTCGGACCTGCGTGGTGACGCTTGCCGCGGGCGCGCTCGGCGCCGTGCACGCGATGGATGCCGCCGGCAACTGCGCCGAACCCGCACGCAGCCTGTTCGCGGGCGGCGCCTGGGGTGCCGCGCTTGCCGCGGCTCGGCAGGTGCCGCCCGCCGGCGCGCAACGCACGGACGGCACGCTCGACGGCTGGATGAGCGCCACCTCGGACTTCAGGCAGCACTACTACGGGCTTCGCGGCCTGGTGCACGAGGCACGCGGCGCGCGACCGAGCGTGGCGCGCCCGGCGCTGGTGACCGTCGGGGCGATCGACGCGGCGCGGCTCGGGTGGTCGAAGCGGAAGGTGCGCATCCATGCGCGCGACTTCCGCGCGCCGACGGTGGTGCGGCGGGTGCTCGAGCGGCATGCGGTGCTCGGGCCCTGGGTGCGCGCGCGCGGCGTGCCGAAGGTGCTCGTCGCCACGCAGACGCGGGCCATCGAGGCATGGGTGGACGGCGGCGGCACCGCGATCGGTTCCACCCCGGTCATCACGGCCGTTCCGAGGTCCTCGAAGGACCTGTGGCGCGTGGGTGCGGCCATCCTGGCGCCGCCGACCGCGGCCGAGGCGTGGTGGCGGCATGCCGGCGCGGCCATGTCCGCGGGGGCGGTGCGCATCTCGGCCTCGCAGCTTCGCAACCTCCCGGCGCCCGGGGTTCGCAGCGCCTGGGACCGCGGCGCACGGGCGCTCCAGGCCTGGCAGCGGTCCGGGAGCGACCGCGACCGCACGCGCTTCGCCGAGGCCATGTGCGATGCCTACGGCGTCCCGGCGGGGCCCGGGCGCGAACGGCTCCTTGCGTGGTGGGCCGCCGCCGTGGCGACGCCATGAACGACCCCGAACCCAGGGTCCGGAAGGCGGCGCGTTTCGTTAGACTCGGGGCGTCCGGCGCAGGGAACGCGCCCGAAGGAGTCGACGGCAGGATGCCAACCATCGTCCAGAAGTTCGGCGGCACCAGCGTGTCGACCCCGGAGCGGATCATGCGGTGCGCCCACCGCGTGCTCGAGGCGCGCCGGGCGGGAAATCGCGTTGCGGTGGTGGTCAGCGCCATGGGCCACACCACGGACGAGCTGATCGACCTCGCCGCCAAGGTCACGCCGAACCCGAGCCCCCGCGAGATGGACATGCTGATGGCGACCGGCGAGCAGGTCTCGGTGGCGCTCATGTCGATGGCGCTGCATTCGCTCGGCTGCGACGCCGTGAGCCTCACGGGCGGCCAGGCGGGGATCGACACCGACGCCGCCTACCGCAAGGCGCGCATCGCGCGGATCGACCACGAGCGGCTCGAGCGCATCCTCGGCGCGAGCGGCGTGCCGGTGGTCTGCGGGTTCCAGGGCGTCGCGCCGAACGGCGACATCACGACGCTCGGCCGCGGCGGCAGCGACACCACGGCGGTCGCGCTGGCGGCGGCGCTCGACGTGGCCGCCGACGGCGGGACATGCGAGATCTACACCGACGTCGACGGCGTCTACACGGCCGACCCCCGGCTCGTGCCGTCGGCTGCGAAGCTGCGGCACATCAGCTACGAGGAGATGCTGGAGCTCGCGTCGGTGGGTGCGGCGGTGATGCACCCGCGCGCGGTGCTGTTCGGGGAGAAGTTCGGCGTGCCGATCCACGTGCGCCACAGCCAGAAGCCGGATTTGGGCACGCTGATCGTGCCCGAGGAGCAGATCATGGAAGACATCGTCGTCGTGGGATGCGCGCTCAAGCCGGACCTCGGTCGCGTCAGCCTCAAGGGGCTGCCGCGCGGCGCCGGCATCCAGGCGCAGATCTTCGAGCCGATCGCCGCCGCGAACATCTCGGTGGACGACATCGTGCAGACCGAGTTCGGCGACGCCACCACCATCGCGTTCACCGTGGAGCACGGCGACATCGCCGACGTGAAGTCGGTGTGCCAGGAGCTGCTCGGGCGGCTCGGCCGCGGCGAGATCGACGTCGAGGTGGGCCTGGCCAAGATCAGCGCCGTGGGCACGGGAATGAAGAGCCATGCCGGGGTGGCCAGCCGGATGTTCCGGGCGCTCGCGGAGGCCGGGGTGCCGATCCACAACATCACGACCAGCGAGATCAAGATCAGCGCCATCGTCGACCGCCAGCATGGCGAGCGGGGGCTGCAGGCGGTGCACGACGCGTTCGGGCTGGCAGCAGGCGAGGCCGTGACGGCGGCAATGCAGTCGAGCGGTCGCGGGCGCCGGTGAGCGATCTGGCAGCCAGGCGCCGGGCCGCCCGAATGCACGGCTGCTCAGGCGAATGCCCGGAGGCCCCCTGAACGCAAACCCGCCTCGGGGGCGGGCTTCGGAAACCACCTCGTTTAACAGAACACGCATTATAAGACGTTCAAGGTTGGGCTGCCTACGGGTCCCCCGGGCTGCCGGCCGGCCGCAGCCGCGGCGCTCGGGGTCAGCCGCGGCGCGCGGGGTCAGCCGCGGCGCTCGGGGTCAGTCGCGGCGCTCGGGACCGGCGCGGCGGATGTCGTCGGCGAGGTCGTCCTCCTCGATCGGCCGTCCGATGGCGTAGTCGCCCCGGAACCACCGCCCGAGGTCGGCGGCCCGGCACCGCGGCGAGCAGAATCGCCCGTCGCCCTCGGCCCCGAGCACTGCGCCGCAGATGCGGCACGCGGTGGCGCGCTCGCCCGGCTGGACACGTTCGATCTCGATCTCGCGCACCTCCTCGCCGACGTGGCGGATCCGGACGTCGATGCGCACGGCCGGCAGCGCCGCCTCGATCCGTGACGGCCATTCGACCGCCACCACGGCCTGGCCCTCGGCAAGCAGCTCGTCCCAGCCGATCGACGCCAGGTCCTCGGCGCTGCGGATCCGGTACGCGTCGATGTGCACCAGCGTGCCGGCATCGCACCCGTGCCGATGCTCGATCACGAAGGTCGGGCTGGACACCGCGTGCGGGTCCGCGCCCAGCCCGCGCGCCAGTCCGCGCACGAAGCACGTCTTGCCCGCGCCGAGGTCGCCATCGAGCGTGATCACCGTTCCCGGCGCGATGCGCATGGCCATGGCCGACGCGATGCGCTCGGTCTCCTCGGGGCTCGACGAACGGCGGATCTCGACGGTCATGGCGCGCGCTCCGGGAGTCCATGCTCCCAGCCGAGGTTCCCGGCATCCAGCCGGGTCCCATCGACGATGGCCGTCACCCACGGCGGCTGCCGGTCGATGAACCGACCGACCACCGTGACGGGCGTGCCGCAGGCCTCGGCGGGCGGCATGCCCTCGCACGCGAACGCCAGCTCGTAGTCCTCGCCCGCGCCGAGCGCCGACTGCCACGCCGCGCCCTGCGCGCACGGCAGCGCCGCGGCGTCGACCTCGACCGAGCAGCCGGAGGACTGCGCGAGGTGGCGGGCATCGACGGCCAGGCCGTCGGAGATGTCGATCATCGCGTGCAGGCGGTCACCGAGGATGCGCACGAGTTCGAGCGCCTCGGCGGTGCGCGGGACGAACGACAGGTGCCTTCCGGTGCCGGCAGCGCCCCAGGCGTTCCCGAGGCGCCCGGTGACGCACAGCAGGTCCCCCGGATGCGCCCCGGCGCGGGTGACCACCCTGCCGCTCGGGCCCGGTTCCGCGAGCACCGACACGCTGATCACGAGCGGCGCGCCCGCCGCCGCGTGCATGCCGACGTCGCCGCCCACCACCGGGCAGCGGAACTCGCGCCCTGCCCGCCGGAATCCCTCCGCGATCGCCTCGGCATCCGCCTCGCGAGCGTCGGCCGCGAACGCCGCAGTCGCGAGCGCGCAGCTGGGGACGCCGGCCATGGCGGCGATGTCGCTCACGTTGCGCGCGAGCGCCTTGCGGGCGACGAGCTCGAGCGGCGTGCCCGCATCCCAGTGGCGATGCTCGATGACCTGGTCCGCGGCGCACAGCACGCGGCGGCCCGCGAGTTCCACGAGCGCCATGTCGTCGCCGGGCGGCACCAGCACGCGCACGCCGCCCATCGCGGCGAGCTCCGCGTTGCGCGCGACGATGCCGGCGATCACGCTCGACTCACGCACGGCGCGGCACCCCCGCAAGCACCGAGAGCAGCGCCTCGGCCGTGCGCTCGGTGGCGCCCTGCCTGCTGCGCACGCACGCCTGCGCGGCGGCACCGCGGCGCGCGCGCTCGGCCGCGTCGCCGAGGAGCCGGGCGATCGTTCCCCGGAGCGCCGCAGGCTGCACCTGCTCGAGGGCGCCTGCACTCAAGAGCGCCGACGCGGACTCGCGGAAGTCGCCCATGCGCGGGCCGCAGACGACGGGCTTCCCGAGCGCCGCGGGTTCCATCGGGTCGGAGCCGTGCAGCGCGCCGAACGAGCGGCCCACCACGACCACGTCGGCAAGCGCGTAGGCCTTGCGGAGTTCCCCGATGGTGTCGAGGAGGAACCTGCCGGTGGCGCTCCCCGGGCGCCCTTCCGACCGGCGCGCGCACCCTGCAAGCTCCGCAGCCGCCGCGTCGAACCACTCGGGCTTGCGCGGCGCGCACACGAGCTGCACGCCCGGAGGCACGGCATCGCGGAGGAGAGCGTGTTCCTCGGGCGCGGTCGATCCCGCCACCACGACGGGCCGCGTGCGGTCGATGCCGAGTTCCGCGGCAAGCCGGTCCGCGCCGTCGACCCGGTCGGCCACCTGCGCGGTGTCCCACTTCATGGTGCCGGTCACGAAGACCTTGCCCTGCGGGACCCCGAGCGCGGCGAAGCGCGCCGCGTACTCCTGCTCCTGGACGAGCGCAACGTGCAGCCTGGCGAAGGTCGGCGCGACCACCGCGCGCGCCAGCGCATAGCGGCGGAAGCTGCGCTCGGAGAGGCGGCCGTTCACCACCGCCACGGGGATGCCGCGACGCACGCAGGCGTCGACGAAGTTCGGCCAGACCTCGAGCTCGCAGAGCGCCACCACGTCCGGCCGGACCCGGTCGAGGAACCGCTCGACCATCCAGCTGGCGTCGAAGGGGTAGCGCACCACGCGGTGGCGTGGCTCGTATGCCTCCCTGGCTCGGGCAAAGCCCGTGTCGGTGGTGGCGGCGACCACCACCTCGGCACCGAGCGGATCCTGCGCCACCCGGGCCACGAGCTGGCGGACGGCATTCACCTCGCCCACGGACACGGCGTGCACCAGGAGCCGCGGCGCGCGCGCCGCGGGCAGCGCATCGCCCTTCCCGAACCGGCCGCCCCAGTCGGTCCGCAGCTTGCCGGTGCGGTGCATCCGCCACGCCAGCACGGGCGCGGCGGCGGTGACCGCGGCAAGGTAGGCAGCGTCTCGGAGACGGCGCATCGCATCAAGGATACGGCGCGCGAAGCGGCCGAAACCCGGGCGCAGGCGGGCAACGGGGTCGGGTTATCATCAGGATCCCCATGGCCCACTGGCAACAGCTCACCGAGTTCATCGTCCGGCTCCCGCACCGCGCGGGCGAGCTTGCGCGCCTGGCCGCGCAGCTGCGCGCGGCGAACGTGGAGTTCATCTCGTGCTTCGGTCCCACCGAGGGCAAGTCCGCCGACGGCTTCCACATCGTGCCCGAGGACCCCGAGCAGTTCCGCGACTTTGCGTCGAAGAACGGGCTTGGCATGTGGGAGGAGCCCTGCTTCCAGATCACCGGCCGCTACCGCGGCGGCGACCTGGTGGGTGCGCTCGACATGATCGCGCGCGACGGCATCAACATCCAGTTCGTGAATGCCTACCGCGCCGACGGGAAGTCCGGCATCCTGATCTGGGTGGATGACAACGACATCGACCGGCTGGCCAAGGTGCTGAGCGCGGCGTGAGCGCGGGCTGGCGCATCGGCGTCGACGTCGGCGGCACGTTCGCCGACTGCGTGGCGCTGGCCCCGGACGGCGAACGCCGCCGAATCAAGCTGCTGACGGACGGGAGGCTTCGGACGCGGATTGCGTCCGCAGGAGGGCGCGCTTCGTTCCTCGATGTCCCGCCGTGGGCGCTTCCCGCGCTGCAAGGCATGCAGGTGGCGCAGGCCCCCGATGGCTCGTGGGCGGACATCGCAAGCGGCGAGGAGGCGCCGGTTCTCGGTGCACGGCTCCTCACCGGGACTCCGCCGGGGATGCCGCTCCCGGCGATGGAACTGCGGGTCGGGACCACGCGCGGCACCAACGCGCTGCTCGAGGGGCGCCTCGACCGCGTCGCGCTCTTCGTGAACGAGGGGCTGGAAGGCCTGCTCGAGATCGGCACGCAGGCCCGCCTCGGGCTCTTCGACCGCGTCCCGCGGAAGCCGCCCTGCCCCGCGCAGCGCGCCTTCGGCGTTCGCGTGCGGCGCGCCGCGGACGGGACATGCGTGCTGCCGTTCGATGGGTCGCACGCACGTGCGCAGGCCCGCGCGGCGCGGAGCGACGGGTTCGGGGCGGCATGCGTGGCGTTCGTGCACGGCCGCATGGCGCCGGAGGATGAGCTGCGGATGGCCGCGATCCTGGCGGAGACGGGGTTCCGGACCGTGACGCTTGCGCACCGGGACGGCGCATCGGAGTCACTCGTCGAGCGCGCGCAGACCGCGGCGGTGGACGCCGCGCTTGCGACCGCCGTCGGGGGGCTGCTCGCGCGGGTCGCGGAGCGTGCCCCCGATGCCCGGCTCCTCGCGGCCTCGAGCTCGGGCCGGGTGACGCCGTTCGCCGACTACCGGCCGAAGGACAGCCTGCTCAGCGGGCCCGCGATGGGGTGTGCGGCCGCGCTGGCCGCCGTGCGGGCGGCGGGAATCGAGCGCGCCATCACCTTTGACATGGGCGGCACCAGCACCGACGTGGCGCGCATCGGGCCCGAGGGGCTCGGGATGCGCACGCGAAGTTCGGTGGCAGGCGTGGCCATCGCCGTCCCCGCGGTCGACGTCCTGAGCGTTGCGGCGGGCGGGGGCTCGGTCTGTCGGGCCACCCGCGAGGGCCTCTTCGTCGGTCCCGCGAGCGCAGGCGCCGACCCGGGGCCCGCCTGCTACGGTCGCGGTGGGCCGCTCACGGTGACCGACGTCAACCTGCTTCTCGGGCGGCTGCCCGAGCGCGGGACCAGCCTTCCCCTCGACCGGGCCGCCGCCCAGGCTGCCGCGGAGCGCGAGGCGATGCGTGCGGGGCGATCGGTCGGTGCCATGCTGCGCGGGTTCCTGGCCCTGGCGAACGAGCACATGGCGACCGCGGTGCGCAACGTCTCGGCGGCGGTCGGGCTTGCGCCGCAGCGCCATGCGCTGGCGGTGTTCGGCGGCGCCGGGGGGCAGCACTGCTGCGCGGTGGCCGATGAACTTGGCATCACGCATGTCCTGGTGGTGCCGCATGCGGGATTCGTGAGCGCGGAGGGGACGTTTGCGGCGCCGAGCACCGGCGCGGGCGGCGCGGGGATGCACGGCGCGATCGCGGCAGGGGCGCCCGAGCGGCTCCTCGTCGGCGTCGACGGTGCATGCAAGGCGCTCGCGGCGGACGCCGCGGTGGACGGACCGGCCGTCATCGCCGAGCCGGGCGCGACGATCGTGGTCGATGCCGGCTGGCGTGCCACCCCGCACGGCTCCGGCGCGCTCGGCCTCGGTCGCGTGGAGCGGCGCGAGGCACCCGACCTCACCGTCGACGTCATCGCAGCCCGCTGCACGGCCATCGCCTCGCACATGGCGGCCGTGCTGCAGCGCACCGCGCGCAGCGTGAACGTGCGCGAGCGGCTGGACTTCTCGTGCGGCGTGCTCGATGCGCACGGCAACCTCGTGGCCAACGCGCCGAACGTGCCTGTCCACCTCGGCGCCCTCGGCGCCTGCGTGCGGTCCGTCCTTGCCGTGCGCGCCGTTGCGCCGGGCGAGACGGTGCTCGTGAACCACCCGGCCTTCGGCGGATCGCACCTGCCGGACCTCACCGTGATCGAGGCCGTGCACGCCGAGGACGGCCGCCGCATCGCCTTCGTCGCGGCCCGAGCGCACCACGCCGAGATCGGCGGCGCACGGCCGGGATCGATGGTGCCGGGGGCGCGGACGCTCGAAGAGGAGGGCGTGGCCATCCCCCCGACGACCGTGGCGCGTGACGGCGCGCTCCATGAGGCTGCGGTGCGTGCGATCCTCGCGTCGGGCCCGTGGCCGTCGCGCGACCCGGATCTCAACGTGGCGGACCTGCGCGCGGCGATCGCTGCCCTGCGGGTGGGGTCGGATTCGCTGCGCGAGCTCGACGGCGCGGTCGGCGCGGGAAACCTGCACGAGGCGCTCGAGCTCCTGCGCGCACGGAGCGCCGCACGCACGCGGGCGATCGCGCGCGCGCTGCCGGCAGCCGGGGTCGTGCGACGCGAGTCGCTCGACGACGGCACCGCCATCGCCGTGCGCATGACCCCGGAGGGCGACGGGCTGCACGTCGACTTCACTGGCTCCGGCGGGACGCACCCGGGCAACCTGAACGCGCCGCTTGCGGTGGTCCGCGGCGCCGTGCTGTATGCGCTGCGCGTGCGCGCCGGCGTCGACGAGCCGCTCGACGACCACTTCGCGCCGCTCAACGAGGGCTTCCTCGACCCGGTGCGGATCACGGTTCCGCCGGGGATCCTCGATCCGCCGTTCGACGCAGACCCCGGGCGATCACCCGCGGTGTTCTGCGGCAACACGGAGACCAGCCAGCGCGTCACCGACGCCCTGCTCGCGGCCCTCGGCGTGGCCGCATGCAGCCAGGGGACGATGAACAACCTCACCTTCGGAAACGCGCGCTTCAGCACCTACGAGACGCTCGGCGGCGGCAGCGGCGCCGCACCCGGCAGCCCCGGTGCGCACGCCGTGCATTGCCACATGACCAACACCCGGCTCTCGGACCCGGAGGTGCTCGAGCGCACGGCCCCGCTTCGCGTGGAGCGCCTTGCGGTGCGCGCCGGGAGCGGCGGGCGCGGAGCGGCCGACGGCGGATGCGGGATGGTCCGGCGGATCCTCGCGCTCGAGTCCTGCGGCGCCAACCTCTCGTCGCAGCGGCGCGCGTCGGGGCCATGCGGTGCCGAGGGCGGCGGAGACGGCGCGCCCGGCACGCAGCGCGTGATCCGCGCCGACGGCACGCAGCAGGAGCTGCCGGGCGACTTCTCGGCGGAACTTGCCGCCGGCGACGCCGTGGAGGTGGAGACGCCGGGCGGCGGCGCCTGGGGCGCGGCACCCGGCGTCAGCCGCCCGTGAGCTCGATCCGCTCGATGCGGTTCGCGAGGCCGGTGTCCTCGCTGATCTCGACGAACACGCCGCAGGTGCGGGCGTCGTTCTGGCCCATCTCGTAGTGCACGGGGAGCGCGGTGGTCATGTGGCGCACCACTGCATCCGTGTCGCGGCCGATGACCGAGTCGTAGGGCCCGCACATGCCGACGTCGGTGATGAAGCCCGTGCCCTTGCGCAGGATGCGGGCGTCGGCGGTGGGGACGTGCGTATGTGTGCCGACCACGAGGGCGGCGCGGCCATCGCACCAGGCGCCGAGCGCGGCCTTCTCGCTGGTGGCCTCCATGTGCGCCTCGACGACGAGGATCGGCCGGCGCTCGGGGATGGAGCCGAGCACGCTGTCGACGGCCTCGAAGGGATCGTTCGCCGGGAGCGGGAAGAAGATCCGGCCGAGCACCGTGCACACGTAGATGTCGCGCGTGCGCCGCCCGGCCGCGGGGATGCGCAGCCAGCGCTTGCCGGGGGCGCGCGAGGGCAGGTTGGCCGGCCGCGCGATGGGCTCGTCGGGGTTCTCGAGCAACGGGACGACCTTCGGGTCGCGGAACACGTGGTCGCCGAGGGTGATGGCGTCGATGCCCCACGACCGGAAGGTGCGGTAGAGCTCGGGCGTCAGGCCCGATCCGTTGCGGGCGTTCTCGGCGTTGGCGATGATCACGTCCGGGGCCCAGCGCTCGCGGACCTGCGGGAGGTGTCGCTCGAGCGCTGCCTTTCCGGGAGCGCCGTTGATGTCCCCGAGGAACACGAGGTTGACCGTCCGACTCATCCGCTACACTCTACGCGTTCCCGAATCGAGGCTTGCGGGCTCCGGTTGCGGCGAGGCGCATGGCGCACTCGCCCGCGGTCGAGGAGCGCCCGGCGGCAAGGGTTGCCTCCGTCCCGATCCGGCGAACGTGCATGCAGACCACGTCATTCAAGATCGGCGAGAAGGTTCGCCACGCCAAGCGCCCCGAATGGGGCGTCGGGACGATCTCCAAGATCGAGGTGATCACGCGCGACGGCCGGCCGGACCGGCGCATCTGGATCAAGTTCCCGACCGCGGGCGAGAAGACCGTGCTTGCGAGCATGGCGGAGCTGGAGCACATGGAGTCCGCGCCGCTGGCGGCCACCCCGACGCTCGCCGACGAGCACGCGCGCGCCGACACCGGCTGGCTGGGCTCGATCTCCAAGCGGAGGCCGGAGGACCTGATGGTGGCGCTGCCCGATGCGGCCACCGATCCCTTCATCCCGCTGCGGAGGCGCCTGCAGAACGCGCTCGGCCTGTACCGCTTCGACGGCGGCGCCAAGCTCATCGAGTGGGCGATCGCGCAGAGCGGGCTCAACGACCCGATGAGCCGCTTCAGCAGGCACGAGCTGGAGTCGTTCTTCCAGCGCTGGCGCTTCGCGCTCGATGCGCAGCTCGGCAAGCTGATCCAGGAGGCGCGCCGCGAGCCGGGCTCGCTCGAGGACGCAAGCCGCGGAGCGCCGCCGGCCGGGCTGGCGGCGATCAAGCGAATCAGCCAGTACCGCTGAAGCACGCCCTGCCCCGGGCCGAATAGGATCCACGCCATGCAGAACGCGATGGAGATCCCGATCGCCCGGCGCCTCAAGAACGCCCAGCGCTACCGCGAGGTCATCGGGGTCCTTGCCCGCTACGGGTTCGCGAGTTTCGTGGCCAAGAGCGGGTTTGCCGCCCTCCGCAAGGCCAATTCCGACTGGCTCTACAGCAGCGACGGCACCATCGACCTCTCCAGCGCGCCCGTGGAGGTGCGCCTGCGAAAGGCGATGGAGGAGCTGGGGCCCACCTTCATCAAGATCGGGCAGATCCTGTCCACGCGGCGCGACCTGATCCCGGACGCGCTGGCCGACGAGTTCGCGCAGCTGCAGGCCGACTGCCCGAAGATCCCGTTCGACCGAGTGCGCGCCGCGCTCGACGAGCAGCTGAAGGGGCGCACCGACGAGCTGTTCCGCTGGATCGACCCCGAGCCGCTGGCGGCGGCAAGCATGGCGCAGGTCCACTCGGCCGTCTGGAAGGACGGCAGCGAGGTGGTGATCAAGATGCTCCGGCCCGATGCCGCCGACCAGATCGAGGCCGACATGGAGGCCCTCGGCTTCATCGCCCGGCTCACCGAGGAGCGGCTTGCGAAGAGCGGCTTCAGCCCCACCGAGATCGTCGAGGAGTTCCGCGCGGAACTGCGCCGCGAGACCAACCTCACCATCGAGGCGCGTTCGACCGACCGGATGCGGAGGTCGTTCGCCGAGGATCCGGGCATCGGGTTCCCGCGTGTCTACTGGGAGGCGACCACGCCGGGCGTGCTCACCATCGAGCGCGTGCAGGGCAAGCTCCTGGCCCGCACGCCGTACAGCTCGCTGGCTCCGGAGATCCGCAAGTCCATCATCGCAAACGGCGCGCGCGCGGTGTTCAGGCAGACGCTCGAGCTGGGCTTCTTCCACGCGGACCCGCACCCGGGCAACATCTTCGTCCATGACGACGGCCGGGTCACCTTCATCGACTGCGGCATGGTGGGGCGCATCGGCGCCGACGCGCGCCAGCGGATCGCGGAACTGGTCTTCGGCGTTGCCACCGGCGACTCGCGCATGGTCATGCGCGCGGCCATGCGCATGGGCAACGTGGAACCCGACTCGATCGACGAGCGCGCCCTGCTCGACGACGTCCAGGAGGTGGTGGACCAGTTCGTCGGCAAGCCGATCGCGGAGATCGACGTTGCGGCGGTGCTCGACAAGTTCTACCAGATCCTCCGCGACTACAAGGTCCGCTGCCCCGCGGACATGGTGCTCCTCATCAAGGCGATGGGCACCATCGAGGGCGTCGCGCGGGACCTCGACCCCGACTACGAGATCATCGAGGCCGCCAAGCCGTTCATCTTCAAGCTGGTCAATGACCGCTACTCGCCGAAGGCGCTCACCAAGCGGCTGACGAACACGCTGTTCTCGTACGCGGAGCTGATCGACGCGCTCCCGAAGCAGATCACCGGCATCCTCCGGAAGTTCCGCCTCGGCGAGGCGAAGGTCAACTTCCACTTCGAGGGCGTCGAGCGCTTCCGGATGTCCGTGGAGCACACGGCGACCACGGTGGCGTACGCGCTCCTCATCAGCGCGCTGCTGGTGGCGAGCGCGGTGCTGCTGCACGCGGCGCACGGCGAGACCACCACCATGGTCGGGACCGTCGGCCTGGTTGGGTTCCTCCTGGCCGGGTTCCTCTCGGTGGGCCTCATCTGGGACATCTGGCGCACGCGCCGGGGCGTGGCCCGGGCCGTCCGGGACGAGGAGCGCGACGAGCGGCGCCGGCAGCTCTGATCAACGACGGGACGCCCCAAAAATCAGGACGGGCCGGGACGCTGGCACCACCCCACGTGAGAGCCGGCATCCACATGGCCCGTCGCTGTGCGTTCATGGTGCCGCCTGAAGCGGCAACGCGCAAACGCAATCCCGCGCGAATCCGGCGACCCTTCCAAAATGACGCTGGTCCGCGGAACAAGCCAAGATTCGGGGAAGCGGCTCCCAATCCCGCGGTTTCTGCGACCTCGGCTGCACTTGGCTGCATACTTCAGCCCATGATCCACCCGTTCGGACGCGCCGCAGCCGTTGCAGTCGCACTGTTCAGCTGCGCAGGCGCGCTCGCCCAGTTCCCGTCCGACCCGGCGACGCCCAAGGTGCTGGCCGGAACCACCGGAGACCAGGTGCAGCCCAAGTTTGCCCGGCTGGCGGACGGCACGTTCTACATGAGCTGGTACGACAGCTCCACGGGCTACGACGCATTCGTGCAGCGCTTCGACGCCGACGGCAACGCGCTGTGGGCGGGTGGGCCCGTGCGCGCGATCGACGCCAGCTTCAGCAGCACCGAGGACTACGGACTCACGGTGGATGCCGCCGGCAACGCGGTGGTGGTGACGCGGCGCTCTTCGCCCGCGCTCGGCATCGTGGCGCAGGCCATCTCGCCCGCGGGAGCGGTGCTGTGGGGCGCCAACGGCGTGCTCCTCTCCACGACGACCGCTGTCAACAGCCCGAAGGCGGGCCGCGCGGGCGATGGTGCCGCGGTCGCGGGCTGGACCGAGGGGAACCGTGCCAAGGTGCTGCGGCTCAATGCCAACGGCTCGCCTTCGTGGCCCTCGGCCTCGACCCTCGTCGACGGCACGGCCACCACCATCCTCGCGGACCTGCAGCCGGGTGACGGCGACAGCGTGATCGCCTCGGCGGTGCGATACACGACCTTCACCGGGGCGAAGACGCTCCAGGCGCAGAAGTACGCCGGCAACGGCACCGCCCTCTGGGCGGCCGCCAACGTGCGCGTCTTCACCGCGGGATCGCTCCAGTTCGGCAACTTCCCCCGCTTCCTCCCGGACGGCGAGGGCGGCGCGATCTTCGCGTGGTACACGACGGGCCCGCTGATGGCCCGCGTGCAGTGGGTCTCGCCGTCTGGCGCCCTGCGCTTCGGCGCCGATGGCATGGCCACCACGACCGACACGTTCCACCAGGCCACGTCGCCCGCGATGGCCTATGACCCCGCGACGCGGCGGGTCTACGTGAGCTGGCCGTCGCAGGTGCCCAATTCGAGCCTCTACGGATTCAACGCCCAGGCGTTCAACGAGAGCGGCACCATGCTGTGGGGCCCGGGCGGCGCCGTGATCCAGGCCGACGAGACCGTGTATTCGATCACCGGCGCCACCGCGGCCGTGGTCGGCGGAGCGCCCGTCTTCGGATGGACGCGGTCGACGTCGTTCAACCAGGGCACCCTCCTCGCGCAGCAGGTCTCGCCGGACGGCAACCCGGTGTGGAACCAGAACCTGCAGGTCACCGCGCCCGGCAGCCGGGGGCGCATCGAGTGCGTCACCATGGGCAACGCGCCGTTGACGTGGGGGCTGTGCTTCTTCGAGGCGGGATCCTCGGGCGCGGACGTCAACATCGCGGCACAGCGAATCAACGTGGACGGCACGCTCGGCACCCCTGCCGCCTGCGGCGACGTGAACGGCGACGGCCGGACCGACGGCTTCGACCTCGGGCTGGTGCTGGGTGCCTGGGGCAGCAGCGACCCGGCCTACGACCTGAACGACGACGGCACGGTCAACGGCTTCGACCTGGGCCTTCTCCTGGGCTGCTGGACGCCCTGACGACATGTCACGTGCGGCGCGGCGCGCTCAGCCGCGCCGGTGCGAGCGCCACGCGCGCGCCAGGCGCTCGTCGCTCACGGGCACGGGCGTGCGCAGCTCCTGCGCGAACAGGCTGACCCGGAACTCCTCGAGCAGCTCGCGGAACCCCGCGAGCTCTCCCGCGTCGCGGCCCTCGGCGGCGAGCGCCGCCTCCGTCGAGGCAACCTCCCGCTCCCAGCGGTCGACGATGGCCATCGAGGCGGCATCGCGTTCGGGACCGGCCGTGCGGAGCTTGCCTGCGCGCAGCGCGAGCGCAGCCATGAAGCGCACGAGGTTGGCGGCCTCGCGGGCATCCGCGGCGGCGAGCAAGCGCGGGTGCGCGAGGCGCTCGCGCTCGCGGCGGATGTCGTCGACGGAGGCTCGCCACGACGCGGGCACGGGCCCGTCGAGCGCCTCCAGCACCTCGAGCGATCGCCGGTGAAGGGCCATCGCCGTGCGCACCGCGTCGAGCGAGTGCGCGGCGAGCGATGCACCGCCTGCATCGATCCGTGCCTCGAACGCCGCGGGCGTGCGCACCACCGGCTGGCCCTCGACGAACGCCCGACCCGCAACGGCCGTGACCAGCGCATCGACGAGGCTGCGCCGGTCCCGGGCGGCCGATGCCGCCCATGCGACGCAGAGCTCGCCGAAGCCGGGCGCGTACTCGAGGTGATGCTCGATGGCATCGCGCGCGGCGATGGCGAAGAGCCGGCGCAGGCCGGCCTTGGTGGCGCGCGCGGCAGCCGCGGGATCGGCAAGGAGCACGAGGTCCACGTGGGCGGCCTGGTCGATGAGGGCCGGCCATGCCACGGCGCGTCGACCCGCGCAGTCCGCGGACACCGATTCCGGCAGGTGGTCCACCCCGAAGTCGCGGAGGCCGGTGCGGCTCCATCCCGAGCCGAACGCACGCGCGATGAGCTCCTCGCGCCGGCGGGCCGCGAGGGGGCCGACGTCGCGGCGGAGCTGGCGGAGGTCATCGCCCGATGCCACCACCCTGCCGGCGTCGTCGACCACCTCCACGTGCATGCGCAGGTGGGCGGGAAGCTGCGACAGGTCGAAGTCGGCGTGGCTGATGGCCGCGCCGGCGACCGGCGAGAGGTGCGCGGCAAGCGACTCGACCAGGGATCCCTCGCCGAAGCGCAGCTCCGCGGCCGCGGCCTGCGCAACTTCGCGGAGCGGGAAGAGCCGCACGCGCAGGTGCTTGGGCAGCGTCCGGATCAGCGCCTCGGCCTTCTCCGCGACGAGCCCGGGCACGAGCCACTCCAGCCGTTCGGCATCGGCAGCCTCCAGGTCCACGAGCGAGACCCGCGCGTGCACCCCGTCGCGCGCGGAACCGGGCGAAAGTTCGTAGCGCAGCTCGGCCCGGACGCCGTCGTCGATGCGGTCGGGGAACCGCGCGGCGAGATCGGGGTCCGGCTGTGCCGCGAGCAGGTCGCCCTCCTCCATGAAGAGGACGCGGGGATCGCGGCCCTCGGCACGGCGGCGCCAGCGCTCGAACGACGGAAGGCTGTGGACATCCGCGGGCACGCGGGCGTCGAAGAACGCGAATCGAGCCTCGCCGTCGACGAGCAGCCCACGCCCGCGGCGCCTGGCCTCGAGGTCCTCGATGTGCGCACGGAGGTCGCGGTTGTGGCGCACGAAGGGTGCATCGAGTTCGCAGTCGCCGTCCACGAGCGCCGACTGGATGAAGATGTTGCGCGCGTCGGCGGGTTCGAGCGGGCCCCACGGCACGCGCCGGCGCGGCACCACCGCAAGCTCGCCGAGCTGGACGCGCTCCCACGCCGCCACCTGGCCCGTGGCCCGCACCCAGTGCGGCTCGCTCCGGAGCCGCTCCACCAGGTGGGGCGCGATCCGCTCCACCCAGCCGCCCTGGATGCGTGCCGCCGTGCGGCCGAAGCGCCGGGAGGTCTCCACGATCTCCGCGCAGACCACCCAGTTGGGCGTGCGCCGTGCGAGCGCCGAGCCGGGGAAGATCGCAAATCGCGCCCCGCCGGGGGTGCGATAGTCACCGTCCTCGGTGCGCAGGCCGACCTGGGTGACGAAGCCCGCCAGCACGGCGCGGTGCACCCGGAGCGCATCGCTCTCCTCGCCGAGCGGCGGCACCTGCAGCCGGAGCCGCTCGGCGACCATCGCGCGGAGCTGGCCGTGGAGCTCGGTCCACTCGCGCAGGCGCTGGTGCGAGAGGAAGTGGTCGCGGCACCAGCGGCGGAGCGCCGAGCTCCCGAGCGCGGCCGACTCCGAGCGCCATCGCCTCCAGAGCCGCAGGTACGAGAGGAAGTCGCTCTCGGGGTCCCGAAGCGGAAGCTGCGCGAAGTCGGCGGCGGCACCCTGCCCGGCCGGACGCTCGCGCGGGTCCTGGATGGAGAGCGCCGAAGCGAGGACCAGACCCTCCGCCGGCACGCCCTCCTCCACGGCCGCAAGGAGGACGCGCGCAAGGCGGGGGTCCACCGGGAGCGCGGCCATGCGCGCGCCGAGGGGCGTCAGGCGTCCGGCGCGGTCGATGGCACCGAGCTCGAAGAGGGTCTCGTGCCCCTCGGCGACGAGCCTCGGCGTCGGGTGGTCGATGAACGGGAACGCCTCGATGTCCCCGAGCCCGAGGGCCTTCATCTGCAGGACGACGCTGGCAAGGTTCGTGCGCAGGAGCTCGGGCGGCGTGAAGGCCTCGCGCGCTGCGTGGTCGTCCTCGCCCCAGAGCCGGATGCAGGTGCCGGGCCCCACCCGCCCGCAGCGGCCTCGGCGCTGGTCGGCCGCGGCCTGGGAGATGGGCTCGACGGGCAGGCGGAGCACGCGCGAGCGGCCGGACCAGCGCGACACGCGCGCGATGCCCGTGTCCACCACGAACCGGATGCCTGGGACGGTGAGGCTCGTCTCCGCGACGTTCGTGGCAAGCACCACGCGGCGGCGGGAGGAGGTGCGAAAGACGCGGTCCTGCTCGCCTGCGGGGAGCCGCGCGTAGAGCGGGAGCACCTCGATGCCCCGGGCCCACGGTGCGCGCGCCAGCATGTCGGCGGCGTCGTGGATGTCGCGCTCGCCGCCGAGGAACACGAGGATGTCGCCCTCGCCGGAGGCGACGCACTCCTCGATGCCCCCGAGCGCACGCTCCGCAGGGGTCTGGTCGGCGGCCTCCGCCGGCGGCGGGCGCCAGCGGGTCTCGATCGGGTGCACGCGGCCGCCGACCGACACCACCGGGGCCCCGCCGAAGTGGGCGGCGAAGCGCTCGGTGTCGATGGTGGCCGATGACACGATGACCTTCAGGTCCGGACGGCGCGGCAGGATGCGTCGCAGGTAGCCGAGCAGGAAGTCGATGTTGAGGCTGCGCTCGTGCGCCTCGTCCACGATGATGGTGTCCGAGCGGAGGAAGAGCGGGTCACGCTCGATCTCGGCGAGGAGCACGCCGTCGGTGACGAGCCGGACGAGCGCGCGGTCGCCGGCTCGGTCGTCGAAGCGCACCTTGAACCCGACGGCGTCGCCGAGCGGGGTGCCGAGTTCCTCGGCGATGCGCGCGGCGACGCTGCGCGCGGCGATGCGCCGGGGCTGGGTGACGGTGATCACGCCATCGACGCCCCGGCCTGCCGCGAGGCAGATCTTGGGCAGCTGCGTTGTCTTGCCGGACCCGGTGTCGCCGCTCACCACCACCACCTGGTGCGCGGCGAGCGCCTCGAGGATCTGCGCCCGGGCCTGGACCACCGGGAGGTCGTCCACGAGCGCCACGGGCGGGACGCGGGCAGCACGCGCGGTGCGGCGGTCCGCGGAGCGGACGATGTCGCGCTCGAGGCCCGCGACGGCGGCCTCGGTGGGCGCGGGACGGCCCTTGCGGGGCCGCAGGCCTGCGATCCGGCGGAGGAACTGGGGTCGCTCCTGCACCGGGCAGGCCGCGACGAGCTCCTCGAGGCGACGGATCCGGTCGGTCACGGCATGCGGATTGTAGGTCTGTATCCTTGGGGAACTTGGGCGCTTAGCTCAGCGGCGAGAGCGCTGCTTTTACACAGCAGGGGTCACAGGTTCGAATCCTGTAGCGCCCACTGACCCGGCTTCGATGAACTCCCTCGGCCCAACCTCCTGCCTCCGCACGCTCGCCGGCATGGCCACGGCCATGCTGCTGGCCGCGTGCTCGGACATGATGGTCGAGCGCGCGGCGCCGAACCTCGAGAAGGGCTCGGTCGACCGCAGCGCCGTGAAGGTGGACTCCCTCGACATCGACCCGATCATGCGCGGGACGGTGGCATCGGAGACCGGGCTCGTGGGGTTCGACCCGGTGGTCGTCCGCGGCTACGGCATCGTGGTGGGGCTTCGCGAGACGGGAAGCCGCCAGATGCCCTCCGACGTCCGCGCGTTCCTGACGCAGGAGCTGGCCAAGCGGGGCTTCGGAAGCGGCCAGCCCGGGGCACCGAAGCTCAGCCCCCAGGACCTCCTCAACTCGGGCGACTCCGCGGTGGTGATCGTCGAGGGCGTGATCCCGCCGGGTGCGCCCAAGGGGTCGAAGTTCGACGTCCGCGTGACCACGGCCCCCGGCACGTCCACGACCAGCCTCGAGGGCGGGCGCCTCCTGATCGCCGACCTCCGTCCCGGCCCGCTCTTCACCGGGAGCCGCCAGCCCTTCCCGCTGGCAGAGGGTGCGGGGCCCGTGGTCATCAACCCGTTCGTCGAGCCCAACGCGACGCAGCGGGACTCGATCAACCGCACCAGCGGCCGCGTGCTCGACGGCGGGCACGTCAACAAGGACATGCCGCTGAAGCTGCGGCTGATGACGCCCAGCCACTCGCGCGCGGAGACCATCCAGAACACCATCAACACGCTCTTCCCGCGCGAGTCGCGCCAGAAGGAGGAGACCGCGCACGGCCGCAGCGCCGAGACCATCGACCTGACCGTGCCGCCCTCGTTCCGCAAGCGGACCGGGGAGTTCGCGGAACTGATCCGGCACACGCCGCTCAACGTCGAGAACCCGGAGCAGACGGCCATGGCCATCCGCCGGTCGCTGCTTGCCAACCCCGGCGCGGCGGGCGCGGCGGCGTGGCGCTGGCAGGCGCTCGGCAAGCGCGCCCTGCCGATGATCCAGGACCTCTACGAGTACCCCGAGGAGCAGCCGCGGTTCGCGGCGCTGAATGCCGGCAGCAAGCTGGACGACCAGCTGGCCGTGCCGCCGCTCCTGGAGCTGGCGCGCAAGAGCGACTCGCTCACGATCCGCACCGAGGCCATCAATCTGCTCGGCCGCATCGGCACCAACGCCGAGATCGAGCTGGGCCTGCGCGAGCTGCTCGACGACCCCGACGTGGAGATCCGCCTGTCGGCCTTCGAGGCCCTCGACAAGCGGCGGGACCCGCACATCATCGCGATGGAGATGGGGCGGAAGTTCGTCCTCAACATCGTCCCCAGCAAGCACCGGATGATCTACGTGGCGCAGAGCGGGCAGCCGCGCGTGGTGGTCTTCGGGGAGGGACTCTCGGTCAAGGTGCCGATGACGCTCTACACCTGGGACGGCCGCCTGATCGTCAAGGCCGACGAGGGCGACAAGTTCCTCGAGGTCTTCTACCGGGAGCGGGCCGACCTGCCTGCCACGGTCGACCGCGTGAAGCCGGACCTCGGGTCGCTGATCGGGTACTTCGCCCGCCGCCCCACCCCGGACCGGCCCGAGACGGGCCTGAACTTCTCGTACAGCGAGTCCATCAGCGCGCTCCACGAGCTCTGGCGCATGAAGTACATCGACAGCGACTTCCGCGCCGAGCAGGACCGGATCCTCGCGGAGGTGCTCCGCGACGACCGCCACGAGAAGGGCCTCCGCCCGGAGTTCCGGCCCGAAGGCGACACCCCCAACGAGGAGGAGGCCCCGAAGAGCCTCTCGGAGGTGGGGACGTCCCGGACCAGCGGGCTTGAGGGGGCGTCCGTGGGGTCGGGACTTGATGCCGCAAAGCCGCGGAGGGATACTGTCCCACGCTGACGGACGGGTCCTGCTCGGGGCCCCTCCGAAGTGCATTCCCGAGCCGCGGTCCCAGGAAGGGCCCGTGCAGCGACCGACAGGAGGTCCCCGTGCGTCTGTCCCGCCTCGTTCTGAGCGGATTCAAGAGCTTCGCCGACACCACCGAGTTCCGGTTCGACTCGCCGATCATCGGCATCGTCGGACCGAACGGCTGCGGCAAGTCCAACGTCGTCGATGCCATCAAGTGGGTGCTCGGCGAGCGCAGCGCCAAGAGCCTCCGCGGCGGCGCCATGATGGACGTGATCTTCGCGGGGAGCGCCTCGCGCAAGCCATTGGGGATGGCCAGCGTCACCCTTGCGTTCGAGAACCCGGTGCGCTCGGCCGAGGAGCAGGCACGGCTGGCCCCTGCCCCCGCGGTGCTCGAGGCCGAGGTGGATGCGCCCGCCGACCACATCGACGAGGAGGGCGCGGATGCGTCCGCGGCCGTCAACCGGCATGCGGTCCGTCACCGCGGGCTGCCCGTCGACACCGACGAGGTTGAGGTCACGCGCCGGCTGTACGCCGACGGCCGCAGCGAGTACCTGATCAACGGCCGCAAGGTCCGGCTGCGCGACATCAAGGAGCTGTTCCTCGACACCGGCATCGGCAACGACGCCTACTCGATCATCGAGCAGGGCAAGGTCGATGCCATGCTGCGCGCGGCACCGATGGAGCGGCGCGGCATCCTGGAGGAGGCGGCGGGCGTCGCCAAGTTCCGCAGCCGCAAGGTGGAGGCGCAGCGCAAGCTGGAGAACGCCGAGAAGAACCTGGTGCTGGTGCGCGAGCAGCTGGCATCCACGGAGCGCCGGCTCCGGATCGTCAAGGGACAGGCGGAGAAGGCGCGCAGGTTCCAGGGGCTGGACGCGCGGCGGCGGACGCTGCGCGAGGCCGTTGCGTTCGACCAGTTCCACGAGCATCGCGAGCAGCTTTCCGGCCTGACCAGCCAGCTGGCGGCGCTGGACGCCGACCGGCGCGAGCTGGCGGCGGCGATGGTGCTCCTCGAGGAGCGCCACAACCAGGCAACCGCGGAGCGGCAGGCATCTCACGATCGCCAGCGCGCGCTGGAGCAGCGGCGGATCGAGGCCATCGGCACCGAGCGCCAGGCGCAGCAGCGCACCGAGATGGCCGAGCGCGGACTCTCGGAGGTGCGCGAGCAGGCGGCGTCGGACGCATCGCACCTCTCCGCGCTGGATGCACGGATCGCGGAGCTGGGTGCCTCCATCGAGGACGCTGCCGACCGGGTGGCCGCGGCGGCCGAGGCCGCCAACGAGGCCGAGCGGGCCGTGATGCTCGCCTCCGACGCGCGCGCCCGCACCGCGGAGGCGGCGCAGCAGGCACGCGGCACCACCGACCGCGTGCGCGACCAGGCCGTCGCCGCGGACCGCGACATCGCGCGCATCGCCGCGCATGCCGCGTCCATCGAGGAACGCGAGCGCGGGATCGGCGAGCAGCGCGCGCGCATCGAGCGCCGGCGCGAGCCGTTCCGGGTGGAGCTCGATGCGCAGCGGGCGGCGCGCAACCACCACGTGGTGCGCCGCTCGGTGGCGCTCGACGAGGCGATGCGCCTCGAGGGCGAGGTGCACGTGCACATCGCCGATGCCGCGAGCCTGGGTGACCGGCATGCGGCGCTCGCTCGGCGCCTGACGGAGCTGCGCGACGAGCGCACGGCGGCGGAGAGCCGCAGCCGCCTCCTCGGGGAGATGCAGCGCGCGCGAGAGGGCGTCGACGAGGCCGTGCGGGAGGTGGTCGGCGATCGCTCCCGGTTCCCGGCGGTGCTCGGCATCCTCGGCGACTGGATCGAGACGGACATGGCCGATGCGGCGGCGGCGGAGGCGGCCCTCGGGCGTGACCTGGAGCTGCTGGTCGTGGACGGCGGCAACCGCGTGCTCGAGGTGGCGGCGGCGTGCGCCGGCGTCCGCGGCCGCGTGACGATGGCACCCGCCGACATCCGCGGCGCGGTCGCGTCCCACCGCCCGTCGGCGGCCGGAATCTCGCCCATCGCCCCCATGGTGCGGGTGCGCGATGCGGCCGGCCCGATCGTCGAGCGACTGCTCGCGGACACGTGGGTTGCCGACAGCCTCGACGTCGCGGTCGCGGCGGCCGGGGCGACCCATGCGGGTGCGCGCATCGTGACGCGCGATGGCGCCCTGGTCGATGCCTTCGGGCGCCTGACCGTGGGCACGCCCACCGGCACGGGATCCGGCGAAGGCCTGCTCGCGCGGCGCGCGGAACTGGCCCAGCTGGTGCAGCGGCTCAGCGCGCTCGGGGTGGAGATGGAGCTCCTCGAAGGGGAGTCGGCCGCCCTGCTCGCCCGCAGCGACGAGGCACGCCAGCGCCACCGCGAGCTGGAGGACCGCCTTGCCGCCGTGCGGCGCGACGCGGTCGACGCCCAGTACCAGCGCGACCGATGCGACCAGCTGATCCAGCGGGTGGAGCACGAGCAGTCCACGCTTGCCGCGGAGACCGAGGAGCTCGACCGGCGTGCCGCGTCCCTCTCGGGCGAGCGCGACGAGGTGGATGCACGGCTCGGGCGCGGTCGCGCGGTGCTGGAGGCCCTGCAGGGACAGCGAGCCGTGGCCGAGGCCGCGGCCGTGAAGGCGCAGGCCAAGGCGGAGGCCGCCTCCGAGGCGCTCGCCAACGCCCGGATCGCAAGCTCCGAGCGCACGGCGGCGCTGGAGGCGCTGCGGCGCGAGCGGCGCTCGGCGGAGCTTGCGCGAGACGAGCGGCAGCGGCAGCGCGCCGGCGCGGCCGAGCAGGCCGACCGGCGCCGGCAGCAGCTCGAGCGCTACGAATCGACGATCGCCGAGGCCGCCACGGCCATGCAGCACGCCAAGGCCGAGCTCGAGGGCCTCGCCGGCACGCTCGAGGACGCGGCGCGGGCGGTCGAGGCCGCGCAGCGATCGGTGGACGAGAGCGGCGAGGCGCTGCGCATCGCCCGCGGGCAGGCACAGATCCTGGAACGCAACTGGAACAGCGTGGAACTCGGCCGACGCGAGGTGGAGATCAAGCGCGAGGCGCTCGAGGAATCGACGCTCGCGGAACTGGAGCTTGACCTCGGCGCGGGCTACGAGCCTTACCTGGCGGCGCGGGCCCTGCCGGGATGGGAGGCCACGGACCGCGGTGCGGCCGAGAGGGAACTGGCCTCGATCAAGGACGAGATCCGCGCGCTCGGCAACGTCAACCTCGACGCCATCGACGAGGAGGGCCAGCTCGAGCAGCGGAACGAGGAGCTGGTGCGGCAGGTGGCCGACATCGACGCCGCCACCCGGCAGCTCGGCGAGCTGATCGTGCAGCTCGACGCGGTCACGCGCGTCCGCTTCGAGCAGGTGTTCAACACGGTCCGCGAGAACTTCGCCGGCAACGGCGGCATGTTCCGCCGGCTCTTCGGAGGCGGCAGCGCAGACCTGTTCCTGGTGCCCGACGAGGAGACGGGCGAGGTCGACATCCTCGAGTCCGGCGTGGAGATCCGCGCCAAGCCGCCCGGAAAGGAGCCGCGCCTCATCAGCCAGCTCTCCGGCGGCGAGAAGACCATGACCGCGGTGGCCCTGCTCCTCAGCATCTTCCAGAGCAAGCCGAGCCCGTTCTGCCTCCTCGACGAGGTCGATGCGGCGCTCGACGAGGCCAACGTCGAACGCTTCTGCGGGGTGCTGCACGAGTTCCTCGATCGCAGCCACTTCATCGTCATCACGCACCACAAGCGCACCATGCAGGCGTGCGACCAGCTGTACGGCGTGACCATGCCGCAGCGCGGCGTGTCGCGGCGCGTCAACGTGCGGTTCGAGCAGGTCGGCAAGGACGGCGCCATCGCGGCGGAGGCCGGCGACGGCGGCGATCGGTCCTCGCGCGTCCGGCCGTCGGATGCGCTTGCCGGGGCGTGGGAGAGCAACTGACCCGCGATCCGGCACCTCGTCAGCCGAGGCCGAGCGCGTGGGCCTGGCGGTGCACCTGCGCGTGGAGGTCCGCCGTGTCCTCTGCGCTGCGGGCGTAGCCGCCCGCGAGCACGAGGACGAGCGGAACGCCCCGTCGCGACGCCGCCTCGAGCACGCGGCGGTCGCGCGCGGCAAGGCCGTCGCGGCTCAGCGCGAGGCGCCCGAACCGGTCGCCGGCGACCACGTCGACGCCCGCAAGGTAGAAGGCCACCTGCGGGCGCGCGCGGTCGAAGCAGGTCCCGAGGTGGGCGTCGAGCGCGGCGAGGTATTGGTCGTCGCCCGTGCCGTCGGGCAGCTCGATGTCGAGGCTCGAGGGCGGGCGCTGCAGCGGGTAGTTGCGTGCGCCGTGCATCGAGAACGTGAACGCGCCCGGGTCGGCGGCCAGCAGCTCGGCGTTGCCGTTGCCGTGGTGGACATCGAGGTCGATCACCAGCGCGCGCGAGGCACGCCCGGTGCGCGCGAGGGCCCGGAGGGCGACGACCACGTCGTTGATCACGCAGTACCCCTCACCGTGCCCGTGCCGGGCGTGGTGCGTGCCGCCGGCGAGGTTTGCGGCGATGCCCTGCTCGAGCGCGGCCTGGGCCGCCATCAGGGTGCCCATGGTGGCGCGCCGGCTGCGCACGACCAGGGCCGGGCTCCACGGCAGCCCGAGCCGACGAACCGCCTCCGGCGAGAGCGTGCCGTCACGGAGGCTGGCCAGGTAGTCGGCCGAATGCGCGAGCGACAGGAGTTCCCAGGGCGCCTCGGGCGGGGCCACGACGTCCTCGGCGTGCACCAGGCCCTCGCGCAGGAGGATGTCCCGGAGGATCCGGAACTTCCGCATCGGGAAGGCGTGCCCTTCCGGCAGCGGCACCACGTAGTCGTCATGGAAGTGGACGCGCATGGAAGCGAGGCGGCCGGCGCCCCGAGGGACGCCGGCCGCGTGGATTCGCTGGCTCTCCGCGACGGATTCGTGCGGGAGGCACCCTGGAACTCAACCCCAGTCGCCGAGCAGGATGCCGAGGTCCGCACCGTCCACCCGGCAGTCGCCGGTGAAGTCGTAGATGGACCCGCAGGCCACGGGCCCCCACGTCCCAAGGAGGATGCCAAGGTCGGCACCGTCGACGATTCCGTCCCCGTTCACGTCGGTCGGGCGCACGGGCGCCAGGTTGAGGGTGACGGTGATGGAATAGACCTGCACGTCGTCGGACGCAGAGGACGGGTACACGCGCACCGCGTAGGTGTCCGCCGCCGGCAGCAGGATGCTGGTGAGGGTCTCGGCACCCCCGGCCGCCGTAGCGGCCGCGGTGGCCACCACGGTTGCCCCGGTGGAGCCGCGGACGACCTGCACGTTGAGGTCGTGCACCAGGCGCGGGCTCACGGAAGTGCCCGCCGAGCAGCTGCCGTTGGTGTTCTGCGGGCCCGATAGGTAGGTGGTGGGCCCGACCGGGGCGACGGTGACGGAGATCGTGGAGTTTGCCGTGGCGCTGAAGCGGTAGAAGTCGATGTCGAGGTTGTCGTCGATCGAGCAGTCCGACTTCGACACGATGCCTGCGCCCGTGATCACCGTGGTGTTGCCCGCGGCCATGGTGTCGTTGGGCTCGTAGTTGTCGCCGTAGGCACGCTGCACGCAGCGGATGTCGTCGTTCTGCGGCCCATCGAAGGCGGTCGAGATGGTCGGCTCCATCAGCTTGGTCTGGTTGATCGGGCAGACATGTTCGAAGCCGAGGCCGTGGCCGTGCTCGTGGGCAATGATGTTGCGGAAGTAGCGGTTGTTGTTGGTGGTGGACCAGAACCCGCTGTTGCTGGTCACGATGACCATGTCGCCGTTGTTGGGAAAGTAGTTGTAGGCCAGCACGCCGGAGGACCCGAAGGTGCGGCCGACGATGCGGATGTCCCCGCGCGTGGTGCCGCCGGACGAGCCCCACACGGCGTTGTCGTCGGTGACCTCGGTGTAGGTCACGCCCGACAGCTCGCTCCAGCGCGCGAACACCTGGCGGACCAGGTTCTTGCCCGCCTCGACGCTGCCGAACTTGGTGGTGAATGTGGCGTTGAGGTTGTTGGGGCTTGCCGCGCCGCCGGACAAGCCGTCGGGGATGGACAGGCCGTCGGCGGGCATGGACCAGCGGAGCGTCACGGGGGCGCCCTGCGCCGAGCTGCCGTTGATGTTCCAGCGCGTGCCCAGTTCGTAGGCGGCGCCGCCCTCGGCCTCGGCATCGCGCGCGGCCAGGTCGGCGGCCCAGGTGGCACGCATCGACTTGATCACCTGCTCCACCTCCGCCGGCGACGCATTCGGCACGAAGCACACCGACACCGGAACGCCGGGGATCTCCGACATGCAGGTGGGCTCAAGCCCGAACTGGATGCGGTCGGCGGAACCCGCCGATGTGCGTGCGGCCTGCAGGGCGGCCGTCTGCCCGCCGGGACCGAACACAGCGAGCAGCCCGGACGCAGAGGCGAGCAGCGCGACGGAGGCAAGCGGCCGGATGCTGGTCTGGATCATGGGGATGTGGTCTCGAAAGGTGGGGTGCGACGGATCACAGGCACCACCGGCACGGCCCGAACGGCGCCGTGCCCGCAGGTGAACAGATTCTGTACGGCATTCGCGGGAAAGCGGTGCGAGGAATCAAGAAACCCTTCGCGATTGCTGCGAAGAAGTCTTTGGCGACCGATAACGCGTGTCAGCGCTTGGCCGGCACGGCAAGCTTCATGCCCGGCTTGAGGGGGGTGTCCTTGCTCTTGAGCTGGCCACCGTTGGCCTCGACGATGCGCCGGATGTCGGCATCCGAGGATGCGCCGTACACCTTGCGGGCGATCCCGTACAGGGTGTCGCCACGCTGCACCGTGTAGGTGTTGCCGCCCGAGGACTTCATGGTCTCCGTGGTCGCAGCGGTCCCGGACCCGGCGGAACCTGAGGCGGCGGAACCCGAGGCGGCGGAACCTGAGGCGGCGGAACCCGAGG
>Ga0194123_10001061_pt1 | contig 44409 bp, 51 predicted proteins | sample TA2MahsurfametaG_5_FD_155479 | JGI IMG/M metagenome (GOLD analysis project Ga0194123, IMG submission 155479) | Freshwater microbial communities from Lake Tanganyika, Tanzania - TA2015023 Mahale A surface | ecosystem: Environmental > Aquatic > Freshwater > Lake | place: Tanzania: Lake Tanganyika... | reverse complement strand
CCTCCTGTAGTACCTCCTGTAGTACCTCCAGTAGTACCTCCAGTAGTACCTCCAGTAGTACCTCCAGTAGTACCTCCAGTAGTACCTCCAGTTGTTGATCCACCACCTCCAGTTAAACTTCCACCATTATTATTAATAATAGGAGTTTCTACAACATTAGTTGTATAAATCAAATCATGAACAGCAAGATTCAGTGTTTTTGCAGTTTGACTTACATTAGTTATATTTAAACGTAATTCTAATATCAGTCCATTTGTTCTAACAACTTCAATTGGTACGGGAACAGTAATATTAGATCCATTTTGTTCTGTTACAACACCATATAAAGTCGCAGTATTAGTTACTACTTGAGCTAATGAACTAGATATTAGAAAGGAAGTTAGTAGGAGAAGCTGAATAAATTTCATAAAAAAAAATCGGTACTGGATCCTCAGTACCGATTATACATTAATTTTTTATTTTTTTCTACTAGAATCTAAAAGCTAGACCCAAGCTATAACGAAGAGCGTTATTTGCAACAGGATTAATAGCAAAATCATAGTTAGCCTGAGCAAGAACATAAATGTTATCAGTCAAGAAAAGACGATTGCCAAGCAATGGACCACCAGCCCAACTTGCTTGCTCTGCCTGACCATAACCAAGATTAACCGCTCCACCAGCAAATACAGTGTTCTTTACTCCAAAAATCGAATAATTAACGTTGTATGCACCGAAAACCTCAGAATTAAATTTGGCCGCATCAGTCGCGACTCCAAAACTCTGAACTACACCCGCACTAATAGCGTCAGTGAGAAAAGTCTCAAGTCGCACAGCCGTAGCAAAAGCTGTATTAGCAGCAGAGCTATTAACTGGAGTTGTACCGCTTCCAAGAATGCTAAAATCAGCAGCACTTGCGATAGTAGCGACGAATAGTGATAGAATAGTAATAAACTTCTTCATATGTATATTATATAGTTATTTTGAGTATTTTAAATAGCCAATTAAGTATCCTTCTAAAAAAGCATGGTTTCTTAATTGATTTAGAGATTGTACTGATTACATCGTTATTTGTCAATAGAATTTTCGAGGAATCAACAGCGACACCCCAATAACATTTTAATTGGTTACTTTCTTCATAACCATCTTTAATATTTCTGTAACCTAATGTTATTTTATTCGTAGAAGCGATTATATTCTTGAAACCAGTATATATTTCTCTATTTAAATTAGGATCATGATTATAAGCAAAAAATACGGAGGCTATAGGTGATTGATCCCATTGATAATAAACATCACCATTGGATAATGAAACATTATTATTTTTAATTAAAAAGTTTTCATTATAACTTATTTGATTTTTATTAGGCCAGTCTTGACATGTTAATGCTATAAAATTCCATATATTTGTACCAGTGTTGTTCACTATTACAGCATTTTCATTACGCCAACTATCAATATAAATACAAGAACCTTGGAAGTTTTCAAAAACATTGTCTGATATTTCAGCATTAAAACTATCAGCTATAGTTATAGCATGTAATGGGCTTTGTTGGTTAACAGGGTTAAAATAACAATTTTTAAATGTATTATTTTGAACTATTGGGTTTCTACCTCCTATTGCTATAAATGTATTTTCAGGACAATGACCTACGGGACTATTTTTCTTTTCACCTACAGAAGTAAATTCACAATTAACGACTTGTGAACCTTGGTCTGTATTATGATAAGGAGTTAAAAATACTTGAAAACATTCGTGCCTAGATTTATCTCCGGGGCCAAAATTAATAAATTTACAATTTTTTACTAAATTATTTGAGCCTCTAATCCTTATTGCACAAATTGTGCTTATGTCATGATTTTGAGAATAGTTGCCATCAAATGTAATGCCTTCAATTAAATTATTATTACAAGAAACATTATAATTCGTGCTTAACATATGCACGATTGGCGAATCAGATCCAAACAATCGGCGGTTATTTACATCGTTGATATATTTTAAAATAGTCTTGTCTTTACCAGCGCCAATTATTTTGACGTTGTCGAATTTATTCCAGCCCCAAACTATTGAACTATCAGACCAAACATGTCCTTTTGACCATTCTTCATCATTGCGGCCAAATAAATGTTTCCCTTCTGAAATGTAACATTCGTTAGTTTCATTAATGCATTTATTAATATATGGAGCTATATTTTCACCAATTTTATATCCATAAAACTCTGGAGTATTCTCGTTCATAGAAAAATTGTAAAGGAATGGTAAATGTTTATACATTTACAAAAATGCCATGTACTATAATTATATGAAACAAATCATATTAATTACAACATTACTTTTTTCATTTAATCTCTTAGCTGATGATTCAATTACTAAAAGACCACATCATAAAAATACAAAAGAAATTTGCTCTTGTCATAATGATAAACATCAACCTCTAAAACATAGACCTCATAATAAAAGAAAAAACCAACATCCTCCAAAGAAAGATATTGGTTCAAAAAATTAAAAAACCCGCTGATTTCTCAGCGGGTTCAATAATTATCGTCGAGCCTTACGATACTGGTTTTGCCCTGAACGAGCGAACGCAATCTGATCTGGCTTTACTCTTCGAGTTGCATCCGCATTGACATCGTAGAAGGTTACCATGCTTGGAGAAGCGGAGGTAATCTTAGCGCAATAAGTAGCGCTCTTCTTGTTCTGGGTGATAACTAGTGTCGTAAAACGACCCGACGTATTATTAAGTACAGTGTTAAGATTCATAACGCGAAAGATCTTATCACAAATTTCGCATTTGTCAAACTGTTTTTAGAAATTTTTTCAGTTTTTTGTTACGTTATTCAATGTGCCAATATAATTACCATCTTCTTGGCGGTGAGCGACTATTTTTGCGCTATATATAGCATTTTTTGCATCTACAATTTTAACAGTATGCTCGAAATTTCTTTGCATAGAGATAGCTAAATACCAATCCTTAGCTATATCGTTTCTAATGTCTTCGTGTAGTACGTTGACCCAATTATTGTCTTTTAATTCTTTGAACCCTCGATCTGTAAGTCTTATGAATGCGTCATTAACCCAAGTAAATTTTCCGTCTTTATTTGTTTCAAAAATAGGTTCGCTGCGATTATCTAACATCCATCTTTGTCTATTTAAAATTGTAGTGGTTAATTGGGTATTAGATTTTACATCAGTTTTAATTTGAGAAACGAAATCTTTTAATGAGGTGCCAGAATTATGAGTTAATTCTTTTTTAATATCTGTTATATTTTCATTTATTTTACCTATATTTTCTGTCATATTTGTATATGGCTCCAGTTTTTTCATGGCGCGGCATATAAAATAATAAATTGCTCCTATTGATGTAAAAAAACCTGCTAAATCGCCAATATGATTGACTAAAAAATTAATTATACTCATATATTATTTTTTCCACTTTTGCTCTATTAAAATTTCGTTTACAGTATTTTTATCAGATTGATCCATGTCAATTGATAATTTAGTTAAAAATTGATTAAGGGTAAAATCGTCGCCTTCTTTTATTTCTTCTTTAACTTTAAAATCTTGAATAATATCAACTATTTTTGTTAAAGTATTCTTGTATTTAATCATGTCATTTGTTTTGACGAGGTTGCATAAATTAAATGCTTGAGGGGTTAATCCTTTAAATAGATTGATAATAAATGAACCTATAACATTAAAAATAGAAAAAGCTGCCGCAGCTATTGGATTAGTCGCGGAAGCTATTCTTAATATTAAAAATATAATAGCAAAAATAACTATCCAAGTAAGTGTTGTAAAAAAGAATTTCTTGAGCCCCCAAAATACAGCATTCAAACCCATCAAACCACTCATTGAATCTAAAGTAGTTTGTTTTTCATCTGATTTTTTTGCAACCTCTTTAGACTGAGCGATTAATTTAGCAATTTGTTCGTCATATTGTTTTTCTAATTGTTCTTTTTTTAATTGTAACTCTGATATTTCTTTATCTTTTTGACTTAATAATCTTTCACCTTTTAACTTTTCGTTTTCTATTTCAGAATTTAAATAATCAGTTATTTTTCTTATTCGTTCGCTTTCTTTAAGATCGGGCGCACCTACTATAGCAATAACTCTGTCATTCATTCTTCCTGCTGTAATAACTTCTATAGAGGGATTTTCGACTTGATTTAAAGAATAATTGACACCATAAGCATAAGCGGCTGTTTGTTTAATTTGTTTATCGACATTATTTTGAATAGCTTTATCAATATCTAAAGCTTTTTTTTCTTCCTTTATTATTGCCGTTTGACTTGCGGTATTAGCTTTTGTACCGCGTAAAACAGAACAGCTAGTAAGAAAACAAATAGTTAACAAAAGCAGAATCGCTTTATGCACAAAACATTTTACACGAAAAACAAAAAAACGAGATATAAATCTCGTTTGACTAAAATTATTTTTTATCTATTTTTTTTAGGTTTTCTTTTCCAATCTATTTGATCATAATTATCTTTATATTTTTTACTAAAACAGTTACGAGGCTTGCTTCCTTTTCCGTTCATAAAGAGTCTCCATTATTTGTTTTCTTTTTTCTTCAGAATAAAATGACCACTTAAATATTTCTTGTTTCGTTCTTTGACAAGCGAAACACATATCGTTTACTAATTTACAAACTCGTATACATGGTGTTGAAATTTTAGCAGCAGTGTCCATGTTTAGTATTATCGATATTAGTTACACTTTTTCGTATATCAATAATACCATGCAAATCTTCATAGCATTTATAACTTAATTTATCAATTTCTTTTATAATTTTAGGCATTTTTTGATTTGTGTCAATACTTTGTATTTTTTGTATAAAATTAGCCAAAACATTATCTGCTTTTTGTTTATTTGTCATTTTAAATGGCTGAGGCGGAAGGAATCGAACCTCCATTTTTTGGGCCAAAACCAAAAGTAATAACCGTTATACGACGCCTCATTTAAAATCTATATTAATCTTGTTATTTAATCTTTTCTACTTCAAAACATCCAAAACCAGCTTGATGTTCAAAAGTTAGTAAACCATATCTTTTACTTCTTGGATTTAGACAGACTCCAAAATCCATATCTGCTCCATCATATTGATCATTATATAATGGATTGAAATATTTACAACCGCAACTGCAATCTGGATAAGCAGCATCTGGATCTAACCATCTAGTTATTTTACCACCATAATCTGTATAATCACTATCAAGTATTTTACAAGCATCAAAAAGAGAATTATCTTTGTTTGATTTCATATATTCCCCTACCTATAAATTCTGACAATGATTTATATCCTGAATATGATACCGCTGAAGCTATCGCGCTCCACAATTCATTAATTGCCACATTGAGAGGACGAATTTTTGTTTGATCAATATCATAAATTCTACCTTCAGCGTGATCTCTTTTTTTTCCACTTAAATCCATTTGTTTTTGACTTGCTGAACCCCAAAATTGATAAGTGCCATCAATTACGTTTTGCGCCTCATTTGTGTTAGCAAAATATCCTCCCATCATGATGTAATCAGCTCCAGCGCCGAAAGCCTTTGCAGCATCGCCTCCATTTTTAATACCTCCATCTGCAACTATTAAGTTTTTATTTAAACAGCTGCCATAGCCATCATGATAACATTCACTAATTTCTGTAATTTGACCTCTTGTATAACCTGTTTGATCTTTAGTTATGCAGCCGCTGCCTTGACCAATACCAACTCTAATAAAAAGATTATTAAATTGATGATATAAATTAAAACCTCTTTCTGTATGTATGTTTCCAACCATAATTGAGGTTTCTCCGCCTTTATAATCATAATTTAAACATTTTACCATTGAATGAACAGAATCTAAATATCCATTAGCAATATCAATAATAAAATTTCTAGCACCATTATCATATAGCTCTTCAAATGCTGAGTAATCATTCAATCCAATAGAGCACCAAATTTTGTTTTCCTTGTTTAAATCATTGCTTTCGTTTACGTATTTAAATGTTTCAATCAATTCTTCCAATTTACAAAATCTATGCAACGCTACTGAAATACCAAGATTATAAGCTGTTCTAGCAAATGTTTTACCCACAACAGCTTGCATTGGTGAAACGATTATTCTATGCAATTCTCGATTAATATCAGATCGAGAAAGAATATTAGAAGATTGAGCAATCAAATTAACATCATCATAGTAAATAGATTTACTTTTTAGAATTTTCATTTTTAACCTTTAAGCCATAATTTAAATTTAGCCATGCAACCTCTATGAAAGCTCTATCTTTTGTGAGCTTGAGATTGTTGCGAATATATTTTTCTGTCCACTTCTTCCATTTTTCATTTTGTTCTATGGTATAAGTATATTTACGAAACCAGTTTGGAATTTGATTACTGCAAACATCTTCGTATTTCAAATTCAAACCGGCGATTTTAAATTGCTTGTCGATAATTTTTTTGATATGTTTTGAATTCATACTCCAGTGCTTCCGAATCCTGCGTTTTGTCTATCGCTATTAGATAAATCGTTTTCTATATCCCAATGCACATTATGACATTTCTCAATAATGATTTGGGCGATTCTATCTCCAGCTTTAACTTTAAATTCAGTATTAGTGCTCGTATTAAATAAAACAACACCAATATCTCCTCGATAATCTGAATCGATTACTCCAGCTAAAATATCAATTCCATTTTTAAATGCTAATCCTGATCGAGGAGCTATTCTACCATAATAACCTTCAGGAATAGCAATAGAAATATTAGTCTTAACTAGAGTTCTACTCATGCTGTATACAACATTATCTTCTGCTGCATATAGATCATAACCAGCTGCTTCTGAAGTTCCTTGAGTAGGAATAACAGCTTTATCAGACAACTTCTTAATTGGAATAGAAATATATTGCTTATACATATTTTATAAAATTATTTATCTTTAAGAATAGACATTAAAATACGAGCTTCTTTTGCAGGAATATCATTATAAGAAGTCCAAACTTTAGCTTCTTCGTTTCTGTAAACATTCATCTTCCAAGCATTTCTTAAGTATTCTTGAAATTCACCAAAAGATTTGATGCCGCTAGCTTTTGATGTTTTTTCAAGCATATTTTGTGAAGAAGGTAAAGAGACCTCGTTTTCTTCTTCAAAGATCGCTGGCGTTCCTTTTTTTGAAGAATCAATCTCATCACTTCCAACGATGTGAATGTTGAGAAAATTTCTTACAGCCCTAATGAATGCCCGATTAGCTGCAATCGTCTCCAAAAACTTGACAGCAAAATCTGTAGTATTATTGACCGTAGCATTTGCCACGTCTTCGAAATAACTTTCATGATCAGTTTCGTAGTTTGGAATCCATGTTATACCGCATTTAATCGCAACATAACTTGGTTCGCATTTAATAATATCATATTTTACAGATTTATATCCACGTAATTTAGCAACTTCTTTAATACCGGCGAGTTTTATAAGAAGCTGGTGATCTCCTAAACCTTCAATTGAGCTGGGGACTGATTGTTTTCTTGTTTCAAACCACCCTCTATTTGGAAACAAATGTTCTGGCTTAACCATTGCTCTCCAGTTAATTGATCCGTCTTCGTTCTTAACATAATTAACGCTTTCAATTAGCCCTATATTATTACGCGATTGCAGTTGCGGAGTTTGGTTCTTCTCTTTCATTATAAATTTTAAAGAATTCTAGTTCTTCTTCGAATTCTTTGGAGAGAGTAACAGTTTCGCCGTTTTTGTCAAGCTCTTTATTTTGTAACCAGTTTGCTTTGCAAGAGAATTGTTTTCCTTTAGATAGTAAAACTTTTGAACTAACAAATTTAGATTTTTCTGTAAGATTGTCGAATTTGTTTAAGTTAAGATTCTCATCATAATCTTTTTCAATTGTCCAATCTAAAAATTTCAATCTATATTCATTTATTTTTTTTGAATTATTGCAGAGAATTTTTATTGGTACGCCAAGCATTTTGCAGTTTTTTAAAAATGCTTCTGAAATGGAATCTGTTAATAAAATAGTAATTAAAACGATTTTTGATTTAAACGGCAACAATAAATTAATATTTATATTTTTATCAGTTATAATATTGGCTTTTCTGTTTTGAAGCCAGTATCCTAGCACTTCTATATTTAAAGACTCAACTAAGTCTAATCTAAGATTGATGTTTGCGTTTGCCAAAAAATTAGGCGAAGAAATAAAATTTGGAATAACTTCAATAATTTTAGTTTGATAAAAATTTCCTATATTAATTAATTCAAATTTATGCAATTCATTTTTGATATCCAAAGAATCTAAAATCTTCTTAGCAACTTCAAATGGGTTGATTAAATTTATTGTTTTAGGTTTTTCATTTAATGTTCCATAAGTCGGTTTGTTTCCAGATCTATTTGATTCTAGAATCGTTTGTGAATTTTTATTCCATATGGGGACGGTATTTTTAGAATTAAAAACAGAATATAGTAAAATTGATTTTGTATTAAAAACAGAGGCTATATAAGAAGAATAGTTTTCGTTAGTTATTAGCAATGACGCTTTTGATATTAAATACGCTTCTTGTTTTTTATTTAAACTAATAAAACAGCGGTCGCAAGATAATCTATAGCTTTTTTCATGACAGATTTGAAATATTTCAAATCCATTTTCTTTCAGTTTATTTTTAATTAGCTCAAGAACATCGACATAATAATCATATTCGCCACTAGACATTCTAGCTCTTGTATCAAAAATAACAAATTTATGATTTTTGATTGGAAAAAAAAGTCTATCTATGAATGGTTTATTGATTTTTACTCCGCAATCTAATGCTATTTTTTCAGTTAAATTCATAAATATTAAAATCTATCTTATCTTCACTGTTTCTATAAAAATTATTACGAACTGATAAATATGGCGCATAAACTATATCAAATAATTTACTTTTATCTCCTTTGCCCTCAAAATGTAAAGGATCGTCCATCCTAGGATGATAATGTAATACTTGATGTACACAGGGATGAGAATTAATCAAATCAACATATTCGGGTTTTGTAAAAAAATAAATTTGATATTCTGGATATAATTTTTTAATGGAAAAAAGCAAGGAAGAAGCAATGATAATCTCTTCGTTTGATTCTGGCTGTATATAAGCTATTCTTTTTTGTTCTGGATTATTTTTTATTTCTTTTAATAAATTTGATGTTTCAATTATTTGGTTTTTAGAAAAAGCAACTTTTCTAAAATAATTAATAACATCATCTCTTTTTAGATCTGTTTTGAGTCTTTGCAGCCAGTGTTGTAAGCCGTTTTCGTCTTTTGTTTTCAACATGTTTTCGTATAAAGATTGTACCCAATTTTTATCATCTAAATTTGCATCGGGTTCATAGGAAGGATTTTTAATTAAATCTTCATCATTAAATTCAAAATCTATCAATGGAAAATCATCAAACATTTTTTCAAATTGTTTTCCAACGCATTCAACGCTATAATTATTTAAAATATATTGTCTAGCTTTTAATTGCATGATATGTTTATCTTGCAAATTCATTTTGAAAACTTTTTCGATTTGTTCTGCAATGCTAATTGGAGAAGTAGAGGCTTTAATAAATTGAGTTCCGGGTTCTCGATATTCAGACCAAGTTAAAGGCAAACCACCACTTTCTTCTGTACAAGCGTCTTCTCCGCAACTATAATTAGTAACTAAAGTTATTAATTCTGTCAGTTTAGCTTCTTGTATTGGTATTTCTTGTCCTCCAGATGTAAATGGATGGCAATAAACATCCATCAAATTATAGATTTGATTTAACTGTTCTTCATTAACGCCGTTTTTAATATTTGTTGTTTCACAAGAATTCGGATGATTACAAAAAGCGCATTGTACGTTTTGACCATGAAACGGTTTAACATGGTACTGATTGCAGTTTTTACAAAAATAAGTTGTTAGAACTTTTTTTGGATCAATATTTTTTTCTTTAATTAATCTAGGAATATCCCAACCTTCAGACCAATGAGTGTGTAATAATAATTTTGCATTTGCATTTGGATTCTTTTCATCAAAAATTTTAAAACCATCTAATAAATTTGGGACTGATTTTCGTAATTGATTTCTAAATACAAATCCAATTATAAAAGAAGTATCTAATTGAAATCTTTTTCTTAGCTTTATTTTTTGTTCATCATTTAATTTAAAAAAATCTTTTGAGTCAACTATGCCGTGTATAGTCTTAACATGCGAATGACCAAGTTGATTTAATGCTTTTTCTGCAAATGAAGACCATACTAAATAATTTTTAATTTTTGGAGCAGCGTTTACAGCGTCAGGCAAAATGGGTAAACTGTCTAATGTTGTATGAATTACACAGTTGATTTTGTTCCACCAAGATTTATCAAAAAATCCAGTAAACGCCCAAATGTCTTCAACTCCTAAATAAATATCTGGTTTTAATGTTTTTATTGCTGTATCAATCATTTCAGCTCCATAACCGATTAAACCGGCTCGACGCTGATCTCTTTGCGCTTCAGCAAGTATTTCTGGATCTTCTGGCAACATACCGTAAGATTCCCAAGGAACGTTTTTGATAGTTTCGTCATTCCATGCATGACCATTGCTCAATTCAATTATTTCATATTTACCTGTTTTATATAAATATGATAATAGATTTTTTTTATGCTTACCGAATCCAGTAAACATTTTGCAAAAATTACTATGTATTAAAATACGTTTCTTACGCATTAAAATTCATCGCTCTCTTCAACTGGAGCTTCTTGTTTAGGTGTTTTTGACTTTGACTCAAACTTAGACTCAGGCTTCTTTTCCTTGTTCGCTGGCTTGCGAACATCATCAAGAAGAGAATAATACTTATTGATAAACGCAACTAGTCGAACACATTCACCGGGTTCCATTGGAAGTTTAAATGTATCACTGCCATTTCTGGTAATAGAAAAACCAAATGCGGTATACTTGATAGTATTTTCTCCCTGACCCTTAGACTTTTCAAATGGAGCGAATCGAATCGATGTCTTGTTTGTATCGTTTGTATGATATGTCGAATATGCAATCTTTTGATTGAATGCGTTAATAATTTCTCCAAGTTCGAACTCATTAAACTTTAATGATGCAGTCTTACTAGGATCGTTTCTGCTTTCTGCAAAAGATCCCGTCTTCTTTTGATCATTCCACGAATGCTGTGCGATAAAATTGACATAAAATATTGGCTCCGCTCCTTCTTTTTGAGCGATTTGAAAACTTGCAGCACAGCCTAAATTCTTTGAATTTGGTTTATAAATTGATAGATTCATTTTACCAAGATGATAGTTTTGTAATCTCGTTTTTCTAGAGTTACTTATCGTCAGTCTTCTTGGAATATGCTCAAGCAAAACAGATATTCAAGCTGAATCGCTTAAATCGTTGTTTAAATTAGGATGTTCGATTACAGGATTAAGAGATTAATTAGTATTAGCTTGTTATCCGTTAGAAGCTTTAAACTCAGTAGTGTATGGAGGTATAAACTACAAGAAGTTCAATTAAGCGTAATAATAAAAAATAGTTCCAGCAGTAGCATTGGTAATATCACCCGTAACTAAATAAGGGGAAGTGAAATTCAACGCTTGACCTGAAACTAAACTTGTTGCTTGACTATTAGCAGTAAATCCTGCAAGAGCATTTGTTATATAAATATTTACATTTGACGCTAATGATCCACTTATCGTTGTGGATGTGTTTACTCTTACAGGATAATCTTTGTCATTCATATTAGATATTAAATATTACACAAAATTTTATCATTCGAGATATTTAGATTAATTTTCGTAATATTTTTGTTTTCTAATATTTTTTCTGCTATTAATGTTTGAAGTTCTCTTTGAACTGTCTTGTTAACCTGCCGCGCACCAAAGTTTTGCAATTTGATTTTTTTGTATATAAAATCAACCATGTCTTCTGAAAACGTGATTTCTATATCTTTTTTGTTTAAATCTTGACAAACTCGATTGACTTCTTTGTTTATTATAGATTTAATTTCTTTTTCTTGTAGATTATTGAATACAATAATTTCATCTATTCTGTTTAACAAGTCAGCGGGAAAATATTTCCGAAGAGAAGTAAGTATGTCATTTTGGGCAAAATTATTTTTACTGCCGAATCCAATCGTATTCTGAACCAAAGCTTCAGATCCAGCGTTTGTTGTTAAAATAACAATACAACTAGAAAAATCAATTGTATTGCCATAAGAATCCATTAACTTGCCTTCTTCTAATATTTGTAATAACGAAAACAAAACATCTGGATCCGCTTTTTGAATTTCATCAAATAAAATAATTGAATATGGATTCTTTTTAATTTTCTCTGTTAAGATGCCGCCCCTTTCATATCCAATATATCCAGGGCTTGAACCTATTAATTTATTGATAGAGGTTTTGTCAGCATACTCTGACATGTCAATATGAATAAAACTATTCTTATTTAAGAAAAGTTCTTCAGCTATAATTTGAGAAGAAAATGTTTTACCAACACCAGTTGGTCCCGCAAATAAAAATGAAGCAATAGGTTTCTTTTCATTTCTAAAGCCAGCCTTTGCCCTAAGTAAACATTTATAAATTTGATCAATTTGTGAAGTTTGACCAATTATTTCCTTTTCAAGTCGCTGTTTGGCAGACTTTAATTTTTCAAAATCTTGTTTATTTAATTCGTCAATTGGAATGTTTGTTTTATTAGATACAACATTTAGTATATCTTTTTCTTGAACGATATATCTCTTTTTTTGCCATCCTTGAACAATCTTGGTTATTATTTTTTGATATCTTTTTAACAACTTCTCTACATGTTCTTGATTTTTAGTATCAGGATTTTTGTTGAACTTTTCACCTGCATTGTGAATGTGCTCTTCAAGCTTTAAAACTTCAGGGGTCTTTTTAAAGATTTGAAGTTTAATGTTAGATCCTGTTTGATCAATCAAATCAATAACTTTATCTGGAAATTTACCCTGTAAATATTTATCTGCTATATTAATGGCAAACTTTAATACATCATCTGTATAATTAATAAAGTGGAACTTCTCATAAGACTCCTTAATTGATTTAACAAGTCTAAAAGTTTCTTCTTTAGAAGGTTCTTCTACTTTAATAATTTGAAATCTTCTTGACAATGCTGGATCGTCAGCGATTGTTTTCTTATATTCATCAAATGTTGTCGCGCCAATGCAGCTAATTTCTCCTCTTGCTAAATAAGGTTTTAGGATATTAGCAATATCCATTCCATTTTCAGGATTTCCAGCGCCAATAATAGTATGAATTTCATCAATAAATAAAATAACATTTGGATCAGTAACAGCTTCTTTTAAAATATTCTTTATTTTTTCTTCGAATTCTCCTCTATATTTACAACCGCTTACGACCATTGTTACATCTAAAGCATATATTTGTTTTAAAGCTAGAAAATCAGAACATTTATTTTCAACAATATATTGAGCTAAAGATTCTACTAAAGCGGTTTTACCAACACCCGCTTCGCCAATAATAAGTGGATTGTTTTTATTTTTGCGACAAAGAATTTCTGATATTTTTTGAATTAAATCTTCATTTACAAATAAATTATTAATCTTACCGTTTGAAACTTGTTCGTTTAAACAAACCGAATATTCGTTTAAATATCGTTTGCTCTTTTTATCTATTGAGTTTGAACTTGAAGAAATGAATTCAGAATCAATGTTTTTTAATGTTTCAAATTCATCTTGTTCTAAAATGCTTTCAAAATAATCAATCAATTTATCAAAAGACTGAATTTTAAATTCAGTCATAAATTCTAGAAGCAAAGGATCTGGCTCACTAAATAAAGATATAAAAATATGTTCAACACCCACGAACTTATGATCGTATTTATTAGAAAGAATCTTTGCTGTTTTTAGCATTTCTTTTGTTTCTTGATTCAAAATTGGTTTTGTTTTCGAATCAATATTTTTTTGACATTTCTTGGCTATTTGATATAAAACTTTTTCTTTAATTGGACCGATATCTATTTTAAATTTATTTAACGCATCGCTGATTTGATTATGGTTGGAATTCAGAACCGCAACCAAAAAATGCAAAGAGTTGATCAAAGAGCATTTTGTTTGAGCAGCGCAAACAACCGCATCTTTAATAAGTCTTTGAGCGCGTGGTGTTAAATTTAAATTTTTCATTCGATATCGGAAAGCTTCATATAGATCTTATCGTTAAGAATACCAATATTGTCAATCCATAAAACATCATCTCCTTTTCGTCCGGTGAAAATAACTATGTCTTCTTTATCAGGTATTTTAAGACCATCTTCTAGATAATCAGATAATCTTGACTTTTTTCCAGCATCAATGAATAAACAATTTAAACTTCCCACCTCATCTTTTAATTGGAATCTATAAAAGACAGAATTATTTTTCTTGCTTTTGCCTTTATAAACGTCTTGAACGACGCCAACCATTTTTACCGCATCATCTTTAAATACAGAGTTGAATTCCATTGTATCTGTAAATGTAAATTCACTTTGCTGAAATACGGTCTTTAATTTAGTAGATGGAGTGTAGCCTAATAGTTTATATTCAAAAACCCAATTGGCGAATTTTTCATGATCCTTATTTTGATCATATATTTTCTTATATTCTTGATATTTCTTTTTAAATGTTTCTCGTCTTTTTTCGCTCATGAATGGCTTTCCGTCTGGCATGAGCGTTTGATTCTTAAAAGCGTTTTCGCTTATGATTGTTAAGATATCATAATTGAATCTTTCTCCAAGACTATATGCATTTTTCTTTTCTTTGTCTGTAAGAAGATTGAATGTTTGAGCTTCAAGTACTAGTCTTGATCTCTTATCGGTATAAGAGCTTAAAGTTCCAGCTTGTATCAACGAAGAAAGCAATCCAATGTTAATACCAGCTTGTTTTGCGGCAACAAAAATATCAAATTTATTAGGAGTAGTTGTCTCTCTGAAAGCTTGTAGAGCTTCTAGAGTTTTTTCGGAAACACCCTTAATTGCATTTAAACCAAATCTGATATTATTATCTTCAATATTGAAATCTAACGCCGATTTTGCGAGATCAGGCGGAAGAAGTTTCATATCAAAGTATATTAACTCTTTGGAAATTTTATTGATTTCTAAATGAGAATCAGGTTCAAACTTAGACATCTTCAATAACGCCAAGAAAAATTCTTGAGGATATTTGAATTTAAGATAAGTAGTCCAAGCTGCTAAAATACTATAAGATATGGAATGCGATTTATTGAACGAGTAGTTTGCAGAATCTTCTGCTACTTTCCATAATACATCACCAATAGCTGGATCAAGATTTTGATCAGTTACTTTTTGACGAATCTTTGCTTGCCATGCAGGCATTTCGTTTACTTTCTTTTTACCTACGATTCGACGAAGTTGTTCTGATTCGTCTAAAGTAAAACCAATACGAACCGCCATTTTCATCAACTGTTCCTGATATAATGGAATACCGCCTGTATATGACAGTTCTTCTTTAAAGAAATCATGAACAAGCTGAAATACTCCTGATGCCGAATATGTAGCATATTGATCCGCAAAGTCCAATGCGCCTGGACGCGCAATCGCTACAACTGCACTTAATTGTTCTAGGGATTTAGGAGCAACTTTTTTACATACTTTGTAGTTTGTATCAGCTTCAATTTGAAACAAACCTTGTGGTGTTCTTAGATTTTGTAGATTTTCATATATGAATTGATCATTGGGATCAATTGACATTAAATCTATATTCAGCCTTTTGCAAACTTCATTAACGACGGTTAACGTTCTCAAACCAAGAACATCAAATTTAACCATTAGTTCAGCAACATAATTCATGTCGTAACCGCTGACTAAATCACCATCTGATGTCTTTTGAACAGGACAAACTTCATCTATCTTATAATAAGAAATCGCGATACCAGAAGGATGAACACCTGTATTTTTATTTAGACCTTCTATTTTTTGCGCTATTTCAAATACTAGTTTATTCTTATCTACCCATTGCCTGAACTTGTCATTTTCTTTATACGCTTCAGCGAGTTCGAAAACTCTACCGAATTGTTTAGGAATATTATCACTTACTTCGTTTACATCGCTTTCTGAGTAATTACCTACAATCTTACCACATTCTTTAATGCAAAGTTTGCTTGAAAGAGTGTTTAGAGTAAGAATTTTAGATGTTTTGCCTTGATGTTTGTTCTCAATATATTTAATTACTTCTGCTCGTCTGTCATAACTAATATCATTATCAACGTCTGGCAACAAAGAACCATCTAGATAAATAATATCATTATGCACAATTTTCTTTGCGCGAGAACGACTGACGAATCTCTCGAAGAATAATCCATACTTGATAGGATCCACTTTTGTTACTCCAATCAAAAAGAGAACTAAAGATCCAGCAGCACTACCACGACCTGCTCCGGTAGGGATTTTATTTTCGTGACAAAAATTTAAAATATCCCAATTCAGAAGAACATAATCAACGAAATCAAGTTCCTGAAAAATATTTAATTCCATATCAAGTCTTTCTTGATATGAATCAATGTTTAAATTCTTATCGTTTAGAAATTTAAAACATAAAGCCTTAAGAAAAGAAAAATTATCAACGTTTTCATTTAATCCTAATTCTAAATAATATTTCTTTTCGATATTGATTTGAGGCAATCGAACACCGGGCAACATTGCGCCTTCATAACTTTTAAAATCACTTAAAAATTCTAGATCTCGATTTGCCATATTTGTTTAAGGAATATTTTGAAATTCATTCTTACATCATACATTGAATTATGCAACATATGTTCATCAAAATCTATCTTATAATCTTTTAGCTGCGCCCTAATACTTGTCTTCAAACCTTTTTCTCTAAAATCATTTAGCTTATATTGCCAGCAAATAAAATCTTCATCTTTTTGATATTTAAGATTTTTCTTGATTGCTTTTGCTATACAGTTTGTATCAATTATTCTATCAACATAAGAGAAATCCGAATTTCTTCCCAAAAGCTTTCTATAAATATTGTGGATATATACATCAAAGCCTAACAGATTTTGTCCAATAATTAAATAATCTTTATTATATAGATAGCTTTCAAAAAGATCTAAAGCTTGTTTAGGGTCAGCCGCTCTTTCTTTATAAATATTCTCATTGAAATGAGTTATATCTTTAGCTTCTTGCGATATATTCAAATCTTGCCAAAAGATATAATTATCAACTTCTCTAATTATATTCGATCCTTCAGCTATTAAATAACTTAACTGCCAAGGTTTATTCGTTTCGCTAACAATATTAAGATGACACGTTTCAAAATCAAAACATATATATTTTTGTTCTTTATTAAATCGTAACATTTGATTTCTCCTTCCACGATTCGAAACAGAATTCGTCGCTACAAAAATGGTTTAACTCTGGTCTTGAAAGAGTTCTTTCTTTGCCAGCCATTCTGTTGCAAATGATTTTATAAGTTTGAAAAGCTACTGAATCTTTTTTATTTTTATAATAAATGCTCTTAGCTTTATAAACTGGCGCATTTAAAGTATTTGCGAATTGATTTATTTTGTTCACCAATAAATGATCAAAAGGCAGATTATTTTCTTCTACCAAGAAAGAGGGCGTGCAGAATTGAAAATCTGGTAAACAGTTATTAAAAGAAAAATGATTCATAAATAAAAATGAATCATAAAATGGAATACAAAGTTTTAAGTCTTCATTGTTCCATAGTTCTTTTAATGATTTAAAATCTAAAAACCCACTAAAATCACAAAAAGCTTTTGAATAGATTTTATTTAATAGTTTACATCCATTGGGAGTTTTAGCAAAAATTATAACCTTGTGTTGAGAATTTTCATCATCAGGAAGTGCGGAGTTACGCATCGATAACCGAAGCCCAAAAATTAATTGGATGTTTAATTCTTTGCTTCTTTTAAAGGCTTCGAAAAATCCAATTAATGTATCCTCTACAAGAGTAATTGATGAAAGAGAATTGTCCTTAGCGATCTTAAAAATACTATCAGCACCATTTTCTGAAGTCTTTTTTGGATCATCTAAAGTCAGAATCGATTTGCCAAGCGAATAATGAGACTTAAATAATGCCAGCATTCATGTGACTATACTATAAATTTAAAATTTGTCAAGGTCAAACTCGTCTGACGACTCATGTCCTTCTTCTTGATGATAATTCCAAGCTGGACATCCTTTATACTTTTTTATTTCTATTTTATCGGTAGCTTTTTTTATCTTATTTAAATCTTCAATCTTAAAACTACTTTTTAGAAATTCTTGTTTTTCATTATATAAAGCATAATATTCAAAAGGAAATTTGTAAGTACAACACCATTTTGGAGTGCCATCTTTTTTTAACTCATTTGGTTTAGTCGTGAATCCACAAAGAAGTTTACCGCCAAAACTGCCATCTTTAGGTATGCCTAGTTTTGCGGCTAGATTTGAACAAGAGGTTTTTTCGATAAATGAATCGGCGTATTTTTGATATTCAGTTAATTCGTGTTCAAAACCAACAATTTCATATTTTGTTTTAGCTTGCATTTCCATCAAAATTTCTATTTCAGTTTCTTGTTTAAGAAACAAGAATTCCATTTTGATGTTCTGTAATTGAGGATATAGCTTTTTAATCGCAAGAGTATACATATTATCTTGAAGATTATCTGTTACTTCTTTGCCTTCGTATTTCTTTTTGTTTGTTTTAAAATCTCTAATTAAAACAATACTCTTATCTTCATAAATAAATAATTTATCAATAAACCCTTTGATTTTATAATTAATATCTCCTTCGCTTACTGAAATTTCAAACTCTTTTTCTGAAACGACTTCTGAAGGAAGGCCATATTTATTACCAAAAAAATCATATAATAGACCTTTATAGATCATTTCTTTTATGTCGTCTATATGATCTTCATTGTTTAGTTTCTTAGCGTTTACATGCTTATAAACTAAACGTTTTATAGATTTCGACGCAAAAACATTTTTGTTTTTTAAAATATTGTTATAATGCTTTTTATGTCTTTCTTTGCCGAGGCATTCGAAAATTAAATGTACAACTTCTCCTTTTTGCGCACCATCATTTGTCTTATCTGGAAGTTTTAAATGATACTTGCACCAATAAAGCCACGAACAAGACTTTAGCATCTTGATTTTACTAGCTGATAGCGTCTCTTTCGGCATTTAATTGTTCGATATAGTTTTTGAGTAGCATAATTTTGTTTTTTGAATTAGCACATTTGTTATTATATAAATACTTTTTAATATATTCAATTTGTGCTACTTTGTTTATTTTTTTATTTTGCCACTCATCCATGCTTATATTGTTTTCAAGCATTTCACCGAAATCTTTTAAGATGGGTAATCTTATTTCAATTTTAGAAATATCAAAAGAGTCAATCAACTTCAAATATATTTTTATCGCTGCTTCTAAACCTCTATTTGAATCTTTTGTTTTGTCGTTATTTGTTGAGATAATTATCTTATCCAAAGATAAAGAAGATAAATAAGCCATTTGTTTTGAACTTATTTCAAGTCCAAAAACAACAAGGTGATTAAGATAGTTTTGTTCAGTTAGCGCTAAACTGTCTCCAATTCCCTCAACTAAGATAATTTCTTTTCTATTTTCTACGGCTTCTTGAAAAGGAAATTCATAATTAGAACTTAAATAAATCGGATATATCCAATTTGCTTTTCTTCCAATATGCTTCCATTTTGGAAAATTAGAATCTGATTTCCAAAATAAATGACGACCACTTACTCCAATTACTTTTCTATTTTGATCGTAGATAGGAAATACAAAACGACCATTCATTTTACCCGACATCGAAAGCCCAGATTGATACAATTCTAATGTATGATTTGTAATACCTTTTTTATTATAAAAAGAATAGTGAGGTAAAAGAGTTTTGATTTCATCGTGATCAAAGAATTGGTCTATTTCCATTTTTTCTATAGGTTGAGGACTAAAATCTGAATCTATTTCTTTTTTTAATGAATTTAATAGTTCTAATATTCTAGGTTGATTACCATTTGAACTTAGTTCAATCAATTTTTCAATTGGAGAGTATTTTGTGTTTTTAACAAAATCTTTCCATACTCCTGTATCTTTCCATATTTGGATTGCTGTTCTATTATCGCCATCCCGATAAACAGCATTTGTTTGCCAGTATTGACCTCTATCTGTCAAATTATAACCTAGCTCAAGCAAAATTGTTTCTATTTTTTCTTGATTCATATTAATCTAGTTGAGGAACATCATCGCTGCCGTCATTGTTTAAAGAAGTATTTGCATTTAAGCCATCAACTATATCGCGCAAATCACCTTTTTCGGTAATACTAAAATTATGAAATTCTAAATTAACGAAATTCTTCTTCAAGCTTCCATCTGGAAGTTTGACGGGATTGATAGCGCCATAAATATCTTTACCTAAATGTCTAGCTTTAACGTTGATCAATTTATGTGTTCCGAAACCTTTTTCGGTCTGTAATTCATCTGTTGTTTTATTTCTCAAAATAAACATGTGAGACGAAAATTGAGTGATTCGATCTGATAGAGAAACAATACTTTCATCATCTACAATATTTACAGATTGTCTGTTATTTACAATACCGGAACGATTCGACTGAACAGAAGTCATCATGGAAATACATGGACCTTTATCATTTGTGATTTCGCGTTGTATGCATTTCTTATATTTATCTACCATCTCGCCAACTAATTGCCATTCGTTTTTATTTGCTACGCTGCTTTCATAAGTTGTTTTGATATAATCAAAACTGAAAATCATTGGATTTCCTCTGCCAACTTCGGAATAATAGAATCTCTTGAGTAAATTAATCTGAGAATCTACATTCATTCCACCCACATTGTAATAAAATAGTTTTTGCTTTTTAATTTTGTCCCAAGTATTTCTTACTTTTTCTACAACTTCTGCTCCAGCTTTTCTCCAGTTACCGCTTTCAAGAAGATGAAGAGGAATACCAGATAACGCTGCACATTGGCGCATCGTGAGTTCTTCTTCGCTCATTTCACCATTATCGAAATGAAGAATTGGAACGTTGTATTTAGCGGCTACTTTAGTTGTGAAATCTAAACAGAATTGTGTTTTGCCAACACCTGAACGCGCAACGATAACAGTAATATTTCCAGGTCTTAACAAAGAGCCGTAAATATTTTGAAGCTTTTCATGAGGACCAACAAATCCGAATTCGGTAATTGGATTGTTTCCTCTTTCTTCAATCACCTCTTCCATCTTATCATATATATTAACTGGTCGATCAATACCAGTTTCATACATATTGATTTGATTATTATAAATCTGATCAGCTGTTTGTATGATCGAATTATAATCTGTAGACGCGGGAAGTGACCGCATCTTCTTGCCTATATCAGCACAACACTGATATATCTCTCTACGAATAGTATGTTTCTTTAACTCTTTCGCAGTTGTGACAATTGTATCCTTAGAGATTTTTCTTAAGGATAACGAATCAATATAATCTGACGCGCTTATATTATCTTCAAAAGAAATTCCGCACGTCTTAACTCTCTGAGCAATAACTATTTCATCTATCTTTTCGCCATTTTCAATGGCTTGTTTTAGAACCTTAAAGATAATTCGATTAATCTTTGAAGATTCATTCCAAAAGTCTTTCTCAGAAATAAATGTAGCTATCTCTACAAATTTTTCTGGATATTTAATCAATGCAGCCAAAAGCTGCATTTCCAGTTCATATGAATAAATCATTCCGATACCAGCATATCACTCTCCTGTGCTAATGTCAATTCCTTCTTCACTGTTTTCAGCCTCAAGCAAAAACTTTTCTAATGCTTTTCTTAAACCCATTTCTACGATAGAGCTGGCAACTTTTGTATATATAATTGGACAACCGTCTTGGGATACATAAGCAAGAATAAAACCCTTTGACGATTCATCTGATCCAGTGAATTCAAATAGCCGATTAAAATAGTTTTCAGGTATTTTAAACTGTTTGAAGTTTTCTGGATCCTTATTATTTTTCATTTATATTATAATATTACACCTTGACTCTCAAAGAGATGTGCATTAATTATATCTTCTTCAAAGATTGTCACAAGTTTTATTTTATTCAATTCACAAAACCGTTCTTTATTTCTATCTCTTTTCAGTTGGTGTAAGAAGTTAATCCTATCAGAATGAAAGAATTCAACATATTTAGTATGCTGCCTTCCTTGAACCTCTATCGCTATTCTTTTATTTGCATTGTAAAAGTCTAATGTTAAACGAGTACCAACAATTGGAAACTCTTCAAAGACAACATTATTTTCCCAATACGGATATAAAAAGCTTTTTACCCGTGCTTGAAACTTGCTTCTACTTTGAGAATTCCAATCAATGATATAGTTTTTAAGATTTTTACATCTTTTTTTCTTATTCGTTAGAGTCAGGAATTCCATCGTCAAAAATTAAAAGATTTTCACTAATATAATTGAAGAGAAACTTCTTGAGCTTTTCATTTTCATTTATAATAGATTCAAATTTAGCAGTTCCTTGAATTTTTTCTGGAAAATCCATGAATCCAGCTTCTTTAAGAATATTGATAAAATCTGCATCGAAGTTAATCCACGCGCCCTTTTGTTCTGCAAAATCCCATATCAATAGAAAATCAAAGATTTCCTTTTCAATCCAATTAGAAGTACCATTCTTTCTGCCATATCTAATAGGATATTTAATGATAGAATTTGTCTTTTCGTTAGGTGATTTTTTAATTGTCACCTTAACAACGTGACCTATAAGAGGATTCTTTTGTTCATCATAAGAAGCTTTTTCATCTTGAAGAATCCAATCTCCTTTATATCTAGCCTCGAACTCAATAATCCAATTAGCAAAATGCAAAAGCGCGTTACCGCCTGTCGCTGTGGTTTGTCTAACTGGAGCTTTGTTGTAAGGATCAAGTTTAATATCCGCTCTAACTTGAGAAATAAATATGCAGATGTGACCTCTTTTTTGCAAAGATATAGACATTCTCTTCATTAAATCAGCCGCAATAACAGCGCCGCCAGCTACTTTTTGAGACTCTTCAAAAGTCTTATTAAGATCACCTTTTCTAATAAGCCCATCAACAGAGTCTAATAGAAAAAAGTATTGAATCTTTTCGTCATTTTTCCCAACTAATTCTCTCAATGCATCAAATACAGTTTCATAAATATTAGATTCAAATACGAAACAGGTTCCTTCTTTCCATTCATCAGCGTCAAAAACAAATTTGACACCAGATCTTTCGATCATTTCTTTACTTAATCTTCCTTCCGCTTTGATATAAAAACCCTTTCTTTTTGTTGGTTGATCAAGAAAGCTCTTCATGAATTGAAGAGCGCAGCTAGTTTTACCGCCTTCATTGATTCCAATGAATCGATGTAAACCAGTTCCTAGTCCACCACCTAACTTATAATCGAACAACAAGCTTCCACTAGAGACTTTGTAATCTATAGTAGGTTCAAAATTATAATGAGATTCTTCGTTGCGCTTCAAAAAGTTTTTGATTTGCGCTTGAGATGTAATGATATTTCCTGACTCGATTTCTTCTTTATTTTTCTTACTCATTTTAAAAAGTCTTTAACGGTTTTAGGTTTGTTTTCTTTATTGTAGTCTTCTCCTGATTTTTCGCCAAGTATTATTTCTTCTTTTGAAGTTTCGGGTTGAAATAAAAATTCTTGATATTTAGCTGCTATATATCGATCTTCTGTTGTTAAATAAATAGCAAAAGAAGGAACTACTTTTAAGGTAGCCTTCTTCCAGAATTCTAAATTAGGATATTTTAATAGAAGCTTTTTAAGCAAAACCATTTCTTTTGCCCAAAATTCATTTCTGTTTGTTTTGGGCACTTGAATGCATTTAGATACTAATTGCCGAATATCAAAACTCTTTTTCTTCTTTTTGGTTTTAACTTGATTTTTTTCCGACATGCGCAAATCATACATGTTTTACAAAAAGTGTCAACAAAAAAGCGCCCTTTCGGGCGCTTTCGATTAAGGTTTGAATGTTGGACTTTGTAATCCCGGACTCTTTGGTCCGTCTGATTTATTTTCTTGTTTTAACGCATCATCGATTTTTAAACCTTCATTCATCAATGTTGGATTAATGGCTGATGTTGGAGGAGCTGGTTCTTGAACAAATACAGCCGTTGGTTCAGCTTTCATTTCTTCGGTTGGACCACCATTTTCTTGTTCGTTTTCCATTTCTTGCTCGTCTTCATTCTCTTCATTCTCAATTTCAATTTCTGCCTTGGAACTCATGCTTGTTAATTGCTTCTTACCTTCTTCGGAGAGAGTTCCAGCTTTTTCATATCTTTTTAGAATGCCTTTTTTAATTGCATCTGGTAGAGTCTTTTGTTTATCGGTTAACTCTCCAGCGCCCTCGGAAAGCATTGGTTTATTTTTGCGATATGAAATACCACACATTACTTTAGCGTCGTTTGTTGAAAGACCAGCGGTATCTACAAACATTGCGTCATTTGATACGCATTCACTCATATAAGCAGAATAAATTTCTTGCTCATCTTCCATCATTTCGTTGGAAAGTGAAACTTCTGCTATAAAATTTTTATTGTCTAGTTTTAAATTGGTTTTCATTATTTAAGTCCTTCTAAAGGTTTTAATTGATCGATTGTTTTTGTTAAAATATCTCCTTCTTTAAATGTTTGTCCATTATTTGTAACTTCATAGCTTACAACAACTCCCATGTCTTCAGGGAGTTGTTTAATTTCTTTTACAAAACCTTCACTACCATGATGTTTGCAACTGGCATTTACATTCAAAACACGCATCCCTACTTCAATTTTTTGATCGTTTAAAGTTTCGTGTTGATCAGTTTCTTGCGAATAAATAATATAATTATGAACAGCAAATAAATAATCTTCCATTAGGGTAATTTTGCTTTGCACCCAAGGTTCTAGTTTTAAAGCTAAACTTTGATTGCTTTTAAGTTTTTCTAATAGATCCTTTGAATAATCAGATATATAAGCAAGCTGACCTAATGCCATTTCATAACTTTCTTCTATTATTTCATCTTTATTTTCTTGTTCGATTTCTTCTGTGATTTCTTGAGCTTGAGATAAAGATGGTATCAATTTTAACAAATCAGCTTCTTCCCAATAAGTTAAGCCATCCCATTGATAGATAACATCTTCGACAGATCCTTTCGAAGTATAATCTGTGACAGACTTTTTTGATTCCCACATCTTGCAGCTCCAATATCTTGCCTTCCAACGTGGGCCGGGTTTTGTATCACATTGATGTCTTGCGCGAAAATTCTTTCTGCGCGCAGGATCATCACGCTTAATTTCCATGTTTGGGTCACCAAAATTGACCTTAACAATATTACCTCTGTCGTTTTTTACATAAACAGAAAACTTTTTAGGACCTTTTGGAGTTCTAAAAGGTTTGTTTAATACTTTTTTTTCTTTAGCGGCTTTAATTTTGCTGCTAAGATTAACTGATATATTCATTCTTTAGAGTTAATAAATACTTAGTTTTATTGAACTTAGTCATTGTTTTCGTCTTCACTCTGTATATCGATAAAATTCAAATTTTGTTCATTGTTATTTACACCAAATTGTTCTAAATCAGAAAAAGCTGCCGCAAAATCTTCTTCATCAAAATCATCAAAATGATAAATATCTACTATCTTATCATTCATGATTTCTTTTTGGGGCCAGTTGGGCCAGTTGATGGACCTGTTGTGTTGGATTTTTTTGTTGTTTTGGGTTTGACTGGTCCTGTTGTTGGTCCGCTTGCAGGACCAGATGTTGCTGTTGTAGTGTATTTCATAAAATTATTTAGATTGTGCTACGTCTTGATCTGCGCGACGATAAGCGTCCTTAACTTTTCCGCCACTTTGCATTTTTAAAAACATATTCACTCTCGCAAAAGCCCAGCTTGATCTAGATTGTCCCGGTCGATGTGAAGCGCTGAAAGCCCCTAATCCTCTTCTGTATACTTTCTTTAATTGTGATAACGTAACTTTTTTAGCATGTTTAGCGTTATGATTTTTAACTTTTTCTTTTAATGCATTGGTTACTTTTTCACTAAATGTAATTTCAGCTTTGCTGACTAACTGTTTTTCGTCTTTTCTTTTTAACGCTTCTTTAGCTCTTTCTTTTGCATCAGGCGTTGTACCAGCAGAACCGGGAGGATTAATGTTAGAACCCTTCTTTCTTTCCTCTGGTTTGGCTGGTGTTTGAGCTGAACTTTTGGGGCCTTGTCTCTTTTTTGCAATTAGTTCAGAAAAATCGAGTTCTAATTTCATACAATGATAGTTACACTATAATAAATACAATTAGAAACTTTTAAATATAAGATTTTATTGATTTTTAATTTTAAATAGAATATGCTTTTTGAAAAGATCTTGTCTTTTCCAAAATAAACCTCTTCTTTCAGCAAAATTTAAATAGTAAAAATTCATTATTTTTGAATCATCATATATTTCGATATTGTATTTTTTTAAATGTTCTAAAGGTATTTGTTTATAATAATATGCATCTTCTTTATTAATTTTTTGTAAATTAAATTTTTTTATGTCTTCTTGCCATGTATCTGTTTCTTGGCAGATAAAAGACGAACATATAAATATACCGTTTGGATTTAGCATCGATAAAATTTTATCTATTGTTTTAAATTGATTGTTTGCATACCCAATGACTTCCATGCAAAATATAAAATCAAACTTTTCATCAATGTTTATTTCTTCAATATTTCCAACTTTTGTTTTTATATTATTTATATATTTTAATTGATTTTCGCTTAAATCTAAACCCGTTAAATCACAATTTTTAAAATTTTTTTGTATTTTTTTTAATAAAAGTCCGCAACCGCAACCTATATCTAAAACTTTTGATTTATCTTTTAATTCTGCAAAAGAAAAAAGCCTTATAAAATGCTGCTCTGGTCTTGAATCCAAAACAACAGTATTATAAGGCTGATAATTATTATTAATTACAGCAGCGTTGTCGTTGTAGAATTTTTTTATTTCTAATTCAGACATTATCTAATTGGACAAACTCCTCCAGCGCATTCTGCCATATCTAACATTTCTGTTGAAGAAATCTTTATAGCAGTAAGAGGTTTAACTCTTTGTTTATTCTTCAAATATGTTTCTTTATCGATTTCTTGATATGGAGCTTGTTTAAATCCATGCTTTTGATGCAATAAGAAGCTAACGCTCTTAATGTTTTTTTCATAATTGTTCTTAAGCCAATCTTTTAATTGAGCTAATTCTTCTGTTTTATAATAAGCGGTTACTGAAACAGCATTATCAGACCAAACTGTTTGAAGCTTTTTAACCATTTCAAGCTGCTTAATAACATCCATTTCATCCGCTAGGATTGCTCCTTCTGGTGTTTCACATGGAAAATAAACCACTACAGTATCTCTATTTTCATTACCATCGAAGTTTAATAGATACTCGACATGATATCCAAGATCTTTACAAATTTGAACTAGAGAGTCTGAGCTGGACATGCGAACTGTACGCATATAATACTTACTATATGCAGGATGAACACCCGGTGTAGCACCAGCCAAAAGACTCAATGTGCCGCTTGGCTTAACTGTCGTAAGCTTGATGCTTTCTGACCAGCCTCTTTCCTTGCTCCAAGATTTATCAAACTTGCGCAAAGCGATATAACAATCATCAAGCCAATCAAGCTTATTAAGAGACTGGCAAACACCAGTAACGCCAATGCCAAGGCGCATGTTTTTATGAACGATTTTATTTGTTTCATCATGAATAAATGGCAGAGCTGCGATTGCTTTTTGTGTCTTATAAAGAAGTTTTGCGCAATCAATTAATTCTTCTTTAGATTCTATATTGTTTAAGTAAAGTTCACAAAGATTGCAACATTCATAATTAGAAAGACTGATTTCAGCACAAGGATTAGTCATTTCACAATTATCATGATCAGTTGGATAAAGATTAGAGTCTTTTAATTGACCGTCTTTAATTCTTCCATATTTTTGCGAAAGAGGAAGATTAAAAAATCCATAAGGCTCTCCATTTGCGTATCCTGTTTCAGCATTTATTTCGTAACCATTCTTCCATACTTCATCCATAACATGGTCAAAATTGTCAGCATAAATGGTGTTGTTACTCATTGCTCGCCAATTTGGAACGTTACCAGATCCCCAATTCTTGGCGCGAAGATAAAGAATATCATCAGGATCGCCCAAAGCGATTTCAGCAGAACGTCTTACATTACCAGCAACCACAATACTTCCAATAATATTGCAAATATCAAGTACATCAATAGAACGAAGTTTTTTACCTTCTCTAGTTTGGAAGATCTTAGTGATTTTTTCAATTCCATCGATAAGGATTTGTGGTCCACTAGCTTTTCCTCCAAATCCTTTGATAAGTTCTCCATAGCCACGAACTAAAATTGTAGAATAAGTAAACGACTTTCCTGTAACATAAAAAGCATCGAGCAAATTAGCCATCAACTGAACCCAACCTTCTCTCTTGTCTGGCACAATGAAATCAGCATCTTTTGTTTCTTGATGAGAAATGTTTACGCCTTTCTTGATCTTGGGAAGTTCATGAACATCTTCGCGACGAATACTGTATCCAACACCTCCACCCAACATGAGGTTTTCAAAAAGAAAAAGAAAAGCTTTGGGCTCACGCATTGCTGTTGCCCAGCAATTACCTGTTAAAATATTTCCTTCAATTACAAAAGAATGAGTTTCTGGAACTTCTGCACAATAAACTTCTTCTTCTAAATCTGTAATTTCGTTTGAAACAACTTTAGCCCAGTTATTATAATCTCTTTCAAAATCATTTAATTTAGAACGATGATCATTTCTGATAATTAAATGATGAGGATTGTCCGAATTATAAAAAGTAATTGACCATAATTCGCTAGTTTCACACTCTGAATCGAATGGATTATGATCACGTTCAAGATACGGCGCAGAAGTTCTATAACCAAGAATGGCGGCAATGTCTCTAGCAAATTCTAGCACATCTTTTTTACAATTAAAAAGACGAATTCGTCCGTTATTTTTATTCACGCTTCCATCAGCAGCAATCCAACCAGCCAAAAAGCCAGAAAGATATTGTTTATTTTCATTAATGTCTGGAAGCAGCTTGTAATAATTAGGCATTCCAGCGTATCTTACATGTCGAGAATTTTCTGGATTATTCCAAGAAATTCTATTCAATGAAAAATAATGCTTACATTCATCATATGTATTATCAATTAAATCAATAAATGATTCATATCCATTACAAGAACCGTCTCCAAAAATAAGTCCATGTTGTATGCCTTGAGGACTCATTTCTTTAGAAGAGTTTTTTCCACGAACAACGGGAACTTTATTTCCAATTTCTAAATTTTTAGTTAGAGTTTCAATAGAGTTGTTATTTCTATCTAAAACAAACCAGCGATGCTCGGGAGTGGAATAAATGATAGTTTCATTGCCATTCTTATCTGCAAAAACAGTTTTCATTAACTTCTGTTTTCCGTAAGATTTAAATGGAGCGGTTACCCATTTTCCATTTTTTGTTACAATCTCAGCTTCTTTTCCAGCTAGGTCTCCAATTTGTTTCCAGCCTTGGCGAGTAAGAACTTTAGTTGAATATCTTAAGCAATTCAACAAAGAGTTAGCCCCAAACCTATCTACGGTAGAAGTGCCAAGCTGCCAAAGCATTCGACCAGCAAAATTACATTTCAAATTAAAAACATAATCAAAAATTCTTTCTGCTTCTGCTTGAGTATATTGAGCGCCAATTTTCTGAGCACCATTAATACAACGAGCGACTGTTTCCCACCATTCTTCAGTGTTTCCATCCTCCTTTAATCGTGCATAAGTTCTTTTATATACGATATAACCAAGACCATTAAAACCCCAGTTTGGCTGCTTTGTTTTGTATTTAGAAAGAAAAGAATCAGAAAAAATATTAAAGTCGCTCATGGTAAAAACAATTATACACTATTTCGAGAAATTATCTATATCAAAGCGTACCATTTTTTCTACCAGTTTGTCAAATGAAATTTGAGGTTGCCATCGCAATTCTTGTCTTGCTGGGGTTGAATCGCCCAATAATAAATCTACTTCAGCCGGTCTATAAAATTTTGGATTAATTTTTACTAAATCTATTTGGTAAGATAAACCGGATGGTTTAAAACAATATTTTTCATTTGTTTTTTCCCCACTCCAAAATCCATTAATTCCTGCGGCTTGAAAAGCTTTTTCAATAAACTCTCTTATCGAATGTGTTTCATTACTAGATAAAACATAATCTTTGGGAGCATTTTGATTTAACATCCTCCAAACTCCGTCTACAAAATCTTCACTATCGCTCCAGTCTCTTTTGGAATCTAAATTGCCTAATTCTATTGGATTAAAAGTTTCTTTATTTTTGAGAGCGTAATAAATTCGAGAAACTCCTTTTGATATTTTTCTTGTTACGAATTCTTCGCCTCTTTTTGTTCCTTCGTGATTAAACAAAATGCCATGTACAGCGTACAAATTATAAGATTCGCGATATACTTTTATTAAATGTCGAGCAGCTGCTTTTGAAGCTCCATATGGGCTTCTAGGTTTAATTGGGTGTTTGATATCTTGAGGACTGTAAGAAACGTCTCCAAACTCCTCGCTTGAGCCAGCAGAATAAAATCGACAATCAGGTTTAAATCTACGAATCGCTTCTAAACATCTTGCGACTCCAGTAGCATTAACATCAAACGTTTGAAGAGGAATTTCCCAACTGCAACCTACAAAACTTTGCGCTGCAAAATTAATAAAATAATTTGGTTTAATTTCTCTAACTAAATTGTCTATACTAACAGAATCGGTCAAATCTCCGTAAACAAAAGAGAATCTAGAATTTTTTTCGAATGCGCCGCAGTTTTTAAAATTTGGATTTGCGCTTCTTCTCATTACACCGAATATTTTTGCGGAAGTATTGTTGATTAAATATTCAACCATGTTGGCTCCGTCTTGACCTAAAATTCCAGTAACTATTATATTCATTTTTAAATTTTTTTTAACCGATGATTTCAAATTTTGGACATGGAACTATAAACTTTCCACCTTGTTTAAGATAAGATTTTTCTCTTTCTTTGAACTCGTTGATAAAATGCCAAGGTAAAATTAAAGTATAGTCAGGTTTTTTTTCTCTAAAAATTTCTTCAGAGTAAATAGGGATATTTGAGCCTATTGTTTTTAGCCCATATTTATACGAGCTTCTTTCTGCGATTCCATCAATCAATGTATTGTCTAATCCAAACCACTGTAATAAAGTATTACCTTTAGTCGAAGCTCCATAGGCCCATATAGTTTTACCTTTTTGTTTTTCTTGTTTTATAAAACAAACGGTTTCTTTTTTTAGTTTTTTAATATTTTTATAAAACTCAATATATGGTTTTTCAGTCGTTATCCTTTCTTTTTTTTCTTGGGTTAAAATACTTTGTATTCTGTAGTTTGCAACATCTCTATATGGAGATGTTTTAAATTTAAAATCGTTTGCGATGTTTTTTCGAATATAAATTCGAAAACTACCACCATTAATATCGTTCAAAAGACAATCAACGATTTTAAATTCACAGATGTCTAATAATTTTTTAACAGAAGTTAAACTATAATAATAAACATGTTCATGACAGATATTATCAAACGCCAGTTGCTTGAGCATTAGTGGCGTATAACTCATTTGTAATATAAATAGTCCATCATCATCTAAAATTTCATAAATTTCTTTTAAGAATTTTATCGGATCGTCAAGATCATAAAACATGGCAACTGTTGTTACTATTTTCGCTTTCTTGTGTCCGTATTTGCTTTTTTTATAAACTTCTGCACTAAAGTAATCTTGTATTATAAGATCTGAATTTTTAGAGGATTCAGTGAAATATGTGTTATCAGCTGGATCTATGCCGATCCTAACCATACTTTCGGGAACAAATTTTAATAAAGTTCCATCATTGCAAGCTATATCTAAAAATATATCACCTTTGCTTACTGGAACGCAACAAGAAGCATCTATAGCAATCGATTTTAATTCATTTGTCATTGTTGTATTGATTCCTGATCTATACCAATATTTTCCATACATTTTGTCTGGATCGACAACTTTATTTAAACGTGCAGCACCAAATTTTTGATCTAGAATTAAATCTAAAGGCTCGGTTGTTGTTTGTGGGTTTTCGTTTACTGAAATAAAATCAGAAACATATAAATTTCCTAATGAGAATAATTTTTTCATAAATCTGTTCTTATATAAAAATCATTTATTTTATATCTTTGGTCTAGTTTATAATTAAATTTTTTTAAATAATTAATTATGCTTTTATCTTCATAATTGTTTTCTACAACTAATAATTTGATTTTGTATTTATTTAAGTCTATTCCTTTCAAAACGTCTAATTCTGTGCCTTCTGTATCTATGGATATAAAATCAAAATATTTTTTTTGAAAAAACGGCGTTGAGCTAGTGTCTTTTTCTAAAATCCAATTTAAAGTTTTTACTTTTATTTTAACCGTTTTTTTATTATTGATGATATGGTTGTGGTCTTTTATTAATCGCTCATCTGGTTTCAAAGACGTAAGAGAAGATTCTATATTTTTTTCTCCAACTTTAAATATAAAAAGATTAGCATTCTTGTTTTTGCTTCCGCAACCATACATTTTCACATGTTTTCTACAGCTTTTTAAATCTTTTTCTTGACTGGGATTAGCTTCTATACATAAAACATCCCACCCATTGTCTTCAAAATATTTTGTATTAGATCCTTTAACTCCATTAGAAGCACCGATTTCAATGCAGATTCCACTTTTATTAAGGTCAAAATATGATTCAATAATACGATCTGTTTCCCATTGCCCGTAATATTTTGATTCTTTATATTGTTTTAATTCGTTATTGATTTCATTAACATTATACATTTGTGATTTGTTTTATTTGTTAAACCATTTATGATGCATTTTTATAAAAATATCCATGTCTGAACCATCTTTCATCCATGAAGAAACTCCTAAACTTTTATTGTTTCGATAAGCTTGATAAATTTCTTTATTGGGTCCTCCTGATCTCATACAATCTAAGTTTGGATAAATTACTGTTTGTTTTGGCATAAGAACTTTACAATTTAGACTCATTCGGTCATGAATAACTTCAAAATCATGACAGGTTTTTATGTTTTCGGTATTTAACATTCGAAGAAAAAATTCAGTCTTCCATATCGATGGTAATAAAGACGTGGTTACTAAAGCATTTGGTCGATCAACAGATATATACCAATTATCTTTATAATGGTTTAAAATTCTATCGTCATATTCATCGTTAGAAAAATAAATTTTATCGATAGTTTCATCTTTGTCTATTAAATTAACGGCTTCTTCAATTTGATTTTGATTAATATCTCTTACGATGTAATGATCTTCAAAACATAGAAAAAAATATTTATCGTTTATTTTTTGTAAATACTTTTTGATCGGTTCCGACCAAGTTGAATAATCAGATTGTTTTCCCATAGAATGAAAAACAAAATCGTTTGGTAATGTTATTTCTGGAGTAGAAAATCCTAAAATAATAAATGAAACAGATGGATGATTCCAGTGACGCCTATAAAGATCTATATAACCTTCTAAAAGAAAATTATATTTATCAGAAGTAATAATAATATATTTCATTTGTTTTATTTTTTTATAAAAAGAATCTCTTGATGCGAATCGTGTCGATAGTTTAATTTTTGATTTGGAATATGCGTTTCACTAATGAAATTATACAGTTCTGTATATTTTTTTTCTCCAAGTTGAGAATGCAGTTCAAGACCTATAAACTTTATATTATCTAATTTTTTATTTATTAAAAATTCGTATTCGGATGTTTCACAATCTATTTTGGCGTAATCAATTGAATTATTGCAACGTTTTAAAATAGATTCTAAGCAAATAGATGGTGCTTCGCATATAAACTCTTCCCAGTGTTTATCGTTAAGTTCTTTTTGTATACAAGATGATCCGTTGTCGGCAGAATATTTATGGGCTAATAATTTTAATATTAAATTATCAGCATAAGATACGGCATTATGATAAATCTTTATTTTTTCTTGATTGAAAATTTGTTTTAATTTTTCTACTAAAAAAATATTAGCTTCGTAGGCATGAATTTCAGAAAAAAAATTTTTGTTTTTTTCTATGAAACAACCATTGTTGCAGCCGATATCAATTGCTACTCCATTTTTCGTTTCATCTGGAATCACGTATTGACCTAAATTATTTTTTAGATTTTTGATTATGAATTTATTATTTTTTTTTAATTCCATACGCACTTTCTTTCTGAAAAATATCCATTTATATAATAATCTCTTTTGAATCCTTCAGATTGAAGCCAAGGATTTAATGTTGACCCTATATCTAAATAAATATTTTGTTTATTGGATTCGTATAATTGCTGGGCTAATATATTTCCAAATGGTCCGGCGCAGAATAAAAACAGTTTATTTGATAAGTTTTTTTGTTTAATTTCTTCTATTAAATTATAGTTATTGACCCAAGCGTTGAATCCTATTGGATAGAATTTTTCTATTTTAAAAGGCAAATTTTCAATTTTTGATTTCTCGTTCGCGATTAAATGAATACTGTGTTTAGAATACTCTTTAAGAAAGGTTTCTTTGTAAATAGGATAATTTGAATTAACAAATATATTAGCATATGTCATATTGTTTTCGCTTTGGTTGCTAAACTTCCTCATTTTATCGGCTCGATCTCCATTGCAGCACGGGCAACATGTGCCAATATAATAATTAGGATCTTTATATCTTATCGAATCAATTAACTTTTGTTTGAAAAATAAAGGGGTATTTTCTGAGTGTTCAAATTCTCTGTTATTTAAATAATCGTCAGTAATAATAGCCCATTCACCATCAGCGTATTTAGAAAATGAAAATGGATATCCTTTTTTAAATATATCAAAAAACTTATATATTTCTTGAGTAAAATCTTTCATTCTACATATTGCTTAAATTTATTTTCTGTATCATACCACCAAGAACTCGCTTTTGCTTTATTTCTGTCGGCGTCTATTTCTAAATTATTCCATTGAGGGCCTTTTAAATCGACTACTACTATATCTTCTGGATGATCTGACAAACTTCTAATTTTATTTCCATCTTTAATAAGTTCTTTCCATTGATTAATTTTTTCAATCAATGTTCCTTTTGGTGGATTTCCGTTGCAAAAAATTCCAGATAATCCGACATGCATGGATCTTGATTGATCTGGTTTAAGAGTAAACAATTCAAAATGCTCCATTATTCTTTCTATTGCACCATCATGATGTGTATGCTCAAAAGGTTTAATTCGCGAATCTGGAAAAATAGCTTGATTAAAAGCCACAACATCTTTGAAATAAAATGGATTAGATAAAAATGGTAGCATATATTTTTTTATGGCTTTTGATGATACGCAGGATGGTGAAGTACATTGGTAATCTCCAATTAAAATTTCAGGATCGCCAATCATTTCGGCCTCTGGTCTTCTTTTATGAGCGACGCAAAATATTTTATCGTATTTGCTTAAAAATTTTTCATACACATAATGATTAAATCTGATATAATCATCGGTTGGTATGATATCTTCTTCTCCGATAATAACATAATCACAGCCTTCTTGCAAGGATATTAGATAGGAAGATAAAATGTTATAAAATCCAATAAGGGAGCAATCTTGCCGTTTTTGTTTGCAAATTAATTTAATATCAACATCGGGTCTTTTTTCTGAATATTCTTTTATGACAGCGTCTTCATCTTTATCGTATCCTTCTTCGGTATGTATTCTTATTTTATAATTATTTATTGTAGCGTCTTTATATATTTGGTCTAAATATATGTATAGAAGCTCCGGTTTGTTGTAAGCCGTTATCGCTATAATATTTTTTTTTATTGTTTTATCCATTAATTTGTGAATTCGTATTTTTGTTTACAAAAAAAGCTTTCGGCTGTTATTAAATTCATTATATTTTTTTTATTTTTTACGAAAAATTTATAGTCTAAGTCTTCATTTTTGAATTTTATCTTTTTGTTGTGTATGACTCCTAAACCGCAATCGCTATCTATCGTATAGGTTTCGTATTCAGGATAATCTCTAATAAATCTAGCAAAAGCTTTCCACGTCGTTCCCATCCATGCTGGACATTTTTGAGGATCCCAATTTTCTACTTGATGTATTTCTTCTGTTGGATGACAATCATGTAATATAATTATTCCATTAGGATTCAAAAATTTTAAACTGTTATTAATATCTTTTTCAACTTGCTCATCTAAATGTAAACCATCAATAAAAATAATATCGAATTTTTGACTATTATTTTTAAAAAAATCATCTGAAGTTTTAATAATGATATTTTCTCTATTATAGCCTGCTATTCTTGGATCTGGATCAACTCCTATTTTATTTTCACAATCAATTAAATCAAAACAATCAAATGGATTACAAACACCTATTTCTAAATAAAATTTATAGTTGTATTTTTTTATAAATCCGTTGATTAAGTTGTATCTTTTAATTTCTATTTTCATTTTATGTTTTTGATTTTGACGGTCTAATTATTTATTTTTTAAATCTTTATTTTGGTAATTTCATTATAGAAAGTATTTTTTCAGATGTTTTTCCATTTCCGTATGGGCATTTTTTATTAATTTTGAAATTTTGATAAACTTTATTGAAAACAGCATTTATTTGTGATGGTTTTTCGCAAAGTTTAATATGGCCTGTTTTTATTCCTTCAGGTCTTTCGGTTGTTTTTCTGCACACAATGATTTTTTTGTTTAAGAAACAAGCTTCTTCTTGAATTCCTCCAGAATCAGTAATGACAAATAAACAATTTTTTAAATAATCAATAAGCTCTTTATGTTGCAAAGGCGCACATGTTTTAACGTATTTCATGTTTTTTGCGTTTTCAATTATTTTAGGATTTGGATGAACTGGAAAAAGAAATTCAATATTTTTGTATTTTGAAGCTATTTTATCTATTTCTTTAAGCCATTCATCAATAATAATTAAATTTTCATTCCTATGTAAAGTTATAAGTATTTTATTTTCATACTTTGCGTTTACATCTTTAATGTTATCTAAGCTTGTGTTTCCAACTATATATGATACGCCATTAGTTTTTTCTTTTATTAAATTTTTTTTCGAGTTTTTAGTTGGGCAAAAGTTAATATCAGAAATTCTTGAGACTATTTGCCTATATGCTTCTTCTGGATATGGATTTTTTAAATCATATGTTCTCAATCCGGCTTCGACGTAAAATATTTTTTTCTTAAGATGGAAAGCAACTAACGCTGTTGCTGCAACTGTCGCGGTATCTCCTTGAATCAAAACTGCATCAAAATCATTAATTATTTTTTCAGCTTTTAGGAAAATTTCATTAAAGATAGAATTTAATCTATTTTCGCAAGTATTTTGTACTTCTAATTCATAATCAGCTATTCCGAAATCTATGATATTTGTATGTTGTTTAATAAACAATTTTTTTATGTGAAGATTTTTCTCTAAAATGGGTTTTAGCTTTAAATATTCAGGTCTTGTTCCGTAAACAGCAAGAATATTCATAAATTATTTAAATATTTAAAACCTTTCTTTTTGTAATTTTTTAAGTTTTGACCAAAATGGCTTCCGTGATAATTGCAGGATATAGCTACATTATCAACCCCTAAACTATAAGCCGTATCGTCGTAACTACCCCACATTTCTTTATCTTTAAGTGGGTGTGGCGGAACATAAGTATTTAATCCTAGATATTTTTGTATTGCGTAAGAAAAATGAACGTCCTCTCCAGATAAAAAATGATATGGTATTTCGCATTCTCTCCAGTAAGTTCCTAGCCATTCGCGTTTAAAAAACCAGCTATGTCCAACAATATCAACTTGCTCTGTTTTTTCATTTGGATTTGCCCAGCCATATCTCAAATAATTCATGTAATCTAAATCTTTAAATATTACTCCAATAGTTCCAAGTAAACCATTTTTTTCTTGTATTGTGTTGTAACAATTTTCAAGCCATTTAGATCCTGGTATGGTATCGTCATCAAAAATACATACGTATTCAGTTCTACAATTAAGAGCATATGCAAACCTTGCCCATACGCCAAAATTAGTATTTGAAACTGAAGTTATACATTTTTCAGATACATTTTTATTTAAAGGCTCAAAGTCTTGATTATCACCTTTGTTTTGCCATATGAAAATATGCTTAGGCTTTAATGTTTGATTAACGATTGCATCAAACTGTTTTTGTAAAGCTTGTGGTCGTTTGAAACAATTTAAAACAACAGATATTTCTGAACTCATAATATTTTTTGTATTAAATCTAATATTTCGATTCTTTTGTTTTTCAAGTATTTAAGAATTTCTTTATTTTCTAATTTATAAAATTCTTCATGTACGGCTGATGTGTATTGGCTCGTAATGACCGATAAATTCATTAATCTTGCTTCTATAGTAACTCTAGATAGAGTTTCTGGTGACCGAGGAAAAAATACGTATGTAGAATAATCAGATATAAATTTCAAAAATTCATGATGTGATAGTTTTGGAATCAGGTCGTATTTTAAAAAAGTTTTATTGCAGAAATCAATGGATCTATCTACTCCTTTAATTCCATAATCGTCGCTTGATAAAATACAAGTTTTTCCATTTTTGGGTTTATAAGATAAAGCTTCAATCAAATCAAGCGTTTCAACAGGCCATAAATTTCCTGAAAAATTAACTATTGTAACATCAGAAAGGTTTTTTTGAAAAATTTGTTTTTGAAAATCACTTTGAACTAATGTAAAAATTGATTTTTGATATAGTTCTTGATGTATTAAATCTGTTTTTGGCGCTTCAAAATTTTGGTAAATACATGGATTTCGAGATTGTAAAAATTTATAATCGTGTTCTGTGATTATATATTTTTTATTGTATAAAAATTGTTTAGCTTCGTCTGATATGAAATAGAAGTTTGAAAGTATAAATAAATCAATATTTTGTAAAGAATTAAAATTTTTATTAAAATCAAAAGTTGTGATAAATCCCACTTTGTGGTGTGGGGCTAAAATTTTAATTAATTCATGGTTATTAGATTCTGCACCGCCGTTGTTAATCTCAGAATAACAGAGATCAGATATTAAAAGTATATTTTTCATTATCTATATTTTTTTATTATTTCTTCGTCTAGTTCAACTTTCACCTCAATATCTGGATATAATTTAATTTTCCCGAATTTACTAACATCTTCGCAAAAGGAAATGTGTTCACATTGTGTATCTGTTTTCCAGTTGCAATAATTTAAAATGTCGCTTTTAAAAAAAGCAAATCCTCCAAATGCTGATTTAACTTCTATTGATTGTTTAAGTTCGAACTTTTGACGATCAAAAATATTTATAAATGGGTTGTGGCACCAGCATAAACCGTTATGATTAAATAAATCTTTTAATGCCGCGACGTCGTAATATGATTGCTGTCCGCAGTTGCACCATTTGCAAGCGATATTTTGTTTTATGTTGGGAGTATACATTACTGTTTCATCATCTATTTTTGATAAAAATTTATTGACGATGTCAGCTTCAAAAATAACATCAGAATCAAAGATTATAGAATACTTAGATTTGATAAATCTTCCAATATTTATCATTCTGTTTCTAAAATAAGCCATTTTTTGCATTCTAGAAGGTGTAATAACGAACTCTTCTCTTTGGGAATTTAATTTTTCTGAAACAAAAGTTCCATTTTTATTATTTATCCAGTCTTTTAAAATCAAAGCGGTATTATCTACGGAATCATTTTCATAAAAAAAATAAGAAAAAGATATTTCTGGATGTCTTTTTTCTATGTCGTCTAGTTTAGATAATGTTCTTTCTATATATTTTTCTGAATCTCTCCATAAAGAAAAAACACTTATTTCTATCTTTTCATGCATCGATTATTATAAAATTTTCATAAGTTTTTTAAACCTTCGTTTTTTCCTTGACAAGCACGCGAAAGCGTATTAATCTTTCTGAGTCTTCGAAGAAAGATTAATTAATTCTAAGGGTGTTCTCAAGAAAATTTCACAAGATTCTTAGGTATCATATGAAAAATTTACATAACTTTATTCTTAAACGTAAAACAAAAATAATAACTAAAGAAATTCCTTTAATTTTTGGAATCGCTGGTATTGCTAGATGTGGTAAAGACACGTTAGCTAATCATTTCAGCTTAAAATTTGAAAGAATGTCGTTACCTTCTGTAAAAGTATCTTTTGCTCAGGCTTTAAAACAAGATCTAGATTCACTGTTAAAGGATTCATTTAATATTTCAGCTTTTACTGAAGATTCTAAAGAAAAACAATTAATAAGACCTCTTATGGTCTGTTATGGTACAGAGGTGGCTAGGAAAATAAATCCTGATTTTTGGATAAATAAGATAGAAAAAAGAGTTGAAAGCTCAATTTCTAATAAGATAATCACTATTATACCTGACGTTCGTTATGAAAACGAAGTTAGATGGATACAATCGAAAGGAGGGTTAGTTATACATCTTTCTAGAATGGGGATGAAACCAGCTAATTTTGAAGAAAAAGTTAATGATCCAATCATCAAGAAGCTTGCAGATTACAAGATTAGATGGAAAACTTTCTCAGACGAAAAAGAAACTTGCAATTATCATTTGAATAAGTTATTCTATGAAAACAAATGGTCAACATATGGACAATTTAAGTGACATAGAATTAATCAACAACATAAAAAGAAATAAAAAAGTAGATGATTGTCTACAAGAATTAATAGATAGACATTCTGGAATATATCTTGATATGGTAAACTCTTTTATGAGAAACTGTAACAACGATTCCTTAAGAGACGAAATCATCAATGATAAAGAATATATAATCTATAATTCCGTTCTTAAATATGATGAAAATAAAGGAACAAAATTTTCAACATTTTTAGGAAACGAAGCTAAGTGGGTTTGTTTAAACGCCTCTAATAAAAATAAAAAATATATTGAATTAAACGACAATAATTACGATTTAACCGATCTTCAATGCGAAAACAATCATGAAGAAGAAAAATTCAAGAACTCTATTCTTGAAAACTTTATGAAATATGCCGCCGAACATCCTGACAAGAGAGTCGAAAAAATTTTCAAAATGAGATACTCAAGCTTAAAAAAGCTTACTCCTTGGCGCAAAATCAGCAAACAAATGAAATTAAGTATTCAAGGATGTATTAATATACATAATAACGCTTTGAATATTCTGTCAAAAAAAATAAAATCTAAATATGAAATTAACAGTTAATGCTCCGATTAATAACGTTTCTTTTGGAAATGTGGCCTACAATATTTTAAGAGAAATACATAAAAAAGGTTTAGAAATTTCTTTTTTTCCTATTGGAGATAAAATCAATTTAGAAGCTTACGACAAGCTAGATCCATCTTTCAATCAGTATTTGACACAGTCAGCCTCAAAACGGCTTGAAACATTTGATGTTAAAAATAATGAATTTAAGCTATGGCACATTAACGGTAGCGAAAATAGACAGTCAAAAAAACAAGCTCTTTTAACGTTTCATGAAACTTCAAGATTAACACCCTTCGAAGTCAATATATTAAAAAATCAAGATTGTATTTTTGTAACTAGCAAATTCACAAAATCTGTTTTTGAAAATTATGGAATTCAAAATGTAAACTTTGTTACGCTTGGCTTTGACGAAGATTTCGGCAAAACGAATCAAACATATTTGGAAGATAAAATTCATTTCGGTCTTTTCGGCAAGATAGAATATAGAAAAAACACAGCTAGAATCATTAAAAATTGGCTTAAACTGTTTGGCAACAATTCTAAATACCAGCTTTCATGCGCTGTTTTTAATCCTTTTTTAGATAAAAATACATTTCAGAACCAGATAATGGCAATTCTAGAAGGGAAAAATTATAATAATATTAATTTTTTAAATTTTATGCCAACGAACTCAGAAGTAAACGATTATTTAAATAGCATTGATATTGACTTGGGAGGTTTAAGCGGATCAGAAGGATGGAATTTACCATCTTTTAATGCTACATGTTTAGGTAAGTGGAGCGTCGTATTAAATGCTACCGCCCACAAAGATTGGGCAACAAATGAAAATTCAATATTAGTTGAACCTTCTAGAATGAAAGAAGCTCATGACGGAATCTTTTTTCATAAAGGCCATCCGTTCAACCAAGGTGAATTTTTTGATATAACAGACGATGAAATTCAAAATGCAATTTTAAAATCTGTAGAATATGCAAAGCAACCAAACCCAGAAGGAGAAGCATTAAAAAATAAATTTACATACAAAAACACTACCGAGTCAATTTTACACATTATGTCTAACACAATGTGACAAGTTAACTATCACTGACTCAAGAATGCCCATCAATAAGCTTGTTTTATTTGGCACGTTTCTTGCTAATGGTGTATCACTATGTATAGTAAAACTCTTAGATATTCAAAAGAATCAAATACTGATAGTCTAACTCTCAAATTTGAGCTAGCTGGTAAAACAAAAGAAAATATCAAACTCACTCATAAAGAGGGGGTTTTGATTTTAAAAGTTGATGAAAAAAATTTATATCCAATTGATTTAGATGATGTTTATGAATGGAACCAAGAATATGATTCCGATCAATTAAAAGCGAGCATGAAAGAAGGGTTATTATCAATAACGATCCCAAAGAAGAAAGAAATAGAAAACCAAATTAAAATAGAATAAAATAAAGCGCGGTGAAAACCGCGCTTTTTTAATTTATGGTATATCAGTTTAAAAACAAAAAAACCGGAAAAATTGTCGATATAGTTATGAATATGAAAGATTACAAACACTATCGCGGCCCGAACGATAATGAAGATTTTTGGGAACGTGTTTACGATATACCGCAAGTAAATATAGGTAATTGTAAAGTAGTTGATCCTTTTGACAATAAAGCCTTCGTAGATAAAACAGGAAAGATGAAAGGCAAATACGGAGATATATTAGATTATTCTTCAGAATTATCTGAAAAGAGAGCCTCACTAGCTGGCGGTGAAGATCCCATTAAACGCAAATATTTTGACGATTATAAAAAGAAAACAAACGGCAAAAAACATGTGAAAGATAGACCAAAAAAAATCGATACAAAAAACGCAACAATTGAATTTTAAGTAAACACAGATTGATTTCTATCAAGATTAAATTGAAGATCTTTAACCGCTGTATATAACAATACAGATTCTTCGTAAGTTAAACCATCACCTATAGAAGCGAATCCAAATTTTCTATTACTGCTTGTAGTAGGAGTGCCGTAATTATTAATAGCCCCTAAATAAATATTATAGTTAGGACGAGCGCCAGAGGTCATAGTTGTTCTTTGAATTGATTGAGTTGGCGTGGTAGAATTTCTAAATAATAAAAGCGCGCCCGATGTATTACTTGCTTTCGACGCAACATAAAACGATTGACTATTAGGATTTGATATATCTAATCGATTTGTTGTAAAATCATAAGCATCAAAAGCGACTGTATTACTAGCTTCTAAATAAAGCATTAGTCTGGGTATATTACCAAACTCCTGACACCCCATATCTGGAGAATCTAAATTAACATTAGAATCTTGTAAACTTAAAACAGAAAAATGTACAGGATTTCCCGTTAAATTGACGCTAGGATTAAAAAATGTATCAGCGTAATCACTCGCCCCTAAAAACTCAACGCCGCTTGTTGTATGAACTGTTCCAGCGCCTTGAAAATCTAAACGGAAAGCTGAATTTGAATTAGATGGATTTTTTAAATTAAACTTATGCGTTTCCGATGTACCTCCAACAAATGGATAAACACCAGACATTTTATACCATAAACCATATCCTTTTAAATCATAAACAAATTCATTAATGGAATCGCGAATCGTTGGATCTTCAGTGTTTAAAGCGTCTAAAAACAAAACAGCATCTTGATCAAAAATTTTAGATCTTCCAGAAATTTTAAAACCTTGATTCAGATCGACAGCAAACTCAAAAGAACCGTTGAATCTCAATTCATTCCCAATAGAAAAATTAAAATCTTGAGAAACGAGTTTAGCTTGATCAATTCTATAATTTATTTGTTTGTTTTGATCGCAATCATATAATTGAATATCTATATTTACTGAATCATCTAAATCAAAAACATTTGCGTAATTACCAGTTTGTAAATCATCAAAAATAGCACTCATCGAAAGAGTACCAACAACTGGAACCATTAATTTTCTATCAAATGTAAAATTATTTCCGAAACCCAACAATTGTTGTCTATCAAAAGGAATATTAATATCAAAATTTTGCAATTTTCCAGTATTTGTAGCATATATGCCACCAGCTAAATCTGGTTGAGACATAACAACTTTAATGTCACCTGGACGAATAGCAACAGGTCTAGTGGCTTGATTACTTACGTAATTAGATTTATCAAATATTCCAGACGTAAAAGAA
>Ga0194123_10001057_pt1 | contig 44512 bp, 45 predicted proteins | sample TA2MahsurfametaG_5_FD_155479 | JGI IMG/M metagenome (GOLD analysis project Ga0194123, IMG submission 155479) | Freshwater microbial communities from Lake Tanganyika, Tanzania - TA2015023 Mahale A surface | ecosystem: Environmental > Aquatic > Freshwater > Lake | place: Tanzania: Lake Tanganyika... | reverse complement strand
AGCGCACGCGTCATGCGTGCACGACCGCGCGCAGCCGGCGCACCGTCCCCGCGAGGTCCCCCGAGCCCCAGGCGTTGCGGCCGAAGGCGACGCCGGCGGCTCCGTGCGCGAGGCAGTCCCCGACGGTCGCGAACAGCTGCTCCCGATCGCCTGCGAGGTCTCCGCCGGCCAGTACGATCGGCACGCCCTGATCGCGGCAGAGCGCAAGGCCTTCGGCCGGGACGGGGATCGTCGTCTTGACGACGTGGGCGCCCAGCTCCGCTCCCGCGCGCACGCAAGCGGCGATCGCGTCGGGGGTGGCCTCGCCGACCGGCATGATCTCGCAGACGTACGGGATCCCGGCCCGGTCGGCCGCCGCCGCCACCTGTCCGGCGGCCTGGAGGTCGTCCAGCTCGTTCGGCGAGCCGACCTGCACATAGGTGAGCACGGCGGCGGCGCCGAGGCGCAGAGCATCGTCCACGGTCCACGCAAGGCGGTAGGGGGCGTCCTGGTAGGCCCCCACCGACAGGATGGTGGTGTCGAGCTTGAGGATCGGCCGGGCGTCGCCGAAGGCCGACCGCAGGTCACGCAGCGATCCGTACGAGACGATCAGGGCGTCGGCGCCCTCGCGCACGGCCGTCTCGATTACCTCGCGGCGATCCTCCAAGCCCGGGTTCGGCCACGAGTAGAGGCCGTGGTCGAGGGCGATGATCAGGAGCCGCCCGTCGGGGGCGAGCAGGTTCATGGTCGCAGCACCGCCTTCATGATCTCGCGTGCCTGCATGGCGCGGTAGGCGTCGGGGATCCCGTCCAGGCCGATCTCGCGGTCGACCAGCCGCTCGACCGGCAGGCCGTCCCCCAGCAGGCGGAGGGCGTCGTCGTAGCGCTCGGGGCGCACGTGCGGCGGCGTGCCGACCCACTCGGAGCCGACCACGGCCAGCTCGCGGTAGTGAATGCGGTTCATGTCGAGCTCGACCCGCGGTCGGTCGCCGAAGCCGGCGAACAGGACCAGGCGGCCGCCAACGTCGCAAAGCTCGACGCACGGGGGGACGAGCTCGGCGAGGCCGATCGAGAGGATCACGCAGTCAGCCGGCTCGGCCGCGGCGAGGTCCTCGAGGCAGGTCGAGGCGCCGAAGACAGCGGCCAGCGCGAGCCGCGCGGGATCCGGCTCGACGCAGGTCACCGCGGCGCCGGCGGCGGCGGCGGCGGCGACCAACTGCAGGCCCATCTGCCCTGCACCGACCACCACCACCCGTTCGCCGGCCGCAACACGGCCCTGATCCCGCACCGCGTGCACGCAGTCGGCGAGCGGCTCGAGGAAGGTCGCACGGACCGCGTCGATCGCCTCGGGAATGCGCCACGGGCCGACCGACCAGCGGTTGCCGGTGAGGCCGATCGCCGCCCGCTCCGCGTAGCCCGCGTAGGTGTCGCCGTAGGCGCGGTCGCCGACCGCCCAGCCGGCGACGCCGTCGCCGATCGCCACGATCCGACCCAGCCACTCGTGGCCGGGGTTCAGCGGGTAGCCGTCGGAGGTGCCGATCAGGAACTTGCGGAGGTCGGTCGGGCAGACGCCACAGGCCTCGATCTCCACGACCACCTCGCCGGGGCCCGCCACGGGATCGGGGATCTCCTCGACGCGGAGGTCCCCGATCCCGTGCAGTCGCGCGCAGCGCATCGTCAGCCCTCTCGTCCGGCCCCCGGGCAGCGTATCGCTCGGATCCCCCTCACAGCTGCTCGCTGCCGAAGTCCGCGTAGAGCGAGGCGGCCACCACCCGCAAGGGGTCGCCCGGGGCGGTACCCGCCCGCGCGATCCCCTCCGCGTCGGCCCAGCGCTCGAGCCCCCAAACGGCGAGACCGCGTGGGTCCGGCCCGAGGTGGCCGATGCGCAAGCAGGCAAGGTTGAGCTCGCATTCCGGCTGCCGCTCGGTCCGGCCGCGCAGGCTCGCGGCGAGGTCCTCGGCGGTCGCGCCCTCCGTCGGCTCGAACCACTCCGCGTAGTAGCGGCCGCGCGAGCCGATCACCGGCTCGACCAGCGGGTCGTAGCAGCCGGCGCGGTCGATGCGCGCGGCGAGCCGGAAGGGCTCCTCGAACGCGTCGGCGTCCCCGGAGCGGAAGGTCTCCTCCCAGAAGTCGATGCGCTCGAGCCCTGCGTCGCGCGTGTACCAGACCTGCAGGTACTCCGGCTCGGGGCCCATGCGCCACGAGCGGCCGACGCTGAGGACCGCGACGTCGTCGGCGTAGCCGCCGGCCCAGCCGGTCTGGCCGCCGCTCACGACCGTGTGGAACTCGTGGAGGCCGACCCCGGGCCGCCGCGAGATGTACTCGATGTAAATCAGATCACTCATCCCACTCTCCGGACACATTGACCGCTGACCGGGAAAACGGTAGCGTGTCGGGCCATGAAAGGGAAGCAGCCCGCACCCGGCGTTCCGCGCCCCGTCGTCGACGAGGGGCAGGGCCGTGCGTTCCCGGCCCTCGGGGCGCACGTCGAGCGGCTCGTGCATCCGCTCACGACCGGCTCGACCGGTCTGGGCGTGTCCGTCTGCGTCATGCAGCCCGGCGATCGCGTGCACCGCCACCACCACGCGTGGGAGGAGGCGTACTTCGTCATCGCGGGACGCGGCTCGATGTACCTCGAGGGTGAGGAGTGCGTCGAGCTCATTCCCGGTCGCGCCGTCTACATCGCCGCCAACCGCGTCCACGGGCAGGTCAACGACGGCGACGAGGAACTCCGGATCATGTGCTCGCTGTCGCCCCCGCCGGTCGACGGGGAGCCGCCCCTGTTCGACGACGAGCCGGAGGTCGGGCCGTGAGCGACAATGAGCTGATCGCCCTGATCGAGGAGCGTGCGCGCTTCGTGCGCGAGGAGACCGTCCGGCTGATCGAGATCGCCAAGGTCGGCCACTACGCCTCCGCTTTCTCCTGCGCCGAGATCATGGCCACCCTCTACTACGGCGTCATGCGCCTCCGACGCGGCGAGCCCGACTGGCCAGACCGCGACCGGTTCCTGTTCGGCAAGGGCCACGCGGCAGTCGGCCTGTACCCGCTCCTGGCTGACTGGGGCTTCCTCGACCACGCGGTGCTCGACGATTACACGCGGCTCGGCAACCCGCTCGGCGACCACCCGGACTCCACGCGCGTGCCGGGCATCGACTTCTCGTCCGGCTCCCTCGGGCACGCCCTCTCTGGCGGGCTGGGGATGGCCCTCGCCGCGCGCCTGCAGGGCCGAGAGCACCGCGTCTTCTGCCTGCTCGGCGACGGCGAGATGCACGAGGGCCAGATCTGGGAGGCCGCGCTGGGCGCCGCCCACCACGGCGTCGGCTCGCTCGTCGCGATCGTCGATCGCAACGGCTACTGCCTCGACGGCATGGTCGATGAGGTCATCGGTATTGAGCCGCTCGCCGCCAAGTGGGAGGCCTTTGGCTGGGAGGTCGACGAGGTGGACGGGCACTCCGTCCCCGCGTTGCTCGCGGCGCTGCGACAGCCTGCCGGGGATTGTCCGCGCTGCGTGATCGCGCACACCGTCAAGGGCAAGGGTGTCTCCTACATGGAGCGCGAGATCGGCTGGCACTTGGGCTACCTCGTCCCCGAGGACGCCGCGGAGGCCGTCGCCGAGATCCGGAGCGCCCCGTGAGCGCGCCGCCGCTCCGCGAGGGATCCTGGCAGCTGCTCCAGCTGCTTGACACGGCCCCCGGCCTGCACGCGCTTTCGGACACGCTGGACGAGCTCGTGCGCGATGGCCATCCGATCGCCGCGTTGACCGCCGACCTGCAGCACTCCAACGGGCTCGTCCGGTTCGCCGAGCGCCATCCGGAGCGCTTCGTCCAGTTCGGGATCTCGGAGCAGAGCATGGTTACCGCCGCGGCCGGCATGGCCACTGCCGGCGTGCGGCCCGTGGTCGGCACGTTCGCGTCGTTCTTGGCCCTGCTCTGCTGCGAACAGATCCGCACCGACGTCGCCTACCAGCAGCTGCCGGTGTGCCTGCTGGGCCACCACGCGGGCATCGCGCTCGGCTTCTACGGGACCAGCCACCACGCCACCGAGGACCTCGCGATCATGCGTGCCATCGCCGGGCTCAAGGTCGTCGCGCCGGCCGACGCGGGCTCGCTCGCGGCGGCGCTGCGCGCCTGGGTCGAGCAGGAGGAGCCGGTCTACATCCGCATCGGCCGCGGCCGCGAGTCTGACGTCTACGAGCGTGAGCCGCCCGGCTTCGCGCTCGGCCTGGCGATCCGCCTGCGCGAGGGCGACGCCGCCACCGTGATCGCCACCGGGTCGGTCGTGCACGCCGCGCGCGAGGCCGTGGACGCGCTCGCGGAGCAGGGGGTGCGCTGCGGCCTGCTCGACATGCACACGATCAAGCCGATCGACCGCGAGGCCATCGCGGAGGCGGCCGGTCGCTCCCCGGTGATCGTCACGGTCGAGGAGCACAACGTGCTCGGCGGCCTCGGCGGCGCCGTCGCGGAGGTGCTTGCCGAGCTCGGCGCGCCCTGCCGGCTGGTGCGACACGGCATTCCGGACGTCTACAGCCTGATCGGCCCACCGACGCACCTCGTCGCCCACTACGGCCTGGACGGCCCCGGCATCGCGATGGTGATCGCGCATGCGCTTGGCCGCGACGACTGAGTCGCGCGCCACCGGCGCCGGTGTGCTTGAGCGGAGCGACCGCCTGCTCCGCCTGCTGCAGGGGCACGGCGAGCTGTCCGCGCGCGGCCTCGCCGAGCTGTCCGGGGAGCCCCGTACCACTGTCTACCGCCTGCTGGCGCAGCTCCGCGAGATCGGGCTCGTCGAGGACGGGCCGCGCCACGGCACGTACCGGCTCGGCATCCGCATCCTAGCGATGGCCGACGCCGTCCACGCCCGCCTGAACCTGCACGAAGCGGCGGTGCCCGTGCTCGCGACACTGCGGGCGCGGAGCGAGGAGACCGTGTTCCTCTGCGAGCGCCGCGGCGATCGGGTCGTATGCATCCAGCGGATCGACGGCGCCCTGGTCGGCGTCCTCGCGCTGCGCCTGGGTGGCGCGCTGCCACTGCACGCGGGCGCCGCCGCGCGGGCCGTGCTCGCCCATCTCGACGAGCGGGAGTGGGAGGGGTACGCGCAGCGCGGCGAGCTCGAGGCCTACACCTCGCACACGCTGGTCACCGCAGAGGCGCTGCGCGCCGACGCCGCGCGGATCCGACGGGTGGGCTACGCCGAGTCTGACGGCGACGTCACCGAGGGGGTGGCTGCGCTCGGCGCACCCGTCTTCAGCGCCAGCGGCATGGTGCTCGGGGCGATTTCGGTGTCCGGTGTGCGACCGGCGATCCTCGGCGACGCGCGCTGCGCCCTCGTCGGCGCGGTCGTCGAGTCCGCGCGCGCGATCTCGGCCTCGCTCGGCCACGCGCCGGGCTGAGCGGGCGGCGCGGGGCTAGTCGCCCTGCTCGACGAAGTACTTGCCGGTCTGGCCGTCCGAGAACCAGCGGCTCGTGACCGTCTTCTTGCGGGTGAAGAAGTCCACGCCGTCGGTGCCGTGCGCGTGCAGGTCGCCGAGGAACGAGTCCTTCCAGCCCGAGAAGGGGAAGAAGGCGACGGGGGCGGCGACGCCGACGTTGACGCCGATCATGCCGACCTCGACCTCGTGGCGGTAGCGGCGGACGGCCGCGCCCGACTCGGTGAAGATCGAGGTGCCGTTGCCGTAGCGCGAGCCGTTGACGAAGGCGATCGCGTCGGCCAGCGTGTCGACCTCGACGACGCTGAGGACGGGCCCGAAGACCTCCTCGCGGGAGATCTCCATCGCGTCGGTGACGCCCTGCACGATCGTCGGGCCGACGTAGGCGCCCTCGGCGGGCAGGCCCGGCTCGCGGCCGTCGACGGCGAGGGTCGCGCCCTGCTCGAGGGCGTTGTCGATCATGCCGCGGATGCGGTCGCGCGCCTCGCAGGAGACGACGGGGCCGACGCTGGTGCCCTGCTCCATGCCGTCGCCGACGGTGAGGGCCTCGGTGCGGGGCACGAGCTCCTTCGCGAGCTCGGCCCAGGCGCCGCCCACGGCGACGACGATCGAGCCGGCCATGCAGCGCTGGCCGGCCGCGCCGAACGCGGAGCCGAGGATGTTGTCGGCCGTCTTGTCCATCACGGCGTCGGGCATCACGACCATCGAGTTCTTCGCGCCGCCGAGCGCCTGGACGCGCTTCTTGCTGGCCGCGGCGCGCTCGTAGATGTACTGCGCGGTCGCGGCGGAGCCGACGAAGGAGACGGCGTCGATGCCGGGGTGGTCGAGGATCGCGTTGACCACGTCGCGGGAGCCGTTGACCATGTTGACGACGCCCGGGGGCAGGCCGAGCCCGTCGATCAGCTCGAAGACGATCTGCTGCGTCATCGGGACCTGCTCGGACGGCTTGAGGATGAACGTGTTGCCCGTGGCGATCGCGAACGGCAGGAACCACATCGGCACCATCGCCGGGAAGTTGAACGGCGTGATCGCGGCGCAGACGCCGACGGGCTGGCGGATCGTCTCCGCGTCGACGTTCGTGGCGACGCCCTCGAGGGTGCGGCCCTGCATCGTGGTCGGGATCGCGCAGGCGCACTCGACCATCTCGATCATGCGCTCGACCTCGGCGCGCGCGTCGGGGAACGTCTTGCCCATCTCGGCCGTCACGCACTCGGCGAGGCGGTCCTTGTGCTCCTCGAGCTGCTGGCGAAACCCGAACAGCCAGCGGGCGCGCTCGATCGTGCTCTTCGCCTTCCAGGCGGGGAAGGCGGCGCGCGCGGCCTGCACGGCCTGGTCGACGTCGCTCGCCCCCGACAGCGGCACCTGCGAGAGCACTGCGCCCGTGGCGGGGTTCTGCACGTCCAGGAGCTCGCTGGAGGCGGACGGCACCCACGCGCCGTTGATGTAGTTCGGGAGGATCTTCACGGCGGTCGCGCTCATCGTCTCGGGCACCTCGGGTCGGACGGGTGGACGCCCCGGATGCTACCTACGACGCGGCGTCGGGGGCGCGCTCCACGAGCTGGCGCTTGATGCGGGCGAGGATCGCGCCCGTGGAGCGCATGCGCAGGGGGGAGACGACCTCGGCGAGGCCCATGCCCAGCGCGAACTCGCTGGGGGTCGCCAGCACCTCGTCCACGGTGCAGCCGTCGAGGCCGGCGTGGATGATCCCGGCGAAGCCCTTCGAGGTGGGCGCCTCGTCGGGGGCGGCGAAGAACAGCCGCACCGGGCCGTCCGCGTCGACCTCGGCCTGCACGAAGAGCGGCGTCTGGCACTCATGGACCCGCTCGAGCTCCTGCCCGGCGAGCCGCTCGGGCAGGTCCGGCAGGCCGTTCGCGTACTCGAGCAGCAGGTCGAGCCGCTCCGTGCGGTCGCACTCGGCGAACTCGTCGACGATGGCCTGCAGGCCCGGGGGGAGCGCGGCGCCCATCGCGGCCTACGGCTTCTCGATCGGCACGCGCACGGCGTTGCCCCACTCGACCCACGAGCCGTCGTAGTTGCGGACGTGCTCGAAGCCCAGGAGGTGCGTGAGCACGAACCAGGTGTGGCTCGAGCGCTCGCCGATGCGGCAGTAGGTGACGACGTCGTCGCCCGACGCGAGGCCGATCTCGCCTTCGTAGATCGCGCGCAGCTCGTCAGCCGTCTTGAAGGTGCCGTCCTCGTTGGCGGCGCGCTTCCACGGCACGCTGCTCGCCGTCGGGACGTGGCCGCCGCGCTGGACGCCCTCCTGCGGGTAGTCGGGCATGTGCAGGAGCTCGCCCGTGAACTCGCCCGGGGAGCGCACGTCGACGAGGGGGCCCTGGCCGATGTGGGCGAGGACGTCCTCCTTGAAGGCGCGGATCGCCGCGTCGTCGCGCGCCACCACGGGGTAGTCGGCGGGCGCCACGGCGGGCTCGTCGGTTGTGGTGTCGCGGCCCTCGGCGACCCAGGCCGCGCGACCGCCGTCGAGCAGGCGCACGTCGGGGTGCCCGAACAGGCTGAACACCCACAGCGCGTATGCGGCCCACCAGTTGAAGTTGTCGCCGTAGATGACGACGGTGGTGCCGCGGCCGATGCCGCGCGCGGCGCACATCGCCGCGAAGCCCTCGGCGTCGATGTAGTCGCGCGTGACCTCGTCGTTGAGGTCGATGTGCCAGTCGAGCTTGCGCGCGCCCGGGATGTGGCCCGTGTGGTACAGCAGGACGTCCTCGTTGCACTCGAGCACGACGAGGCCGTCGTCCGCGAGGTGGTCCTCGAGCCACTGCGTGGTCACGAGGCGCTCGGGGTGGGCGTAGGCGGCGAACTTGGGGTCGTGGTCGGCGGGCAGGGGCATTACGGGCTCCTCGGTGGTGCAGATGGGTGCGTCGGGCGTTTCGGCCGCGGGTAGCGTACGGCCGTCAGCCGGCGCTCGGCGCCGCCTGGTCGACGAGGCGGTCGAGCGGCGCCCAGAAGTCGGCCTGCGCGCGGGCGTCCTCGCGCTTGGGAGCGAAGTGGTCGTAGGCGACGGCGTCCGTCGAGGCGAGCTCGGTGATCCCGGCCGGGTGCGGCGCGATCCGCGCCGCGAGGGCGTCGGCGCCGCCGCGGCCGACCACGAGGTCCTGGTCGCCGACCAGCATCTCGACCGTCGTGCCGGCGGGCACGGGCGGCAGCTCGGCGGGCAGGCCCAACGGCTCCGCGGGGAAGACGGCGTAGACGGCCGCGGGGGCGGGTACGCCCCAGGCGGCGGCCATGGCGGCGTAGACGACGGCGAGGCCGCCGCCGAGGGAGTAGCCCGCGGCGACCACGGGCCCCGTGGCGCCCCGCCGCTCGGCCTCGGCGAGGCCGTCGCGGATGCCGGCCTCCGTGCCGCGCAGCATGCTTGCCGGGCTCGACAGGAGGCCCGCCTGGTAGTCGGGGAAGACGACTGCGGCGCCCGTCGCGTTGAGGTGGTCGATCCAGGCCCCGTAGTCGGCCGGGTCGAGGTCGTTCCAGCCGTGCAGGAGCACCACCGTCGCGCGGGCCTCGCCGGCGGGCATGAAGACCTGCGCGCGCGGGCCGGTGGGGTCCGGCTCCCCGTCGTCCTCGGCCGCGGTGGCGCCGGCGCCGTCGGCGGCCGAGGCCACGGGGGCCGTCGTCGCCGCCCCGGCGTCCGCCGCGGGGGGCGCGGCTGCGTCGTCCGAGCCCGCGCAGGCGGCGAGGAGCAGCACCGGGAGGGCGAGGGCGAGCAGGGCGAGGAGGAGGCGGCGCATCAGTCGAAGAGGCCGCGCTGGGCCGGACCGGCGGCCGGGGCCACGGCCACGCCGGCTTGGGCGAGGAGCTGGCGCAGGCGGTCCGCGTTGTCGGGGCCCTGGGTGTCGGCGTTGGTGTTGAACATGGCGTAGAGGCGGGAGGTCGAGCGCGCCAGCGCGCGCAGCGGCTCCACCCACTCTGCCAGTTCGTCGTCGGCGTAGAGGTGGTCGAAGCGGGCGGAGGCGCCGCCGCCGCGGCGGTTCCAGGTCGCGGCGTTGCGCCCGTGGAAGCGGACGTAGCCCGTCCCGCTCGTGGCCGCGACCACCGTCGGCGCCACGTTCGGGGTAGCCACCCGCGGCGCGTCGACCGCCACGTACGTCAGGCCGCGCTCGCGCAGCCCGGCGAGAGTCTCGTCGACGAGGTCGGGGGCGAGCCAGTCGCGCTGCCGGAACTCCACCATCAGGTCGTGTCCCGGCAGGCCCGCGCGGATCCGGTCGAGGCGCTCCCAGGCCGCGTGGCCCGGGACGGCCGAGGGCGGCAGCTGGACGAGCACGCCGCCGAGCCGGCCCGCGTCGGCGAGCGGGCGCAGGGCGCGGGCGAAGCGGGCGAGGACGCGCTCCTCGAGCGCCGCCGACGGCACCACGTGCCCCTGCCCGGTGACCTCGGAGACGAGCGGGCGCAGGTCGGCCGGCAGCTGCTCGGGCCGCACGCGGTGGCCCGTGATCAGGCCGAACGCCTTGACGTGGAAGACGAACCCGGCGGGCGTGCGCTCCGCCCAGGTAAACGTGGTTCGCTCGGCGGGGATCGCGTAGTACGAGGCGTCGACCTCGACGGTGTCGAAGTGCTCGGCGTAGACGCGCAGCCGCGCCTCGGCGCTCGTCGCCGTGGGCGGGTACCAGTCGGCGATCAGGCCCTTCTCGACCCAGGCGCAGGTGCCGACCCGGACGGTGGCGGTCACGCCGGCGGGTGCCGCTCGATCCAGTGGCGGGCGATGTCGGCGCGGCGCGCGATCCAGACCCCGTCGCGCCCCCGCACGTGGTCGAGGAAGCGGCGCAGGCCGTCGATGCGGCCCGGGCGGCCGGCGATCCGGGCGTGCAGCCCGACGTCCATGATCCCGGGGCGGGTGGCGCCCTCCCGCCAGAGCGCCTCGAAGGCGTCGATCAGGTAGGTCGCGAAGTCGTCCGCCGTCCGGAAGCCGTTCGGGGTGGCGAAGCGGGCGTCGTTGGCGTCGAGGGTGTAGGGCACGATCAGGTGCGGCCGGCCCGCCGCCTCGACCCAGAACGGCAGCTCGTCGGAGTAGTCGTCGGAGTCGTAGAGGAAGCCGCCCTCCTCGGCCACGGGCCGACGCGTGGCGAGGCTGACGCGGCCCGTGGACCAGCCGACGGGCCGCGCGCCGGCGGCGGCCTCGATCGCGGCGATCGGGCGGCGGATGTGGTCGCGCTCGACCTCCTCGTCGACGCCGTCGTAGTCGATCCAGCGGTAGCCGTGGCGGCAGATCTCGTGGCCCAGCGCGGCCGCGTGGCGGACCGGGTCGGGGTTGAGCTCGACCGTCTGGCCGCAGGCGAACATCGTCGCCGGGGTGCCGGCCTCCTCGAGGGCGTCGAGGACCCGCCACACGCCGACGCGGCCGCCGAAGGCGTAGATCGACTCCGTGATCAGGTCGCGGCCGGCGCGCGGGACCCCGGCGATCTCGGTGAGGTACGTCTCGCTCTCGCCGTCGCCGTGCTCGACGCTGCGCTCGGCGCCCTCCTCGTAGTTGAGGACGAGGCCGAGGGCGACGCGGGCCCCGTCCGGCCAGTCGGCGGCGGGGCGGTTGCGGCCGTATCCGGCCAGGTCGCGGGGGTGGGCGTCCATCGCGGTCCAGCGTAGGCGAGCCGGCTCGGGCGGGGAAGGCCCGCGTACCCTTTGCGTGTGACCCCCGAGGCCCCGATCGGCATGTTCGACTCCGGCGTGGGCGGCCTCACCGTCCTGCACGCCGTGATGGTGCGGCTCCCGCACGAGGACGTCGTCTACGTCGGCGACACGGGGCGCTTCCCGTACGGGCCGCGTACGCGGGACGAGCTCGTGGGGTACGCCCGCGAGCTGACCGCGGTCCTCGTCGAGCGCGGTGCGAAGGTCGTCGTGGTGGCCTGCAACTCGGCGACGGCGGCCGCCCTGCCCACCCTGCAGCGCGAGTGCCCCGTGCCCGTGCTCGGGGTCGTCACGCCGGAGGCGCGCGCCGCCGTGCAGGCGACGCGCAACCGCCGGGTCGGGGTGCTGGCCACGGAGGCGACGGTGGCGAGCGGCCGCTACGTCGACGCGATCCACGACCTCGACGCCGGTGTCGAGGTCGTGCAGGTCGCCTGCCCCGGCCTCGCCGAGGCGATCCAGGGCGGCGAGCCGTACTCAGAGCGCACCCTCGAGCTGGCGCAGGCGACCTGCGCGCCCCTGCGCGAGGCCGGCGTCGACACCGTCGTCCTCGGCTGCACCCACTACCCGCTGATCCGGCACATGCTGCAGCGCGAGCTCGGCGCGGACGTGCAGACGATTGCGGCCGCCGAGGAGCTCGCCGGCGAGGTCGCCGCCACGCTGGCCCGCAAGGGCTGGGAGCGCGACCGCGGGCACCGCGGTGGCTGCGCCTTCGTCGCCACCGGCGATCCGGAGGCGTTCCGCGAGGAGGGTACGCGCTTCTTGCAGTTGCCGATCGGCGCGGTCGAGCACCTCGACGTGACCGGCTGAGCGGCGCGGTGTACGCTGCGGCTGCTCGATCCCGCCGTGCCCTGTGATCTGCGCTCGAGCCGATGTTCCGAGACATGGGACCTCGCGGTCCCGGCGCCGCCACTCCACGGCCGCGTCGGGCGGGGGACCCACCTGCATGCAGCAGGTTCGACGGGACGGGGGCGCGGCGGGATGGGGCGACCCCCGCGGGCCCCGCGCCCTGCGACAATCGGCGTGTGATCTACCTCGACCACGCCGCCACCGCGCCGCCCGACCCGCGCGTCGCGGACGCCATGCTGCCGCACCTGACGGGCCGCGTCGGCAACCCGTCCGAGCCGCACGCGGCCGGCCGCCGCGCCCGCGCGGACCTCGAGGCGGCGCGCGCCGGGATCGGCGCGCTGCTCGGGCATGAGCGCGTCGTCCTGACGTCCGGCGGCACCGAGGCCGACAACCTCGCCGTGCTCGGCCGTGCGGCGGGCGCGCCGGGGCGGATGGTGATCTCAGCGCTCGAGCACCCGGCCGTCCTGCGCCCCGCCGAGGCGCTCGCCGCGCGCGGCTGGGAGCTCGCCGTGGCACCCGTCCTCGCCGACGGCCGCATCGACGTCGCGGCGCTCGCCGAGCTGGTGCGCTCGGGCGACGCGCTCTGCTGCGCGATGGGCGCCTCGAACATCACCGGGGTCGTGCAGCCGATCGCCGCGATCGCGGAGCTCTGCGCCGAGCGCGGCGTGCCGCTGCATGTCGACCACGTCCAGACCGCGGCCGGGGCGGACGCCTCGATCGCGGGCCTGCCCGGCCGCGTCACGATCGCGGTCGCCGCGCACAAGCTCGGCGGCCCGCGCGGCGTCGGGGCGCTCGTGGGCGCCGTCGACGGCCTCGCGCCGCTCGCCTACGGGGGCGGCCAGGAGGCGGGGCTGCGGCCGGGCACCGAGGACGTCGTCGGCGCCGTCGGCCTCGCGGCGGCGCTCGCCCTGCGCCAGGGCCCCGCGGCGGGCGACGAGCGGGCGCGGCGCGCCGCGCTGCGCGACGCGCTCGAGGCCCGCCTCGGCCTGCCCGTCGCCGGCGGCTCCGCCCCGCGGCTGCCCGGCCACCTCCTGCTCCTGACGGGCTTCCGGGGCGACACCGCGGTGCGCCTGCTCGACGACCGCGGCGTCTGCGTCGCCGCCGGCTCGGCCTGCGCGAGCGGCGAGCCCGCGCCCGAGCCGGCGCTGCTCGCGATGGGCCTCGACGCCGCCGCGGCGCGCGGCGCCGTGCGCGTCACGCTCGGCCCGGAGACCACGCAGGCCGACATCGACGGCTTCGCGGACGCCTGGGCCGCGGTCGCGGCCGACCTCGCCCGCGCCCGGGAGGCGCTCGCGTGATCGACCTCGCCCGCGTCGGCGCGATCTCCGACCCCGACGGCGACGGCCGCGCGGGCGGTGGCGCCTGCGACGACCGCATCCGCGTCACGCTGCGCCTCGCCGGGGAGCGCCTCGCCGAGGTCCGCTTCGGCGCGGACGCCTGCGCGTCGGCCACGGCCGCGATGGCCCGCCTCGCCGCGCTCGCCGAGGGGCGCACGCTCCTCGACGCGGCCCGCCTCGGCCGCGCCGACGTCGGCGACGTGGATTCGCCCGCCTGCGCCCTGACCGCCGTCGATGCGCTCCACGCCGCCCTCGGCGACGCCGTCGTGCGCGGCGCCGGTGCCGCTCCTGACGCGACCCGGGTCGGCGTGGCGATGAGCGGCGGCGTCGACTCGGCGCTCGTCCTCGCCGAGGCCGTCGACGAGGGGCGCGCCGCCCTCGGCCTGACCCTGCGGCTCTGGATCGACCCGGCCGCGCCCGCCCCCGAGCGCGCCTGCTGCGCCCCCGACAGCGTCCGCCGCGCGCGCGACCTCTGCCACGCGCTCGGCGTGCCGCACCTGATGCTCGATCTGCGCGAGCCGTTCCGCGCCGCGGTCGTCGACCCGTTCGTGGCCGGCTATGCGGCCGGCGAGACCCCGAACCCGTGCGCGACCTGCAACGGCGCGTTCCGCTTCGACGCCCTCGACGGGGTGGCCACCCGGCTCGGCTGCACCGAGTGGCGCACCGGCCACTACGCGCGCCTCGTCGAGCGCGACGGCCGCTTCCTGGTGGCGCGCGGCGCCGACCCCCTCAAGGACCAGTCCGCGATGCTCGCCCTCGTCGACCCGGGCATCCTCGGCCGCGTGCGGCTGCCCCTCGGCGACCGCGTCAAGGCGGCCGTCGTCGGCGACGCCCGCGGGCGCGGCCTCGCGGCCGCCGACGCGCCCGAGAGCCAGGAGGTCTGCTTCCTCGGCGGCGGCGCGCTCGCCCCCTTCCTCGCCCGCCAGGGCGTCGCGCTCGGGGCGGGGCCGATCGTCGACGAGGAGGGCGCCGTTCTCGGGGCGCACGCGGGCGCGGTCGCCTACACGCCGGGCCAGCGCCGCGGCCTCGGCGTCTCGCGCGGCACCGAGCCCCTGCACGTCCTGCGCGTCGAGCCGGCCACGAACACCGTCGTCGTCGGCCGCCTGAGCCGCCTCGGCCGGCGCGCCGTGCCCCTGCGCGACGTCGTCGTGCACGCGCCCGCCGAGCGGGTCGAGGCGTGTTTCCGGGTGCGGGCGGAGCCGATCCCGGGCGTGCTCGAGCCGGACGGCCGGGGCGGGGCGGTCGTGCGCCTCGTGCGCGACGCGTACCAGGCCGCCCCGGGGCAGGTCTGCGTGCTCTACGACGGCGACTGCGTGGTGGCCGCCGGCGTCGTCGCCGGCTGACGGGTCCGGGAGGCGTCTTCGCGTACCCTGCGGGCCTGATGCTGGCCCACGAGATCCGCGCCGCCTTCCGCGACCACTTCGCCGCGCGCGAGCACCGCGTCATGCCGTCGGCGAGCCTCGTGCCCGCCTCGCTCGACCCGTCGGTGCTCCTGACGACGGCCGGCATGCAGCCCTTCAAGCCGTACTTCCTCGGCGTCGAGGCGCCCCCGGCGCCGCGGCTGACGTCGACGCAGAAATGCTTCCGCACGACCGACATCGACGAGGTCGGCAAGACCGCCCGCCACCTGACCTTCTTCGAGATGATGGGCAACTTCTCGATCGGCGACTACTTCAAGGCCGACGCGATCGACTTCGCCTGGAGCCTCGTCACCGGCGCCTGGGGCATCGACCCCGAGCGCGTCTGGATCACCGTCTTCGAGGGCGACGACCAGGTCCCCAGCGATGACGAGGCGCGCGGGCTCTGGCTCGCGCAGGGCGTGCCCGCGGAGCGCATCGTCGGCCTCGGCCGCAAGGACAACTTCTGGCAGGCCGGGCCGACCGGTCCGTGCGGGCCGTGCACCGAGCTCTACTACGACCGCGGTCCCGAGCACGGCTGCGGCCGTCCCGCCGGCCCCGAGGGCTGCGCGCCCGGCTGCGACTGCGACCGCTTCCTCGAGTTCTGGAACCTCGTCTTCATGCAGTACGACCAGGACCAGGACGGCGGCCTCGCGCCGCTGCCCTCGCCGTGCGTCGACACGGGCGCCGGCGTCGAGCGCGTCGCGGCGCTCCTGCAGGGCGTCCACTCCGTCTACGAGACGGACCCGTTCCGGGCGATGATCGGGGCGATCGAGGCGTGGACGGGCGCCTCGTACGCGGCCGGCGGCGTCCAGACGAAGGCGCTGCGCGTCCTCGCCGACCACGGCCGCGCGATGGCGTTCCTCGCCGCCGACGGCGTCCTGCCCGCCAACGAGTCGCGCGGCTACATCCTGCGCCGCGTCATCCGCCGCGCCGTCTCGCACGGCCACCGGCTCGGCATCGAGGGCGCCTTCCTGCCGCGCCTCGCCGACCTCGTGATCGACCAGCTCGGCGACGTCTACCCCGAGCTCGTCGCCCACCGGGACGAGGTGCACCGCATCCTCGGCGCCGAGGAGGAGCGCTTCCTGCGCACGCTCGAGACGGGTACGCAGCTGCTCGACGAGACGGTTGCGCGCGTGCGCGCCGCCGGCGCGACGGAGATCGCCGCCGCGGACGCCTTCCTCCTGCACGACACGTACGGCTTCCCGTTCGAGCTCACGCAGGAGCTCGCGGCCGAGCAGGACCTGTCCGTCGACGAGGCCGGCTTCGCCGAGCTGATGGAGGCCCAGCGCGAGCGGGCCCGCGCCGCGGCCGGCAAGGGCGGCGGCGTCGACCTCGACCGGGTCGCCGCCTTCGCGCGCGATGCGGGCTTCACCACGGCCTTCGTCGGCTACGGCGACCTCGACCTCAAGACGCAGGTCGGCGCGCTCGAGGACCTCGGCGACGGCCGCCGCGTCGCCAAGCTGCGTGAGTCGCCCTTCTACCCGGAGGGCGGCGGCCAGGTCTCCGACCGCGGCCACCTCGAGTCCGAGACGGGCCGCGCCGCGGTCGTGGAGGTCGTGCGCTTCGACGGCGACCAGGCGCTCGTGCTGATGCCCGAGCAGGGCGAGATCGTGGCGGGACAGGAGGTGCGGGCCGTGGTCGACGCGGCGCGCCGGCGACCCACGCAGGCCAACCACACGGGCACGCACGTGCTGCACCGGGCGCTCCAGGAGGTGCTCGGCGACCACGTCCGCCAGAAGGGCTCGTCCGTGCGCCCCGACAAGCTGCGCTTCGACTTCTCGCACGACCACCCGCTCACCCCCGAGGAGCTGGCGCGGGTGGAGGGCATCGTCAACCGGGTCGTCGTCGAGGGGCACCGCGTGCACTGGTTCGAGACCTCGCAGGACGAGGCGCGCGCGCTCGGGGCGATGATGCTGTTCGGGGAGAAGTACGGCGACGTCGTTCGCGTTGTCGAGATCGAGGGCTTCTCCCGCGAGCTCTGCGGCGGCACCCACGTGGCCTCGACGGCGGAGATCGGGCCGCTCCAGATCGTCTCCGAGTCGTCGGTCGGCCAGGGCGTGCGCCGCATCGAGGCGGTCACGAGCGGCGTGGCGCTCGACCTCCTGCGCCAGCGCGAGCGGGCCGCCGACCAGGCGGCGAAGGCCCTCAAGGTGGGGCCGGAGCGGCTGCCGGACGCCGTCCGCGACCTGCAGGAGCGCGTGCGCGAGCTCGAGAGGGCGCTCAAGGCCGGCGGCGGCTCCGCGGGCGGCGGCGCCGTCGACGCGCTCGCCGGGCAGGCCATCGAGCGCGGCGGCGTGCAGACCGTGGTCGCCGACGCGGGCGAGCTCGCGGCCGACCAGCTGCTCGAGCTCGCCGACCACCTGCGCGGCCGGCTCGGGCCGAGCGCGGCGATGCTCGTCGCGCAGTCGGGCGGCAAGGTGCACCTGATCTGCGCGGCCACGCCCGAGGCCGTGGCCGCCGGGGCCGACGCGGGCGCCGTGCTGAAGGCGGCCGCGCCGCTCGTGGGCGGCGGGGGCGGCGGCAAGCCGAACCTCGCGCGCGCCGGCGGCAAGGACGCTTCGGGCATCCCCGCGGCGCTCGAGGCCGCACGCGCGGCGCTCGACGCGCAGCTGCCGGGCTGATCCGCGCGTCCCCGGCGCGCCCGCGCGCGTCGCCCGTGCGGGCCGCGGGGTAGGGTGGGCGCCGTGAAGGTGCTCGCGCTCGACTACGGCAAGGCCCGCACCGGCGTCGCGGTCGGCGACGCCACGGGGGCGCTCGCCCGGCCGCTCGAGGTGATCGAGCGCGTCGGCGCGCCCGCGGGGATGGCGCGCCTGCTCGCTATCGTGGCGGAGCACGAGCCCGACCTCCTGCTCGTCGGGCTGCCCGTCCTGCCGGACGGCGGCCGCGGGGAGCAGGCGGACGCCACGCTGGCCTTCGTGGGTCGCCTGCGCGCGGCCTGCGAGGTCCCGATCGAGATGGAGGACGAGCGATTCACGAGCCGGATCGCCCAGACCAAGGGGGGCGCGGCGCGCCTGGACGCCCGGGCGGCCGCGGAGCTCCTGCAGGGATGGCTGGACCGCCGCCCCGGGGCGTAGGCGGGCGCCGCGCACTCGGTGCGGTCCTGCTCGTCGGCCTGCTCGTGGCCATGCTCGGCCTCGCCTGGTGGGGGATCGGGCAGGTCGTCTCGGACCCGCCGCCGCCCCCGGGCGCGCCCGTCGAGGTCGTGATCCCGCCGGGCGCCACGGGCGCCGAGATCGCCGGCATCCTCGCCGAGGCCGGGGTCGTGGCCGACCCCGAGGCGTTCGTGGAGGGCATCGCCGCCGACGGGATCGCCGCCGACCTCCGGCCCGGCACGTACGTGTTCCGGTCGAACGAGGAGTACAACCGGCTCGTCGACCAGCTCGTCGCCGGGCCGGCCGACAGCGGGGACACCCGGGTCGTGATCCCCGAGGGCTACGCGATCTGGGACATCCGGGACGAGGTCGCGGGCGTCGACATCACGGCGGAGCAGTTCGACGCCGCCCTCGCGGAGCACGCGCCGCCGACGGGCTTCCTCGCGGACGGGGAGGAGGCGCCGTCGCTCGAGGGGTTCCTGTTCCCGGCCACGTACGACGTCGGCCAGCCGGCGGACGCCGGCCAGCTGATCGCCGAGCAGCTGGCCGCCTTCGAGGCGAACGTCGCGAAGGTCGACATGTCCTACGCCGCATCGCGCAACCTGACGCCGTACGACGTCCTCAAGATCGCCTCGCTCGTGGAGCGCGAGACCGCCGACCCGGCGGAGCGGCGGATCGTGGCGGGCCTGATCTACAACCGCCTGAAGGCGGGCATGACGCTCGGCATCGACTCCGCCAACCAGTACGCGAACGGCTCCTGGCGGGAGCTGACGGCCGCCGACCTGGAGCAGGACTCGCCGTACAACCTGCGGCTCGAGCACGGCCTGCCGCCGACGCCGATCGCCAACCCGGGCCTCGCCGCGATCAAGGCCGCCGCGAACCCGGCCAAGGTCGACTACCTCTACATGTACGCGATCAAGGACGACCCCCGCCGGCGGCACTTCTTCACCGCCGACTACGACGTGTTCCTGCGGTACCAGAAGGAGAACCCCTACTCGTGATCAGCGGCACCACGCGCCTGCTCGGCGTGATCGGCGATCCGGTCTCGCACTCCCGCTCGCCGCGCATGCAGAACGCCGCGCTGCGCGCGATGGGGGTCGACTGGGCGTACGTGCCGCTGCCCGTCCGCGCGGACGAGCTCGAGGCCGCGCTGCGCGGCCTCGCCGCCGTCGGCTTCGTCGGCGTCAATGTGACGGTGCCCCACAAGGAGGCCGTGGCCCGGCTCGTCGACGAGCTGCGGCCGGTCGCCGAGGCGAGCGGCTCCGTCAACACGGTGGTGTTCGCCGCGGACGGCCGCCTGATCGGCGACTCCACGGACGGCCCGGCGATCGCCGCGGCGATCGCCTCCGAGGTGGGGGAGGCCTACACGGGCGAGGTGCTGGTGCTCGGCGCGGGCGGCTCGGCCCGCGCGGCCGCCGCGGCCCTCGCCCAGGAGGGCTGCGCGGTGCGCATCCACGCGCGCCGCCCCGAGGCCGCCGAGGCCCTGGCCCGCGACCTCGCCCACACGGGCGACGTGGCGGCGGTGGCCGAGCTGCCCGACCCGGTCGGCGGCGTCGTCGTGCACTGCACGCCGGTCGGGGCGCTCGTCGACCCCGACGCGATGCCGCTGCCCGCCACGCGCCTGATGGACGTGCGCGTCGTCGTCGATCTCGCCTATCGCGGCGACGCGACTCCGACGCCCCTGATCATGGCCGCCGCCGAGGCGGGCTGCGCCGTCGTCGACGGCCTCGAGGTGCTGGCCCGCCAGGGCGCCCGGGCGCTTGAGATCTGGACCGCGGAGACGGCGCCGCTCGAGGTGATGCTGGCCGCCGCCCGGGAGGCGTGAGCGGCCCGGCCCTGATCGGCCTCCTCGCCGGCCTCGCCGCCGGGGCGCTGGCCGTGCCGCTCGCCCGCCGGCTGCCCCGCGGCATTCCCGAGCGCCTCGCTCAGCCCGCCTGGACGCGCCACGCCCTGCGCGCCCGCGTGCTGGTGCCCGCCGGGGGCCTCGCCGGCCTCGGCGTGGGGCTGGCCGCGCCGGACCCCGCCGCGCTCGCGGTCGGGCTCGTCCTGGTCGCCGTCCTCGTGCCGGCCTGCGCCATCGACGTCGCCTGGCGGGTCGTCCCCGACAGCCTGGTCGTCGCGGGCGTCCTCGGCAGTCTGGCCGCCCTCGCCCTCCTCGACCGCGGTGCGCTCGTCGCACACCTCGCCCTCGGGGTCGTCGCCGGCGTCGCGGCGCTCGTCCTCGCCGGGCTCGCGCGCGGCGGCCTCGGCCTCGGCGACGTCAAGCTGGCGGCCATGCTCGGTGTCGCGCTCGGCGCGGCCCTCCCGCGCGCCGCGGCCTGGGCGCTGGTCGCGGCCGGCCTCGCCGCGCTCGTCGGGCTCGCCCGGCGCGGGCGCGGGGCGACGGTGCCGCTCGTGCCGTTCCTCGCGCTCGGCGCGCTGGCCGCGCTGGTCGGGGCGCCCGGGCCGCCGGGGGTGCCGCTGTAGGGCCGTCGCGGTTGTGACGAAACCGTGATGTTCCCGGGGGAGCGGGGGCCCGATTTGGGCGTAGATTGTCAGCGGGCGACCGAATCCCTCCCTCTGACGACGTCGCCCGACGGCCCTCACCGGGCCGTCTGGTCTCAAACCGCCCTCTGGCGGATCCTCCCACCTTGAGCGCCGTGTCCTCCCCGGGCACGGCGCTCAGCGGTTTCCGGGGCCCTACGCTTCGTCCATGGCACCGGTCAGGCACGCGGCGCAGGGCGGCGGCGTCGAGTTCGAGCTGGACCCCGAGACGGGGCACGCGGCGTGGCGCGTCGACGGGCGCCGCGCCGGGGTGCAGCGCGCCCGCCAGGTGGCGGGCGACGCCTCCGTCGACCGCATCCTGCGCGCCGTGGTGCGCGAGCTCCGCGCGCGGGCCGCGGGGGCCGGCGCGGACGGGGCGTGGCTGCGCGCGCTCGCGGGGCGGCTGTGGGCGGAGCGCCACGGCCCGGCCGCCGGCGCCGACCCGCAGGAGCGGCTCTTCTAGGTGCCGGCCAGCGCCGCGAGCGCGGCGAGGGCCTCGGCGAGGAGCGCCGCGAAGGCGTCGGCGGGGACGGGCTCGGCCGCGGCGGCGGCGAGGGCACCCAGGGCCTCCCCGGCGCGCGCGTAGGCGGCGGGGTCGAGCGGCTCGAGCGCCGCGCGGTCCCGTCCGAGGCCGCGGGTGACGTCCGCGACGCGCTCCTGGGCGTCCGCGTACGCGGCGGGGTCCGAGACCGCGCCGTCGACGACCCCCGCGGCGTAGCTCGGGCCGGCCGGCTCGAGCTGCACGACCAGTGCGGCGGCCAGATCGCGCGACTGCCCGGCGAGCGTGGCGAGGGACGGCTGCGAGGAGCGGCCGATGAACGTGCCGGCCGCGAGGCCCACCACGAGGGCGAGGGCGGCGACCAGCGCGACGACGAGGATGACGCGCGCGGAGACCCCGTCCCCGTCGTTGTCCCAGGCGCTCATCGCCCGAAGCATGACGCAGGCCCGCGCGCGCGGGGAAGTTAGGGTACCCTTTCATGCGTGACCACGGCGACCAGCCTCCGCCTCACGGGCGTCGCCCGCCGCTTCGGCGCGGTGACCGCGCTCGACCACGTCGACCTCGCCGTGGCGCCGGGCGAGGTGGTCGCCATCCTCGGCCCGTCGGGCTGCGGCAAGACGACCCTGCTCAACCTCGTCGCGGGCCACCTGCGCCCCGACGCCGGCACGATCGAGGTCGGCGGCCGCACCGTGGCCGGCGACGGCGCGTGGGTGGTGCCGCAGGACCGCCGGGTGGCGATGGTGTTCCAGGACTTCGCGCTCTTTCCGCACCTGACCGTGGCCGAGAACGTGGCCTTCGCGCTGCCCAAGGCGGCGCGCCGCGGCGGGGAGGCCCGCGCCCGCGAGCTGCTCGCCCTCCTCGACGTCGGGGACCTCGCCGAGCGCCGGCCGACGGAGATCTCGGGCGGCCAGCAGCAGCGCGTCGCGCTCGCCCGGGCGCTCGCCCAGGAGCCGCAGCTGGTGCTGCTCGACGAGCCGTTCTCCAGCCTCGACCAGGCGACCCGCGACGACGTGCGCGGCGAGCTGATCGGGCGGCTGCGCGAGACCGGCCTGGCCTGCGTGGTCGTTACGCACGACCAGGAGGAGGCGCTCTCGATCTCCGACCGCGTGGCCGTGATGCACGCCGGGCGGATCCTCCAGATCGACCAGCCCGAGGTGCTCTACCGCAAGCCCTTCTGCAGCGAGGTCGCCGACTTCCTCGGCCGCGCCAACGTGCTCGACGGCGAGGGCCGCGGCGAGGTGGTGGAGACGCCGCTCGGCACGTACGCCCTGCTCGGCGCCGCCCACGGGCCGGTGCGCGTGTTCGTGCGCCCCGAGCTGGTCGGGGTGCGGCCCGACCCGGATGGCGAGGCCGTCGTCGAGGCGAAGGCCTTCCGCGGCCACGACGTGATGTACACGCTGCGGCTGTCCGACGGCACCGTGGCGTGGGCGCACCGCCCGAGCGTCGACATGGCCGAGGTCGGCGACCGCGTTGCGATCGAGCCTCAGCCGGGCCACGCGGCGCTCGTGCCCGTCGCCTGGTCGGGGGTCTAGCCGAGCGCGCGCCGCGAGCGCGCCTCGGGCCGCACGAGCAGCGCGTAGACGGGCGCGGCGGAGACCGCGATCAGGATCAGGGCCGGCACGGCCGCGGCGGCGTACTGGGCGACGGCGGTGTTCTGCCAGATCAGGGTGGCCGGCGTCTCGAAGCCGTTGGGGCGCAGGAGCAGGGTGGCCGGCAGCTCCTTGATCGCGGTCAGGAAGACCAGTGCGGCGCCGGTCAGGATGCCGGGCGCGGCGAGCGGGAGCGCGACCCGGGCCAGCACGTCGATCGGCCCCCGGCCCATGCCGCGCGCGGCCTGCTCGAAGCGGGGGTCGACGCGCTCCCAGCCGGAGCGCGCGCCGCTGATCGCCTGCGGCAGCATGCGCACCGCGTAGGCGATCACGATGATCGCGGCCGTCTGGTACAGGAACGGCGCGCTGCGGATCGACAGGAAGACGAGCCCGAGGCCGATGACGATGCCGGGCAGCGCGTAGCCGACGTAGGAGACGCTCTCGATCAGGCGCGGCAGGCGCCCGGGCACGCGGGTGACGAGCGCGGCCACGGGCAGGGCCAGGGCGACGCAGACCACGGCGGCGGCCGCCGAGACCCCGATCGCGTTGAGGACGGCGGGTAGCGCGTCGCGCAGCTGCTCGGAGAGGGAGGCGTCGGCGACGAGCGAGACCGCCCACCAGGCGAGGATCGCGAGGGGCAGGACGAGGGACAGGAGGACGACGACCGCGACGAAGGCGATGGCCGGGATGCGCGCCCGGCCGAGCGGCAGGGGGGCGACGTCCTCGGCGGCGCGCACGCGGCGGCGGGCCGCGCCCGTGTCGCCGCGCAGCGACCACTGCTCGGCGCCCACGATGAGCAGGGCGAGCGCGGCGAGCACGAGGCCGACGGCGGCGGCGCCGGCGGGGTCGTAGAGGCTCGCGTAGCGCAGGTAGGCCTCGCGCGTTAGGGTCGTGCAGCGCAGCAGGCTGACGACGCCGAAGTCGCTCATCGCGTAGAGCGCGGCGAGCAGGGCGCCGGCGACGACGGCGGAGCGGATCTGGGGGAGGGTGACGCGGCGGAAGGTGTCGACGGGGCCGCGGCCCATCCCGCGCGCGGCCCGCTCGAGGGAGGGGTCGACGCGGCGCAGGGCGGCGGCGGTCAGGAGCAGCACGTACGGGTAGGTGAAGAGCACCAGCACGAGCGTCGAGCCGAGTAGGCCGTCGATCACCGGCAGCTGGTACACCCCGAGCGGCTCGAGGGCCCGGGCGAGCAGGCCGCGCGGGCCGAGCGCGCCGAGCAGCGCGAGCGCCCCGACGTAGCTCGGGATCACGAGCGGGAGGGCGCCGAGGATGAAGGCGAGGCCGCGCAGGGGCAGGGCGCTACGCACCGCGAGGATCGCGAACGGCACGCCGATGAGCGCCGAGCCCGCGGCCACGAGCAGGGCGAGCGCGGCCGTGCGCAGGACCGCCGGCCCGAGGTCGGTGAACCCGCCGGCGGCGCTGCTCCCGAGCGCCCGCGCCGCGAGGTAGGCGATCGGGGCGAGCGCGGTCAGGACCGCCGGGACGGCGGCCAGGACGAGGAGGGCCCGGCCGCCGCGTGCTGCCGCGGCCACGCCGGTCAGGTCACGAGCCCCGCGTCGCGGATCATCTGGACGGTGCCCTCGAGGCCCGCGGCGAGGGCGGCGAGGTCGATCTCCGGGCCGCTGAGGTCGGCGAGCGGCGGCAGGTCGGCGGCGGCCTCGAGGCCCGGCTGGGTCGCGTTGAGGGGGTACTCACGCTCCTCGGCCTCGGCGGCGAAGAAGACCTGGCCCTCCGTCAGGAGCCAGGTGACCAAGGTCTCGGCGTCGGCCTGCCGCTCCGAGCCCGCGAGGACGCCGACGGCGGCGACGTTGACGAACGAGCCGACGTCGGCGCCGACGAAGTAGTGGTTGGCGATGGGCGCCGCGGGGTCGGAGGCGAGCTTCTCGTACAGGTAGTAGTGGTTGACGAGGCCGGTGTCGACCTCGCCCGCCGCGACCGCGTCGACGATCTGGCTGTTCTTCTCGTAGGTGCGGGCGTGCGTCGCGATCCCGTCGAGCCAGGCCTGGGTGGCCTCGTCACCGAGGACCTGCCGCAGCGCGCCGACGAAGCCGACGAAGGAGGCGTTGGTCGGGGCGACCCCGATCGGGCCGAGTGGCCAGTCGGCCTGCGCGAGCTCGAGCACGGAGCCGGGCAACTGCGCGGCCTCCACGCGCTCCGTGTTGTAGGCCATCACGCGCGCGCGGCCGGTCACGCCGACCCAGCGCCCGCCCGAGTCCTGGTACTGCGTGGGGATCAGCGCGCGGTCGTCGGCGGGCAGCTCGGCGAGGAGCCCGTCGAGGACGCCGATCGAGCCCGCGTCCTGTGCGTAGAAGACATCGGCGGGGGAGGCGTCGCCCTCCTCGAGGATCGTCGCCGAGAGCGCCGCCGAGTCGCCCCAGCGCACGTCGAGCTCGATGCCCGTGTCGGCCGTGAACTTCGCGTAGAGGGGCTCGACGAGCTCCTGCTCGCGGCCCGAGTAGACGACCAGCGGCTCGCCGCCGCCGTCGGAGCCGCCGCAGGCCGCGGTCAGCGCGGCGGCGGCGAGGAAGAGGAGGGCGAGCAGGGCGGGGGCGGTGCGGCGCATGAGGGTCGGGGTCCTTTCGGGACGGCGTGAGGGTAGCCTAACGGCTGGGCCGCGCGAACGTTAGGGGGACCTAATGCAATCTGTCAAGTCGCCTGCTGACGAGCCGGAGCGGCCCGGCCCGATACCCTGTCGGGCGGATGAGCCTTTCCTTCGTCACCTCCGGCCAGTCGCACGGCCCCGGCATCGTCGCGGTCGTCAGCGGGCTGCCCGCCGGGCTCGAGCCCGACCGCGCGCGCCTGCGCCGCGACCTCGCCCGCCGCCAGGCGGGCTACGGGCGCTCGCCGCGCCAGTCGATCGAGACGGACGACGCCGAGATCCTCGGCGGGATGCGCCACGGCCGGCTGATCGGCGGCCCCGTCGCCCTGATCGTGCGCAACAAGGACCACGAGAACTGGGGCGCTGCCCAGAGCGCCTGGGCAGTGACCCCGAAGGAGCTCGAGGGGATCGCGGCCCGCCGCACGCGCACGGTCGTGGTGCCGCGCCCGGGCCACGCCGACCTCGCCGGCGTCCTCAAGTACGACCTGCCCGACGTGCGCGACGTGCTCGAGCGCGCCTCCGCCCGCGAGACCTCCGCCCGCGTCGCCGTCGGCGCCCTCTGCAAGGACCTGCTCGACCGGATCGGGATCACGGTCCACGGCCACGTGGTGCGCGTCGGCTCCGTCGCCGCACCCGCCTACGGCGACCTCGCCCCCGCCGACTTCGCCGCGCTCGACGAGCGCCAGGTCGGCTGCCTCGACGCCGCCGCGGACGCCGCGATGGTGGAGGAGATCGAGGGGGCCAAGCGCGACAAGGACACGCTCGGCGGCATCGTCGAGGTGCGCGCCTTCGGCTGCCCGCCCGGCCTCGGCTCCTACGCCTCCGAGGAGCTCCGGCTCGACGCCCGCATCGCGGGCGCCGCGCTCTCGATCCAGGCCATGAAGGGCGTCGAGATCGGCGAGGGCTGGGACAACGCGGCGAAGCGCGGCAGCGCCGTCCACGACGAGCTCCGCTACGAGGGCGGCTACCGGCGCGACACGAACCGTGCGGGCGGCCTCGAGGGCGGCATGACCAACGGCGAGCCGGTGATCGTGCGGATCGCGATGAAGCCGCTGCCGACCCTGATGAAGCCGCTGCGCACGGCGGCGCTCGACACGCACGAGCCCGCCGAGGCCCTCGTCGAGCGCTCCGACACGACCGCGATCTGGGCGGCGGCCGTGGTGGCCGAGGCCGTCGTCGCCTTCGAGCTCGCGCGCGCCGCCAAGGAGAAGTTCGGGGGCGACGCGATCGAGGACTTCGTCGCAGCGCACCGCCACTACCTGGCCCGCATCCCCTGGTCGCCCGAGGCGCCGTGAGCGCCCGCCCCGACGTCCTCGTCGGCTTCATGGGCGCCGGCAAGACGACGGTCGGCACGCGCCTGGCGGAGCTCCGGGGCGGCGCCTTCTGCGACGTCGACCGCGAGATCGAGCGGCGCACGTCGCGCTCGATCCCTGACCTCTTCACGGACGGCGAGGAGGCCCTCCGCGACCTCGAGGAGACCGTGGTGCGCGAGCTCGTCGAGGGCGGCGAGACGCGCGTCGTCGCACTTGGGGGCGGCGCGCTCGGCCGCCACGGCACGCGCCAGCTGCTCGCCGAGCGGGCCCGCGTGCTCCTCCTCGACGCCCCGCTGGACGTCCTCTGGGCGCGCGTCGAGGCCGACGGCGGCGCGGGCGTGCGCCCGCTCGCGGCCAGCCGCCACCGCTTCGAGGACCTGCACCTGCAGCGCCGTGCGCTCTACATGACAGCCGCCGACGCGGTCGTCGACGCCGCGGCGCCGCCCGCCGTGGCGGCCCGCGCCGCGCTGGACGCCGGCACCGTGCGCGCGGGCGCGCTCGACCGACTGGCGGAGTTCGCCGAGGGGCGCCGATGCCTCACGATCGTCGACGCGCCCGTGGCCGACCGCGTGCCCGACCTCGGCCCGCGCGTCGTCCTACCGGGCGGCGAGGGGGTCAAGACCACGGCCACCGTCGAGGCCCTGTGGCGGCAGATGGCCGAGCACGAGCTCGAGCGCCGCGACCTCGTCTGCGCGGTCGGCGGCGGGGCGGTCACCGACGTCGCCGGGTTCGCCGCGGCGACCTTCCGGCGCGGGCTCGACTGGGTCTCCTGCCCCACGACCCTGGTCGGCCAGGTCGACGCGGGGATCGGCGGCAAGACGGGCATCGACGTCGCCGCCAAGAACGACGTCGGCAGCTTCCACCCGCCCGTCGCCGTCCTGTCCGATCCGACGCTCCTCGCCACCCTGCCCGACCGCGAGTGGGCGGCCGGGTTCGCGGAGGTGCTCAAGACCGCGCTCCTCGCCGGCGACCCGCTCTGGACGCTCGTACGCGACTGGCCGAACGGGCGCGGCCCCGACGAGGCCCGCCCCGAGCTCGTGCGCCGCGCCGCCGCGCACAAGGAGCGCGTCGTGGCCGCCGACCCGCGCGAGGCGGGCGCGCGCGCCACCCTCAACCTCGGCCACACGATCGGCCACGGCGTCGAGCACGCCGCGGGCGGGCGGCTCCTGCACGGCGAGGCGATCGCGATCGGCCTCGCCGCCGCGCTCGATCTGTCCGCCGCCCACGCGGGCCTCGACCCGGCCGTCCGCGACGACGCGCTCCGCGTGCTGGCCCGGCAGGGCCTCGCCACGCGGGCCGACGGGCTCGACCCGGACGCCGTCCTCGCGGCCATGCGCGCCGACAAGAAGCGCGTCCAGGGCGCGCACCGGTTCGTGCTGCTCGAAGCGCCCGGACGGGCCGTCTGGGGCGTCGAGCTCGACGACGCGGCCGTCGCGGCCGCCGTCGCTGGGGTGCTCGCCTGAGCCGCGGCGCCTAGACTGCGCCCATGATCGCGGTCCTCAACGGCGCCAACCTCAACATGCTCGGCCGGCGTGACCTGACGCAGTACGGGTCGCTGACCCTGAGCGAGCTCGAGAGCAGGGTCTATGCCTGGGCGGGCGAGATCAACCTGACGGCGCGGTGCTTCCAGACCAACCACGAGGGCGCCCTGATCGACCACATCCACGAGGCCGCAGGCTGGGCGACGGGGATGATCGTCAACCCGGGCGCCTGGACGCACTACAGCTACGCGATCCGCGACGCCCTCGAGATCGTCGCCGCGCCGGTCGTCGAGGTGCACCTCTCCGACATCGCGACGCGCGAGGAGTGGCGCCGCCAGTCGGTGATCCGCGACGTCGTCGACCACGCGATCGCGGGCGAGGGGCCCGACGGCTACCGGCTTGCGCTCGAGTGGCTGCGCGGGACGCTCGCGCATGGCTGAGCACGCGGAGCGCGTCGACCGCCTCGCCGCTGGGCTCGCGGAGGTCGACGCACTGCTCGTCACCGAGCTCCTCAACGTCCGCTACCTGACCGGCTACACGGGCTCGAACGGCATCGCCGTCGTCTCACCCGCGCGCCGCGTTCTCGTCACCGACTTCCGCTACCAAGAGGCCGTCCAGCCGCTGCGCGCCGTGCTTGACGTCGAGGTCCTCGACCGCGACATCGCCGCGCGCACCGCCGAGGGCCTCGAGGAGCTCGCGCCCGGTGCGGAGCGGGTGGGCTTCGAGGCGTCGCTGCCGTACGGGCTCGTCGAGCGGCTGCGCGGGCTCGTCCCCGTGGGCGTCGAGCTCGTCCCCGTCGAGGGTGCCGTGGAGGCGCTGCGGCGGGTCAAGAGCGCGACGGAGGTCGCGGCGACGCGGCACGCCTCGGACGTCCTCGAGGACGTCTACGGGCGGATCGCCGCGGGCCGCCTGGTCGGGCGCACGGAGGCCGACGTGGCGTGGGAGATCGAGCGCACGATCCGCGAGGCGGGCTTCCCGGAGCTGTCCTTCGCGCCGATCGTCGCCGCCGGCGCGCACGGGGCGCTCCCGCACGCCGAGCCCCGCGACGTGGCGATCGAGCGCGGCGACCTCGTCGTCGTCGACATCGGCGCGCGCGGCGCGTCCGGCTACTGCTCGGACTGCACGCGCACCTTCGCGGCCGGCGGCCCGCCTGACCCGGCCGCCGCCGCGGACTACGCCCTCGTCCTCGACGCGCAGCTTGCTGGCCTCGGCGCCGTCCGCCCCGGGGCCGTCGGCGGGCTCGTCGACCAGACGGCCCGCGCGGTGATCGAGGCCGCGGGCGCGGGCGAGCTGTTCGGGCACGGACTCGGGCACGGCACGGGCCTCGAGGTGCATGAGGGCCCGACCCTGCGGCACGGCTCCGAGGACGTGCTCGAGCCGGGCAACCTCGTCACCGTCGAGCCGGGCCTGTACCGGCCCGGGCGGTGGGGGATCCGGATCGAGGACCATGTGGCGGTCACGGAGGCCGGGCACGAGGTGCTGACGGGGTTCACGAAGGACCTCGTCGAGACCGCCGGGTAGCGCCCGGCCGGCAGGGCTCGGATACCCTGCCGCGTATGGCTGAGCAGGTCTCCACCAACCAGTTCAAGAACGGCATGCACATCGACGTGGACGGGACGATCTACCGGATCGTCGAGTTCCAGCACGTCAAGCCCGGCAAGGGCGGCGCCTTCGTGCGCACCAAGTTGAAGGCGTTTGAGACGGGCGCCGTCGTCGACCGGACGTTCCGGGCGGGGGAGAAGTTCCCGCGCATCCTCACCAGCGTCGCCGACATGCAGTTCCTCTACGACGACGGCACCGACGTCGTGATGATGAACACGGAGACCTACGAGCAGCTGTCGCTCAAGCGCGAGTCCTGCGCGGACGAGCTGCGCTGGCTCAAGGAGGGCGACACCGTCCAGCTCCTGAGCGTGGACGACGTGCCGGCGACGCTGCAGCTGCCCGCCTCCGTCGAGCTGGCCGTCCTGCAGACCGAGCCGGGCATCAAGGGCGACACGGTCTCGAACGTGACGAAGCCCGCCACCCTCGAGACCGGCGCCGTCGTGCAGGTGCCGCTGTTCGTCAACGAGGGCGACGTGGTCAAGGTTGACACCCGCGAGGGCACCTACATTTCGCGCGCCTAGCCCTCCGACGGGCCACGCCGCTACCCTTGACCCTCGGATGGCGCGCCTCGTCGACACCTCCCTGCGCCTGCTCGCGCAGGAGCCCCTCGCCGGGCGCGTCCCGGCGTCGCTCGAGCTCGAGGCCTGCGAGCGCCTCGACGAGGCCGGCTTCCACGTGCTCGAGGTGTCGGGGGGCGGCTGCTTCCACGCCGCCGTCCAGCGCGGCACGGAGAGTCCGTGGGAGCGGATCCGCAACCTCAAGCGCCGCGCGCAGCGCACCCCGCTCGGGATGGCGCTGCGCGGCCGCTTCCTGGTCGGCACGCAGCCGGTCGAGCAGGACCTGATCCGGCGCTTCGTCGACTGCGCGTCCGAGTCGGGCATCGTGGTGTTCCGGATGCACGACCCGATGAACGACCCGGAGGACCTCGTCGGCCCCGCCGAGGCGGTTCGCGAGGCCGGCGCCCGCCTGCACCTCGGGCTCGTCTACGACGAGGGCCCGGCGGGCCACGAGCGGCTGCTCGCCCGCGCGCCCGAGCTGGCCGCGCTCGGCGCCGACCGGCTGCTCCTGCTCGACCCCGCGGGCGCGCTCGACCCCTCGCAGGTCGGCGCGCTGATCACGGGCCTGCGCGACGCGGCGGGCGTGCCCGTCGGCCTCTACCCGCAGGGCCCCGGCGGCACGTCGCTGTCCGTCGCCCTCGAGGCGGCGCGGGCCGGGGCCGACCCGATCAGCGTCGCCGCGTACCCCCTTGCCGTGGCCGGCCACCGCGCGAGCTCCGAGCTGCTCAGCCAGGCGATCGACGGGCTCGGGCTCGAGTCCGGGGTGGGGCAGGGCGTCCTCTGGGAGGTCGCTGAGCTGCTCGACCGCGCGCTCTTCGCCGATCCCACGCTGCCGCCGCCTCTCTCCGCGCACGTCTCGCTGCAGGCGGCCCTGAAGGGCGTGCCCGCCGGGCTCGTCGCCAACGTCGAGCGCCGCCTCGCCGCGATCGACGCCTCCGACCGCCTCGCCGAGGTGCTCGACGAGATCCAGCGCGTGCGCGAGGATCTCGGCTCGCCGCCGACCGCCTCGCCGCTCGGTGACGTGATCGTGCGCCAGGCCATCGACCACGTCCTCGAAGGGCGCCGCTGGCACTACGCCGACGCCGAAATGGGCGCCGTCATCCGCGGCGAGTGGGGCCATCCGCCGCTCACCGTCGACGCCGCGGTGGCCGAGCTCGGCCGCGCCGCGGCCGAGGAGCCGCCCGCGCCCGCCGACCTCGATGCGGCCCGCGTGGAGGCCGGCTCGCGCGCCACCTCCGAGGAGGAGCTGTGCCTCGTGGCGCTCTTCGGCGCGGGTGCGCTGCCCCTGCTCGAGCGCCTGCGCGGCCGCCACGAGGCGATCGCGTCAGGCGTCACCAACGAGGAGGAGGACCGCATCCGCGTCCTCGTCGACCTGCTCGAGGAGACGGGCCTCGGCGAGCTCACGGTCGAGGAGAACGGCACCCGCATCACGCTGCGCCAGCAGGCGCCGGTGCAGCAGGTCGTGCCGGTCGCGCCCGTGGCCGCCGCCCCCGCGGAGGCCGCCGCGCCGGCCGCTCCCGCGGGCGACGTGATCGCCAGCCCGATGGTGGGCACCTTCTACCGCTCGTCGGCGCCGGGCGAGCCCGCGTTCGTCGAGGAGGGCCAGCGCGTCGAGGTCGGCCAGGTGCTCTGCATCCTCGAGGCGATGAAGCTCTTCAACGAGTTCAAGTCCGAGACGGCCGGCACCATCCGCCGGATCCTCATCGAGGACGCCCAGCCCGTCGAGTTCGGGCAGCCGCTGTTCGAGATCGACCCCAGCGGGGCCTGAGGCCGCGGTGCTGCGCCGCTGCCTCGTCGCGAACCGGGGCGAGATCGCCGTCCGGATCATCCGCGCCTGCCGTGAGCTCGGGATCGGGGCGGTCGCCGTCCACTCGACCGCGGACCGGGACGCCATGCACGTGCGCATAGCCGACCAGTCCGTGCAGATCGGGCCGCCGCAGGCCTCCGAGTCGTACCTGCGCGTCGACCGCCTGATCGCGGCCGCGCAGACGACGGGCTGCGACGCGGTGCACCCGGGCTACGGGTTCCTCGCGGAGAGCACCGACCTCGTGCGGGCCTGCGCCGAGCACGACCTGGTCTGGGTCGGCCCGTCGGCGGAGGCGATCGAGACGATGGGCGACAAGGCCGTCGCCAAGGACACGATGCGTGCCGCCGGGCTGCCGCTCGTGCCGGGCTCGGGCGGGCGCCTGTCGGGCCCCGACGAGGCCGCCACGGTGGCCGAGGAGGCCGGCTACCCCGTGCTGCTCAAGGCCGCCGCGGGCGGCGGCGGCAAGGGCATGCGGCTCGTGCGCGACCCGGCCGACGTGCGCGACGCCTTCCTCGCCGCGAGCACCGAGGCGGAGGCGGCCTTCGGCGACGCCGGCATGTATCTCGAGAAGGCCGTGGTCGATGCGCACCACATCGAGATCCAGGTGCTCGGCGACGGGCGCGGCGGCGGCCTCGTCCTCGGCGAGCGCGAGTGCTCGATCCAGCGCCGCCACCAGAAGCTGATCGAGGAGTCGCCGTCGCCCTTCCTCGCGCCGGAGACCCTGGTCACGATGGAGGCCGCGGCGGCCGACGCGCTCCAGGCCCTCGCGTACGCGGGCGCGGGCACGATCGAGTTCCTGGTCGGCGCGGACCAGGCGTTCTACTTCATGGAGATGAACACGCGCCTCCAGGTCGAGCACCCCGTCACCGAGGAGGTGACGGGCTTCGACCTCGTGCAGGCGCAGCTGGCGGTCGCCGGCGGCGACGGCGTGCCCCCGTGGGACCCGTCCGGGCGGCGCGGGCACGCGATCGAGTTCCGGATCAACGCGGAGGACCCGCGGCACGGCTTCCGGCCGGGGCCGGGCCTGATCACGCGCTTCCGCCCGCCGCTCGGGCCGGGCATCCGCATCGACACGTTCGTGGAGGACGGCGCGACCGTGCCGCCCTTCTACGACTCGATGATCGCGAAGCTGATCGTGACCGCGCCGAACCGGGCAAGGGCGCTCGACCGCGCGGCGCGGGCCCTCGACGAGTTCGTGGTCGAGGGTATCCCGACCACGATCCCGCTCCTGCGCGAGATCGTGGACGAGCCCTCGTTCCGGGCCGGCCGCTACACGACGACGTACCTCGACGAGGTCGGCGACGCGCTCACGAGCCTCGGGGAGGGCTGACGTGGCGGACGCGGCGGGGGACGACGGCTCGCGCCGGCAGGCGCGCCGCGCGGCGGTGCTCCTGCTCTACCAGGAGGACCTGACCGGGCACCCGATGGCGGACATCGTCGCGCGCCACGAGACCGACGCCGGGCGCCCCCTGCCCGCGTACGCGGGCGGGCTGATCGCGGCCGTGCACGCGCGCCGGGACGCCCTCGACGGGGAGATCGACGACCTCGCGGAGGGCTGGAGCGTGGAGCGGATCGCGCCCGTCGAGCGCGCCGTCCTGCGCGTCGGGCTGGTCGAGCTCGACGCGGACGATCCGCCGGCCGCGGTGGCGATCGCGGAGGCCGTCGCCCTGGCCGGCCGCTACGCCTCGCCGGAGGCCGCGACGTTCGTGAACGGGATCCTCGGCGCGGCCGCGCGCAGGCGCGGCACGGGCCGGTAACCTCCCGGCATGGACGAGGCCGATCCCTTCGACGAGCTGGTCGCCCGGCTGGAGGCCGCGCGCGCCCGGCTCGACGCGGTCGCGGGCCCCGACGAGGCCGTGCAGGCGCTCGAGGAGCTGCAGGAGACCGCCCGGGAGATCGCGGCCGAGGTCGACCGCCGGCGCCGCGCGCTGGCCGACGAGCGCGGCGATGGGCAGCTCGACCTCCTCTGAGCACCTCGCCCGCCTCGCGGGCCTGGTCGAGGCCGAGCTCGACGCGCGCGTCGGCGCGCTGATCGGGGCCGAGCCGGACCTCGCGCCGTTTGCGGCCGCGCTGCGCCACCCGCTCGACGCCGGCGGCAAGCGCCTGCGGCCCGTGCTCCTCCTCGCGACCCTCGAGGCGCTCGGCCGCGACCTCGCGCCGGGCCTCGCGAGCGCCTGCGCCCTCGAGCTGATCCACACCTTCTCGCTGGTGCACGACGACCTGCCCGCGCTCGACGACGACGACCTGCGCCGCGGCCGGCCGACCACGCACGTGGCGTACGGCGAGGACGTCGCGATCCTCGTCGGCGACGGGCTCTTCGCGCTCGCCTTCCGGCTGATCGCGGAGGACCCGCTGCCGGACCCGGCGGCGCGCCTCGGCGCCGTCGCCGAGCTCGCCCGCGCGACGGACGGGATGGTGCGGGGCCAGTACCTCGACCTGCACCCGGTGCCCGACCCGGACGAGGCCGCCGTGGCCCGCATGAGCGGGCTCAAGACGGGCTGCCTGATCGAGGCCGGCATCGGGATGGGCCTCGTCCTCGCCGACGCCGATCCGGACGCACAGGCCGCCTACCGGGCGCTCGGCCGCGAGCTCGGGGTCGGCTTCCAGATCGTCGACGACGTCCTCGACGCCACGGGCACGAGCGCCGAGCTCGGCAAGACGGCCGGGGCCGACGTGGCCAACGACCGCCGCACGTTCGTGACGGTGCTCGGGCTCGAGGCGGCGCGCGCGCGGGCCGAGGCCTCGTGGGCGCGGGCCGCGGCCCTGCTCGACGGGCTCCCGGGCGACCCGGCGGCGCTGCGGGAGGCGGCCGCCCTGATCTACCGGCGGACGCGCTGACGGTGGCCCGCGAGCGCCTCGACCAGGCGCTGGTGGCGCAGGGCCTCGCGCCGACCCGCTCGAAGGCCCAGGCGCTCGTCCTCGCCGGGCTCGTCACCGTCGACGGCGCGCCGGCGCGGACGGCCGGGCAGCCCGTGCGCGACGGGCAGGCCCTCGCCGTCCTCGCCACCCAGCGCTTCGTCTCGCGCGCCGGCGACAAGCTCGACGGCTTCCTCGCCGCCCTCGGCTGGGACGTGGCCGGGGCCGACGTCCTCGACGTGGGGGCCTCCACGGGCGGCTTCACGGACTGTCTGCTCCAGCGCGGCGCCGCCCGCGCGGTCTGCGTCGACGTCGGCTACGGCCAGCTCGACCCGCGCCTGCGTGGCGACCCACGCGTGACGGTGATGGAGCGCACGAACGCCCGCGGGCTGACTCCCGACGCCCTGCCGTACGCGCCCGACCTGCTCGTCGCCGACGTCTCGTTCGTCTCGCTGCGGCACGTGCTCGGGTCCGCGCTCGCCTGCCTGCGCGCGCCGTGGCGGGCCGTGGTGCTGGTCAAGCCCCAGTTCGAGGCCCAGCCGGCCGACGTCGGCAAGGGCGGCGTCGTGCGCGACCCCGTGATCCGCCGGCGCGCGATCGCCTCAGTCGCCCGCTACGCTTGCGACCTCGGCGCGATTCCGCTCGTCGCCCGCGACTCGGGGCTACCGGGTCCCGCCGGCAACCACGAGTATCCCATGGCCATCGTCTCCGCCGACCACCCACTCGCCCCCGCGGGGCGGCCCGATCCCGAGCGCATCGCCGAGGAGGCGGTCGCCGATGGCTGAGGCCGCCCGCATCCTGCTCTTCACCCACGGCGACGCCGCGGTCACCCGTGACGCGGCGCACGGCCTCGCCCGCGACCTGGCGTCGCGCGGGGTGGAGCTGGTCCTGCCCGCCGACGAGGCGGCCAAGCACCCGGACCTCCCCGGCGCCACGATGGAGCGCCCCGACGCCGTCGACCTCGTGCTGGTGCTCGGCGGCGACGGCACGATGCTGCGCGCGCTCCAGCACGCGCTCGCGTTCGGCACGCCCGTGGTGGGCGTCAACTTCGGCACCTTCGGCTTCCTGACCACGCTGCGCGCCGACGAGCTCGGCGACCGCCTGGGCGACCTCCTCGGCGGCGGCCTCCGGATCGTCGAGCTGCCGACGGTCGCGGTCGAGACGCCCGAGGGGCGCTTCGTCGCCGTCAACGACGTCCTCGTCACCGCCGACTCGCTCGGTCGCATGGCCGTGCTCGAGTGGGCCGTCAACGGCGCCGACCTCGGCCAGCGCGGCTGCGACGGCATCCTGATCAGCACGCCGGCGGGCTCCACCTCGTACAACCTCTCTGCCGGCGGGCCCGTGCTCGAGTGGGAGGTCGACGCCGTCGCCGTGACGTTCGTGGCGCCGCACGCCCTCGACGCGCGCCCCCTGATCCTCTCGCGCGGCCACGAGGTGCGGATCACGAGCCGCACCCGCGAGGTGGCGAGCCGCGTGGTCGTCGACGGCCACCCGGTCGCGTACCTCGCGTCGGGCGCGACCGCGACGGTGCGGATGGCGCCCGAGATGGCGCGGCTGGGGGTGCTCCCGGACCGCCCGTTCCTCTCCCGCTACCGCGACAAGTTCGGGCACTAGGGTGCTGGAGCGCCTCGCCGTCGCCAACCTCGTGGTGCTGCGCCGCGCCGAGCTCGAGCCCGCGCCCGGCCTGACGGTGATCACGGGCGAGACGGGCGCCGGCAAGACGATCCTCGCCGGGGCGCTTGGGCTCGTCCTCGGCGCCAAGGGCGAGGCGGGCCTCGTCGGCCCGCACGGCGACGCGGTCGAGGTGGAGGCGGTCTTCCGGATCGACGCGGAGGCCCTCGCCGACGCCGCGCTCGACGGCGTGCGCGAGCTCGTCGACGACCCCGACGACGGCCTCATCGTCACGCGCCGGCTCGGCGCCGACGGCCGCGGGCGCACGCTCGTCCAGGGGCGCTCCGCCACCCGCGGGGCGCTCGAGGAGGCCGGCGGCCGGCTGGTCGGCGTGGTCTCCCAGCACGAGGCGCGCCGCCTCGCCCGGCCCGCCGCGCAACGCGCGATCCTCGACGCCGCGGGCGGCGATGCACAGGCCGCGCGGGTGCGGGCGATGGCGGAGGCCTGGCGCGCGCTCGTCGAGGCCCGAGCCGCGCGGGCGGCGGCCGAGGCGGAGGCCGCAGGCCTCGCAGGCCGCCTCGCCGAGCTCGAGGGGATCGCCGAGCGCCTGCGCGAGGCCGTGCCGCGCCCCGGCGAGGTGGAGGAGCTCGAGGCCGAGCGCCAGCGGCTGCGCTACGCGGACGTCCTCGCGGCCGGGGCGGGCGCCGCCGCCGCCGCGCTCTCGCCCGACGACGGGGCGGGCGCGGTCGGGCTCGCCGGCGAGGCCGAGCGGGCCGTGCGCGCCGCGGCCGAGCGCGACCCCGCGCTCGCGCCGATCGCCGACGACCTGCGCGAGGCCGTCGTGCGGCTCGAGGAGGCCTCGCGCGAGCTGCACGCCTACGCGGGCCGCGTCGACCACGACCCCGCGCGCCTCCAGGAGGTCGAGGCCCGCCTCGACCGGCTCGCGGACCTCGTGCGCCGGCACGGCTCGCTCGAGGAGGCGATCGCGGCGGGGGAGGAGGCCGAGCGACTGCTCGCGGTCCACGGCGACGAGGCCGGCGGCCTCGAGGCCGTCCGCGCCGCCGAGGCGGCCGCCGCCGGGGCGGCCGAGGCGGCCGCCGCGGCGCTCGGCGAGGCCCGTCGGACGCTCGCGCCGCAGCTCGCGGAGGCGGTGCGCGGGCACCTCGCCGACCTCGGCATGGCCGACGCGGCCGTGACGCTCGAGGTGGCGGAGCGCGAGCTCGGGGCGGCGGGCGCGGACGAGGTGCGGATCCTGCTCGCACCCAACCCGGGCCTCGCGCCCGCGCCGATCGCGGACGCCGCGTCGGGCGGCGAGCTCTCGCGCGTCGCCCTCGCCCTGCGCGTCGCGGCGCACGACCGCGAGGCCGTCCCGACCCTCGTCTTCGACGAGGTCGACGCCGGCGTCGGGGGCGCCACCGCGCTCGCCGTCGGTCGCACGCTGCGGGAGCTGGCCGCCTCGACCCAGGTCATCTGCATCACCCACCTCGCCCAGATCGCGGCCCTCGCCGACCGCCACTACCGGGTCTCCAAGGCCACGGGCGAGCCGACCGAGACGACGATCGAGCTGCTGGACGACGCGGGCGTCGAGGCCGAGCTCGCGCGTATGCTCGGGGGTGACCCCGAGGCGGCGGAGGCGCTGGAGCTCGCCCGGCGGCTGCGGGCGGGCGCGTGACCCGCGTCGTCGACCTGACGCAGCCGCTCGGGCCCGCGACGCCCGGCTGGCCGGGCGAGGCGCCGCTCGCGGCGACCGTGCGGTGGACCGTCGCCGCCGACGGGGCCTACGGGCGCCGGCTCGACCTGCCGGAGCACCTCGGCACCCACTTCGACGCGCCGGCGCACTTCGCGGCCGACGGCGCGACCGTCGAGGCGATCGCGGCCGACCGGCTGGTGGTGCCCGCCCGCGTGATCGACATCGCCGCGCGCTGCGCCGACGACCCCGACGCGGTCCTCACGGCGGACGACGTCGAGGCGCACGAGGCCGAGCACGGACCGCTGCCGGTGGGCGCGGCGCTCCTCGCCCGCACCGGCTGGGACCGCCATCTCGGCGACCCGGCGCGCTACGTCGGTGATCTGCGCTTTCCGGGCTTCGGAGCCGATGCGGCGGCGCTCGCCGTCGCGCGCGGCCTCGCCGGCATCGGCATCGACACCCTCTCGGTCGATCGGGGCACGGACGCGGCGTTCCCCGTCCACCGGACGGCGCTGCCCGCCGGGCTCTGGCAGCTCGAGGGGCTGGTCGGCCTCGACGCGCTGCCCCCGAGCGGGACGACCCTCGTCGTCGGCGTGCCGCCGGTGGTGGCCGCCTCGGGGTTCCCGGCGCGGGTGCTCGCGCTCCTGCCGGGCTGACCCGGCGCGTGCGTCCGACTGCCCGCCTAGGATCCCTCCAGCGTCTGACGGAGGACTCAGGTGGCGGAGACCAAGACCCGGTACGTGTTCATCACCGGCGGCGTCGTCTCCTCCCTCGGCAAGGGCATCACCGCCGCCTCGCTCGGCCGGATCCTCAAGAGTCGCGGCCTGCGCGTCGCGGTGATCAAGCTCGACCCGTACATCAACGTCGACCCGGGCACGATGAGCCCGTTCCAGCACGGCGAGGTGTTCGTGACGGAGGACGGGGCGGAGACCGACCTCGACCTCGGCCACTACGAGCGCTTCATCGACGAGAACACCTCCGCGCTCTCGAACGCCACCGCCGGCGCGATCTACGACAGCGTGATCCGCCGCGAGCGCCGCGGCGAGTACCTCGGGTCGACCGTCCAGGTGATCCCGCACATCACCGACGAGATCAAGCGCCGCGTCACGCGCGTGTCGGAGGCCGAGGCCGTCGACATCGTGCTCGTGGAGATCGGCGGCACGGTCGGCGACATCGAGAGCCTCCCGTTCCTCGAGTCGATCCGCCAGCTGCGCAACCAGGTCGGGCGCGAGAACGTCTGCTACGTGCACTGCACGCTGGTGCCGATGGTCGAGGCCGCCGGCGAGCTGAAGACGAAGCCGACTCAGCACTCGGTCAACGAGCTGCGCCGCATCGGCATCACGCCGGACATCGTCGTCTGCCGCGCCTCGCACCCGATCACGCGCGACCTGAAGGACAAGATCGCGCTGTTCGCGGACCTCGACCCGCGCGCGATCCTCGCCTGCGAGGACGCCTCCAACATCTACCGCGTCGCGCTCGCCCTCCACGAGCAGGGCTTCGACGATCTCGTGCTCGAGAGCTTCAGGATCGAGGCGCCGGCCGCCGAGATGGGGGAGTGGGAGGCGCTGGCCGACCGGGTCGACGCCCTCGAGGGCGAGGTCTCGATCGCGATCGTCGGCAAGTACATCCAGCTGCACGACGCCTACCTGTCGGTCGTGGAGGCGCTCAAGCACGGCGCGATCCACCACGGCGTGGTGCTGCGCCTGGTCTGGCTCGACGCGGAGGCGGTGCTGCGCGGCGAGGCCCGGGAGGAGCTGGCCGCCGTCGACGGCATCCTCATCCCCGGCGGCTTCGGCGGGCGCGGGATCGAGGGCAAGATCGCCGCGGCCCGCTACGCCCGCGAGCGCGGCGTGCCGTTCCTCGGGATCTGCCTCGGCATGCAGATCGCCGTCGCGGAGTTCGCGCGCCACGTGGCGGGGATGCCGGGCGCCAACTCGACCGAGTTCGATCCGGAGACGCCGCACCCGATCGTCGACCTCCTGCCGGAGCAGAAGGACGTCCGCGACATGGGCGGCACGATGCGCCTCGGCGCGGAGGCCGTCGTGCTCAAGCCGGGCACGAAGGCCCACGCGGCCTACGGCGAGGAGACGATCTACGAGCGCCACCGCCACCGCTACGAGGTCTCGAATCTGCTGCGCCCCGAGCTCGAGCGCCACGGCCTCGTCGTGTCCGGCATCTTCGCCTCGAAGGACCTCGTCGAGATCATCGAGCTGCCGGACCATCCGTGGTTTGTGGCCAGCCAGTTCCACCCCGAGTTCAAGTCGCGCCCGACGCGCCCCGCGCCCCTCTTCCGCGAGTTCGTGGGCGCGGCCCTCGCCCACCGGGCGGGCGCCACCGCCGGTGCGACGCGGGACGCGAGCGCCGCGGCGTAGCGTGAGCCGCGCCCTCGACCTCTTCCTCGCGCTCGCCCGCCTCGAGACGCCGCCCGGGCGCGAGCGCGCCGCGATCGACCTCGTGCGCGCCGAGCTGGCCGCGCTCGGCGTCGAGGCCGTCGAGGACGACGCCGGCCCGGCGATCGGCGGCGACGCCGGCAACCTCCACGCGCGCATCGAGGGCACGGCGCCGGGCACCCCGATCTTCCTCAACGCGCACGTCGACACGGTCCCGCCGGAGGGGCCGATCGACCCCGTCATCGAGGACGGCTGGGTCGTCAACGCGAACCCCACGATCCTCGGCGCGGACAACAAGGCCTCGGTCGCCGGGATACTGGACGGTATCCGGCGGGTCCTCGAGGAGGGCATCCCGCACGCGGGGATCGAGCTCGTGATCACCGTGCAGGAGGAGGTCGGCCTGCGCGGTGCGTGGGCGTTCGACTGCGACCGGCTGACCGCGCGGCTCGGGTTCGTCTACGACGTCGACGGCCCGCCGGGTCGGATCGTGATGCGCGCGCCCAGCCAGATCTCCATGGACGTCGTCCTCCGGGGCCGCGCGGCCCACGCCGGCATCGCCCCCGAGGACGGCCGCAGCGCCATCCACGCGGCGGCCCGCGCGCTGGCCGCCCTGGAGTTCGGGCGGCTCGGACCGGGGTCCTCGCGCAACGTCGGCACGATCGCGGGCGGCCGCCAGCGCAACGTCGTCCCCGACGAGTGCCGGGTCGGACTCGAGATGCGCAGCCTCGACGACGCGGAGGTCGTGCGGCTCGCCGTGGAGACGACGGCCGCGCTGACCGCGGCCGCGTCCGCGGCGGGCTGCGACGTCGACATCGCCGAGCGGCGCGAGTACACGGCCTACGCCTTCGGGCCCGACGACCCGGTGGTGGCGATCGCGCGCCGGGCCCTCGTCGCGGCCGGCTGCCCGGTCGAGGAGATCGAGACGGGCGGCGGCGCCGACGCGCACGCCTTCAACGCCGCGGGTCTCGCCTGCGTGAACATCTCGTCGGGGATGGAGCTGATCCACTCGGCCGACGAGCGGATCCGGGTCGAGCACGTCGACATCCTCAGCGACATCACGGTCGAGCTCGTCCGCGCCGCCTGCGCCTGAGCCGATGCCGGGCCGGCACGGGCGTGCCGGGCCCCGGTGCCGCTAGCATCCCGGACGGTTCACGACCACTCCGGACCGGAGGTGCGCGATGCGCGTCGGCGTCGTCAAGGAGATCAAGAAGGACGAGTACCGCGTCGCGCTGACGCCGGCCGGGGCGCGCGAGCTGGTGCAGCACGGGCACGAGGTCGTGGTCGAGACCGGCGCGGGGGTGGGCAGCTCGTTCCCGGACGAGGCCTACGTCGCGGCCGGCGCCCGCACGGCCCCCTGCGAGGAGGTCTGGCAGGCCTGCGAGTTGGTCATGAAGGTGAAGGAGCCGCTTGAGCCCGAGTGGTCGCGGATTCGCCCGGGGCAGATCCTGTTCACCTACCTGCACCTCGCGCCCGACGGGGTGCTCACGAAGGCCCTGATCGAGACCGGCGCGACCTGCATCGCCTACGAGACGGTCGAGACCGACGACCGCCGGCTGCCCCTGCTCGCGCCGATGAGCGAGGTGGCGGGCCGGCTCGCGCCGCAGATGGGCGCGCACTCCCTCGAGAAGCCGAAGGGCGGGCGCGGCATCCTGCTCGGCGGCGTGCCGGGCGTCGCCCCGGCCAAGGTCGTCGTGCTCGGCGGCGGCATCGTCGGCTACAACGCGGCGCTGATCGCCGTCGGCATGCAGGCCGACGTGTGGGTGCTCGAGCGCTCCGTCGACCGCATGCGCGAGCTCGAGAACATGATGGACGGCCGCATCACGCTGGAGATCTCGAACCGCCAGATGGTGGAGGAGGCGATCACCGGCGCCGACCTCGTGATCGGGGCGGTGCTGGTGACGGGCGCGCGCGCCCCGAAGCTCGTGACCCGCGACATGCTCGGCGCGATGAAGCCGGGCGCGGTCCTCGTCGACGTCGCAATCGACCAGGGCGGCTGCTTCGAGACCTCGAAGCCGACCACGCACTCCGACCCGGTCTACGAGGTCGACGGCGTCGTGCACTACTGCGTCGCCAACATGCCGGGCGCGGTGCCGATCACGTCGACCCGCGGGCTCACCAACGTGACCCTGCCGTACGCCGAGCTCCTCGCGGACAAGGGCCTGGAGGAGGCGCTGCGCTTCTCGCGGCCCCTGGCCAAGGGCGTCAACGTGATGGCGGGCAAGGTCGTCAACCAGCCCGTCGCGGAGAGCCACGGGCTGCCGTACACGCACCTCGGCGACCTCGTCGAGGGCGTCTCGCTCTAGCCGGAAGGGACGGCGCGCGGGGAGGCGAACTTCCCCGTTATGCAGCAGGACCCGCGCATCGCGGACTTCCTCGAGGCGCTCCAGCTCGAGCGCGACGCCTCGCCGCACACGATCACGGCGTACCGCACCGACCTCGCCGAGCTCCAGGTGTACCTCGAGGCGCGCGGGCTCGACCTCGACCGCGTCGACGGCCGCGACCTCGAGCCGTATGCCCTCGGCCTGCGCGAGCACGGCCTCAGCCCCGCCACCGTGCGCCGCCGGCTGGCGGCGGCCCGCTCGCTCCTGCGCCACCGCACGCGCGAGGGCGCCCGCGAGTCCGGCGTGCGCGACGTGCCGCTCCCGCGTGCCCCGCAGGCCCCGCCGCACGCCCTCACCGCCGAGCAGGCGATCGCCCTCTGCGAGCACCCGGGGCCGGACCCGCTCGGGCTGCGCGACCGCGCCGTCCTCGAGCTGCTCTACGGGGCCGGCCTGCGCGTGTCGGAGCTCGTCGGGCTGCGGCCCGGCGACCTCGACCGCGAGCTCGGCCTGGTGCGCGTGCTCGGCAAGGGCGGCCGCGAGCGGGTCGTGCCGACCGGCGGCCAGGCCGTCCACGCGGTCGAGCGCTACCTGGCCCGCGGGCGGGCCCACCTCGGACGCCGGCAGGACGTCGACGCGCTGCTCGTCAACAACCGCGGCGGGCGCCTCACGCGGCGCGGCGTGTTTCTGATCGTGCGCCGCCACGCGGAGCCGCTCGGGCTGCCCGACTGGGTCGGGCCGCACGCCCTGCGCCACGCCTTCGCGACCCACCTCGTCGAGGGCGGCTGCGACCTGCGCACTGTGCAGGAGCTGCTCGGTCACCAGCGCATCGCCACCACCGCGATCTACACGCACGTCGCGGGTACGCACCTGCGCGAGACGTTCCTGGCGGCGCACCCGCGGGCCCGAGCGGCGTAGGCGCGGAGGCGGTTGACGTTCTCTGCGATCGAACCATGACCATCGCGGCCTGCACCGCACCGGGGGAGATCCTGATGATCAACATCGCGCCCCTCGCGTGGGATCAGTGCGATGTCGCCGACGACCACTCGGTCTGCGTCGACCTCACGGCCGACGACGAGGTGATCGGCATCGAGGTGATCGAGCGGGCCAAGTTCGATCTCGCGGCCGTGGCCGCCGAGTCCGGCATCTCCGATCTCGTGCCCGCGATCGAGGCCGCGATCGCCGCCGCCAAGCCGGGGCCGTAGCCCGCGGCGGCTAGGCTGCGGGCATGCCTGAGCTGCCCGAGGTCGAGACGGTCCGGCGGCGGCTCGCGCCGCACGTCGAAGGCCGCGCGATCGAGGCGGTGGAGGTGCGCGATCCGCGCCTCGTCGGCCGCGACGACCCGCGGCGGGTGGAGGGGCGGCTGCGCGGCCGCACGGTCACGGCCCTCGACCGGCGCGGCAAGTACCTGCTGTTCCGGCTCGCCGGCGACGAGACCCTGATCTCGCACCTGCGCATGACCGGCAACTGGCTGATGCCGGCGGCGGGCGAGCCGCCGCACTCCCGCGCGGCCCTCGTCCTGTCCGACGGCACGGCGCTCTGGTACGCCGACGCGCGGCGCTTCGGCACCTGGGACCTGCTCGCCGACGACGCGGCGGAGGCCTACCTCGCGATCCGGCTCGGCCCGGAGCCGATCGGCGAGGGCTTCGACGGCGCGGTCCTGCGTGACGCCTTCCGCGGCCGGCGCGCGCCCGTCAAGGCGCTCCTGCTCGACCAGCGGATCGTCGCGGGCATCGGCAACATCTACGCCGACGAGGCGCTCAACGCCGCGTGCATCCACCCCGACACCCCGGCCGGGCGGCTGCGCCGACCGCAGCTCGACCGGCTCGCCGACGAGGTCCGCGCTGCGCTCGAGGAGGGGATCCGCTCGCAGGGCTCGTCGATCCGCGACTTCCGCTCGCCGGAGGGCGGCTACGGGTCGATGCAGGAGCGCTTCCGGGTCTACGGCCGCGACGGCGAGCCCTGCCC
>Ga0194123_10001056_pt1 | contig 44545 bp, 35 predicted proteins | sample TA2MahsurfametaG_5_FD_155479 | JGI IMG/M metagenome (GOLD analysis project Ga0194123, IMG submission 155479) | Freshwater microbial communities from Lake Tanganyika, Tanzania - TA2015023 Mahale A surface | ecosystem: Environmental > Aquatic > Freshwater > Lake | place: Tanzania: Lake Tanganyika... | reverse complement strand
ACGGCTACTCCGAGGAGTGGCACAAGGAAGCCGCCAAGCGCGGTCTCAAGAACCTCCGCACGACCCCCGACGCGCTCCCCGAGATCGTCGCCAAGTCGTCCATCGAGGTCTTCGAGCGCCAGGGCGTCCTCTCCAAGGCCGAGCTCGAGTCCCGCGAAGAGATCTACACGCACTCCTACGTGCTCGCGATCAACACCGAGTCGAAGCTCGTCTCCGACATCGCCAAGACGCTCCTCCTGCCGGCCGCCCTCAAGTACGCCGCTGACCTCACCCCGGTCGAGAAGACCAAGTCGGGCGGCAAGCTTCGCAAGCAGGTCGTCGCCCTCGCCGACGAGCTGGCCTCGGCCATCGACACCCTCGACGCCGCCCGCGACGTCAGCAAGTCCGACACGCACGCCCAGGCCAAGCATTCGTGCGACAAGGTCCTGCCGGCCATGCTCAAGGTCCGCGCCGCCGCCGACGCCCTCGAAGAGATCGTCGCCGACGAATACTGGCCGCTGCCGTCCTACCAGGAGCTGCTGTTCCTCCGCTGAGCCTCGCCGGCTTCGCCGAGACCAAGGGCCGAACCTCCGGGTTCGGCCCTTTTTGTGCCTGCGTCCGGCCCGGCCGGCGGCTTCCCCAAAGCAGAAGACCCGTCGCGATGACGGGCCTTCAGGTGCTCGGGTCGGGAGGGACGCTTACACGTTGTCCCACTTCTTGCGCAGGTAGGCGCTGAAGTTCTTGACCTTCTTCTTGCGGCGACGGCGTTCGGCCGGCTTCTCGAAGCCTCGCTTGGCGCGGGCGTCCTTGATGATGCCCTCGCGGTCGATCTTCTTCTTGAGGCGGCGGAGAGCCTTGTCGACGGTCTCGCCTTTGCGAATCTTGATTTCTACGGACATGTGAGCGTTTGGAGGGTCGAAAGAACAAGGGGGGAGGCCTTTCGTCAACCCCGAATCCAAGGGTATTTGCGGCCGTGAATAAGTGGGACTCCCGGAGGGCACAAGACGCTTGCGGCGGGGGTAGGGCAGGGCAATCGTTCGGTTCACCCCTCGATGTACCTCAAGGAAATCGTCGCCAACGGATTCAAAAGCTTCGCCGACCGGACCCGCATCGAGCTCCGTCCGGGGGTCACCGCCGTGGTCGGGCCCAACGGCTGCGGCAAGTCCAACATCGTCGACGCGATCCGCTGGGTCCTGGGCGAGCAGTCCGCCAAGTCCCTGCGCGCCCCGGCGATGCAGGACGTCATCTTCGCCGGCACCGACCGCCGGAAGCCCCTCCCCCAGTGCGAGGTCGAGCTCATCTTCGCCGACTGCGAGAAGGAGCTGGGCACGGCCTTCGCCGAAGTCTCGGTCATGCGCCGCCTCTCCCGCGAGGGCGCCAGCGACTACTTCATCAACGGCAAGCCTTCGCGCCTGAAGGACATCCAGCGCCTGTTCATGGACACCGGCATCGGCCGGATGTCCTACTCGTTCATGGTGCAGGGCCAGATCGACCAGATCCTGTCCGCCAACCCCGCCGAGCGCCGCTACCTCTTCGAAGAGGCCGCCGGCATCACCCGTTACAAGGCCCAGCGCCGCGAGGCGCTCAACAAGCTCAGCGGCGTCGACGCCAACCTCGCGCGCATCACCGACGTGGTCAGCGAAGTCGGCCGGCAGATCGCCTCCCTCCGCCGTCAGGCCGCCAAGGCGCTGCGCTACCGCCGCCTCCGCCACCGCTTCACGCACCTCGACCTCGCCTGGCACGCCAAGCAGTTCGGGGACCGTCGCGCCCAGGTCACGACGCTCGAAGCCGACGCGACCGCGTGCCGCGCCGACGTCGCCGCCCTCACCGACGGGCTCCGCGACCGCGAGGCCGCCTTGCTCGAGACCCGCGCCCGCCGCGCCGAGCTCGCCGAACAGGTCCAGCTCGCCCAGCAGGCCTTGTTCGACCTGCGTACCGCCCGCGAGAACGCGGAGAACGAGGCCCGCACTTCCGACCTGCGTTCCGACGACCTCGCTTCGCGCCTCGCCGAGGCCCGCCGCGAGGCGCAGGAAGCCGAAGTCCAGATCGCCGAGTATGAGCTTCGCCTCCGCGGCAGTTCCGACGCCAAGTCGACCGCCGCCGGCTCCGTCTCCGCCACCGACGCCGCCTACCGCGAGAAGACCGCGCAGGTCGAGGAGGCCGCCCGCCTGGTCGTCGAGGCCGAGAACCGCCTCCGCCGCGCCCGCCAGGACATCCTCGTGGCCGAAGGCGAGATGACCCGCGCCCGCGGCGACGTGACCAACCTCGAGGTCGACCTCCGCGGTTACCAGTCCCGTCACGTCGACCTTTCCGACTCGCTCGCCCAGGCGAAGCAGGACCGCCTCGCCCTCGAGCAGCGCGTGACCGAATCCGGCGCCGTCGTCACGACCCGCCACGGCGAGCTCCAGGCCGCGCGGACCGCCGAGCAGGAAGCGACCGAGAAGGGCCGCGACCTCCTCAACGATTTCCGCGCGCTCCAGCAGACGATCTCCGAACAGGACCGCAAGGTCGCCAAGCTCTCGGCCCAGCTGGGCCTGCTCGAACAGATGCAGTCGCGCCTCGAGGGCTTCTCCGAAGCCGCCAAGGCCGTCCTGCGCGGCGAGTTCGCCGACGAGCTGCGCTCCGGCAAGGCCTCCGCCCTCGCGGACCTCGTGACCGTCGTCGACGTCACCGCCGCCGCCGCGCTCGAGAACATCCTCGGCGCCGCCTCCGAAGCCGTCGCCCTCGACTCCGCCGAGTTCCTGCCGGGCATCGTCGCCAAGATGGGCGAGCGCCAGCTCGGCCGCGCGGTCTTCCAGGTCGAGGCTCCGCCGGCCGCCCGCGCCGGTTCCGCCGCCCCCGGCTGGCTCCGCCCGGCCACCTCGGCCGTCCAGGCCAAGTCCCCGGACCACGCCCGTCTGGTCGCGAATCTCTTCGACGGCTGCTACGTCTGCCCGTCCCTCGGCGACTTCATCCAGTGGTGGCGCGCCAACCCCGGCTTCGAATTCTTCCTCGTCGCGACCACCGACGGCGACCTCGTCGACCGGCGCGGCCTCGTCTACGCCGGCAAGCCCCGCAAGGCCGCCGCCAACGCGGGTTCCGGCGTCTTCTCGCGCGAGAGCGAGATCCGCGCCGTGCGCGCCTCGCTCGAGGCCGAGAACGACCAGCTCACGACGCTCAACGAGAAGGCCCTCGGCATCCAGGCCGCGATGGACGCCAACGAGCTCGACGTCTCGGCCGCCCGCGACGCCACGCAGTTCGCCGCGCAGGAGCTTTCCGTCGCCCAGGCCGACGAGCGTTCCGCCCGTCAGACGCTCACCGCCGCCGACGACCGCATCCAGCGCGAAGAGCGCCAGCTCGCCGAACTCGACAACGCCAAGTCCGAGGCGCTCAAGCGCCGCGACCGCGCCCAGGAGACCCTGACGGCCAAGGACGCCCAGGTCGCCGAGCTCCGCGCGACGATCTCTTCGGGCGAAGGCCAGCTCGAGGCCGCCCGCGCCGAGGCCGAGCTCCGTCGCAACGCCCTCGGCGACGTCCGGCTCTCGCTCGCCGAACAGCGCCAGCGGCTCGAACTCGTCGGCCGCGAGCTCGCCGACCTCGAGTCGCGCCGCGCCGAAGCCACCGCCCGCCTGAACTCCCGCCGCGTCGAAGCGCAGCAGAACGAGAAGCTCATCGCCGAACTCAAGGCGCTGGCCGTGACCGCGCGTGAGACGTCCGGCCGCCTCGCCGGCGAGGTCGAGGCCGCCGGCGCCAGGCTCAACGAGCAGCGCGTCGCGCTCACCGAGACCGACGCCGCCGTCGAGTCCGAGGACCGCGTGCTCTCCGTCGACCGCGACCGCCTCCGCGTCGCCGACGCCCGTCTCAAGGGCCTCGAAGTCTCGCTCGCCGAGCAGACCTCGCAGTGCGGCTTCATCGTCGAGAAGGTCCAGGCCGACCACCAGCTCGACGTCGCCGAGGTCGACTGGCGCCTCCAGCTCTGGCTGTCCGACGGCGAGCCCGAGGGCATCGCCAGCTTCGACGACCTCGAGGAGACCGACGAAGAAGGTTCCCGCCCGGCGCCGAAGGCCGTGGCCCGCCGCGGCGAGCCGACCGCCGAGGACCTCGCCGCCATGGAATCCGCCGACTGGCCGCCCCTCGTGCGCGAGATCGCCGACCTGCGCGACCGCATGGCCGGCATGGGTTCCGTCAACCTCGTCGCCGTCGAGGAGTACTCCTCCCTGCGCGACCGCCACGACTTCCTCACCAAGCAGAGCGACGACCTCTGGAAGGCGAAGGAAGAGCTCACCAAGGCGATCGACGAGCTCAACCAGACCTCGCTCAAGCTCTTCACCGAGACCTTCGAGCAGGTGCGCAAGAACTTCAAGTTCACCTTCGAACGCCTCTTCGTCGGCGGCGCGGCCGACCTCACCATGGTCCAGGCCGAAGACCCGCTCGAGAGCGGCATCGAGATCGTCGCCCAGCCGCCCGGCACCAAGCTCCGCGGCATCACCCTGCTTTCCGGCGGCCAGAAGACGATGACCGCCGTGGCGCTGCTCTTCGCCATCTACATGGTGAAGCCCTCGCCCCTGTGCGTCCTCGACGAGCTCGACGCCCCGCTGGACGACGCCAACGTCAGCCGCTTCACTGACATCATCCGCGAGTTCACCCGGTTCTCCCAGTTCGTGGTCATCACCCACAACAAGCGCACCGTCTCGGCGGCCGACGCCATCTTCGGGGCCACGATGCAGGAGAAGGGCGTCACCCGCCTCTTCTCCATGCGCTTCAACAAGGAGCGCGACGAGGCCGAGCCGACCCAGCCGGGCGGCGGCTTCACGATGGCCCGCTGAGGTCGCTTGCCTTGGGCGGCGGGCCGGCTAGGGTGGGGGAGTCATGCTCCGTCATCTCACCGCGCTTGTCCTCTTGCCGGCCATGGCGCTCGCCGGCGTCACCTTCGAGACCGACCCCCGCCCGGTCAACCGCGGCGCCCCGGGCTCCAGCTACGCCGACATGCTGGCCCGGATCATGCCCGCCGTCGTCAGCGTGCGCACGGCCGAGGTCATCCCTCAGTCCGTCCTGAACCGTTACCGCGGGCGCATCGACCCGGAGAAGGTCCTGCAGGACGAGCAGACCGGCGAAGTGCTCCTGCCCACCGGCCTGGGCTCGGGCACGATCATCCATCCCGACGGCTACGTGATCACGAACCGCCACGTCGTGCTGCAGGAGAACCGTCGCAGCGTCGCCAAGACCGTCATCGTCCAGCTCGCCGACCGGCGCGAGTTCCGGGCCAAGGTCCTGGGCGTGGACGCCGGCACGGACATCGCCGTGCTCAAGATCGAAGGGAAGGGACTGCCCTACGCCCGCTTCGCCGACAGCGACAAGGCCCGCGTGGGCGACGTCGTCTTCGCGATCGGCAACCCGCTTGACGCCGGCCTGACCGTCACCTCGGGCATCGTCTCGGCCTTGGGCCGTTCCGGCAAGCTCGGCATGGGCATGGCCTTCGAGGATTTCATCCAGACCGACGCGGCCATCAATCCGGGCAATAGCGGCGGGCCTCTGATCGATTTCGAAGGCCGTCTGCTGGGCATGAACACCGCCATCAAGTCCGGCACGGGCCTGAGCGTCGGCCTGGGCTATTCGATCCCCTCGAATCTCATCACCGCGGTCGCGCTCGACCTCGCCAACCAGGGACGCGTCGTCCGCGGCCTGATCGGCGTGCAGGGCGAAGACCTCTCCGTAGCCGAAGCCACGAAGCTCTCTCTGGGCCAGGCGGGCGGCGTCCGCCTCGTCGTCGTCTCGGATGAGCTGCCGGCGGCCAAGGCCGGCCTGAAGGTCGGCGACATCGTCGTCGGCCTCAACGGCAAGCCCGTCGAAAACTGGAACGAGATGCGGCTCGAGATCTCCCGGCGTCGGCCGGGCGAGGTGCTCACCCTGAACTACATCCGCGAAGGGCGGGGCGCGCTCGCGCGTCTCACGGTCGCGGAGCGCCCGCTCGACCGCTGAGCATGGGCGCGCTTTCCACCATCCGCAACCTGACCGGCGGCCGGCTGCCGCCGCTGACACGGACGGCCTTGCTCTGCGGGCTGACCGTCTTCATCGCCGCCTTGGTCTTCTTCAGTCCCGGGGCAGGGGGGCGCCCGGCCGCGCGTCCGCTCACCCAAGGGGTCCGGCTGGTCTCGCCTGGCGACGCCCGTACCGAGAGCGTCGTGCTGCTGGACAGCTCCGCGGTCTACCTGCCCTCGCCGGCGAAGAGGTCCAAGGTCGGCCGAGGCGAGGTCGGCCAGCCTGAGGACGCCCCTTTCGCCGCCGCCCAGCCCGTGTTGCAATTTGATCCGGCCAAGCCGCTGGGGAAGGATTCCACGCTGCAGGTGCCCCGCCAGACCGCCCCGCCCGCGGCCTTGGCCATCCCTTTGACGGCCCAGGAGCCGCTCACCACCTTTGGCTCGGCTGGGTTTCGTGATGTCCGATTGGAGCCTAGGATGGCTTTTTTTGAGGTTTTACCGCTCGGAGGGGGCGTAAAATCCATTATTAGTGGGAAAATTGAACACTTAGAGGTTAAAAATAGCGAAAATACATCTTTTAAATCAAAAAATGCCCCACTTGATGGGTACTTTGAGGTTATTTTGAGCGTAGACAGCCTGGGGAAGGCTCCTTTGGGGTCGATCTTGCGTTCCTCCGGGTCGAAATCGGTCGATGAGGCTCTGCGGCGCTGGGCAGCCACGGTCGAATGGGGTAGCCGGCTTCCTGCTGGGGTTTATCGCCTGATCATCGGCCCCTGAAAGGCCGCCGGAAGGGTTGTAAAACCCTTGCAAAAAACCGCTTGACGGTGGGGGGCGGGATGGTCATTCAAACCCTTCCCTTCGCGTCTTCAAGTACGTCGACGGTTCGCCCCTGTAGCTCAGTTGGCAGAGCGCGTCCTTGGTAAGGACGAGGTCGCTGGTTCAAATCCAGTCGGGGGCTCCACCACTTTCCACACACCAAACCCAACCACCTCCTCACCACCAAAAACCATGGCCAAAGAGAAGTTCAACCGCACCAAGCCTCACGTCAACGTCGGCACCATCGGTCACATCGACCATGGCAAGTCGACCACCACCGCCGCGATCGTGGCCGTCCAGGCCCGCAAAGGCCTCGCTGAGAACAAGTCCTACTCCGAGATCACCAAGGGTGGTACCGTCCGTGACGCCACCAAGACCGTGACCATCGCCGCCTCGCACGTCGAGTACGAGTCCGTCAACCGTCACTACGCCCACGTCGACTGCCCGGGCCACGCCGACTTCGTCAAGAACATGATCACCGGCGCCGCCCAGATGGACGGCGCGATCCTCGTCGTCTCCGCCGCCGACGGCGTCATGCCCCAGACCAAGGAGCACATCCTGCTCGCCCGCCAGGTCGGCGTGCCGAAGATCGTCGTCTGGCTCAACAAGGTCGACCTCTCCGAGCCCGACCTGATCGACCTCGTCGAGATGGAAGTCCGCGACCTCCTCAACAAGTACCAGTACGACGGCGACAACGCCAAGATCGTCCGTGGTTCCGCCACCGCCGCCCTCGAAGCCAAGCCCGAAGGCGAGCAGGCCATCCAGAACCTCCTGGACGCTCTCGACGCCGAGATCCCTGAGCCGAAGCGCGAGACCGACAAGCCCTTCATGATGTCCGTCGAAGACGTCTTCTCCATCACCGGCCGCGGCACCGTCGCCACCGGTCGTATCGAGCGCGGCGTCATCAAGGTCGGCGAAGAAATCGAAGTCGTCGGCCTCCGCGACACCATCAAGACCACCGTCACCGGCGTCGAGATGTTCCGCAAGGAGCTCGACCAGGGCCAGGCCGGCGACAACGTCGGCCTCCTCCTCCGTGGCGTCGAGAAGAACCAGGTCGAGCGCGGCCAGGTCCTCGCCAAGGTCGGCTCCATCAAGCCGCACACCGTGGCCAAGGCCCAGATCTACGTCCTCAAGCAGGACGAAGGCGGCCGTCACACCTCGTTCGCCAACAACTACCGCCCGCAGTTCTTCTTCGGCACCTGCGACGCGACCGGCACCGTCATCCTCCCGGAAGGCGTGGAAATGGTGATGCCCGGCGACAACGTCACGATCACGATCGAGCTGCAGAAGCCCGTCGCGATGGAAAAGGGCCAGCGCTTCGCCCTCCGCGAAGGCGGCAAGACCATCGGCGCCGGCCAGATCCTCGAGATCACCAAGTGATTTCCTGACCAAAAACGACCTCCTACGGTGCCGAGGCCCCCTCAAAAGGGCCCCGGCATTCGTCTCTTTAACCACCAGCACAGGACGGTAGCTCAATTGGCAGAGTAGCGGTCTCCAAAACCGTTGGTTGTGGGTTCGACTCCCACCCGTCCTGCCACTCTCCACCACACACCACCAGCACCATGTTCAGCTTCCTCGGACGCCTCCGCGCTTTCTGGAACGAGACCATCACCGAGGTCTTCGTCAAGGCTTCGTGGCCCACCGCCAAGGAGCTCGCGGACTCCACGCTGGTCGTGATCGCCGCCGTCGCCCTCCTGGGCGCCGTCGTCTTCCTCTGCGACTTCTCCCTCTCCAACTTCGTCCAGCTCGCGACCAAGCTCGTGCGCTGATCCGCCGCCATGTCCTCTCCCTCTGATTTCCGCTGGTATACCCTCCAGACCCTCTCGAACAACGAGAGCAAGGTGAAGCGCCTGCTCGACAAGGCCATCAAGGACGAGGAGATGGGCGATTTCGTCGCCGAGATCCTCATGCCGGTGAAGACCGTCAAGGACTTCCGCAACGGCAAGAAGCGCGAGAGCGAGATGAAGCTCTACCCTTCGTACCTCTTCGTCCGCGCCCGGCTCTTCGACGACGAAGGCACGCTGCTCGAGGCTCCCTGGAGCTTCCTGCGCAAGACCGACGGCGTCATCGGCCTGATCGGCGGGCAGAACCCCGTCGCCCTCAAGGCCGAGGAGATCAACACCATCCTCCAGCAGGTCGCCGACGCCGCCGACAAGGTGGTCCCGAAGATCAGCTTCAACATCGGCGAACGCGTGAAGATCACCGACGGCCCCTTCGCCAACCTCGCCGGCAACATCGACAAGATCGACGCCGACCGCGGCAAGCTCGAGGTCTCCGTCGACATCTTCGGCCGCTCCACCCCGGTCGAGCTCGAGTTCTGGCAGGTCGAGCGCGACGACCGCGAGTGATCCCTTCTCATCAACCCAACCATCTAAACACCCACCATGGCAAAGAAAGTCGTCGGCGAAATCAGGCTCCAGCTCCCCGCGGGCGCCGCTAACCCCGCTCCTCCCGTCGGCCCCGCGCTCGGCGCGAAGGGCGTCAACATCATGGCGTTCTGCAAGGAGTTCAACGCCAAGACCAAGGACCAGGCCGGCATGATCCTCCCGGTCATCATCTCCGTCTACCAGGACAAGTCCTTCACCTTCATCCTGAAGTCCCCGCCCGCTTCCGTCCTCCTCAAGAAGGCCGCGAAGATCGAGTCGGGCTCCAAGGTCCCGAACCGCGACAAGGTCGGCAAGGTCACCAAGAAGCAGCTCCTCGAGATCGTCGAGCTGAAGAAGAAGGACCTCAACGCCGTCAACCCGGACAACGCCGCCCGCATGATCGCCGGCACCGCGCGTTCGATGGGCATCGAGGTCGTCGGCTGATTTCACCCAACCCTAAACCAACCACACCACTGCATCCCGCAGGAGACCAAAAGTCGCTATGAGCAAGAAACCCAGCAAGCGCTACCGCGCCGCCCTCCAGGTCGCCGACCTGAAGGCCAAGTACGACGTCGCCCAGGCCGCCGAGATCATCAAGAAGATGCCCGGCGCCAAGTTCGACGAGACCGTCGAGATCTCCGCCTTCCTCGGCGTCGATCCCAAGCAGTCGGACCAGATGGTCCGTGGCACCGTCTCGCTCCCGAACGGTTCCGGCAAGAAGATCAAGGTCCTCGCCTTCACCGAGAACCCGGCCGAAGCCCTCGCCGCCGGCGCCGATTACGCCGGCCTCGCCGACCTGATCGCCAAGGTCAACGGCGGCTTCCTCGACTTCGACGTCGCCATCTCGACCGTCTCCGCGATGAAGGACGTCCGCCAGGTCGCCCGCGTCCTCGGTCCGAAGGGCCTCATGCCGAACCCGAAGTCCGGCACGGTCTCCGACGACCTCACCAAGACCATCAAGGAAGTGAAGGCCGGCCGCGTCGAATTCAAGATGGATAAGACGGGCAACATCGTGATCGTCATCGGCAAGAAGTCCTTCTCCGCCGCCCAGCTCACCGAGAACGCCCAGGCCGCCCTGGCCGCCCTCGTGAAGGCCCAGCCCGCCGGCTTCTCCGGCGGCCGTTTCATCAAGTCGATCACGATCAGCGCCAGCATGAGCCCCGGCGTCGGCGTCGACCTCAAGCCCTACTCGGCCGCCGTCGCGACCGCCTAACCCTAACCACGCCCAAGCGAACCCACGAACATGCGCGCTGAAAAACAATTCCTCGTCGACGAAGTCGCCGCCCAGCTGGCCAGCTCCAACTACCTGCTGCTCGCCAACTTCACCGGCGTCACCGTCGAGAACGCCACCGCCGTCCGCACCCAGCTCCGCGCCCACGGCGCCGAGTACCACGTCGTCAAGAACAGCATCCTGAACATCGCCGCCAAGCAGGCGAAGCTGCCGGACATCTCCGCCCACCTGAGCGGCCACACCGCCCTCGTCACCGGCGGCAACAACCCGACCGGCGTCGCCAAGGTCCTCGTCACCTTCTTCAAGGACTTCTCCAAGCTCGAGGTGAAGGGCGGCGTCCTCGACGCCAAGATCCTCACCAAGGCCGAAGTGGAAGCCCTGTCGAAGCTGCCGTCCCTCGACGGCATCCGCGCCCAGCTCCTTTCGCTGCTCTCCACCCCGGCGTCGCAGTTCGTCCGCCTCCTGGACGCCAAGCGCCAGAAGGACGAGAAGGCCGCCTGACCCCTTTCCTCGCGGAGGCGTCGCCATGTGGCGGCGTCCGAGCGGGGGGAACCCAAACCCAAAAACAACACACATCCAAAGAACCCCGGTTAGGGGCCTCGCGCCCTCAAATGTCCTTCATCGGACGCTAACCATTCAAGGAAACCAGATACCATGAGCAACATCACCAAAGACCAGGTCATCGAGTGGCTCAGCGCCCAGTCCGTCCTGGACATCGCTAACCTCGTGAAGGACCTCGAGACCAAGTGGGGCGTCTCCGCCGCCGCTCCGGTCGCCGTCGTCGCCGCCGGCGCCGCCGCCGCCGGCGCCGCTCCCGCCGAAGAGAAGACGACGTTCGACGTCATCCTCAAGGCCAAGGGCGCTACCCCGATCAATGTCATTAAGGAAGTCCGCGCCATCACCGGCCTGGGCCTCAAGGAAGCCAAGGACCTCGTCGACGGCGCCCCGAAGCCCGTCAAGGAAGGCGTGTCCAAGGACGAAGCCAAGGATATCGAGACCAAGCTCAAGGCCGCCGGCGCCGAGGTCGAGGTCAAGTAATCCGTCTTCCGACGCATATCCGCAGAGCGGGGAGGGTAGCACCCTCCCGGGTCCGGCGACCCCTCCCCGCTTTTTCTTCCCCCCGGCCGCCTCGTCCGACCCCACCAGGCAAACCAGTCAGCACCACCGAAACCACCCGACACTCCGAGCCCACCTTCACCAGCCATGCCTCAAGAGCGCAAAAACTTCGGTAAACTACGCGAAGTCATCCCTCCGCCCAACCTGATCGAGAACCAGATCTTCTCGTTCAACGATTTCCTGCAGCTGGACGAATCCGCGTCCGCCCGCAAGAACGTCGGCCTGGACGCCGTCTTCCGCGAGGCCTTCCCGGTGGAGAGCAACAACGGCAACTTCCGCCTCGAGTACCTCGAGTACGGCCTGGTCATGCCGAAGCAGACCGAACTCGAGTGCATCCGCGAAGGCACGACCTACGCGATCTCGGTGATGCTCAAGCTCCGCCTCCGTGAGAAGGGCGCCTTCAAGGACGAAGAGATCCTGATGGGCGAGATCCCGATGATCACCGACCGCGGCTCCTTCATCGTCAACGGCGCCGAGCGCGTCGTCGTCTCCCAGCTCCACCGCTCCCCGGGCATCTGCTTCGAGGAGTCCGCCCACACGAGCGGCAAGATGCTCCACGCCTTCCGCATCATCCCCGACCGCGGCACCTGGATCGAGGTCCAGTTCGACCAGAACGACCTGCTCTGGGTCTACCTCGACCGTCGCCGCCGTCGTCGCAAGTTCCTCGTCACGACCCTCCTCCGCGCCTTCGGCTACAAGGACGACAAGGACATCCTGGCCCTCTTCTACCAGCACCGCGAACTGACCGCCAAGGCCGCCCTGGACCTCGACCCCGAGGAACTCTCCCAGCTCGTCTACGCCGACCCCATCGTCGACGTCGAGACCGGCAAGGTCGTCGCCAAGCAGTACGACAAGCTCTCCCGCGAGACCCTCAAGGAGATCCACAGGCAGCTCCCGAAGCAGAAGTTCGGCGTCTTCGACACCGCCTTCGACAACGGCTCCATCATCCTCTCGCTCCGCAAGGACATCGGCGCCGTCCGCAACGAGGAGGAGGCCCTCAAGGAGATCTTCCGCAAGCTCCGCCCCGGCGAGCCCGTCAACGTCAAGGGCGCCCGCGCCCACATGCAGCGACTCTTCCAGGATCCGCTCCGCTATGACCTCGGCCGCGTCGGCCGCTACAAGCTCAACCAGAAGCTCGGCCTCGACGTCTCGCTCGACACCCGGACGATCACCCCGGAGGACATCGTCGAAGCCACCAAGCTGCTCTGCAAGCTGAGCGCCGGCGACGGCGCCATCGACGACATCGACCACCTCGGCTCGCGCCGCGTCCGCAACGTCGGCGAGCTCCTCGCCAACCAGTGCCGCGCCGGCCTCAAGAACGTCGTCAAGACCGTCAAGGCCCGCATCAACGAGTACGACCAGAGCGTCGACTCGATCACCCCGCAGAAGCTCGTCAACCCGAAGCCCTTCGGCAACGCGATCCGCGAGTTCTTCGCCCGCAGCCAGCTGTCCCAGCTGATGGACCAGATCAATCCGCTGGCCGAGCTGACCCACAAGCGCCGCCTCTCCGCCCTCGGGCCCGGCGGCCTCAACCGCGACCGCGCCGGCTTCGAGGTCCGCGACGTCCACCCGTCCCACTACGGCCGCATCTGCCCGATCGAGACGCCCGAAGGTCCGAACATCGGCCTCATCAATTCCCTCTCCACCTACTCGCGCATCAACGAGTTCGGCTTCATCGAGGCCCCGTACCGCAAGGTCGTGCGCGGCAAGGTCTCCAGCCAGGTCGAGTTCATGACCGCGGACCAGGAGGAGAAGTTCAAGGTCGCCCAGGCCAACTCCGAGCTCGACGAGGCCTCCCGCCTCAAGGGCAAGGTCACCGTCCGCTACCGCGACGACATCCTCGAGGTCGACCCGGAGGACGTCGACTACATGGACGTCTCCCCGCAGCAGGTCGTCTCCGTCGCCGCCGCCCTCATCCCCTTCCTGGAGCATGACGACGCGAACCGCGCGCTCATGGGTTCCAACATGCAGCGCCAGGGCGTGCCGCTCGTCGTCACCGAGGCCCCGTTCGTGGGCACCGGCCTCGAGCGCCGCGTCGCCATCGACTCGAAGACCGTGATCGTCGCCGAAGGCCCCGGCATCGTGGCCGCCGCCGACTCCCGCCGCATCATCATCACGAAGGACGGCGAGGTCGCCCCCGCCCAGCTCGAGAACAAGAAGTTCAAGAGCGAGCCGGCCAAGGGCGTCTACGTCTACGACCTCCGCAAGTTCCTCAAGACCAACTCCTCCACCTGCTTCAACCAGCGTCCGCTGGTCCGCCGCGGCGACAAGGTCAAGCAGGGCGACATCATCGCCGACGGCGCCGCCACCGACAAGGGCGAGCTCGCCCTCGGCCGCAACGTCCTCGTCGGCTTCATGCCGTGGAACGGCTACAACTTCGAGGACGCGATCCTGCTCTCCGAACGCATGCTCAAGGACGACGTCTTCACGTCCGTCCACATCGAGGAGTTCGAAGTCACCGCCCGTGACACGAAGCTCGGGCCCGAGCAGATCACCCGGGACATCCCGAACCTCGGCGAGGAAGCCCTGCGCAACCTCAACCGCGACGGCGTCATCCGCATCGGCGCCGAGGTGAAGCCCGACGACATCCTCGTCGGCAAGATCACCCCGAAGTCCGAAGGCGACCTCGCCCCCGAGGAGAAGCTCCTCCGCGCGATCTTCGGCGAGAAGGCCCGCGACGTGAAGGACACCTCCCTCCGCGTGCCCTCCGGCATCTCCGGCATCATCATGGACGTGAAGGTCTCCTCCCGGACCGACAAGGACGACGGACGCCTCTCGCCCAACGACCAGCGCCGCGCCCTCAAGAAGGTCAACGAAGAGTACCGCACGGCCGACTCCCGCCTCCGCGAGGAGATGACCGAGTCCCTCTCGAACATCCTCCTCGGCGAGAAGATCCCGCTCGACGTCAAGAACTCCGAGACCGGCGAAGCCATCATCCCGGCCAACCGCAAGATCACCAAGACCCTCCTCCGCCGCCTGGCCTCCGTCTCCCGCTCCATCGAGATGAACGACTCGCCGGTGAAGCAGAAGATCCGCCAGATCGTCGACGGCTACCACCGCCGCTTCGACGAGCTCGAGCAGGAGCGCGCCCGCAAGGTCGAAGCCATCGAACAGGGCATCGACGAAGGCGGCGCCATCAAGAACGTCAAGGTGTACATCGCCACCAAGCGCAAGATCCAGGTCGGCGACAAGATGGCCGGCCGTCACGGCAACAAGGGCGTCGTCGCCCGCATCGTGCCGGTCGAGGACATGCCTTACCTCGCCGACGGCACCCCCGTCGACATCTGCCTCAACCCGCTCGGCGTGCCTTCGCGCATGAACGTCGGCCAGGTCCTCGAGACGCACCTCGGCTGGGCCTGCTCCAAGCTCGGCCTCAAGATGGCCACCCCCATCTTCGACGGCATCCCCGAGAAGCAGATCCGCGAATACCTCAAGCAGGCCGAGCTCCCCGAGACCGGCAAGGCGATGCTCATCAACGGTCACACCGGCGAAGCGTTCGACCAGGACGTCGTCGTCGGCTACATCTACATGATGAAGCTGAACCACCTCGTCGCGGACAAGATCCACGCCCGCGCCACCGGTCCGTACAGCCTCATCACCCAGCAGCCGCTGGGCGGCAAGGCCCAGTACGGCGGCCAGCGCTTCGGTGAGATGGAAGTCTGGGCCCTCGAGGCCTACGGCGCCGCCTACACCCTGCAGGAACTCCTCACGGTCAAGTCGGACGACGTCGCCGGCCGCACCAAGATCTACGAGCAGCTCGTCAAGGGTGACAACACCCTCGTCAGCGGCACGCCCCAGTCCTTCAACGTGCTGATGAAGGAGATGCAGGCCCTGTGCCTGGATGTCCGCCTCGGCTCCACCACCGCCACCCCGGACCGCAACTGAGCGTCCGCCGCACCCAACCCCCGCACTTAACCGACATGATCCACCCGGAGCACACCCCCGAGTTCACCGCCAACGAGACCAAGGAGCAGTCCTTCGATTTCGTCGCCATCTCGATCGCCTCCCCCGAGGAGATCGTCCAGTGGACCGGCGAGCAGTTCCTCGACGAGCTCGACGAACACGGCAACCGCAAGGTCAAGGGCCTCAAGGAAGTGAAGAGCCCCGAGACCATCAACTACCGCTCGTTCAAGCCCGAGCCGAACGGCCTCTTCTGCCAGCGCATCTTCGGCCCGGTCCGCGACTACGAGTGCTACTGCGGCAAGTACAAGAAGGTGAAGTACAAGGACGTCGTCTGCGACAAGTGCGGCGTCGAGGTCACCGTCTCCCGCGTCCGCCGCGAGCGCATGGGCTACATCCGCCTCGCGATCCCGGTCTCCCACATCTGGTTCCTGAAGAGCATGCCCAGCCGCCTGTCGCTGATGCTCGACATGACCACCCGCCAGCTCGAGCAGGTCATCTACTACCAGAAGTACCTCGTCGTCGACCCCGGCGCGACCGGCATGGAAGAGAAGGAGCTCCTCGACGAGGAGGCCTACCGCCGCGCCGTCGAACAGCACGGCCCTGACGCCTTCAAGGCCCGCATGGGCGCCGAGGCGCTCCAGCAGCTGCTCAAGAAGATGGACCTCGCCGCCACCGTCGAGAACCTCCGCGACCAGCTCCGTTCCACGCGCTCCAAGCAGATCAAGAAGAAGATCGCCCGCCGCATGAAGATCATCCAGGGCTTCCTGGCTTCCGGCAAGCGTCCCGAGCACATGATCCTGACGGTGCTCCCGGTCATCCCGCCGGACCTCCGTCCGCTCGTCCCCCTCGAAGGCGGCCGCTTCGCCACCTCCGACCTGAACGACCTCTACCGTCGCGTCATCAACCGCAACAACCGCCTGAAGCAGCTCATCCAGATGAAGACGCCCGACGTCATCATCCACAACGAGATGCGCATGCTCCAGGAAGCCGTCGACGCCTTGCTCGACAACGGCCGCCACGGCAAGCCGGTCAAGGACCGCGACCGTCAGCTGAAGTCGATCTCGGACATGCTGAAGGGCAAGCACGGCCGCTTCCGCCAGAACCTCCTCGGCAAGCGCGTCGACTACTCCGGCCGTTCCGTCATCGTCATCGGCCCCGAGCTCAAGCTCAACCAGTGCGGCCTTCCGAAGAAGATGGCCCTCGTCCTCTTCGAGCCCTTCATCATCCGCCGCCTCAAGGAGCTGGGCTTCGCCCACACCGTCCGCGGCGCCCGCAAGCACATCGAGCAGAAGAAGCCCGAGGTCTGGGACATCCTGGAGGAAGTGACCAAGGGTCACCCGGTGTTCCTCAACCGCGCGCCGACGCTCCACCGTCTGTCCATCCAGGCCTTCGAGCCCATCCTCATCGAGGGTGACGCGATCCGCCTGCACCCGCTCGTCTGCACCGCCTACAACGCGGACTTCGACGGCGACCAGATGGCCGTCCACGTCCCGCTGTCCCTGGAAGCCATCATGGAGTGCAAGCTCCTGATGATGTCCACGAACAACATCTTCTCGCCGTCGAGCGGCAAGCCGATCCTCACGCCTTCCCAGGACATCGTGCTCGGCGCCTACTACCTGACGCTCGAGCCCGCCGACAAGCCCGCCGCCGACGCGCACCTGCCGGTCATCGGCTCCGTGTCCGAGGCGACGTTCGCCGAGGCCGAGGGCTCGCTGCACCTGCATGACTGGGTCCGCTACGCCAACCCCGACTTCAACCGCAAGACGGTCCACGGCGACCCGCACGGCAGCACGATCGTCACCACGGTCGGCCGCATCATCTTCAACACCATCTGGCCGTCCGAACTCGGGTTCTTCAACGAGACCGTGAAGAAGGGCCAGCTCGGCGACCTGATCCTGAAGACCTACAAGCATTGCGGCCGCGAGGCTTCGATCCCGGTCCTCGACGCGCTCAAGGAGACCGGCTTCCGCATCGCGACCAAGGCCGGCATCTCCATCGGCGTGAACGACATGATCTACCCGAAGGAGAAGGAAGGCCTCGTCCGCGAAGCCACCGCCAAGGTCCGCGAGTTCCAGCGCCAGAACGAGTCCGGCACGATCACCAACGACGAACGCCGCAACAAGGTCGTCGACACCTGGTCCGGCGCCACCGACGCCATCGCGCAGTCGGTGTACACCACGCTCTCGCAGTCCGCGAAGGTGGCCGGCGCCAAGAAGGGCGACCCCCGCCACGCCCACCGCATGCTCATCAACCCGGTGTACGTCCTCATGGACTCCGGCGCGCGCGGCAACAAGGCGCAGGTGAAGCAGCTCTGCGGCGCCCGCGGCCTGATGGCCAAGCCCTCCGGCGAGATCATCGAACGCCCGATCCTGTCCTCCTTCCGCGAAGGCCTCTCGGTCCTCGAGTACTTCATCTCGACGCACGGCGCCCGCAAGGGCCTGTCCGACACCGCGCTGAAGACCGCCGACGCCGGTTACATGACCCGTAAGCTCTGCGACGTGGCCATGGACGTCATCGTCACGGATTCGCGCGACGTGGCCCCCGGTTCCGAAGTCATCACGCTCGGCGACGCCGCCCTCGGCCGTCACCTGGCCGCCGACGTCGCGAATCCGTCCGGCGGCGCCAAGCTCCTCGCCAAGGCCGAGACGGCCCTCACCGAGGAACTCATGGCCAAGCTCCGCGATGCCGGCGTCGACCGCGTCCACGTCCACATCCCGAACGGCGTCTGGAAGACCCCGATCTACGACGGCGACGAGCTCCTCGTCTCCCTGTCCGAACGCATCGTGGGCCGCTGCCCGTCCGAAGACGTCACGAACCCGCTCAATCCTTCCGAAATCATCGTGAAGGCCGGCGAGCTCATCGACGAAGTCCTCGCCAAGCGCATCGAGACCGTCGGCCTCGACCGCGTCAAGGTCCTCTCCCCGCTCACGCACATGAACGTGAACGCGATCCCGCCCACCTCCTACGGCCTCGATCCTTCGACCGGCCGCATGGTCGAACGCGGCACCGCGGTCGGCATCATCGCCGCCCAGTCCATCGGTGAGCCGGGCACCCAGCTGACCATGCGCACGTTCCACATCGGCGGCGTCGCGCAGCTCAAGACCCCCGAGATCAAGTCCAAGGGCAAGGGCCTCGTCCAATACGTCGACCTCACCACGGTCGCCGTCGGCGACAAGTTCATCGCCGTCAACGGCAACGGTTCGATCCGCCTCCTCAACGAGGCCGGTTCGCCGACCGAGGAATACCGCATCGTCGCCGGCTCCGTCGTCGGCGTCGAGGACGGCAAGACCGCCGAGAAGGGCGTGCTCATCGCCGCCTGGGACCCGAACTCCACTCCGATCATCGCCAACGGCGACGGCAAGATCCGCCTCGTCGACATGATCTCCGGCGTGACCTTCACCGAAGAGCGCGATCCGTCGAACAACACGTTCTACAAGTCCGTCATCGAGCACTCCGACGAACAGAATCCGCAGATTCAGATCATCGGCGCCAACGGCAAGGAAGTCGGTTCCTTCTCCATCCCGGCCGGTGCCCGCGTCGAAGTCGACGAAGGAGACAAGGTCGCCCGCGGCTCCATCGTCGCGAAGATCCCCCGCCAGGCCGCCAAGACGCAGGACATCACCGCCGGCCTGCCGCGCATCTCCGAGCTCTTCGAGGCCCGTCCCCCGAAGGACGCCGCCGAGATCGCCAAGATCGACGGCACCGTCCGCTTCGAACCTTCCGTCCGCGGCAAGAAGCGCCTCGTCATCGCCGACTCCATCGGCCGCGAGGAGGAGCACCTCATCCCGCACGGCAAGCACATCATCGTCGCCGCCGGCGACAAGGTGAAGCAGGGCCAGGTCCTCACGGACGGCGCCGTCGACCCGCACGACATCCTCGACATCCTCGGCCAGTCCAAGGTGCAGGACTACCTCATCACCGAGATCCAGAAGGTGTACCGCACCCAGGGCGTCGTGATCAACGACAAGCACATCGAGATCATCGTCTCGCGCATGCTCCGCAAGGTCCGCATCACCGAGCCGGGCGACTCCGACTTCCTCTGGGGCGAACAGGTGGACCGCACGATCCTCGCCGAGACCAACCGCTCCATCAACGAGCGCGGCGGTCAGATCGCGGAATCCGAGCCGATCCTCCTGGGCATCACCAAGGCCTCCCTCGAGACCGAGTCCTTCATCTCGGCCGCCTCCTTCCAGGAGACGACCCGCGTCCTCACCGACGCCGCCACGATGGCGAAGCGCGACAACCTGACCGGCTTCAAGGAGAACGTGATCATGGGTCACCTCGTCCCCGCCGGCACCGGTCTGCCCGCCTACCGTCGCATCCGCGTCTTCCCGACCGAGGCCACGGCCTGAAGCCGGCATTGAGGTCGTTCACGACCCCGCCCCTGATCGGGCGGGGTCTTTGTTTTTAGGCTATTTCCCGCTGTTTGGGGGTTGAAGCCATCCGCATTTCACTTATCTCTCGGATACCCCCCAAGAACACCCCCATGTCCCGCTTCCTTATCGCTGCCTCGGCCCTCACCGTCACGACCTTGGTCCAAGGCGCAAACTGGGTCCCGACCTCGCCCCTCGTGCAGATCGGCAACGACTGCGACCTCTTCTTCGACGCCTCCACCTACTTGGAAGTCACCGACAACCTTTTCTCCGGCGCGACCAAGAAGTCCGCCACGCAGTGGCTCGTCACCCCCGGCCTCGCCCTCGAGTACGGCAAGGATTCCGCCTTGTCCGTGGAGTTCAAGGCCAGCCGCTCCCTGGTCCACTTCAACGGCGCCCAGTTCGCCGGCCTCGAGGATGACCGCGACGCCCTCAGCCTCGGCGTCACCTACGCCGACGGCGGTCCGCTGAAGCTCTCGCTCAACTCCTCCTACCGCGTCACCGCCCGTAACGACGACCTCCAGTTCCAGGGCGTCAGCGGTTCCGTCATCGGCGCCACGCTGGTCCGCCAGGGCAACTACGTCCATAATTTCCGCGCGGACTACAAGCTGACCGAGCGCCTCTCCGTCGGCCTCGGCTACGTCAACAGCTTCAACCAGTACCTCGACCCCGTGACCCTCGTCTCCGGCGGCACCTCGACCTACAACACCAACCCCTTGACCGAGCTGAACACCCAGTCGATGCCGCTCAGCTTCGACTACCAGGCTTTCGAGAAGCTCAGTTTCGGCCTCGTGCTGCAGCATGACGTCACCGATTTCTCCGCCGCTCCTTACCTGAGCTCCGGCCCCGGCGCGACCGCCCGTCCGGCCCTCGACCACCAGCGGCTCGAGAAGGACTTCTACGGCCTCACCGCCAAGGGCCAGCTGACCGAGTCCGGCAAGCTCAACGGCGTGATCCGCGCCGGCTTCAACCGCTTCAACTTCGACAACACCGAGGCCCAGACCGACCCGTCCTATTCCGTCAGCCTCAGCCACGTCCTCACCGAGCGTCTCAGCCACTCGCTGACCCTCGGCCGGGACATCAACGGCGCCACGACCAACGGACGCATGGAGAACATCTCCTACAACTACGGCGTCAGCTACGCCGCCGCCGAGGACCTGGACTTCAATCTTTCCGTGTCCAAGAGCGACGTCCAGGTGGCCGCCAATTCCCTCCTGACGACGATCGACACCTGGACCTACGTCCTGGGCGCCAGCTACAAGTACAATTCGCACCTGAGCTTCCAGGCGAACTACAACTTCACCGACGCCAAGTCCTCCAACGCCTCGTCGACCTTCAACGCGAACAGCTTCTCGGTGTCCGCCGCCTTCCGCTACTGAGCGGCAGGGGAGGGGCGGACCGGTCCGCGGGACCGGTCCGCAGCCCCCGGGGTCTCCGGCGGGACCGGTTGACCCGGCCCGGCTTCACGCTTACCTTGCCCTCATGACTTCCGTCCTTCATCGCCTGCTCGGAGTCGGCTGCCTCGCCTTGCTCCTCACGGCTTGCGCGGCCTCCGACGGCGCTGGTTTCTCTTCCACCGCCCTCGAGCCCGAGAACGTGCTCACGATCGGCGCCGGGGCCGCCGAGCCCGTCGCCGCCGGCTTCGTCCCTTCGCCGGTCGCGGCCGACGTCGTGAAGCCGGCCGCCGCGCCCGCGGAGTACGTCGTCGCGACGCCGACGGTGCAGGCCGATCCGGCCGACGGCCAGAACAGCTACCGCCTGCGTCCGCGCGATTTCGTCCGCATCCTGGTGATCAACGAACCCGACACCCAGATCGAGCGCCGCATCAACTCCGACGGGACCGTCGACATCCCCTTCCTGAAGAAGCTCGTGCCCGTCGCCGGCCTCACCGTCACGCAGGCGCAGGTCGAACTCGCCAACCAGTTCCGGCAGTATTTCAAGAAGCCCCAGGTCGCCATCTCCATCGTCACCTACGCCGAGCGCCGCGTCTACGTCTCCGGTTACGTCGGCAAGCCCGGCCCCGTCTCGATCCCGCCCGAAGAGACCCTCACGCTCGGGCGCGCCCTCGCGATGGCCGGCGGCGTCCTCCCCCGCGGCAACCGCTCGGAAGTCACGATCAAGCGCCAGCGCCCGGGCGCCCCCATGGTCATCACCAAGGACGTCCGTCGCATCGACGACGGCGACGAGCCGGACTTCGTCCTCGAGGACGAAGACCAGATCTACGTCCGCGACAGCCGCATCTGAGCCCGCATGGCCACGCCCGATCCCGCTTCCTCCGGCCGTCCGCCTGAGCCCGCCCGCGGCGGTTCCCGCGGTTATGGCTCCTATGGTTACGGCGGCTACGGCGCCGGGCAAGGGCAGGGCTACGGCTACGGCTACGGCGCCTACGGCGCCGGGACCCGCGGCGGCTCCGCCAACCCGGTCATGGGCTACCTGCTCATGCTCCGGGAGCGCTATTGGTGGATCATCCTCTCGGCGCTCGTCTTCCTCACGCTCGCGCTGCTCAACACCTTCAACACGACCGCCGAATACCGCGCCACCGGCCGGCTCCGCGTCTTCCGCCTGGCCCCGAACATCAGCGGCGGCTCGTCGGCGGCCGACGACAATTTCAAGATCGTCTCCAACGACGACTTCTTCACCGCCGTCGAGGCGATGCGCAGCGCCAACATCATCGAGGGCGTCTCGCGCCGGCTGACCACCGCCGAGCGCAAGCTCGTCCTCGAGCCTTACCAGGCGGGCAACATCTTCTCCGGCCCGCTGACCGAGCAGGAGGTCTTCGCCAAGCAGCGCGGGATCACCCCCCAGCGGCAGACCCTCGTCATCAACGTCGACTTCACCCATCCGAACCGCGACCTCGCCCGGCAGGTCGCCCGCCTCTTCTGCGAGTCCATCCAGAAGTACAGCGAGGACGACCGCCTGATGGTCACCAACCCGCTCGTCGAGAAGGCCCGCATCGAGATCGAGACCCTCGACGACAAGGTCCGCCGGCTCTACGAGCAGAAGAACGAGCTCATCAAGAACCAGAAGCTCCTCTCGATCGCGAAGGACACCAACACGCTCACCACCGAGCGCTCGGTGCTCGTCAAGGACCGCGAGGAGACCCGCAAGCAGATCGACGAGAACGAGATCCTCGTCGCCGTGATCGCCAGCTACGAGCAGGCCGGCCGTCCGGTCGGCGACATCCCGCAGATCCGCGCCGACGCCGACGTCGCCGCGGCCCAGACGGCCCTCAGCGCCTCGAAGATCCGCATCAGCCAGATGATGGAGACCTACACCGAGCAGCATCCGAAGCTCGTCGCCGAGCGCGAGGCCTACAACCAGGTGGAACGGCAGCTCAAGGACGCCGTCGCGCAGGCGGTGAAGTCCCGCCGCGCCGCCCTCGAGAACGCCAAGGCCCGGCACGAGGCCATCCTCCGCAACCTGGTCGCCAAGGAGGAGGAGATCTCCAAGCTGCAGGCGGCCAACGTCGAGCTGGAACGCGTCGACAAGGACATCCGCGCCAACGAGGAGTTCCTCGCCCGGCAGAAGCTCAATTACGAGGAGGCCAAGCTGCGTTCCTCGACCTCCGGCACCAGCACCTCGATCCGCATCCTCGACATGCCCTCCGTGTCGGACAAGCCGATCAACAAGAACTACTACTTCAGCGCCCTCGTGGGCCTCGGCCTCGGCCTCGGCTTCGGCGTCGTGCTCGTCGTCGTGCTCGGCACCTTGGACGACCGCATCAAGTCGGCCCAGGACGTCGAGGGCTCCCTCGGCCTGCCGCTGATCGGCACGATCCCCCGGATCGTGGCGACCGCCGGCCCGGACCGCGCGCTGCTCGCGCGCCAGGACAAGGACCGGATCGCCACCGAGGCCGTCCGCTCGATCTACTCGGCGCTCAAGGTCAACCCCGCCGTCGCCAAGGCGCGCGTCTTCCTCGTGACCTCGACGCGGCCGAGCGAAGGCAAGACCTTCGTCGCCACGAACCTCGCGCTGATCTTCGCCCAGCATTCCGAGCGCGTGCTCGTCATCGACGCCGACCTGCGCCTGCCGAACGTCGGTCCGTCGCTGGGCTTCACCGGCGACGCCGGCCTGAGCCGCTGGTTCAACGGCGAGGTGTCGCTGGACGACGCGATCGTCCGCGACGTGACGCCCGGCCTGGACGTGCTGCCCGTCGGCCTCAGCTGCAAGAATCCGACCCAGGTCATCAATCACCCCAGGTTCCTCGAGATGATCGAGGGGCTGCGCGGCCGCTACGACCGCGTGTTCATCGATTCGCCGCCCATCGGCGCCGTCTCCGACTCCCTGCACCTCCTGCCGAAGGTCGACGGCGTGCTCTACGTCGTCCGCTACAACACGGTCAACCTGCGTAACGCCGTGGCCTGCCTCGGGCGCCTGCGCGACGCCCAGGCTCCTTTGCTCGGGGTGGTCCTCAACGCGATGTCCCTGCGCATGGCCTCGGCCTACACGGACACGTACGATTCCTCATACCGTAAGTACTACGTCGACGAACCGTCCGCGCCGGCCCCGCCGACTCCCTGACTTCCCCCGCCCCCCATGCGCCTGTTCCTGCTCCTCGCGTCCCTCGCCATCGTCGGTTGCCAGCAAGTCCCGGTGACCGGGCGCTCGCAGTTCATCCTCGTCGACGAAAGCGAGGTGGCCTCCCTCTCGGCCGCCGAGTTCGCGAAGATGAAGAAGCTGCCGGCCGACCCGCGGCTGCCCAAGCTCCGCGAGATCGGCCTCAAGATCGTCGCGGCCGCGCGCCGTGACGACAAGGCCGGCGTCCTGCCGCCCGCTTCCCGCTGGGAGTTCGCCGTCATCGACGACAAGTCACCCAACGCCTTCGCGATGCCCGGGGGCAAGATCGGCTTCCACGCCGGCATGTTCGCCTTCGCCCCGACGGACGACGACCTCGCCGTGATCATGGGCCACGAGGTCGCGCACGTCATCTGCCGGCACGGCTCCGAGCGCGTCTCCCAGGCCATGGGAGTCGCCATCGCCGCCGCCGTCGCCGACGAGGCCACCCGCGATTCCTCCGCCAAGACCCGCGGCACCTGGATGGCCGCGGTCGGCCTCGGCGCCCAGTACGGCATCCTGCTGCCGTTCAGCCGCAGCCATGAGTCCGAGTCCGACCGGCTCGGCCTCGTCTTCATGGCCCGCGCCGGCTACGACCCCGAGGCGGCCCCGGCTTTCTGGACGCGCTTCGCCAAGGCGGGAGGCGGCAAGCCTCCGGAGTTCCTTTCGACGCACCCCGCCGACAGCACCCGCGTCGCCCAGCTCCGCAAGTGGATGCCGGAGGCCAAGGCGCAGATGCCGAAGAAGCCCTGAGCGCGCTCAGCGCGGGGCGACTAAGGGGCAGGTCAGGTAGACGCCCCGCGGGTCGTTGAGGGCGCGGATCGCGCGCAGCCAACGGGCGTTGGCTCGCAGGAAATCCTTGGCGGGATCGCCGGAGACCTTGGCGAAGAGGGGGGCCTGGTCGTCGTCATCCGAGAGCAGCTGCTGCAGGAAGGTCTCCCGACCGGAGTGGAGGGCCGGCACCTGGACCCAGGCGGCATCATCGAGTTTGGCCAGACGCCTGGCCTCCTTGAGGGCATCGCGCAGGCCGCCCAACTGATCGACGAGTTTCAGGCCGCGGGCGTCTTCGCCCAGCCAGACGCGCCCTTGGGCGATCTCGTGCACGCCGTCTCGCTTGAGTCCGCGGCCGGCGGCCACGATGGCGAGGAAGTCTTCGTAGACGCCGTCGACGGATGACTGGATGACCGCGAGTTCTTCCGGGGTCGCGCGCCGATGATCGGAGAGCAGGTCGGCGAAGCGCGCGGTCTTCACGCCGTCGGTGCCGAGCTGCACCTTCTTGGCGAGGTCTTCGTAGTTGAGGAACAGGCCGAACACGCCGATCGAACCGGTGATGGTCGAAGGGTCCGCCATGATCAGGCTGGCCGGCGCGGCGATGTAGTAGCCGCCGCTCGCGGCGACGTCGCCCATGGAGACCACCACGGGCACGCCCTTCTTCTTGAGCAGGGAGACTTCGCGCGCGACGACGTCGCTGGCGAACGCCGAGCCGCCGGGGCTGTTGACGCGGAGCACTACGGCTTTGAAATCGTCGTCACCGCGGATCGAGCGCAGGTCGTGGGCGAGCCGGTCGCCGCCGATCTCGCCGGCCCCGCCCCAGCCGTCGACGATCTCGCCTTCGGCGTAGACGATGGCGATCTTGCCGCCCCGGGAGGGCAGGGCGACCTTGTGGGCGTAACGGTGCAGGCCGACGCGGCGGAAAGAGGTGCCCGCGTCGTCGGCGCCCGCGCCCGCTTCGCGGACCCGGCTGACGAGTTCGTCGCGATGCAGGACGGCGTCGACGAGCTTGAGTTCGACGGCCTTACGCGCCGCGAAGATGCCGCCGCTTTCGACGACCTTGGTCAGGCGTTCGGTCGTGAGGCCGCGCGAACGGGCCACGTCCGCGAGCAGGCGCTTCCAGAGGCCGTTCATCAGGACTTCGGCCTGCTCCTTGGCCTCGGCGCTCATCGTGCTTCCGAGGTAAGGTTCCACGGCGGATTTGTATTTCCCGACCTTGGTGACTTGCACGCCGAGGCCGGCGAGGCGGAGGGTGTCCCCGAAGTACATGTTGTACGAGGCGAGTCCCTTGAACTCGACCTCGCCGCTGACGTGCGCGTAGACTTTGTCCGCGACGCTCGCCAGGTAGTACTCGCCTTGCGACGCGTTCTCGACCCAGGCGATGACCGGCTTGCCGCTCTTCTTGAAAGCCGTGAGCGCCCGGCGGAGCTCGGCTTTCTGCGTCAGTCCGGCGGCGAGCTCTCCGCTGAGGAGGACGCCCGCGATCTGCTTGTCCTTGGCCGCGAGGTCGATCGCCTCGAGGGCGCGCAGGAGGTCGAGCCGCGGACCGGCCGGGCCGAAGAGCAGCGCGTCCAGGCCCGGCGCGCCGTGCTCCGGGGTGTCCTCGATCGTCAGTCCGCCCCCGATGACGAGCATGCTCTTCGGCTTCACGGCCACGTGCGCCGAGGCCTGGCCGTCGCCGGCCGAGCCGGCCATGCCGACGAGCAGCACGATCAGCAGGAAGACGCCGACGAACAAGGCGAGGACCGTGCCGAGGGCGGAGGCGAGGACCGACTTGAGGAAATCTTTCATGGCGAGGGACGGGTGATGCCGAAATGATGCTTCCCTGTCTTGTTTTCGCCAATCCAAAGCGGATTTTTTAGCCCGCGGTTTCCTCTCGATGCCGCTCGGCGGGCGGACTTAATCTGGGGTCATGTCTGAGCCTACGTCATCGGCCGGAGCCGCCACCTCCCGCAAGGCCCTGGCCATCAACCTGGACCGTTCCGCCTACGGCGCCTTCGCCGAGATCGGCGCCGGCCAGGAGGTCGTCCGCCACTTCTTCAAGGCCGGCGGGGCCTCCGGGACCGTCGCGAAGAGCATCTCGGCCTACGACATGCGGATCAGCGACGCCATCTACGGCCACCCGCAGCGTTACGTCTCCCGCCAGCGTCTCGAGCAGATGCTCGACCACGAATACGGGCTCCTGGTCGACCGGCTGAAGGCCGAACGCGGCTCGGTCACCCGCTTCTTCGCCTTCGCCGACACCGTCGCGACCACGCCCCATGACGGGAAAGGGCAGGGGCATTCCTGGATCGGCATCCGCTTCCAGGACCAGCCGGGCGCCGAGCCCAGCGAGGTCATCCTCCATCTTCGCCTCTGGGACAAGGACGCGGGCCGGCAGCAGGACGCCCTCGGCGCCGTGGGCGTCAACCTGATCCACGCCGCCCTCAACACCCGCGACAGCGTCGACAGCTTCCTCACCGCCCTCGTCGACGAGGTCGGTTCCGGCCGCGTCGAGATCGAGTTCGCGCACTTCAGCGGCCCCGCGTTCGGCGCGTTCGACAATCGCGCCGCGGCCCTACGCCTGGTGCGGCTCGGCCTGACGGACGCCGTGCTCTTCGGCCCCGAGGGCGACCCGCAGGTCCCCAGCGAGTATTTCTACAAACGTTCCGTGCTCGTCGCGCGCGGCACGTTCCGGCCGGTCTCCCTCGTCAACGAGGACATGCTCGCCTGCGCGCTCCGCGCGCTGCCGGACGGCGGCAAGGACGTCCTCGCGCTTTTCGAGATGTGCATCGGTTCCGACCCTCACCCCGAGGCCGAGCTGATCGACCGCATCCGCCTCGTCGGCGCGATGCAGCACCCCCTGCTGGTCACCCGGCACCGCGGCTGGTATCGCCTGCCCGCTTACTTCCGCCTCCACACCACGGGCGGCATCACGCTCGTGGCCGGCATGAACAACCTCGTGGACCTCTTCAATCCCGAGCACTACACGCACCTCGAAGGCGGCGTGCTGGAGTCCTGCGGCCGGCTCTTCAAGGACGGCGTCCGGGTCATGGTCTACCCGATGCTCGGCGACCAGCTGCGCCGCCTCATCCTCGATCCCGTCGCCTGCAAGGTCTGCTTCCCGGAAAGCTACCGCATCGCCGAGGATTCCGTGGTCACGGCTTCCGACATCCAGATGCGCCCTTCCGTCGCCGGGCTTTTCCAGCATCTGCTCAACAACGGGTTCCTCGTCCCCATCACCGGCGCCGATCCCGTCGCGATGGCCTGCCAGCCCCGCACCCTGGCCGAACGCATCCGCAAGGGCGTGCCGGACTGGGAGAAGGAAGTGCCGCCGTCGGTTGCGGTCGCGATCCGAAGCCTCAAGTTGTGGGCCAGATAGCCCGCCATGCCCGCCACGTCGCTTCCTTCCGCCCAACAGACCGAACTCGCCCTCTCCGTGGAGCGGGCCTATCGCGAGGCCTTGGTCACCGACCGGCTGGGCGCGATCTGGTCGCTCATCCTGGCCAAGTGTCTCCTCGCGCAGTGGGCCATCGCGCGGTACGCCATCCCGGTCAGCGGGGCCTTCTATGTCTGGACCCTCACCCTCGTGATGGGCACGGTCGCCTCGCTCTATTACCTCCACGCCCACCGCGTGAAGCTCCACCTGCTCCCCACGCACTTCCGCGTCAACGCCGCCGTGCTCGCCGGCCTCCTCGTCTCGCTCGGTTTCGTCGCCTACGCGCGCTTCGCGCTCGGGGCGATCGCGGCCCCCGTCGCCGCGGCCCTCGGGGCCGCGCTGCTCGGTTCCTGGTCCCTCGCGCGGGCCGCCCTGCGCCGGGCTTGGCCCCCGCTCGTCGGCGCGCTCCTCTGGTGGGGTCTGGCCGCGACCGCGCTGCGCGCGCCGGCCGACGAGGCCTTGCTCTGGCTCGGCCTGGGCATGCTCGGCGCGCAGGCGCTGCCCGGGTTCGCCGTGGCGGCCCGGGAAGCCCGTCAGCGGGTCTGATCAGGCCGCGGCCTTGCCGCCGGCGCTGTTCATGAGGTGCGTCATGAAGCGTTTCATGGCCGGCGTCAGCACGCGGCCCTTGCGGTGCAGGATGGCCAGCGGTCGCGCCACGCGGCGGTCGCGCAGGCGGAGCATGACGAGCGTGCCTTGCTCGACTTCCTGGCGGATGGTGCCTTCGGGCACGAGGGCCACGCCGGCGTCGACCTCGACCGCGCGCTTGAGCGTCTCGATGTTGTCGAACTCCATCGAAGGCTCGAGCTCGATGCGCTGCTCGCGGAAGAACTGGTCGAGCGCCTTGCGCGTCGGGATGTCCTGGTCGAAGCCGATGAACTTGCCGCCCTGCAGGTCGGCGAGGTCGATCTCTTTCTTCGCCGCGAGCTTGTGCCTGGGCGAGCAGATGGCGACGAGCTGGTCCTCCATGAGCGGGATGATCTCGACCTGGCGGGTCTTCTGCGGGAAGGCGACGAGGCCGAAGTCCACGGCGTTGGAGATGACGTCCTCGTAGACGAGGTTCGAACGGCGGTACTCGACGCGCACGTTGACGTGGGGGAATTCCTGCATGAACGACTTCACGTGCGGCGGCAGCTCATGGAGGCCGATGGAGACGATGGTCGAGATGTGCACGGTGCCGCTGACGACCTTGCGCATCTCCTGCATCTCGCTGCCGACCTGTTCGTAGCGGTTGAGGATGTCCTTGGCGGCCTCATAGAGGCTCCGGCCCTCGCGCGTCAGCCGGAACTGCTTCTGGCTGCGGTCGACGATCAGGACGTTGAAGTGCTTCTCCATCGATCGCAGCTGCTGGCTGACGGCCGACTGGGTGATGGCGTTGAGTTTGGCGGCCTTGGAGAAGCTTTCGTTGTCCACCAGGTCGCGGAAGATCTTCAGGTTCTCGATATGCATGGAAGGAAGGTCGCCATGATTAATAAAACTAATGGCGAAGGCCTTCAAGTGTAGACCTGCTAATCCTGAGGTCAGTCCCTCGGGGTGGCCCGGGGAGCCCCCTTGGTTGACTCCCCGCCCGTTCTCCCTCCCTCTGGGGGAAATGGTCACCTCCGACCAATTCAAGGCCCATTGCGAGGGGGTGCTGGCCCGCATCCGGGCCGCCTGCGCCCGGGTCGGCCGCGACCCGTCCGCCGTCCGCCTCCTGCCGGTCACCAAGACCCACCCGGTCGAGGCCGCTTTGCTGGCCTATGGCTTCGGCCTGCGGGCCGTCGGCGAGAACCGCGTCCAGGAAGCCGCCCAGAAGCGTCCCTTGGCGCCCGCCGACCTCCGTTGGGAGCTGATCGGCCACCTGCAGTCGAACAAGGCCAAGCACGCCCTGCAGGCCTTCGACGTCATCCAGAGCGTCGACTCCCCCGAACTCGCCGCCCGCCTCGGTCGGCTGGCCGGCGAGATGGGCCTGCGCCGCGAGGTGCTGCTGCAGGTCAACGCGGGCGACGATCCCGCGAAGTTCGGCTGCGACCTGGCGGACGCGCCCCGGCTGCTTGAGACCGCCCTCGCCCAGCCGGCCCTCGTCGTGAAGGGCCTGATGGCCGTCGCGCCGCTCTCTGACGACCCCGCGGTCGCCGACCGTACCTTCGCCGAGCTCCGTCTCTGCCGCGACGCCCTCGCCGCCCGCTTCGGCGTGGCGCTCCCGGAATTGTCGATGGGGATGAGCGGAGACCTTGAATCCGCGGTCGCCGCAGGTTCTACTTGTGTCCGCGTCGGCTCCGCCTTGTTCGGCAGCCGGCCCACCGCATGATCCGCCGCCTCCAAATCCGCGACCTCGCCCTGATGGACCGCGCCTCGCTCGAACTGGGCGCAGGCTTCACGGTGGTCACGGGCGAGACCGGCGCCGGCAAGTCCGTGCTGCTCGGCGCGCTCTCGCTGCTCGCCGGCAACCGCGCGGCGAAGACGATCGTCCGCAAGGGCGCCGAAGAGTGCTCGGTCGAAGCCGAGCTGGAGACCGACGGCGACAAGCGCTTCGACGAGGCGCTGAAGGCGCTCGACCTCCCGGCCTGCGACGACGGCCTGCTCATCCTGAAGCGTTCGGTCCACGCCGCCAAGGCGGGCCGCATCTCCGTCAACGGCGGTGCGGCGACGCTCACGCAGCTCCAGCAGCTCGGCGAGCTGTGGATCGATTTCCACGGCCCGGGCGAACCGCAGAAGCTGATGCGTGCCGAGACGCAGCTGGAGATGCTCGACCTGCATGCCGGCCTGGCCGCCCCGCTCGCGACCTACCGCGCCGGCTGGCGTCAGCGCAACGAGCTGCTCCGCGAAGCCGCCGATGCGGCCACGGCTGAACGCCTTTCCGAGGACGAGGAGGCCTTCCTCCGCTCGCAGCTGGAGAAGCTCGATGCGCTCGACCTCTCCGAGGAGGCCATCGCCAAGCTCGAACGCGACCACGCGCGCTCGTCCCGCGCCCAGGAACTCGCGGCCTTGCTCGGCCAGCTGGAAGCCGGCCTCGGCTCCGACGGCCTGGGCGAAGTCCTGCCTAAGCTCCTCAAGGCCGGCGACGACGTCGCCCGCATCGACGAAGAAGCTTCCGCCCTGCGCGACCGCCTGAATGCGCTCGCCGCGGAGGCGGAGGACATCCGCGCCGACTTCGCGCGCCTCGGCCGCGGACTTTCCTCCGACGACGAGTCCGCCGCCGAACTCGACGGGAAGATGAACCTCTGGCTGGAGTTCCGGCGCAAGTACGGCCCCGGCGCCGACGCCGTGCGCGAGAAGCGCGAGGCGCTCCGCCGCCGCCTCGCTTCGCAAGGCGACGTCGAAGCCCGCGTGGCGAAGCTGAAGGCGGAGGCCGCCAAGGTGGAGAAGGACCTGCGCAAGCAGGCCGAAGCCCTCCGTGCCGCCCGCACGAAGGCAGCCGACAGGCTCGCCGCCGCCGCCCGCAAGATGCTCGGTTCGCTGGGCTTCAAGAAGGCCGATCTCCGCATCGAGGTCGCCGTCGCCGAACTCGGCCCGCACGGCGCCGACGCGGTCCGCTTCCTGTTCTGCCCCAACGCCGGCCAGGATCTCCTGCCGCTCGACCAGATCGCCTCCAGCGGCGAAGCCGCCCGCGTGATGCTCGCCCTCAAGACCGTGCTCGCCGCCGTCGACCGCACCCCGGTGCTGGTCTTCGACGAGGTCGACGCCAACGTCGGCGGTGAGATCGGCGCGCAGGTCGGCCGCGAGCTCGCCGCGCTCGGCCAGGGCCACCAGGTCTTCTGCGTGACCCATCTTCCGCAGGTCGCCGCGCTCGGGCATGCCCATCTCGTCGTCACGAAGACGCAGGACGAGAAGTCGACGACCGTCGCGATCGCCCCCGTCCATGCCAAGCGCAAGGACCGCGAATCCGAACTGGCCCGCATGCTCGGCGACCGCGCGAGCAAGGTGGCGCTCTCCCACGCCCGCGAGCTCCTCGACGGCGCGAAGTAGGCTCAGGCCTGCTTCACGAAGCGGTCCAGCCGCAGCCGCCGGATCATGCGCAGGCCGATCGCGGCCGCCCAGGGCTTGGGCAGGCGCGCCGAGAAGACGGCGAGGAGCCGGTGCTTCCAGCCGGTGACCACGACCGGCCGCGCGGCCGCCATCCCGCGCACGGCTTCGTCGGCGCATTCGTCCGCGGTCTGGCCGCCGAGGCCGGTGGAACTCGCGAAGCCCGCGGCCTTGGAGAAATTCGTCGAGACCGGGCCCGGGCAGATCGCCACGCAGCGGACGCCGTGCGGCTTGGCTTCGGCGTCGAGCGCGACGCTCCAGTCGAGCAGGAAGGACTTCGTCGCCGCGTAGGTGGTCATCAGCGGCGTGGGCTGGAAGCCCGCGAGCGAAGCGACGTTCGCGACCTGGCCGCCGCGCGTCCTGATCTCGTCCCAGAGCCGTGCCGTCAGTTCGACCGGTGCGCGCACGTTGACGTCGATCATCCGCAAGGTGTGGTCGACGCCGGGCGCCGGAAACTCCCCGTAGGCCCCGAAACCGCTGTTATTAATCAGCAGTATCCTGCCTTCGCCGGGCATTAGTTTCCGTAATTCGGAGACAACCGCCGCGAGGTCAGCGGCTTGCGAGAGGTCGCAGGTAAGGTGAGTGAAGTTAAGGGAATTCGGGACGCCCTCCGGGGCGGTCCGCGAAAGGTTGAACACGACCGCCTTGGTCTCAGAATCCCTGATACGCGAGAGTATCGCGCGTCCGATCCCGGAAGAAGCCCCTGATATGATGACCACGGAGAAACTCCTGAAGAAATCATCGACGGTCTTGTTCTTTGACATGGGCGCAGGGTCTCACGTCACCCCCAAAAACACAACACACATGACAAGTGCTCCGATCGTCGTGACCGGGATCCATCTGGACCTCACCGACGCCCTGAAGGAAACGGTGCGCGCCAAGGTCGAAAGACTGCTGCGCCACAACCCGCGGATCATCCGCGTGCACGTCGAACTCGTCCACACCCGCTGCAGCGACCACAGTCGCGAGTTCGGGGCCCAGATCAGGCTGGAGATCCCCGGCCCGGACATCGTCGTCCGGGAGGAGTCGGACGATCTGTACAAGTCCATCGATATTCTGATCGACAAAGTCGATCGCCAGCTTCGCCGCCGCCATCGCCTGGACAAGGAGAAGCGGAATCATCCGCATCCGACCGACCTGGGCGACCTGGGACGCGCGGCGTAAGGACGGTGCGGAACCGGCCGGTTGTCGGTGAGGGCTGGAAGTCGGTGAAAGTCGAAGTCGGAAGGGCCCGAAGTCGGTGAAAACAGACGGAAAGCCAGTCAGACGGAGAAAGGTAGCAGACGGTCAGTCAGGTAACAGACAACGCAAGCCAAGCTAGCACAGTCAAAGTACGGTACAGGACCCCGGCCGCCGCAAGGTAGCCGGGGTCCTCCTGTTTGGCGGAGGTCGCCGCCGCCTAAGTTTCTCGCCCTCGGGCCCCCGAGGGCTTTTATCTGGCCCATGCGCATTTATTTCATGGGCATCTGCGGCACGGCGATGGGTAACGCCGCCTTGCTGATGCGCGCCTTGGGCCACGAGGTCATGGGTTCCGACACGGGCGTCTATCCGCCGATGTCCGACCACCTGCGCGGCGCCGGCGTCGAGATCCTCGAGGGCTGGTCCGCCGAACGTCTCGCCCGGCTCAAGCCGGACCTGGTCGTGGTCGGCAACGTCGCCTCCCGCGGGCACCCCGAAGTGGAGTGGCTGCTGGAAGCCCGCACCCAGCCTTACGTCTCCCTTCCGGAGCTTCTTCGCACCCGCCTGTTGAACGAAAGACGCAACGTCGTCGTCGCCGGCACCCACGGCAAGACCACCACGACCTGCATGGCCGCGGTGCTGCTCAAGGCCAACGGCGCCGACCCCGGCTGGCTCGTCGGCGGCGTGCCCCGTGACCTCCCGGATTCGTCGCATCCCGGCCGGCCGGGCGGTCCCTTCGTCATCGAGGGCGACGAATACGACACGGCCTTCTTCGACAAGCGCAGCAAATTCATCCAGTACCTGCCGCACGTGCTCGCGATCAATAACTGCGAGTTCGACCATGCGGACATCTTCCGTGACCTCGACGACGTCCTGCGCACGTTCGCGCACGTCATCCGCATCGTCCCGCGCGACGGCGCGATCGTCGCCAACGGCGACGACGCCAACGTCCTCGGCCTGGTGAAGAACGTCAGCTGGGCTCCGGTCGTGCGCGTGGGCACGGGCGCCGGCAACGACGCGGTCATCGCCGATTTCCAGGAATCGCCTACGGGCTCTTCCTTCACGCTCCTCTGGAAGTGCCGGGAGTGGGGCAGGGTGAAGTGGGCCCTGCCGGGCCTCTTCAACGCCCGTAACGCCGCCATGGCCGCCGTCTCCGCCGGGCTCCTGCTCGACGCCCGGGATCCGACGAAGCTGAAGCTCGACGCGCTCAATTCCTTCCAAGGCGTGCAGCGTCGTCAGCAGGTGCTCGTCGACCGTCCCGACCTCACCGTCATCGAGGATTTCGGTCATCACCCGACCGCGCTCGAGCTGACGCTGGAATCCCTGCGCGCCCGTTATCCGCGTCACCGCCTCGTCGCCTGCTTCGAGCCGCGCAGCAACACCGCCGCCCGCAAGGTCATGCAGGACGCCTTCCGCGAGGCCCTCAGGAAGGCCGACGAGGTCTTCCTGGCACCGCCCCATCGCGCCGACAAGCTCGGCGAGGAGCGTTTCGACAGCGCCGGCGTCGCCGCCGCGCTCGACGCCGCCGGCAGGCAGGGTTTCGCCCCGGCTTCGAACGACGCCTTGCTCGCCGAACTCACCGCGCTCGTGAAAGCCGACCGGTCCCCGCGCTGCGTGATTTTCTTCTCGAACGGCGCCTTCGGCGGCATCATCAAGAAGTTCGCCCAAGCCGTCTGACCATGGAAGCCTTCCTCCGTTCGAACAAAGCCGTCTGGCTGATGATCCTCGCCGACGTCCTCGCCGTCCTCGGCTGGTTCATCGTGAAGCTCAACGGCGGGACGGAGCTGCACTTCCCGCTCTTCGGGCTCTCCGGCCTCATGCTCTGGAACGTGCTGTTCTTCTGGTCCCGGGCCCGGCTGAACGCCAAGTCCTAAGCCTGGTCGAGCAAGCCGAGCGCTTGCCTGGCCTGGGCGGAGTCCTGCGCGATCTGCGCCCGCAAGGCGGCGAGGTCGGCGAACTTCTCCTCGGCGCGCAGCCGGCGCATCCAGCGGACGCGGACGATGTCACCGGTGGTCGGCGCCGCCCCGCGGAGGACGTGGGCTTCCAGCAGCGGCGCGACCGGCCCGCTCTCGACCGTCGGTCGCTGGCCGTAGTTGGCGACGGCGGGCAGGGCCTCGCCCTGGAAGATGACTTCGACGGCGTAGACCCCGTAGGCGGGCCTGAGTTCGGGTTGCCAGGCGACGTTCACGGTCGGGAAACCGATGGTCCGGCCGAGGCGGCGTCCGCCGATGATGACGCCTTCGGCCTCGTAGGGCCGGAGGAGCATCGCGTTCGCGAGGGCGAGGTCCCCGGCGGCGAGGCACTGGCGGATCCGCGAGCTGCTCACGGTCTCCTCGCCGAGCCTGACCGCGTCGACGAGCCTGACGCCGAGGCCTTCGGCCGCGCCATGCGCGATGAGGGTCTCGCCGTTGCCGGCGCGGCTCCGGCCGTACTGGAAATTGGCGCCGACGTGAAGCGACTTCAGCTGCGGGAAGGTCTGCTTCAGCCACTTCGGGAAGCCGGCGGCTTCGATGCCCGCGTGGGCCCGGTCGAACTTCTCGTGATGGATCAGCTGCGCGCCGGCTTCGGTCAGGCGTCCGTCCTTCTGGGCGCGCGTGAAGATCAGCGGCACGGCGGATTCCGGCCGCAGCACCTTGCTCGGGTGCGGGTCGTAGGTGAGCACGCCGACGACGCCCCCGTCCGCCCGGGCGGCCTCGCGGGCGGAGTGCAGCACGGCGCGGTGGCCGAGGTGCACGCCGTCGAAGGCGCCGATGGCGAGATGGAGGGGCGCGTTCATGCGGCGGAAGTCGCCTCGGCGACGGGCACGAGGGCGGCGACGAGCTGCGCGTCGGTCATCGCGCCGAGCTGGGGGAGCGTATGGCCGCGGGCCAGGTCGAGCCGGCCGGAACGCGTGCGGCGGAGCATCGAAAGGTGGGCGCCCGGGCCGAGCTTGCGGCCGAGGTCGTAGGCCAGCGTGCGCACGTAGGTGCCCTTGGTGCAGCGGACCCGGAAGTTGATCCGCGGGCTCCGCCAGGAGAGCAGTTCGAACTCGGAGATGCGGATCGCGCGGGGTTCACGGACGACCTCGAGACCCTTGCGCGCCAGGTCGTAGAGCTTCTGCCCGCCGATCTTCTTGGCCGAGTGCATCGGCGGGACCTGCAGCTGGTCGCCGAGCATCGAGGCGAGCGCCGCGCGGACCTGCGCTTCGGTGACCTCGGGGACGGGGTTCGTCTCCAGGGGCGCGCCTTCGGCGTCCTGGGTGTCGGTGACGACGCCGAGCGTCGCTTCGCCGAGGTATTCCTTGTCCTCGGCCATCAGCTGGTCCGAAGCCTTGGTCGCCTTGCCCACGAGCACGATGAGCAGGCCGGTCGCCATCGGGTCGAGGGTCCCCGCGTGGCCCACGCGGCGCGTGCGGTAGAGACGGCGCACGCTGTCCACGACGTCATGGGAAGTGATGCCCTGCGGCTTGTCGACGAGCAGCACGCCCGCGGGTTCGGCGGCGGGCTCGCTCATCGCGCCGAGTATTCGCGGTAGTGGGCGATGACGATGCCGAGGATCTTCGCGCGGTCCTGGGGCAGGCGGCAGCCCTGCATGTTGAAGCCGGCCGCGAGCATGTGGCCGCCGCCGTTGAGCTTCGCGGCGCAGAGGTCGAGGCGCAGCTTCGGGTCGCGGCCGCGCAGGCTGCCACGGATGCCGTCGGCGCCTTCCTCCATCAGCACGGCGATCTCGACGCCTTCCACGGAACGGGGGAATTCCACGAGGCCTTCCTTGTCCTCCTTGGAGGTGCCGGTCGCGGCGTAGTCCGCCTGGGTGAGTTCGCCGGAGCAGATCTTGCCGTCCTCGTGGAAGGCTATCGTGTTCAGGAAGCGTTTCGTGAGCTCCAGCTTGCCGCGGCTCTCCTGCTCGAAGACGCGGAAGTTGGCCTCGGCCGGGTCGGCGCCACGGCGGACGAGTTCGGCGACGATCGCGAAGACGTCGGCGGTGGTGCTGCGGTAGCAGAAGCGCCCGGTGTCGGTCAGGATGCCGAGGTGCAGGGCCTTGGCGGTGACGGCGTCGACGGCGAGGCCTTGGGCGAGGGCGCCGGCGGCGAGGATGTGGCAGGTGGCGGCGGCTTCGCGGACGACGATATTCGTCTGCGCGTAGTCCGGGTTGGAGGCGTGGTGGTCGATGTTGGCCAGGATGCCGGCCGGGAACTTGGCGAGCAGTTCCGTCCCGACGCGGGACGCATCGGCACAGTCGACGGTGACGGCGACCCGGTCCGTCGCGTCATAATCGGCGCCTTTGACGAACGTCACGCCCTCCGCGTAGGGGACGAGGTTCGGGGGGATCCGGTCGCGGTTCACGCAGAGCGCGTCCACGCCTTCGGCGAGGAGCATCCGGCACAGGGCGGTCTGGGAGCCGATGCAGTCGCCATCCGGCCGCATATGGCCCAATACGGCCACTTTCCGCCCTTTGAGACCCTTGATGAGGTCCCGGAGGGCCTCGCCCGCCGCTTGCATGCTGATACCCATGGTTTTGCGGATGAAGAAACAGGCGGGTCCCACCGCTGGCAAAGGCAAAAGGCGGGGTTATCCCCAACTTCGGGGGAACGCTTGAACCTCCCCGTGGTTCGGGCATAGTCCCTGCTACCAAACCCCGACGGCCTCACACCCCCGACCTACTTTCCATGGATAAGGACAAAAACAACAATTTCACTCCCCGCGCCCGCAAGGTCGTGGAACTGGCCCGGGCGGAAGCCCGCCGGTTCAACCACAACTACGTCGGCACCGAGCACATCCTTCTCGGCCTGATCAAGCTCGGCGAGGGCGTGGCGGTGAACGTCCTCGGCCGCATGGGCCTCGACCTCAAGACCGTCCGCGGCGCCGTCGAGAAGCAGGTCGGCCCCGGTCCCGAAGAAGCCAAGGCGCCGGACACCATCCCGCTCACGCCCCGCGTGCAGAAGGTGATGGCCCATGCCGTCACCGAAGCCCGCGCCCTCGGCCACGCTTACGTCGGCACCGAACATATCCTCCTCGGCCTCCTGAAGGAAGGGGAGGGCGTCGCCGCCCGCGTGCTCCAGCAGCTCGACGTCGACCTGGAGCGCTGCCGCAAGGAGATCCTCGCCGACATCGATCCGTCCGCCGCCGACGAGTCCGAGAAGAAGGACGGCGACACGCCGCCTCCCTCGGAGGAGTCCTCCGAGGACGCCCCGCCGCCTTCCCGCCGCTCCTCCTCCGAAGAGGGCGCCCGCCCCGGCCGCGGCGAACGGCTCTCGTTGCTCAAGACCTTCGGGCGCGACCTCACCGAGCTCGCCAAGGCCGGCGAGCTCGACCCGGTCATCGGCCGCAAGGAGGAGATCCGCCGCGTGGTGCAGATCCTCTGCCGCCGCACCAAGAACAACCCGGTCCTCATCGGCGAAGCCGGCGTGGGCAAGACCGCCATCGTCGAAGGCCTCGCCCAGGAGATCGCCTCCGGCGTCGTCCCCGAGATCCTGCTCGACCGCAAGGTCATCACCCTCGACCTCGCCCTGATGGTCGCCGGCACGAAGTACCGCGGGCAGTTCGAGGAGCGCATCAAGGGCATCATGGACGAGATCAAGCGCGCCAAGAACGTCATCCTGTTCATCGACGAGATGCACACGATCGTAGGCGCCGGCGCCGCCGAAGGCGCCATGGACGCCTCCAACATCCTCAAGCCGGCCCTCTCCCGCGGCGAGATCCAGTGCGTCGGCGCCACCACGCTCTCCGAGTACCGCAAGCACATCGAGAAGGACGCCGCCCTCGAGCGCCGCTTCCAGTCCGTCAAGGTCGACGACCCGACGCCGGAGGACGCCGTGCTCATCCTGCGCGGCATCCGCGCGAAATACGAGGAGCACCACAAGTGCGAATACACGGACGCCGCCATCGAGGCCGCCGTCCGTCTCTCGCACCGCTACATCACCTCCCGCCACCTCCCGGACAAGGCCATCGACGTCATGGACGAGGCCGGCGCCCGCGCCCGCATCCGTTCGTTGAACGTCCCGGCCGACATCGACGTGGTCCAGTCCGAGATCGACAAGGTCGTCCAGGAGAAGGAGGACGCCTCGCGCAACCAGAAGTTCGAGGAGGCCGCCAACCTGCGCGACACCGAGAAGAAGCTTCGGGCCAAGCGCGAGAAGATGCTCGAGGACTGGCGCAAGAAGCGTGACGAGAAGCGCATCGTCGTCGGCGAGGAGGAGATGCTCCACATCGTCGCCGACTGGACGGGCGTGCCCCTCAACCGCCTCGAGAAGAAGGAGACCAAGAAACTCCTCGAACTCGAGAAGGACCTGCAGACGGCCGTCATCGGCCAGGACCGCGCCTGCGAGGTCGTGGCCCGCGCCCTCCGCCGCTCCCGCGCCGACCTCAAGGACCCCCGCCGTCCGATCGGCTCCTTCCTCTTCCTCGGCCCCACCGGCGTCGGCAAGACGCTCCTGGCCCGCTCCCTGGCCGAACGCATGTTCGGCGAGAAGGACGCGGTCATCCAGATCGACATGTCCGAGTACATGGAGAAGTTCACGGTCTCCCGCCTCATCGGCTCGCCGCCCGGATACGTCGGCCACGACGAGGGCGGCCAGCTCACCGAAGCGGTGCGCCGCAAGCCCTACTCCGTGGTGCTCTTCGACGAGATCGAGAAGGCACACCCGGACGTCATCCAGCTCCTCCTGCAGGCCCTCGAAGACGGCCGACTGACCGACTCGCTTGGCCGTGTCGTCGACTTCCGCAACACGATCATCATCCTGACGTCCAACGTCGGTGCCGACGTGTTGCAGCGCAACAACTCGGTCGGCTTCGACGTCGGCGTGGACTCCACGCGCGACTACGAGAAGCTCAAGGACCGGATCATGGACGAGACCAAGCGCGCCTTCAAACCGGAGTTCCTCAACCGCCTCACGGACATCGTCATCTTCCAGCAGCTCGCCAAGGTCCACATGACCAAGATCGTCGACATCGAGGTCGACAAGGTCGCCAAGCGTCTCCTCGACCTGGGCGTGAAGCTGGTGGTCAACGAGGCCGCCCGCGGCTATCTGGTCGACAACGGCTGGGATGAGAAGTACGGCGCCCGCCCGCTCCGCCGCGCGGTCGAACGTCTCCTTGAGGATCCGCTGGCCGAAGCGATCCTGCGCGACGACTACAACAAGGAGGAGCCGGTCATCGTCTCGGTCGGCGAGAAGGGCCTGGTCTTCACGCAGAAGAAGAGCGGCGCCGACACCGGCGCGTAAGCCATGCCTCGTCTGGTCACCGCCGGGCTGCTCGGCGCGCTCGCCATCGCGCTGGGGGCCTTCGGCGCCCACGGCCTGAGGGCGCGGCTCGCCCTCGTCCCGGAGGCCGTCGGCTGGTGGGAGACCGCCACGTTCTACCTGCTCACCCACGCCGTCGCCGTCGGGGCCGTCCCCGCGCGTTCCCCGTGGCCCGCCCGGCTCTGGGCCCTCGGCGCCGCGGTCTTCGCCGGCACGCTCTACGCCATGGCCTTGGGCGCGCCGCGCTGGTTCGGAGCGATCACGCCCGTCGGCGGTTCCTTGCTGATCGCGGGCTGGGCCGCTCTCGCCTGGACCGTCCGCCGGGAATCCTGACTTGCCCGCGGCGGCGCCGGGTCCGACCTTGAGGCATGGCGGAGCCTTGCACTTACCACGACGACGGCGGCGACGACCTCGAGCCGGCCGAGCGCGAGGTCGTCTGCCGATATTACCTCGAGGCGGGGCCGCGGCACACGGAGTTCGTGACGCAGTTCCTCGGGCCCAGCGAGTGCGGCAAGTTCGACGTCCTCTGGGAGGAGTCGGACCTGACCGAGGAGATCCCGGTCGCCGTGGCTTGGTTGCCGCGCGGACAGCTGACCGGCTTCGAGCTTTGGCAGACCCTGGCCTTGGCTTTCTGGAACATGAAGAAGGAAGGGGAGTTTTGGGACAACGCCGACTGCATCGAAGTCATCGACCGGCCTGACACGTCGGTCGACGCGGAAGCTTTCCGTGCCGTGCTCAAAGCGGTCTGGCCCTAGGCTTGTGATCGGTGACGAGCGGGCGACGGGCCTGTGAAATTGGGCCGTAGGGGAATCCTGCAGTTGAGAAAAAGGGAGAGAAGGCCGTTTTTATAGTTTTAAGTATATTTTGGTAATAGGTAAAAGTATATTTAAAGCCTCGCCGAATGAGCCGCTCTCTTTTTCATCACCTTCACTCCCCTGACCTACCATGACTGAAATCTGGCAACGCTTCCTTCGGTTCGGAAAATTTTTCGACGCGCGCTTCGAGGACCTCGACCGTGGGACCTGGAAGTCCATCGTTTACCGGGATTTCAGCGCCGGGCTGATCGTGGCGCTGACTGCGATCCCCATGGCGATGGGTTTCGCAATCGCCTCCGGTCTCCGGCCTGAGCAGGGCATCATCGCCGGCGCTCTTGCTTGCATCGTCGGCCGGACTTTCGGCGGCTCGAAGTACCAGGTGTACGGTCCGACGGCTGCGTTCATCCCCGTCATCGCCGGCTTGATGGCGAAATACGGCGAAGCCGGGGGCGGTACTTTCGCCCAAGGACATGGATTCCTGGTCCTCGCCAGCATCATCGCCGGCGTCGTGCTCATGGTCATGGGTCTGCTCGGCATGGGGAAGTACGCCAAGCTGGTCCCTGACTCGATCATCGTCGGCTTCACCGTCGGCATCGCCGTCGTCATCGCGATGTCGAATTTCGGCGAAGCGGTGGGTGTCCAGCTCCCGCTGAAAGGCGGCATGATCGAGAAGATCAAGAGCCTCGCCACGCAGGCCGGCAACTTCAATTACTTCGCCCTCTTCATCGCCCTCGGAACGCTCGTGATGACCCGCGTGATGCTGAAGATCTCGATCTTCATCCCCGCGCCCCTCATCGCGATGGCCCTAGGGACCGCGCTGGGGGTCTACTTCTTCAAGGACAACGGCGTGCTGCTGATCAAGGATCGTTACCCTGCCGGCATCCCCACGGACTTCTTCCTGTTCACGGGACCGTATTTCCCCGGCTGGACGGCTTCCGTGCTCTACGACCTGGCTTACTTCGCCTTCGCCATCATCTTCGTGTCGGCGGTCGAGAGCGTCCTTTGTTCCACGATGGCGGACCGTCTGGCCGATAACCGTAAGACGAAATTCGACGCGGAAAAGGAACTGTGGGGGCAGGGCATCGTTCAGGTCGTCGTTCCCTTGGTCAACGGCTTCCCCTGCACAGGAGCCCTCGCCCGGACGGCCACCAGCATCAAGGCCGGCGCGGTGACGCCTCTGGCCGGTTATTTCAAGGGCATCCTCAAACTGGTCATCGTCCTCTTCCTCGCGAGCTACTTGGAATACGTGCCGATGGCCTGCATCGCCGGCATCCTGCTTTGGGTCGCGACCAACATGGTCAAGCCCCACGAGATCAAGGAAGTCTGGAGGAAGGACCGGTTCCATGCCTGCCTCATGGTCTATACCGCCGTGATGGTGCCCTTGACGGATTTCCTGACGGGCGTGCTTTCCGCGCTGATCATCTACGCGATTCTCTACAGGTTCTTCGAAAAGCCTGCGGCGGAAGCGCATCAAGATCCGGTCTGACCTCCCGGCTGTCCGGCTAAAGAAAAGGCGGAGTCCGGCTCGGCCGGCTCCGCCTGAGGGTGCTTCCGCGGTTCGCTCAGCGGCCGAGGCCCGCGAGGGCCGCGGTGAGCAGGCTTTCGGCCGAGGCCGAGCCGACGTCGGCCGAACTGACTTCCAGGAGGACGCCCTGGTCGTCGATGCGGTGGTCGTAGGCGACGCCGTTCTTGCCGCCCGTGTGCCGGCGTTCCAGGCGGGCCCGGTCTTCGCTGGGCCGGCTTTCCGTCACGGTCAGCGTGAGGCGGCGTTCGTTGACCTGCCGGTCGTAGGCGACGCCGTTCTTGCCGCCGGTATGCTGGCGTTCGGTGACCGAACGCTGGTCGCTGGCCAGGGTGACGATCAGCTTGGCGGACTCGGCCGAAGCCGGGCTCAGGCCGGCCTTCTGGAGGCGATCGCGGAGCCCGCGGATTTCGTTCTCACCGAGGCCCGAACGGCGCGCGTCCAGATGATAGGTCGTGCCTTGCTTGGCGACTTCCTGCAGGGAGCCGCGGCTCTGGACGACCGGTTGCGACGCGCAGCCGGCGCAGAGCGCGGCGGCGAGGAGGGTGATGAGGAGGAGATCACGTTTCATAGCAGCACTGATGATAATCCAGCACCGGCCCCTTCAAGCGGATTTGATTTCTCAGCACGCTTGCGCCCCCTCGTTTTGCTCTTAAAAACGGGGCTATGAAATACATAGCATCGGCCTTGCTCCTGTTCGCCGCCTTCGCCTCGGCGGAAGAAGCCCCCGGCCTGCTCGGCGTGCCGGTCAAGGACATCGATGGCAAGGCCACCACGCTCGGCGCCGTGAAGGGCGGCAAGGCCTGGCTCGTCGTCAACGTCGCGAGCCAATGCGGCTACACGCGGCAGTACGCCGGGCTGCAATCCCTGCATGAGCGCTACAAGTCCCGCGGCCTGGTCGTCGCGGGCTTCCCGTGCAATGACTTCGGCGGTCAGGAACCGGCGACCGAGAAGGCCATCAAGAAGTTCTGCCAGGCGAACTTCCAGGTGACCTTCCCGCTGTACGCGAAGGTCGCGATCAAAGGGAATGACGCGCACCCGCTCTTCGAGAAGCTCACCGGCAAGACTTCCGGCCATCCGGGTCCGGTCGGCTGGAACTTCCACAAGTTCCTCATCGGCGCCGACGGCAAGCTCCTCGCCCGCTTCGGCTCCGACGTCGAGCCCGACGCCGCGGAGCTCGAGATGGCCATCGAGAAGGCGCTGCGGTAAGCGGCGTCAGCGCGTCGACGGCCCGGCCAGACGTAGGTCGGCGACGACCTTGCCGCCCACCAGGTGCTCGGCGATGATCCGATCCAGGTTTTCCGGCGTGCAATGGCCATACCAGACG
>Ga0194123_10001050_pt1 | contig 44639 bp, 27 predicted proteins | sample TA2MahsurfametaG_5_FD_155479 | JGI IMG/M metagenome (GOLD analysis project Ga0194123, IMG submission 155479) | Freshwater microbial communities from Lake Tanganyika, Tanzania - TA2015023 Mahale A surface | ecosystem: Environmental > Aquatic > Freshwater > Lake | place: Tanzania: Lake Tanganyika... | reverse complement strand
GCGACCCGATCATCAGCGCCCAGATAATCATCCCAGGGTGATGCGTTTCGCGGCGATCTTCACCCCATCATCGTGCTCCTGCAGTCCCCGGTGGGGCTGGTAGATCGCAAGGCTGTCGTGCTCCAGCCGCCGCCGCCGGCGGCGCAGTTTGAACGGTATCTCCCCGAGGCCTAGAACGTTGGGCAAAAGCATCTTCCGGGATCGGCGGACCGCACCCCTGAACTCGCTCGCTCGCGGCGCAACTCCCGCAGCACTGGCGTCGGCGCCGCTCGGAAATCAAACTCCGAATCCAGCACCCGCCCCACCTGATCCGGTTCGGCAGCGTTACGTTATCCGCCGCCTGCACGGTGGCCGCGGCCTAGTGGAGAGAGGCGACGCGGGCCGCAAGGGCATACAAGCGCTGCTGCGCGCGGGTCGATGCTGATTCGATTACAACCGCAAGACCTTGGCCGGGCGGGCGGAGGGGGGGCAGTCGCGGAGCGGGGGAAGCAGCCGCACCGCGCCCGACGGCTGACGCTCTGGTTAAAAGGACAGGGGTTGCAAAATTACGGGGATTTGTCTATAACCAAACCGCTTGTCGCCTCGCGCAACTCGCCCCGCCAAGCAAAAGCACCAAACCAGCATATGAGCAAACTGCAGCACCTCGCCGTCGCCTCTCTGGGGCGATTCGGCCTTACCACCTCCGTCGTCGCGGGCGTCGCCTTCGCCGCCCAGCCCACGGTCTCGACCAACGAAGTCCAGACGATGGAGAAATTCGTCGTGACCGGGTCCCTGATCCCGATCGCGGCCGGCTCCCCCGCGATTCCCGTGACCGTCCTCGGCGCGCCGGAAATTGAGAAGACCGGCGTCAGCACCGACCTCCTCAACGTCTTGAAGAAGGCCCAGCCGGCGTTCTTCGGCTCAAACAACATCGGTTCCGAGAACGGCAACATCTCCTCGGGCTCGACGAACGGAGGCTCGCAGGTCTCGCTGCGCAACCGCGCGACGCTGGTGCTGATCAACGGCCGCCGGGCGAACATCTCGCCGGTGCTGGCCAGCGGTGGCGCGAGCTTCGTCGACGTAAGCGTGATCCCGATCTCGGCCGTCGAGCGCATCGAGGTCCTGTCGGACGGCGCCTCAGCGACCTACGGTTCGGACGCGGTCTCGGGCGTGGTGAACGTCATCCTCAAGACCAACTACGCTGGTGCGGAGATTGGCGGCACCTACGGCTGGAGCCCGAATGACGGCAAGTGGGCGACCCGCAGCTACTTTGGTGTGGCCGGCGCAAGCTTCGGCCCGACCAGCCTGACCATCACGACCGAGTGGAAGCGCAGCGACCCGCTCATCCAGCGGGAGCGCGACTTCGCCAAGGGCCAGTTCCGCACCCCTTCCTTCGCGGGATCGATCAACCTCGCCGGCACCACGGACTTTTACTTCCTGGCCGGCAACCGGAACGCTCCCCCGCAGAACCTTGACCTGACGCCGGCGCAGGCCGTCGCGCAGGGCATCTACCAGGGCCCGCTGACGCAGGACCAGGTGGCGCAGTTCTTCGATTTGGCCAACTACCCGACGATGCTGCTCCGCGCCCAGCGCCGCAGCTTCACCGCGGCCCTCGAGCATAAGCTCAACGACGCGACCTCCATCTTCGGCGACTTCATCTACTCGCTGAACGAGACCGAGTCCGTCCTCAACGCCCAGCCGGTTTCCGGCAACGTGGTCGGCACCAATCCGAACAATCCGCTCAACGTGACGGTCACGGCCCGCAACCGGTTCGTGAACTTCCCCCGCATCTATGCCAACCAGTCCACGAGCATCCGCGGTGTGGCGGGCATCAAGGGCAAGATCACCAACAACTGGAGCTATGAGCTGGCTGGCAACTTCAACCGCACCGATCACGCCTACCGCAACCGGAACCTGATCGACGGCGTGAAGTACACCGAGCTGGTAAACTCCGGCGCCTACAACCCGTTCGCGATCCGGCAGAACCCAGGCGTGATCGAGAGTATGCTGGGCATCCAGTTCCGCAATTACGACAGCCAGCTGAACAGCTTCGACTTCCGCCTCAACGGCAGCGTCTTCCGGCTGCCCGCCGGCGACGTCCAGATCGGCATCGGCGCCGAGACCCGCTGGGAATCCCTCAGCTTCGTAAATGACCGCTTCGACCAGACTGGCCAGTGGCTGCAGGCGACCCCGCGCCAGCCGTTCTCGGCCCGTTCGACCACCGACGGCTTCTTCACCGAGGTCCGCGTGCCGGTCTTCGGCAGCGGCAACTCGATGCCTGGCTTCCACGTGCTGGAGCTGTCCGCGGCCGTCCGCCACGACATCTACAGCAAGACCTCCGACCCGACGGTCCCGAAGTACTCGCTGCGCTGGCTGCCCTTCAACGACGAGTTCGCGATTCGCGGCTCGTACTCGGAGTCCTTCAGCGCACCAACCCTGTTTGACCTGTTCGGGCCGGTTTCCGTGGGCTTCACGGGCTCGATCAACACCACCCGCTACAACACCGGCGGCACCTCCCTCGGCGTGGCCTCCGGCTCCCGTCAGTACCGCTCGCAGTCCGGCTCGAACCCGGGTCTGAACCCCTCGGAGTCCCGCAACTGGTCCGCCGGTGTGGTCTGGTCCCCGAAGGCCATCAAGGGCCTCTCGGTTTCGGCTGACTGGTTCAACATCGACGAGCGCGACCTGATCTCCTCGATCAGCTCGAGCCTGATCGTGTCCGACGTCGAGCAGAAGGGTCCGGCCTCGCCGTACGCCAGCTTGGTCCGCCTCGGCACCAGCCTCGCGGGTGAGACGTACTTCGGCTCGGGCGCGGCGATCACCTCGCCCGGCCAGATGACCAACCGGCCCTCCGACGAGATCTGGATCTCCAACTCGATCGTCAATGTCGCCGGCTACTGGCAGGACGGCATGGACCTCGCGGCGAGCTACAAGTGGACCCAGCAGGGCCTGGGCAACTTCAACGCCTCGCTGGCCGGCACCTACATCCGCGAGTACGCGGTGCAGAGCCTCCCGAACGGCGCCGTCGCCCGCTATCAGGACGGCTTCTCCGGCTCGGCGGTTTATCCCCGCTACCGGACCCGCTCGAACCTCGACTGGGTTTCCGCAAACAACCGCTGGAATGCCACCATCGGCCACACCTGGGTGCCCGACTTGGACGACCTGGCCTGGTCGACCGAGTACCGCGTGAAGAGCTACCACACGTTTGACCTGCGCGTGGGCCACTCCTTCTCCGCTTCCTCGAACCGCTGGCTGAAGGGCCTGAAGGCGACGATCGGCGTGAACAACGTGTTCAACAAGTTCCCGCCGCTCATCCGCTCCGAGGGCAACCAGTCCCACGACATCAGCAGCTACGACCCGATCGGCCGCTACATCTACGGCTCGATCAAGTACAAGTTCTGATCTTGCGGGCGCAGCCGACGGCCAGCGCCCACCGTTCTGAGCCGGGCCTGCAGGCCCGGCTCTTTTTTTCCCCGGACCCGGGCCTCCGGGGTGCCTCCGCCGGGGATTAGGCGTGCCATCGCGGGCGTTCGACGTTTGAAGGGCGCGATGGATCTGACCCCGCACCGGGCCCTATTGCGCGAATTGGCCGCCACCAGCGGGGAGTTCCTGCGCGGCCCTTGGGGCCAGCCGGGGCTTGCGGTGGAGACCAAGGCGGACGCCTCCCCCGTGACCGCAGCCGACCGCGGGGCGGAACAGCTGATGCGCGCACGGATCGCACAGGTGTTTCCCGAACACGGCATCCTTGGGGAGGAATTCGGAGCGGAAAACGCCGGGGCGGACTTCACCTGGGTGCTCGATCCGATCGACGGCACCAAGTCTTTCATCACCGGTGTCCCGCTCTGGGGCACGCTGATTGCCCTGCTCCACGAGGGCCGACCGGTGCTCGGGTGCATCCACCAGCCGATCCTCGGCCAACTGATGCTGGGGGACGGGCACACCACGACGCTGAATGATCGTCCCGTGCGCTGCCGGGCGGTGGCGGGGCTGGAGGCGGCGACGGTGCTGACCAGCGACCCGCTCAATCCGGAGCGTTACCAGCCGGGTTCCGGCTTTGAGCCGCTGATCCGCCAGGCGCGGCTGGTTCGCACTTGGGGCGACTGTTACGGCTACCTGCTGGTGGCCGGGGGCTGGGCGGACGTGATGCTCGATCCGGTGATGAACCCCTGGGACATCGCGGCGCTGGTGCCGATCCTGCGGGGCGCGGGCGGGGTGATCACGGACTGGCAGGGGGGACCGGCCTATCCGGCCAGTTCCACCGTGGCCGCGGCCACCCCGGCGCTGCACGCGGCGGTGCTGGCGGCGCTGCGGGGCGGAAGCCCGGGCGCCGGCGCCACCTGATCCAACGCGGCCCGCCGGCGGGCGCGATTCAGACCTGCTCCGGGATAGCGTAGGGAGGACGCTGCGTCTCCTTGAGCAGGAAGCGGGCGTACTCGAGCGCGCCTTCCTGCTGGCCAGAGACCGCCGTGATGCCGTCGCCGACCGCATCGAGCGACAGCCAGGGGCCGAGCCGGAAGGGCTGGCGGGCGAGATCGATCCCGTGCACCTGCAGGTGCGTCTGCAGCTCCCGGTGGATCGCCCCGGCGGCGGGGAAGTCCCCGAGCGTGGCGTCGATCGCGGCCGTCGGGGTGGCCTCGCCGGTCCGATAGGAGATGTTGCCGAAATGGCAGAGCGAGGCTGACAGGTGGCCCGTCTCAACCGGGGCGGCGAGGTCCTGGGTCCGCCGGGAGCGCACGGCATCGAAGAAGTTCTGGACGTGGGTGGCTCCGCCGTCGCCCGCGAACTTGCGGATCTGCTTGCCCGCCTTGTCGAAGGCGGTGGCGCCCACCAACCCGGCGACCGTCCCGCCCTCGCAGGTGGCGATGACTCCGGTGCGGAGGCCGCCGACTTGGTCGAGGTAATTCACCCCCGGCTTGGCCGGCAGCGCCCGGTGCTCGAAGATCAGCGGGATCTGGGCGTAGTCATAGACCGCGACGTGCGTGTTCGGGGTCTCGGCCGCGTCCTGGATCGAGTAGCGGTTGCCGAAGCTGACGATGCGGCGGGGCGGGCCATTGTGGCGGGCGATGCGGAGGGCGATGTCGAGGACGTGGACCCCGTTGTTGCCGAGCTCGCCGTTGCCGGTGTCCCAGGACCAGTGCCAGTCGTAGTGCAGCTTGCCGCGGGTGAGCGGCACCATCGGGGTGGGCCCGCAGAAGAGGTCATAATTGACCCCCTCGGGGTACCAAGGGAGGCGTTTGCCGATCGACTGGCGGAGATTGTAGACGATGGCGCGGATGTGCTGCACCTTGCCCAGCTCGCCCGAATGCAGGTACTGGATCGCCTGGGCGAGGCCGGTCTCGGAACGGTAATGGGTGCCGACCTGGACGATGCGGCCGTACTTGGCGGTAGCCTCGATCATCTTGCGGCCTTCCCAGACCGTGCGGGACATCGGTTTCTCAACGTAAACATCCTTGCCTGCCTGGCAGGCCCAGACCGTGAGCAGGGCATGCCAGTGATTGCTGGTGACGATCATCACCGCATCGATGTCCGCCCGGCCGATCAGCTCGCGGGCGTCGGTCGTCTGGAAGGGGGCGGGCGTGCCCTCGGGCAGGTTGCGGGCGACGCGGGCGAGCACCTGGGGATCGACGTCGCAGAGCCCGGCGATGCGCACCCCGGGCATCTTGACGAGGTTCTTGAGGTGGGCAGAGCCCTTGCCGTTGAGGCCGATCATGCCGAGGCGGATGGCGGCGTTGGCGCCGGGCGCGGCGGCGTAGACGGAGGGGCGGAGGCCGGAGGTGAGGGCGGCCCCGGCGGCTAGGGCGGACTGCCGGAGGAAGGAGCGGCGCGAGAGGGAGGGCATAGGCACGGGGGTAAAGACGGGCGGGGCGCAGGGGGAACCCGCCCACGGCGGGAACTGTACGCCCGGCGCCGGCGGGGACAAGCCGGGAGGCAGCCCTGGCGCACGCATCGGGGCGGGCGCACGCATTTGCGTTCGCCAGCAGGGAGCGGCGGACTTTCCTCGCGGAATGAACATCGATACCGAGGACCTGCTGGCACGTTTCTGTCGCTACGTCCGGTTCGACACCCGCAGTGATCCCCACGCGGGGATAACCCCGAGTTCACAGGGCCAGTGGGACCTCCTGCGCTTGCTGGAGGCGGAGCTACGGGCGCTGGACGTACCAGAGATTGAGCTTACGCGGGGTGGCTACCTGCTCGCGACCATCCCGGCCACGACCCGCCGGGCGGACGTGCCCACCCTGGCGTGGCTGGCGCACGTCGACACCGCGACGGAACTTCCCGGCGGGGCGACGCCGATCGTGCACCGCGCGTACGATGGGCGGCCGATCGTATTGCCGGACGATCCCACGCAGGTGCTGACCGTGGAGACCATCCCGCACCTGCGGGAATCGATCGGCGAGGACATCATCACCGCCAGCGGCAAGACCCTGCTCGGGGCGGACGACAAAGCGGGGGTAACGGCGATCATGGGCGCGGCGCGGTACCTCGTGCAGCACCCGGGGATCCCTCACGGGCGGATCCGGATCTGCTTTAATCCCGACGAGGAGATCGGTCACGGCCTGCGCACCTTGGATTTGGCGCAGCTGGATGCGAACTTCGCGTATACCTTGGACAGCGAGGCGCGGGGGCAGTTGGACGACGAGACCTTCTCGGCGGACGCGGCGGTCGTGGAAATCCGCGGCGTAGCGGCGCATCCAGGCTGGGCGAAGGATGTGATGGTGAACGCGCTGCGGCTGGCGGCGCGCTTCACCGCGGCGCTGCCTCTCTCCCGTTCCCCAGAGCGGACCGCGGACCGGGAAGGGTTCATTCATCCGACCGAGATCCGCGGCAACAGCGAGCGAGCGACCGTGCGCCTGATCCTGCGCGACTTTGAACTGGCGGGGCTGGCCGAGCTGCGGCGCCTGGTGGAGCAGGCGGGGGCGGCGGTACAGGCGGCGGAACCTGGCGCCAGCGTCGAGGTGGCGTTCCACGAGCAGTACCGCAATATGCGTTACTCGCTGGACCGCGATCCGCGGCCAGTGGACTACGCGCTGGAGGCGATCCGCCGGGCGGGCCTCACGCCGTTCCGCCATCGTATCCGCGGCGGCACCGATGGCTCGCAGCTGACCGCCCGCGGCCTGCTGACCCCGAATCTGTTTTGCGGGATGCACCAGGTGCATAGCCAGCGAGAGTGGGTTTCCCTGCAGGATATGAGCCGCGCCACCCAGATGCTCATCCAGCTCGCCCGCGTCTGGGAAGAGCGGCCCCCCGCGCCCCCAGTGGCCTAAGCCAAGTCAGCCAGAATCAGGTTGGTTTTCGGCGGGGCGCGGGCCAACCTCGCCCCCCCTTTTTACTTTCCTCGCCATGGCCAAGACACCCTCGGACATCGGACTCATCGGCCTCGCCGTGATGGGTCAGAACCTTGCCCTCAACATCGCCGATCACGGCTTCCGAATCTCGGTTTACAATCGGACCACCGAGAAGACGGAGAAGTTCGTCGCCGAGAACCCGGCCACGCCGGGCGGCCTGCACGGGGCCGAGACCCTTGGAGAGTTCGTCCAGTCCCTCTCGCGCCCGCGCAAAATCGTGATCCTCGTCCAAGCCGGCAAGGGCACGGATGCCGTGATCGACAGCTTAGTGCCGTTGCTGGACAAAAACGATATCGTGATCGACGGAGGAAACGCGCTGTGGACGGACACCATCCGGCGCGAGCAGGCCCTGCGTGCGAAGGGGTTGCGGTTCATCGGTTCGGGCGTTTCCGGCGGCGAGGAGGGCGCGCGGTTCGGTCCGGCGCTGATGCCGGGCGGTGATCCGGCGGCCTACAAGGAATTGGAGCCCATCTGGAACGCGATCGCAGCCAAGGTGGACGCGAAGACGGGCCGGCCTCTGACGGGGGCGGCGCCAGGCCAGCCGATCCAGGGGGGGGTGCCGTGCGCGGCTTACATCGGTGAGAATGGCGCGGGCCATTACGTGAAGATGGTCCACAACGGCATTGAGTACGGCGATATGCAGATGATCTGCGAGGCCTACGCCGTGATGAAGGGCCTGCTGGGGATGAAGGCCCCCGAGATGGGCGAGATCTTCGCCGCATGGAACCGCGGGATGCTGGGCAGCTTTCTGATCGAGATCACCGCGGACATCCTGAAGCAGAAGGATCCGGTGACCCGGAAGCCGATCGTGGACGTGATTTTGGACACGGCGGGCCAGAAGGGCACGGGCAAGTGGACGTCGGTGAACGCGCTCGATATGGGGGTGCCGGCGCCGACGATCGCGGAGTCGGTCTTCGCGCGGTGCCTGAGCGCGATCAAGGAGGAGCGGGTGGCGGCGGCGAAGGTGCTGAAGGGGCCGTCCCGCAAGTACAAAGGTTCGCGCAAGGCGCTGGTGGCGGCGATCCACGATGCGCTGTACTGCTCGAAGATCTGTTCGTACGCGCAGGGCTTCCAGCTGATGCGGGAGGCGCAGAAGGAGTACAAATGGAAGCTCAACTTCGGCGAGATCGCGCAGATGTGGCGGGGCGGGTGCATCATCCGCGCCGTGTTCCTGCAGAAGATCACCGAGGCCTACGCACGGAAGCCGGACCTGGCGAACCTGCTGCTCGACCCGTATTTCAACAAGACCGTGCGGCAGGCGCAGGAGAACTGGCGGAAGGTCGTGGCGCTGGCGGTGGAGTGCGGCGTGCCCGTGCCGACCTTCAGCTCGGCGCTGTCGTACTACGACGGTTACCGCTCGGCCCGCCTGCCCGCGAACCTGCTGCAGGCGCAGCGCGACTACTTCGGGGCGCACACCTACGAGCGGACGGACCGCCCCCGCGGCGAGTTCTTCCACATCGACTGGCCGGAGGCCGGCCGGCCCCAGCTGGCGATCAAGTGACCGGGGCAGCGCCCTGAGTGGGGCGCCTCCTACCTTTACTCCCTCGATTACCAGGCCCGCACCCTCCGCGACCGCTTCCGCGCCGAATTCCACGGCGCGAAGTTCACGGCCACCACCCGGGAGGGGGGTCGATGAACTTAACCCCGCCGCGCCGCCAGGTCCCGCTCCAGTGGGGCAAGACCCATTTTCATAGGCCCTCCCCAGAACGACACCCCGAGCCAATGCGGTGACTCCCGCCCCCGTAGGGCTGTTATTATCCCTCGGGGCGCCAGCTTGGCGACGCCTTTAAGCCGGGACGCTTCAGCGGACCCAGCGGCGCGACTCGGCCTTAGGGGCGGGCTCCTCCAGCGACTGGGCGAAAAACTCCTGCGCAGCCGAAACCAGCCGCGCGTAGCGGGTGTAGTCGCCCGCCCAGGAATTCGGGACGGACAGCCGCCGCAGCACCCCGCGCCCCCGCCGGTCGGGAGCTGCATCGTCCGGGCTCAGCTCTAGGCTAAACTGCGGATCGTGGGCGTGGACGACATAATGGCGGACCCCGCCGGGGGCTTCCCGCTCGATCCGGACAAAGGCTGAGGAGTCCATGGAGCGGAGCGTGGCCTTGGCCAGGGCCGAGGCAAACGCCGTTTTGCCCTTGAGCCGGGGGAAACGCGGGCGCAAACCCTCCCCACCCGCCGGCGAGGCGCCCCCGGTTTCACCGCGAGCAAACCGGATGACGCCGCCCCGGGCCCTCCCATGAAGTCTTCTCCGTCCCCCGGCCTGCCCACCTGGCTCTTCATCCTCACCGACCTGGCGTTGCTCGGCACCGCGGCAATTGTGGCGTGGACGAGCCCCCTGCCGTTGTCCACCGGCGCGGTGGTAGCGATCGTCGCCTGCGTGCTGCTGGGCGTCTTGGTGGGCCTGGTGCCGCTAGTGGCGCGGCTGGAGCGGCAGAAGAACGAGGCGCTCGACCAGCGGCAGCGGGCCCTCGAGGCCTTGGCCGAGACCGTGCGGGAATCCGCGCAACAAGTGAGCATCGCCACGGGCAGTCTGAACGGGATCGCGGAAATAGCGCGCCGCACGCTGCGCGAGGCAGAGGAGTTACCGGAAAAACTGCAGCAACGGGTGTCGGCTTTCCAAAGCCAGCTGGCCGAGGCAGAGGATGGGGCCCGGGCCGCCTTGGAGGAAGAGATCGCGGCGTTGCGGACCAGCGAGCTCGGGCGGATCGAAGCCGCCCTGAACCAGCTGGCGCGGACCGCCACTGAACTTACCCGGCTGGAGACCGCCGCGGCCAAACAGGTGGCGGCCCTGCAACGCGAGGCCGCCGACAGCGCGGCCAAGCTGGAACGCGTGCTCGCTGCCGCCCGCGAAGGATCCGGGACCGCGCGCGAGGTCCACGCGAGCCGGTCCGCCCGAGCTGCGGAAGGCGAAGTTCCTCGGCGAGAAGCCAGCCGGAAACCGCCGGAGGTCTTCGATCCAGGCCCCGACCAACTCTCATCGGCTCCGCCGCCTGCCGCGCCAACGACCGTCATCGAGGCTCCGATCTCGGTCGCGGTGCCTCCGCAGACCGCGACCCCTGCCCCGCGCAAGCCGCGCCGACCACGCCGCGAGGAAGCGGCCGAAGCCGCACCGGCGGAAGCTGCTCCCGCAGCTCCCCCCGCCGTCGCGCGGGAGCCGAAAGCCACGGTCGTCGAGACGGCCCCCGCCGCGCCCGCGCCAGGCCCCTCCCCGGCCGTGCCAGAGCCGCTAGCGCCCGCGCCAAAAGAGCGCCCCGTGGTCGCCGCGACTCCGTCCGAACCGGTGAAGACCGCGGAACCGGAGCAACAGTCACCTGCCCTTGGCCCAATGGTCGCACCTAGCGAACCGGAGTTGCCCCCGCCAGCGGCTCTGCCGCGCAAGCGGGCCGCCCGCCGGCCGGAGCCCGAGCCGGCGCTGGAGCTCGGCATCGAGGACAGCTCTCCCGGAGCGCGAGCTTCGGTCGAACGCACCCTCACTTCAGACGGCGCGACGCGGTTGCTGGCCACCGCCTACATCGGTATCGGCAACCGGTTGTTCATTCGCGGCGAGGGGCCAGGCCTGAGTTGGGAACGCGGCGTCCCGCTGCAATTCATCTCCATTGGAAAGTGGCGTTGGGAAACGGCCGAGGCCGGCGGGCCGATCCGCTTTCGCTTGTACAAGAACGACGAGCTCGAGTGTTCAGCCTTGGGTGAACAGGTGCTCGATCCCGGCTACCTCCAAGAAGTCACCGCCTCGTTCTGAGCCAAGAGCTCGGGCGCCGGTCGCTCCAGCTTAGTAATGCGGCGGCCGCTCGTCCGCCGGCTCCGGCGCCGCGCCCGCGTCAGCTCTCGCCTCGCGGACGCGCCGCAGCTCGCGACGCAGGGCGTCCAGTTCCTCGGTCAGCTCCAGCATCGCGCGATCCTGCGCGGTGACGTGCCGCTCCAGGTACGCGATCTTCTCCTCAAGGCGTAGCAGGCGGTCCTCGCTCATTGCGCCTCGCTCCTCCCGGCCGGCACCGCCAGCAGGTCCCGCAGGGCGGCCGGATCCGCGACCGGCGGCAGGCAACGCTCGTCCTCACAGACAAAGGCCGCCGGCCGACCGCCCGGGGGCCGGAGCTCGGCGAGCCACGGAGAGCGTTCCGCGAGCCAGCGCTGGCCCTCGCTGCCATCAGCGGCCACGACGTTACGGCGCGGGCCGAAACTTTCCGCGACCACCGCTGCGAGCGATTGGAAAGCGGGGTCGGCCGGATCGCCGGCCAGCACCACGAGGCGCGGGGACTCCAGCCCCAGTTCGAATGCGCATAGGAGCTGCGGCACGGCGTGCGGGGCCCGCTCCCAGCGGCCGCGAAACGCCTCGATCGTGCGGACGCCGCGCTCCCGGAACCCAGCATCCTTGCCTAACAGGGCGCTCAGCCGGAGCAAATTGAGGGCGGCGAGGCTGCTCGGGGCCGGTTCCGCGCCGTCGTAGTCCTCCTTAAGGCGCAGGACCAGGGAGGGATCATCCGCGGCCGAGTTGAAGTAGCCCCCGGCGGCCTCGTCCCAGAATCGAGCGTCCATCCGCGCTTGGAGGCGTTCGGCCCACTGGAGCCAGCGGATCTCGAACCCGGCCTCGTAGAGGTCGAGCAGACCCTGAATAACCGCGGCGTAGTCCTCAGCGAAGGCGGGCGTGGAGCCCCGCCCGCCGCACGGGTCGGCGGGCGCGGGGGCTCGCCAGACCCGGTAGAGGGTGGCGGTGGCCTCGTCGTGCATCTCCCGGCGGAGGAATTTGGCGATGCGCGTAGCGGCCGCGAGGTAACGGCCCCCGTCGCCCAGCGTGCGGTGGGCTAGGGCAAGGGCGGAGAGCATCAGGCCGTTGGGCCCGGCGAGGATCTTGTCGTCCAGATGGGGCCGGGGCCGGGCGCGGCGGGCCTCCCGGAGGCGCTCGAGCAGCAGCACCAGCCGGTCGTTCGCCGAGGCGGGATCCAGCTGAAGCTGGGCGGCGGTCGCGGCGAGGGGTCGGATCTGCGCGAGAATGTTGCCGCCGCGAAATTCCCCCTGCGGGTCGAGTTCGTTGGGGACGTTGCCTTCGTCCTGCACGCCGAAATGCGCCGCGAGCAGCGGGAAATCGGCCCCGAGGAGCCCGCGGAGTTGCGCGGCGCTCCAAAGGTAGAACGCGCCTTCGGTCAGGTGGCCTTGGGCATCCGCGGAATCGGCGTCCTCGGCGGTGAAGCAGGCCCCGCCCGGGCTGGTGAGGTCGCGTTCGACGTAGCCGAGGATGTCGCGGGCCATCCAGGCGTAGCGCTCGTCCCCAGTGGCCCGGCGGGCCTCCAGGCAGACCACGGCGATCTGGGCCTGGTCGTAGAGCATCTTCTCGAAATGGGGCACGAACCAGCCGCCATCGACCGCGTAGCGGTGATAGCCGCCCCCGACGTGGTCGTGGATGCCACCGCGGGCCATCGCCTGCAGCGTGGCGGTCACGGGGCGGAGCGCCTCGGCGCCGGCCTCGCTGGCGGGGTCCTGGAGGGCGGCCGCGCGGAGGAGGAACGCGAGCTGCGCGGGGCGCGGGAACTTGGGGGCGCCACCGAAGCCGCCGTGCTCGGGATCAAATGACTCGAACGCATGGCGGAGAGCCGCGTCAAAGGCCGTCCCGGCCCGTTCGAACAACGGCTTGTCCTCGCCCTCTGGCGGGGCGGTCTCCGCAGCAATGTGGCCGCGGATCGCCTCCAGCGCCCGGTCGCCCTCGGCCAGCAGCGTGGCGCGGTCCTCCCGCCACCCTTTGCTCAGCGCCGCGAGCACGCGCGGAAAACCCGGTCGGGCCGGCAGGTCCTTGGGCGGATAATAGGTACCGCCATAGAAAGGCTTCAATTCGGGCGTGAGCCACACGCTCAACGGCCAGCCCCCGCGACCCGTCACGGCCTGCACGTAGGTCATGTAGACCTTGTCCACATCCGGGCGCTCTTCGCGATCCACCTTCACCGGGATGAAGCCCGCGTTGAGGGCGGCGGCAATCTCTGGGTCGTCGAACGATTCGTGCGCCATCACGTGGCACCAGTGACAGGTGGAATAGCCGATGCTGAGGAAGATCGGGCGGTCCTCGGCGCGAGCGCGGGCGAAGGCGGCCTCGCCCCACGGCAGCCACTCGACCGGCTGGTCGGCGTGCTGAAGGAGGTAAGGGGATTTTTGGTCGGCGAGGGCGTTGGGCATCGGCGGCCGCACGGAGGCACAGGCGGTGCGGGACCGCAAAGGCATTCGGCCGCGCACGCCGCGGTTTGACCCCGGGGCGCGGAGCCCGCACGGTCCGCCTATGCCCCCCGCCCTGCGCGTCCCCGTCGCGGCCGCGCTCCTCTTGACCCTTGCCCCCAGCCTGCCCGCCCAAGTGGACCGCATCACCGGACGCCCCTTCGCCACCCGCTCCGAGGTTATCGCCCGCAACGGGATGGTCTGCACCAGCCAGCCGCTGGCGACCCAGATCGGCCTCGACGTCCTTCGCCGCGGCGGTTCCGCGGTCGATGCCGCGATCGCCGCCAACGCCGCCCTCGGGCTGATGGAGCCCACCGGGTGCGGGATCGGCGGGGACCTGTTCGCGATCGTCTACCAGGCAAAGACCGGGCGGCTGCACGGCCTGAACGCCTCCGGACGCTCGCCCCGCGGGCTCGGCAAGGAGCAACTGCTGGTCGAGCTGCAGCGCCTCGGCCGCACCACCATCCCCCCTCGCGGCCTCCTGCCCGTCTCGGTCCCGGGCTGCATCGACGGCTGGGCTGCCTTGCACGGGCGGTTCGGCCGCCTGCCGTGGGCGGAGCTGCTGGCGCCAACCATCCGCTACGCCCGCGAGGGCTTTCCCGTGACCGAGGTCATTGCCGATGGCTGGGCGCGGAGCGTGCCGTTGCTGTCGCCGGAGCCGGGGGCCTTCGTGGCCACCTTCGCCCCGGGCGGCCGAGCGCCGGCCAAGGGCGAAGTCTTCCGCAACCCGGACCTCGCCGACACCCTCGCGGCGGTCGCCACGGGCGGGCGCGATGCGTTCTATCAGGGTGCGATCGCGGACCGCATCGACGCCTTCTTCCGGGCCCAGGGCGGCTGGCTGCGGAGAGAGGACCTGGCCGCGCACACCTCCGACTGGGTCGATCCCGTCTCGGTCAATTACCGCGGCTACGACGTCCACGAGCTGCCGCCCAACGGCCAGGGCATCGCGGCGCTGCAGATGCTGAACATTCTCGAGGGCTACGACCTGAAGGCGATGGGCTTTAATTCCGCGGAGGCCCTGCACGTGATGATCGAGGCCAAGAAGCTCGCCTTCGAGGACCGGGCGAAGTTCTACGCGGACCCCGCCTTCTCCCGCATCCCGCTGCGCGGTCTCCTCTCGAAGGAGTACGCGGCCCAGCGGCGCGCGCTGATCCGCCCGGACAAGGCGGCGCGGACCTATGATGCGGGCAACCCGGCGCTGCAGGGCGGGGACACCATTTACCTGACGGCGGCGGACGCCGAGGGGAACTTCGTTTCGCTGATCCAGAGCAATTATCGGGGGATGGGGGCGGGCGTGGTCGTGCCGGGCCTCGGCTTTGGGTTTCAGAACCGCGGGGAGATGTTCACCCTGCAGGAGGGCCACGCCAACGATTACGCCCCGGCCAAGCGGCCGTTCCACACCATCATCCCCGCGATGGTGACCAAGGACGGACGGCCGTGGCTGAGCTTCGGCGTGATGGGCGGTGCGATGCAGCCGCAGGGGCACGTCCAGATTCTAGTCAACCTGATCGATTTCGGGATGAACCTGCAGGAGGCGGGCGATGCCGCGCGCTGGCAGCACGAGGGTTCGACCGACTACAATGAGCCGCGGATGACCACCGGCGGCCACGTGTTCCTCGAGAGCGGGGTGCCGTGGTCAACGCGGGCCGAGCTGAAGCGGCGCGGCCACGACATCCGGACGGACCTCGGCGGCTTCGGCGGCTACCAGGCAATCGGCTGGGACGCGCGGAATCGCGTCTTCCTCGGCGCCAGCGAAAGCCGCAAGGACGGCCAGGCGGCCGGCTTCTGAATCTCTTCCCCTTCACCCCCATGAGGTCCCCGACCCGCGCCCTGGCGCGACTCTGCCTGCTGCTGTGCCCCGCCCTTCTGTCCTCCGGTGCGGAGGCGCCGGATGTCGTCTTCGTGGGCGGGAAGGTGCTGGCGGTGGACGCTGGCTTCGCCGTGCACGAGGCCCTCGCCATCCGCGGGGGCCGAGTGGTGGCCATCGGTTCCACGGCTAGCATCCGGGCCTTGGCGGACCCGGGTCGAACGACGGTGCACGAGCTGGGGGGCCGGATGCTGTTGCCGGGGCTGATCGATTCGCACGTCCACGCGCCCGCGGCGGCGGTGTTCGAGGCGGACCACGAGGTGCCGGATATGGAGACCATCGCGGACGTCCTCGCTTACATCCGGGCGCGGGCGCAGGTGGTGCCGGCCGGCGAGTGGATCCAGACCTCGCAGGTGTTCATCACCCGCCTGCGCGAGTCGCGCTACCCGACCCGGGCGGAACTGGACGCGGCGGCGCCGCGGCATCCGGTGAACTTCCGGACCGGCCCGGACAATATGCTGAACTCGCTCGCGCTGGCACGGTGCGGCTTCACCCGGGAATTCAAGGTGACCGACGGCGGACCAGGGCATCTGGAGCTGGATGCGATGGGCGAGCCGAACGGCCTGACGCGGGGACTGGGCCGGTACATCAAGACCCCGTCCCCCCGGGCAATCCCGCGGGCCGAGCAGCAGTCGCGCCTGCAGGCGCTGTTCCGCGATTACAACCGGATCGGCTTCACCACCGTGGCGGACCGGGGCGCGTCACCTTCCTCCATCCGCGACTATGAGGCCCTGCGGGACCGGGACGGCCTGACCGTGCGCGTGGCGTTATCGCAGACCTTCCCGACCGTCGGGCCGATGGCCTCGATCCTGACGGCGATCGACCAGATCGCGGCGAGCCCGTTGCGCGGCGAGCACCCGTGGCTGCGCCTGTTGGGCACCAAGATCTGGCTGGATGGCGGGATGTTGACCGGCAGCGCCTATATGCTCCAGCCGTGGGGCCGCAACGAGGCCTACGGGATTCGGGACGACGCCTACCGCGGGGTCCTGAACGTCCCGCCGGACCGGCTGCGCGAGATGGTGCGGCGAGTGGCCGGGCACGGAATGCAGTTCACGGCGCATGCGGTGGGCGACGCCGCGGGGATGACCTTGTTGGAGGCCTACGCGGCCGTCGACCGGGAAGTTCCCGTCAAGCCACTGCGGATGGGCATCACCCATTCCAACTTTATGACGCGCGCAAGCGTGCTCGAGGCCGCACGGCTGGGCGTGGTCCTGGATATCCAGCCCATCTGGCTGTATTTGGACACCCGGACCTTGGTGGGACAGTTCGGCTACGACCGGTTGCGCTACTTTCAGCCGCTGCGCTCGATCTTTGCGGCGGGGGGCGTGGCCGGGGGCGGTTCGGACCATATGCTCAAGATCGGCGATCTCCGGGCGATCAACCCGTACAATCCGTTCCTGGCGATGTGGACGACGGTGACGCGGCGCGCGCGTTGGCACGAGGGCCGGTTGCACCCGGAGGAGGCGCTCACGCGGCGGCAGGCGATCGAGTTCTACACTCGAAACAATGCCTACCTGCTGCGCTGGGAGACCGAGATCGGCTCGTTGGAGCCGGGCAAGCGGGCGGACTTCATCATCGTGGATCGCGACCTGCTCGGATGCCCGGAAGACGACCTGCGCGGGACGCGCGTGCTGGCGACATGGGTGGACGGGCGCCGGGTGCACGGTCCGGCCGGCGGCTGAGGCGGGGCCAACGCGGCCAATTTAAGCGGCCAAGGCCACCGGGCGGCTCGCGGGGCGCCAGCCCGCGGCATCGGGCGCGCGAGTGCCGGTGAGGCCGCCGACCGTGGTGCGCAGGAAGGGCCGCACGCGATGGAGGCGGACCTTGACGGACGCGAGCGTGAGCCCGTGGCGGCGGGCGGCCTCCGCGTAGCTTTCGCCGGCCACGATCATCCGGACTAGTTGGCGGTCAATTGGCTTCAGTTGATCGAGGGCAGTTTCCAAGGCGCCGAGGATCTCGCGGGTGGCGAACTCGTGGCCGGGGTCGGGGATGCGCAGGGCCTCGGGATCGAGGGCAACCGTGGCGGGGCGGCAGGCGCGGCGGCGGCCCGCGTCGAAGGCGGTGTTGCGGGCGATGCGGAAGAGCCACGGTTCGAAGACCGCGGGGTCGCGCAGCCAGCGCAGGCGGCGGAACATCTTGATGAACGTGAGCTGCGCGAGGTCCTCGATCGCCTCCTCGCGCCGGCAGAGGCTGCGGAGGTAGCCGGTGATGCGGCGGGAGTAGCGGACGACCAGTTCCGTCTGGGCGGGGGCGTCGCCGGCGCGGGCGCGGCGCACTAGGTCGACCGGGGGTGCGCCGGAGCCGACCGGAAGCGAGGCAGCGGGGGCGGAGGTATCGCCGTGGGGCTGGATCATCTTCCGAGCGTGCCGCGCGGGTGTTTGGCCTTTGTGCGCGCGGGCCGGGGGAATTGTTAAGGACGTGTAAAGGCGCGGGCGGGCTCTCCTGCGCCAGGGCTCCGCCAGGAGATGGCCACGAAAGGCTCCCGGAACGGGTGGACGCAGACCCCGCTGCAAGGGGATTCCCAAGACACCGCGGATATCCCAGGACGGGGGTCCGGAGGGGCGTGATCCGGCCCGAGGGGCTCGCAGCGGGTCCGGAGCGAATCGGGGAAAAGCACCGCCGCTCGAGCCCTCGTCTCAGCCCGCCGCGCCTGGCCAAGAGGCCGCGGCGACAACGAGCAGCTTGCTGCGCCGTATTTAGTTCCTCATGCGGTCGAGCGGGCACGATTCGCCCCGCTGCCCGGTCAGAAGGCCCCCTTCACCCCAAAGGTATAGAAAGTCCCGACGACCATGTTCGAGAGCACGTAGGACGGGTCCACCTGGTAGCGGTACTCGGCGACGTTAAACAGGTTCCGCACTTGGAAAAATAGGCCCAGCCGCGCGCCCGCCTGCCAGCTGCCGTTAAGGTCGATCATCGTGCGCTGCTTGCGGTAGGTGATCGTGCCTGCGGATGTCATCGGCGTGTGGTCGGTCCACTTGCCGCTCGCGCCGAACGCAAGCCGGCGCCAACGGTAGCTCAGCGTCGCCCCGGCCATGTGCGGCACCATCGCGGCGCGCGTCAGCGAGGCGTAGGTGCGGGTGTAGTTCGCGGCCACGTTCACGCCGGACCACGCCCCAGGCAAAAACGACAGGGCCTGGCTGTACTCCCAAGTCATTCCACGCACGCGCGTCTTGCCCGGGCGGTTGCCGATGGACAGGAAGCGGTACGAGCCGTAGGCGGGATCGCCCTCGTAGCCGAAGGCCGCGGCGGGGAATTCGGCGGACGTCACGCTATCCGAGATATCGTTCTGGAAGAGCGTCAGGGCGGCGCTGCCGACCGGCTCGAAATAGGTGGCCAGCCGGCCGGAGAGGTTGCGGGAGCGTTCCGGGCGCAAGTCGGGATTCGGCACGCTGACGGTCTCGTTGGTCTCGTTGAAGATCCAGACGCCGCCGAGGTTGCCGATCGCCGGGCGCGAGAGGGTGGCGCTGTAGCCGAGGTGGGCCTGCAGGTTCTCGGTGAACGAGTACTTGGCAGAAGCGGAGGGGAACAGATGGGGGTAGCCGCTCCGCCGCGTGGTCTTCGGCCGGCTCATATACTGATAGGTGAGACCAGGCACGGTCGTCGCGCGGCCATTCGCGGGGGTGACGGCGAAGCCGGCCGCGCGCACCTCGGCGGCGCTGCGGGCATCGAATTCGCGGCTGGCGAAGCAGGTTTCCTCACCGCGCAGCCCAGCCTGCAACGAGAGCCCGCGGACCCGCACGTGGGCGAGCGCGTAGGCGGCGCGCAGGGTCTCCTTCACGTAGCTGGGAGTGTCGATGAAGGCGGTGAAGTAGTTTGCCGGCGTGGCCAGCGGCGTGAACTGCTCGGGCGACTCGCGGAAGCGGCGCCCCAGCTCCGTGCGGTTCGCGAACACCGGCACGCCCCCCGAGAGCGAGGCGATGCGCACGCCGTTCTCGAGCTGCCACGCGTTTTCCGGGAAGGCGACGGACGCGAAGCTGCCCGTCGGCCCGCCGCCCGGGCCGTCGTAGCGCCAGGTGAGGAAGGCGTTGGGGTTGCGGAAGCGGTGGTACTGCTCGGTCGCCTTCGCGCCCACCTTGAACCAGGCCGGCAGCGACCACGTGGGCGTGAAGCGGGCGTTCAGGTGCGCCTGCTGGATCTCCCCCTCGGCAAAGCGCATATCGTCGCCGATCCGGGGATTGATGAAGTTCGTGGGGTACGCGAAATCGCGCCCCCGGTCTGCGTTACCTGCCAGTCGACATCCCTCAGCGAGGAACGGCGGAGGTCGAGCGAGAGCCCCGTGAGGTTGGCGACGGGCAGGGTCTGCGGGCCGACGCGGGGCAGGGCCACGTACTGGTTGGAGGAAATGCTGTAGTGCAGGCCGCCATCGACCAGCCACGGGCCGCGCCGGAGCTCGAAGCGCGGGGTGACGGTACGCGTGCGGGCGAATTTGTGCTCGTGGTTGGTGCTCAGGCCCAGCGTCGCACCGCCGTTGATCACGCTGAAGTTGTTCAGCCCATCGCCCGCCACGGCCGCGCGGCCCGTCGTGGTGAAGGTCAGGACGCGGGCATCGATGTAGGCGTCGAAGTGATTGTACATCGCGCTGAGCGAGAGGACGAGGCCCGGGGCGGCCTTCAGGTCGAGGGTCAGCGAGGGGGTGAAGCGCTCGGTGAAGCGCGGGTTGCTGGTGAAGGTGAGGCCGGTGATGACCCGCGGGCGGGGATCGGCGGCGGTGGCGGCCGCGTTGTAGGTGTGGTCCACGCGGCTCTGGACCACGTACTGGCTGGATTCGCTGATGTTGAGGACGAAGCCAAGCCGGCCGCCGAGGAGGACGTCTGCATACTCGAGGATGCCGCCCGGGCGGAACTTGTGCGTGCGAACGTCGCCGGGACCGTAATCGCGCGCCGGCGTGAAGTGGTCGCCGTTGGCCATCAGGTGCATCTGCCAGGCGATCCGGCGGCCGCGGCGCTCGAAGGCCCGCTTGGTCTTCAGGTTGATCGTGCCCGCCGGAGCATCCGCATCCTGGTCCGCGCTCGTGGTGTAGTTGACCTCGATGCGGTCGACGCTATTCACCGAGACCTGATCGAAGCTGAAGGATCGCGCGCCGCCCCCGGTGCCTTGGGAGCCGTCCGCGCTCGCCATCCTCATCCCATCCACGCTGACCCCAACGTACTGCGGGTCGAGGCCCCGCAGGCGGGGGCCACGGGCGTCCGGCCCCACGTAGTCCACGTCGACCCCCGGAACGTTCTTGAGGAACTCGCCCACGCTGCCCTCGGCGACGTCCCCGAAGAAATCCGACGAGAGGCTGTTGGTGAGGTTCATCGAGCGGCGCTGCTCCATGATGGCCTTGGCGTTGCCCTCGCGCTCGGAGCGGACCACGAGCGCATCCATTCGCTGCACCGTCCCCGCGGCGGCGCCGGCGGGCACCAGCTCGAAGTCGCGGCTGACCACGCCGCCCGCCGGAACCACGACGGTAGCGCGGGCGGGCGGGAGTCCGGTGTAAGTGACCACCAGCGTGCGGGATCCGGCAGGAACGGCCGGGAGCCGGTAGGAGCCGTCCTGTTCCGTGACCGCGAGCAGGTCAGCCCCCTCGACGCGCACCTCGGCACTAGCGATGTACTCTCTCCGGGCGGGGTGGAAGACCCGGCCGGAGACGGCGCCAACGGGGGCGGCGGGCGAAAGGCAGGGCAGCAGGGCAAGGGCGGCCAGCAAGGCGCGGCGAAACGGGGTCATACCGGGGTGTGGGCAGGCTGGGCGGGCCTGGGACGAGAGGAAAGCCTGTTCCCAGCGGGCGGACCCTAGGCGTCGGGCATCGGAGGCCGCGGATTTAAGAAAGTTCATTTGCGTCGCGCCGATTCCGATCATTCCTCCCCGCCTACCGTGCCTGACATAAGTGTCACCTTACCTCCCGCGCGTTGGTTTTGCGTTCGTTTGGGACTGGCGCTTGCCCTCGGGGCGCCGCTGGCGGCGCAGGAGGCGCAGTTGCACTGGGTGGAGGATGTGAAGCTACCGGCGCAGGCGGATGGCAACAGCCCGGCATTCTGGTGGGACGGACAGTTGCACCTTTTCACCTCGATCGGCTGGCCGCTGAAGCTCAGCCGGTCCGCGGGTCAGTTCTACCCTTGGACCACCATCGAGGTCGATACGACCGGGATGCGCCACCATCCGGCGTGGGTTGAGGGCGTGTGGATGGATCCCGACGGCATTTTGCTCGGCTGGTACCATCACGAGCCCTCCGGGCTGATCGAGGAGTCCACGCTCACGGCGCCCAAGATCGGGGCCCTCATCTCCATCGAACAGGGTCGCAGCGTGCATGACCTGGGCCTGATCCTAGATGCGGGCGACCCGCCGGATCCCCTCGCGGCCAACGGGTTCTTCATTGGGGGCCACGGGGACTTCTCGGTCGTGCTGGATCCGGAGCGGAGCCATTTCTATTTCTTCTTCACGAACTACGCCGGCCCGGAGGAGACCCAGGGCGTGTGCGTAGCGCGGATGGCGTACGCGGACCGTTTCAATCCCGAGGGCAAGGTCTTCAAGTACCACGAGGGCGAGTGGAAGGAGCCGGGGATCGGCGGGAGGGTGACCCCGATCTTCCCGGCGCGCCGCGGCTGGGTGAACCGCGACCCGGACTGCTTCTGGGGACCGTCGGTCCATTGGAACACCTACCTCAACGCCTTTGTGATGCTCCTCAACCGGGCCCAAGGCGAGCCGGGCTGGTCCCAGCGCGGGATCTACCTCTCCTACTCGCACGACCTAAGCCGGCCGGAGGCGTGGAAGCAGCCCAAGGTGCTGCTGGCGACGGAGGACATCCCCAGCTGGACCGACTTTTACCCGCAGGTGCTCGGGTACGGCCCGCGCGGCACCGATACCGAGGCGGGCAAGTTCGCCCGGTTTTACCTGAAGGGCGTCTCGCGCTGGGAAATTGAGTTCACCCGTACGGCCAGCGGGTTGGAACCGGGCGACCGCCGGGACCGCTGAGCGACCGCTGCCGCCCCGGGCGCGGAGAGCCCCCCTCCGGGGCCGCGCCATCCGCGCGAAAGATGCACCCCGGACCTTGAGTCGCGCGTTTCATTCCAGATGCTCCGCGCCGCCTTCCTCCCCACTCTCCTGCTTCCCGTGACCACCCCGGCCGCTTCCGCCCCGCCCCCGTCCTTGAACCCGCTGCTCGCGCCCAGTACGCTGGCGTTCGCCTATCCCCCGTTCGACCGGATCCGGGACGAGCATTTCGGGGTGGCGTTCGAGCAGGGGATGGCTGAGCAGCGGCGGGAGGTGGAGGCGATCCTCTCCGCCTCCGCGGCGCCCACCTTCGCGAATACCCTCGTGGCCCTGGAGCGGAGCGGGGAGACGCTTTCCCGGGCGCGAAGCGTGTTCTTCAACCTCGCGGGGGCGCACGGCAACGACCGCACCCGGGCCCTCGAGCGGCAGCTGGCGCCGCGGCTGGCGGCCCACGCGGACGCCATCCGGCTGGATCCGCGGCTGTTCGCCCGGGTGGACCGCCTGTTCGCAGACCGAGCGCAGTTGGGGCTCGATCCGGAATCTCTGCGGCTGCTGGAAAAGAGCCATGCGGACCTCGTGCGGTCGGGGGCACGGCTGGCCGAGCTTGAGAAGGCGCGCCTGCGGGCGCTCAACGCGGAAATCTCGAGCCTGCAGACCACCTTCACCCAGAACGTACTCAAGGAGGTGAATGCGTCGCTGGTGTGGGTGGACCGCGCGGAGGATCTGGACGGCCTGACGCCGGCGGAGGTCGCGGCGGCGGCAGAGCTGGCCCGGGCCGAGGGCCGACCGGGGGCGTGGGCGCTGCGGCTGCTCAACACCAGCGGGCAACCGGAGCTCGCCTCGTTGCGGAACCGGGCGCTGCGGGAGCGCATCCATCAGGCCTCACTGGCGCGGGGGAGCCGGGGCGGAGAATTCGACAACCTAGTGGTCGTGTCGCGGCTGGCGCGGCTGCGGGCGGAGCGGGCACGGCTGTTGGGTTACCCGAACCACGCAACGTACGCGCTGGAGGACCAGACTGCGCGGACCCCGCAAGCGGTGAACCGGCTGCTCGCGGACCTCGGACCGGCGGCGGTGGCGAACGCGCGGCGCGAGGCGGCGGCGATGCAGGCGATCATCGACCGCGAGGGCGGCGGCTTCACTCTCGCAGCTTGGGATTGGCCCTTTTACGGGGAGAAGGAACGGCGCGAGCGCTTCGCCTTCGACGAGGCGGAGCTGAAGCCCTACCTTGAGGCGGAGCGCGTCCTGCGGGACGGGGTGTTCTTCGCGGCGGAGAAGCTTTTCGGCCTCACCTTCCGCGCGCGGCCCGACCTGCCGGTGTACGAGGAGACCGTGCGGGCGTACGAAATCCTGGACGCGGACGGGCGGCCCCTCGCGGCATTCCTGCTGGACCTATACGCGCGGCCCTCGAAGCGGGGCGGCGCATGGATGAACTCCTACGTCGACCAGTCGCGCCTGCTCGGCTCACGAGCAGTGGTGGGCAATCACCTCAACGTGAACCGGCCGGTGGCAGGTGAGCCGACGCTGCTGACCTTTGACCAGGTGGTGACCCTGTTCCACGAGTTCGGGCACGCGCTGCACGGACTGTTCTCGGCGGTCGAGTACCCGCGCTTCAGCGGCACCAAGGTCCCGCGGGACTTTGTGGAGTTCCCCTCGCAGGTTTACGAGATGTGGGCGACCTGGCCGGAGGTGCTCCGTCATTACGCGCGCCACCACCGCACCGGCGAGCCGCTGCCCGAGGCGCTGGTCGGGAAGGTGATCGCGGCGGGCAAGTTCCACCAGGGATACCGCACGACCGAATACCTCGCGGCCGCGGTCCTTGACCAGGCGTGGCACCAGCTGGCGCCGGAGGAGGTGCCCGGGCCGGAGGGCGTGCTGGCCTTCGAGGCCGCGGTGCTGCGCCGGGCGGGACTCGACTTCGCGCCGGTGCCGCCGCGGTACCGGACCCCGTACTTCTCGCACATCTTCTCCAGCGGCTACTCGGCGGGCTACTACTCGTACCTGTGGGCGGAGGTGCTCGATGCCGACGCGGTGGAGTGGTTCCGGGCCAACGGCGGCTTCACCCGGGCCAACGGCGACCGCCTGCGCCGGACCGTGTTGTCGCGCGGCGGCAGCGCGGACGCGATGCAGCTCTATCGGGACTTCCGTGGGGCCGAGCCGGAGCTCCGCCCGCTGCTGCAGCGCCGGGGCCTGGAGCCGCGCGCGGAGCCGGCCCGCTAAGCCAGCGGACGGTTCGGGCGTTGCCTCGGCGCCGGGCGTCGCGTTGGGTCCGCGGACGCTCCCGTGAACGGATTCAGCCGCACTGCCGCCCTGCTCTCCGCGATGCTCCTCGGCGCCTTGTTGCCGGAGGCCCGGGCGGGAGTGTGGCTCGTGGGCTGGCTGGTGCCAACGATGCTGTTCCTTGTCTTCCTCGAGACGCGGCTCGGCCGGAGCTCGCTGACCGCGCGACACCTCGCCCTGCTGGCCGCGAATCTGGCGGTGGGCCTCGCGGCCTGGGGCGTCGCGCGGCTCGTCTCGGGCCCCGAAGTGGCGCAGGCGGTTTTTTTCTGCGGGATCGCCCCGACGGCGATCGCCGCCCCCGTGATCATCAGCTTTCTCGGCGGCGACGTGGCCTTTGTGGTCGGATCCTTCCTGCTGACCAACCTCGCGGTCGCAGGCCTCCTGCCGCTGCTGCTGCCGTTCGTGCTCGGGCGGCCGACCCCGGAGGCGTTCGTGCAGGTGACCGGGAGCGTGACCCTCGTCGTGTTCGCGCCGTTCGTGGCAGCGTGGCTCCTGCGGGCCCTGCATCCCCCGGCGGCGGCGTGGCCGGCGCGCTGGCGCAACGTGTCCTTCGGCCTCTGGAACATTTCCATCTTCCTCATCACGGCGAGCGCCTCTCACTACATCCGCGAGCAGACGACTGCGCCGGGGACGCTGATCTGGCAATTGGCGGGAGCTTCCTTGGCGGTGTGCGCGCTGAACTTCGCCCTCGGACGGCTCCTCGGCGGGGGCGGGCGCGCGCGGGAGGCCAGCCAGGCGCTCGGGCAGAAGAACACGACCTTTACCCTTTACCTTGCCCTCACCCACGCCGGCCCGCTGGTCGCGCTTGGGCCCACCTTCTACGTGATCTGGCACAACCTCTGGAACTCCTGGCAGCTCCATCGCGCCGGCCGGGTGGCCGCGGCGAAGACGGTTGACGGGCGCTAAGGGCGCCGCTCAGGCGGAGGCGGGGACCGCCGCGGAGCCCGTCCGCGCGCGACCAAGATGCAGCCGCAGCCGGTCGAGCGCGAGATAAACCACCGGGACGGTGTAAAGCGTGAGCAATTGGCTCACGAAAAGCCCGCCCACGATCGTCAGGCCCAACGGGCGCCGCATCTCGACGCCCTCGCCGGCGGCAAAGACCAGCGGGAGCGCGCCCAGCAGGGCGGCGACGTTGGTCATCAAAATGGGCCGCAGGCGCAGCCGCGCGGCGGCGAAGATGGCCTCGCGCGGGGAAACGCCCTCGCGCCGCTCGATGCCGAGCGCGAAATCGATCATCAAAATCGCGTTCTTCATCACGATGCCGATCAGCAGGAAGAGCCCGAGCAGCGCGATCAGGGAGAACTCGGTGCCGGTAACCCGCAGCGCGAGCAGCGCCCCCAAGCCGGCCGAGGGCAGGGTCGAGAGGATGGTCAACGGGTGGATCAGGCTCTCGTAGAGGACCCCGAGCACCAGGTAGACCGCGAGCAGCACCCCGAGGATCAGCAGCGGCTGGCTCTGGAGGGCGCGCTGGAAGTTTTGGCCGGAGCCGCCGACCACGACCTGAATGTCGTTCGGCAGCATGATCTCCCCCATCGCCCGGTCGATGGCAGCAAGTCCCTCCTCGAGGGAGACTTCCGGGGCGAGGCCGAAGCCGATACGTTCGGCGGCGAACTGGTTCCGGTGGCGGACGCGGTCATCCACCAACGAGTAGTCGTAGCGGGCGAAGGCGGAAAGCGGCACGCGCGTGCCGTTCGCGGCGATCACCTGCACCTGGTCGAGCACCTCCGGGTCCGCGGTGAAGCGCGGCTCCAGCTCCATTACCACCCGGTACTGGTTCATCCGGTCGTAGAGCGTGGCGATCTGCCGCTGGCTGAAGGAGTTGTTCAGCACTTGGGAGATCATCTGCATATCCACGCCCAGCCGCCGAGCGGCCTCGCGGTCAATATGCAGCGACACCTGCTGGGTACCGCCTTCGGACGGGGCCTCGATGTCGACCAGTTCCGGCAGGTCCCGGAACGCGTTCGAGATGCGGGGCACCCATTGCCGGAGCAGCCCGAGGTCCGCGGCCATCAGGTTCACCTCCTGCGAGGAGCCATCCGTCATCCGCGGGCCGTCGAGGTCCTGGGCCCCATAGAGGTAGAGCTGCCCGCCCGGCACGATGGGCGCACCCTGGCGGAGGCGGTTCACCACGTCGTTGGCCGAGATCCGGCGCTCGCGCATCGGCTTCAGCCGGACCGTGAACCGCGAGTTGCTAATGCCGCTGGTGCCGCCGGAGAAGCCGATCACGTCCTGCACCGCCGGATCGGCCAGAACGTGCCGCCGGAAGGCCTCGATCTTCGGCTGCATGATCTCATACGAGAACGCGTCATCGCCGCGGACGAATCCGAAGAGCGTGCCGGTGTCCTGCGCGGGGAGGAACCCCTTGGGCAGGCGGACGTAGACCGCCACGTTGAGGGCGATCGTGCCGAGCAGGGTGATGAGGACCAGCGCCGGGTGGCGCAGCACCCAGCCCAGAGAGGTGTCGTAGCCGCGCTTGACCGCGTCGAACCAGCGGTCGGTCGCGGCGTGGAAGCGGGAAGGCGTCCCGGCGTCCCGACGGCGTAGCAGGCGCGAGCAAAGACTCGGCGTGAGGGTGAGCGAGACGGCGAGGGAAACGAGGATGGCCGCCGCGAGGGTGAGCGAAAACTCCCGGAAGAGGCGCTGGACGATCCCGCCCATAAAGAGAATCGAGACGAACACGGCGACGAGGGAGATGTTCATTGCCAGGAGGGTGAAGCCCACTTCACCCGAGCCGCGCATTGCGGCGCGAAAAGGCGAGAGCCCCCGCTCCATGTGGCGGGTAATGTTCTCGAGCACGACGATCGCATCGTCCACCACCAGCCCCGCCGCGACGATGAGCGCCATCAGCGAGAGATTGTTTAGGGAGAAGCCCTGCAGGTACATCAGCCCGAAGGTGCCGACGACGGAGACCGGGATCGCGAGGCAGGGGATAAGGGCGGCCCGAGCGCTGCCGAGAAAGAGGAGCACCACCAGCATCACCAGCCCGGAGGCCAGCAGGAGCGTGCGCTGCGACTCGTGGAGGGTGGCGCGGATTCCGGGGGAGCGGTCCATCACCACGGCGAGGTTGGCGTCGGTGGGCAGGAGGGCGCGGAGCGCCGGCAACTGCGCGGTGATCGCGTCGATCGTGGCGATGATATTCGCCCCGGGCTGGCGGCTGACGTTAAGGATCACCGCGGGCCGGTCGTTGTGGAAGCCACTCGCCCGCACGTCCTCCACCGAGTCAGTAACCGTCGCCACGTCCCCCAGACGCACCGGCGCGCCATCGCGGTAGCGGACGACGAGGCCGAGATATTCCTCGGCGCGACGGAGCTGGCTGCTGACATGGACCTCCCACTGCCGGTCCCCGTCGTCGATGGCGCCGCGGGGGCGGAGGGAGTTGGTGGCGCCGATCGCGCGCCGCACCTCGTCGAGCGCGATGCCGTGGTGGGCCAGTTGGTGCGGGTTGAGCTGCACCCGCACCGCGGGGAGGGAGCTGCCGCCGATCGTGACCTCCCCCACTCCGGTGATCTGCGCGATCTTCTGGGCGAGGATGGTCGAGGCGAGGTCGTAGAGCCGGCCCGGCGCGAGGTTGGGCGAACTCAGGGCGAGGGCGAGGATGGGCGCCTGCGCGGGATTCGACTTCCGGAACGCGGGGCTGCCCGGCATCCCCGCCGGCAACTGGCCCCGCGCCGCGTTGATCGCGGCCTGCACGTCCCGCGCGGCGGAGTCCAGGTTCCGGCCGAGCGCGAACTCGAGCGTGATCGAGGCATTGCCCTGCCGGCTGTCCGAATAGATGCCCGTCACCCCGGAAATGCTCCCGAGCGCGCGCTCCAGCGGCGCCGACACGTTCGCGGCCATCGTCTCCGGACTCGCCCCAGGCAGGGCAGCGCTGATGCGGATGCTCGGGAAGTCGACCTGCGGCAGGGGCGAGACCGGAAGCAGCCCGTAGGCCAGCGCGCCAGCGAGGACGAGCGCCACCGCCATGAGGCTGCTCGCCACCGGGCGACGGACAAAGGGTCGGGAGAGGTTCATCCGGATGCCTCCGCGCGCCTCAGGAACGCGCCCCTGCGGGTTGGCCCACCGCGGCCCCGCCGGCCGCCTGCCGGGCCGCGAAGCGGCGGCCCAGCCGGTCGAAATACAGGTAGACCACCGGCGTCGTAAAGAGGGTCAGCGCCTGGCTCGCGAGCAGGCCGCCGACCATTGTGATGCCGAGGGGCTGCCGGAGTTCGGCACCGGAACCCGTGGAAAGCATCAGCGGCAGGGCTCCGAAGAGCGCCGCGAGGGTCGTCATCAGGATCGGCCGGAAGCGCAGCAGCGCCGCCTGCCGGATCGCGTCTCGCGGTCCCAGCCCCTCCCGCCGCTTGGCCTCCAGTGCGAAGTCCACCATCATGATGCCGTTCTTCTTCACCAGGCCGATGAGCAGGATGATCCCGATGATCGCGATCATATCCAGCGGCCGACCCGTGATCCAGAGCGCCAGCAACGCGCCCACCGTCGCGGACGGCAGAGTCGAGAGGATCGTGATCGGATGGATGCTGCTCTCGTAGAGAACGCCGAGGACAATGTACATTGTCACCACCGCCGCCAGCACCAGCAGGAGCGTGCTGGATAGCGACGCGCGGAAGGCCTGCGCGGCCCCTTGGAACCGCATCTCCACCGCGGGGGGCAGCTCCCGCTCGACGGCGGCGCGCTCGATCGCCCGCACCGCGTCGCCAAGGGAGGCGCCCGCCCCAAGATTGAAGGAGATCGTGACCGCCGGAAACTGCCCGACGTGGCTGATCAGCAGGCGGGTCGGCCGCTCGGTCACGCGCGCCACGCTGGCGAGCGGCACGGGGCGGCCGGCCCGGGTGCGCACGAAGATGCCCGCGAGCGCCCCCGGCCCCTGCGTCAGGCGCGGGTCCACCTCCAGCACCACCCGGTACTGGCTGGTGTGGGTGAAGAGGGTCGAGATCTGCCGCTGGCCGAAGGCGCTGTAGAGGGCGTCATCGATTTCGGCCACACTTACGCCGAGGCGGCTCGCGGTGTCCCGGTCGATCTCCACGTAGGCCTGCAGGCCCCGGTTCTGGAGGTCGCTGGCGACGTCCGAAAGCTCCGGCTGCTGCTGCAGGTGCGGGACGAAGCCGGCCACCCATTCCTCGAGCAGGTTCTCATCGGGGCACATCAGGGTGAACTGGAACTGGGTGCGGCTCACCCGGTCCTCGATCGTCAGCTCCTGCACTGGCTGCAGGTAGAGGGAGATGCCTGGCATCGCGAGGGCGGTGGCGCGAAGGCGCTCGATCACCGCGCCGGCGCTGTCCCGCCGCTCCCCATGCGGGTGAAGGTTGATCAGCATCCGGCCGCTGTTGAGGGTGGTGTTGGTGCCGTCGACGCCGATGAAGCTCGAGAGGCTGCGGACGGCGGGATCCTCCAGGATGCGCGCGGCGAGGGCCTGCTGGCGCTCAGCCATCGTGGCGAAGGAGACGGACTGCGGCGCCTCCGTCACCGCCTGCAGGGCGGCGTTGTCCTGCACCGGGAAGAAGCCCTTCGGGACCACGGCCCAGAGAAGGGCGGTAAGGACGAGGGTGCCAACGGTGACGGCGAGGGTGAGGCGCTGGTGCTCCAGCACCCAGTCGAGCCAGCGGCCGTAGCGCTCGATGACGGCGTCGAGGAAGCCGGGGGCGGCCGCGGCACCGTGGTCCGGAGCCGGCAGCATCCGGGCGCACATCATCGGCGTGAGAGAGAGCGAGACGAGCAGCGAGATCAGGATCGACACAGCGAGGGTGATCGCGAACTCGCGGAAGAGGCGGCCGACGACGTCGCCCATGAACAACAGCGGGATCAGCACCGCGATAAGCGAGATCGTGAGCGAGACGAGGGTGAAGCCGATCTGCGCAGCGCCCTTGAGCGCGGCGGAGAGCGGCGGTTCGCCCTGCTCCCGGTAGCGGGCGATGTTCTCCAGCATCACGATCGCGTCATCGACCACGAAGCCCGTGGCGATAGTAAGCGACATGAGGGTGAGGATGTTCAGCGAGAAGCCCGCCAGGTGCATCACCCCGAAGGTGCCGACGAGGGACAGCGGCACCGCGATGCTGGGGATGATCGTCGCCGCGAAATTCCGGAGGAAGAGGAAGGTCACGAGCACGACCAGCAGAATGGCGAAGACCAGCTCGTGCTGCACCGCGCGGACCGAGGCGCGGATGCTCTGGGTGCGGTCGGAAAGCACGGCCAGCTCGGCCGCCGCCGGCAAGGTGGCCGAGAGCTGCGGGAGCAGGGCCTGCACCCGGTCGACCACCTCGATCACGTTGGCGCCGGGCTGCCGCTGGATGTTGACCAGCACCGCCGGGAGGCGGTCTGCCCAAGCGCCGAGGCGGCGGTCCTCGGCCGCGTTCTCGATCCGGGCGACATCGCCCAGCCGGAGGGGCGCGCCGTCACGCCAAGCGATGATCAGATTGCGGAACTCCCCCACCGACCGGAGCTGGTCGTTGGCGTCCATCAGAATGGTGCGCGTGGGCCCGTCGAAGCTGCCCTTGGGTTGGTTGACGCTGGCGGCCGCGATGGCGGCGCGGACGTCGCTCAGGTTTAGCCCGCGCTGGGCGAGCTCGCCGGGGTGGATCTGGACGCGGATCGCCGGGCGCTGGCCGCCGGCGAGGCTGACCATCCCCACGCCGGGAATCTGGGCCAGCTTCTGGGCGATGCGGGTGTCGACCAGGTCGTGCACTTGGGGCAGGGGCAGGCTGGCCGAGGTGACGGCCAGGGTCATGATCGGGGTGTCGGCTGGGTTGACCTTGCGGTAGATGGGCGGCGCGGGGAGGTCGTTGGGGAGCAGGTTGTTCGCCGCGTTGATGGCGGCCTGCACCTCCTGCTCGGCCACGCCCAGGGAGACCTCGAGCGAGAACTGGAGCGTGATCACCGAGGCGCCGCTCGAGCTGGTCGAGGACATCTGGTTCAGACCAGGAATCTGCCCGAACCGCCGCTCGAGGGGAGCGGTGATGGCGCTGGCGGTCACCGCGGGGCTGGCGCCCGGGTAAAAGGTGAAGATCTGGATGGTCGGGAAGTCGACCTGGGGCAGTGCGGCGACCGGCAGGAGCCGGTACGCGAGAATGCCCGACAGGAAGAGCGCGACCATCAGCAGACTGGTCGCGACCGGCCGGAGGATGAAGGGCCGGGAGGGGCTCATGCGGCCTTCTGGGGTGCGGCATCGGACTTCCCGCCCTTGCCCCCCTTGGCGCCCGGATCCGCCTTCTCCCCCTTCCCTCCCTTGCCGGCGCCCCAGCCCTTACCGCCCTTTTCCCCCTTGCCCGCGGGCGGAGGCGTGACGGTGCCGTCCGCCGCGACAATCGTCACGGGGCGGCCCTCACGCAGCCGGTCGATGCCCTCGAGGACCACGCGCTCGCTCCCGGAAAGGCCTTGGAGCACCGCCTGCATCCCCTCCTCCGCAGGCCCGAGCACCACGTCGCGGACCGCGGCGAGGCTGTCCTCGGTGATTAAGTACACGTAGGTGCCGCGCGAACCGTACTGGACGGCGGCGACTGGCACGACCACGGAGTCCTTCAAGGTGCGCACGCACAGGCGGACGTTCACGAACTGGTTGGGGAAGAGCTTCTCGTCCTCATTGGGGAACTCGGCCTTCAGGCGCACGGTGCCGGTGGCGAGGTCGATCTGGTTATCCACGGTGTTGAGCAGGCCCGCGGCGAGGCGCTGCCGCTCAGCGCGGTCCCAGGCCTCGACGGGCAGGCCCTGGCCGGCGCGGAGGGGCTCGAGGACCTTCGGGAGATCCTGCTCCGGCACGGTGAAGAGGACGTTGATGGGGCGCGTTTGGGTGATGACCACGATGCCGCCGGCGTCGCCCGGGCGGATGAGGTTGCCTGCGTCGACCTGGCGCAGGCCGAGGCGGCCCGCGAGCGGGGCCTCGATGCGGGTGTAGGCGAGCTGGCGGCGGGCATCGTCAACGCTGGCCTGATCCGCCGCGACGGCCCCCTCGCGGTCGGCCACGAGAGCCTGGGCGGCCTCAAGCTGCTGCTGGGACATCAGGGTCTGGGCGTGGAGCAGGCGGACGCGCTCCAGGTCGGCCTTGGCCGTGAGCAGCTGGGCTCGATTCTGCCGCAGGCGGGCCTCGGTCTGGGCGAGCCGGATCTCGTAGGGGAGCGGGTCGATCTCGGCCAGCAGTTGCCCGGCAGCCACCTGCTGTCCTTCCTCGAAATGGACCTTGAGCAACTGGCCCTCGACGCGACTGCGGACCGTGACCGTGTTGCGGGGGGTGACCGTGCCAATTGCACGGAGGTGGACCGCCAGATCGCGGCGCTGCACGGGCTCGACCCGCACGGGCGTGGCGGTCGAACCGCTGCGGGGGCGGAAGGACATTCGACCGGCCCCGGGCACGGTGGGCTCGGTGCGGATCCCGAAGTACCAGACCCCAGCGGCGAAAACGAGGGTGACGGCGCCGTACAGGAGCCAGGAACGGCGGGGGTAGGGGGCGGAGGACATACGGGGTGGGGAGCAGGCGGTCGCGGAGGCGGGCCCAGTGGGGCGACAGACGACCACGGAGCCGGGCTCGTTGCTAGAAATTTCGCGGCAGAAACGAGTTCCATCCACTCCGGTCGCCGGCAACTGGGGCCTTTTACTTGCCCCCGGGGCCCGCCCGAAGCTCCCGCGATGACGCCCCCCGCCCCGGCGCCCGCGCGCATCGTCCTCGCGAAGGATGACCCCGACGTGAGCGCGACCACGAACGACCTGCTGACCCTCGGCGGGCACACCGTGGCCGCCTTCGCCAGCGGCCAGGAGGCGCTCGACCACCTCGCCGGCCACGACGCCGACCTGCTGCTGACCGATATGATAATGCCCGGCGGCAACGGCCCCTGGCTCCTCCACCAGGTCCGCGCGGCGGCGGGGCTGGGACACCTGCCGGTGCTCGTCATCTCGGCCCGCGCCGACGAGGGGCACGTCGCCGACGGCCTGCGGAACGGGGCGGATGCGTACCTGACGAAGCCCTTCGATCCGGAGCGCCTGCTAGAGACGGTGGCCTACTGGGTGGAACAGGGGCGGGCCCGGCGCGGCGCCCGTCCGGCCTGAACCCTCCGCCCCGCCGATGAGCGCACCGGAGACCGAGCGTTGGTCGTGGGGCCGAGACCTCCCGCTCACGGCGGTGCTCTGCGGCCTCGCCGCCTATGCCGACTGGTTCGCCCCTGGCGTCTTCTTCGGGCATTCGCTGGTGCTCGGGACGATGTTTTACCTCGTCGGGGTCCGGCTGGTGGGCCCGTACGCCGCGCTGGCCGTGCTGGCGGCGGGCACGGCCACGCTCACCGCGAAGTGGCAGCAGCCCTTCTCCGCCCTCCTGATCGCCCTCGAGGGCCTCGCCGTGGCGGGCGCGTGGCGCGACGTGATCCGCCCGGTGCTCAACGTCTACGGCTGGATCCTGCTGTTCGCGCTCGCCACCGCGTTCATCGCCTCGCTCTTCGCCACCTGGTCCGTCCGCGACCTGCTCGCCGGCTGGCAGGCCCTGATCCAGTTCTCCCTCGCCCCCTCCGGCCACGGCGCGCTCCTCGAGGACTCCTCCCGGCTGCGGCGCCTCCCGCTGGAGTTCCGCGACGTCATGCGCCGCCTCGCCGAGATGGCCCGCCGCCTCGACTCCGAGACCCGCAAGCGCGAGCAGCTCCTCCGGGAACTCGAATCCCGCGTGCAGGAGCGCACGCGCGAGCTCGAGCAGGTGATGCTGGCCGCCAGGTCCGCCGACCGCGCCAAGGGCGCCTTCCTCGCGACCGTCACCCACGAGCTGCGCACCCCGCTCACCTCCATCATCACCGGCACCCGCCTGCTGCGGATGGGCTGGAAGGACCGCAACGACGTCGTCGAGCGCACCCTGTCCACGCTGGAGAAGTCCAGCCAGGTCCTGATGGGCGTCATCTCGGACGTGCTCGACTACTCCAAGCTCGAGTCGGGGGTGATCCACCTCGAGGTAACGCGCTTCCGGCCCGCGGACATCCTTGGGGACGTGGCCGCGATCCTCGAGCCGGCGGCGCGCAAAGCCAACCTCGAGCTGCGGGTCGCGCCCGGGCATCCGCCGGACCTGGAATGGAGCGGCGACGTGCCGCGGCTGCGCCAGGTGCTGCTCAACCTCGCCGGCAACGCGGTGAAGTTCACCAATGGTCCCACGGTCGAGATCGCCAGCCAGGTCGTCTTCGCGGGGGACGAGGCGCGACTCTGGTTCCACGTGACCGATCAGGGCCCGGGCATCCCCGCGGACCGGCGGGAGGCGATCTTCGAGCCCTTCGTGCAGCTCGAGACCAACCAGGTGATGTCGCAGGCCGGAACCGGCCTCGGCCTCAGCATCTGCCGCCGGCTGGTGCAGGCGATGGGCGGCGACCTCACGCTCGCGAGCGAGCTCGGCCGCGGCTCGCGCTTCAGCTGCTGGATCCCGCGCGAACCGCCGCCCAACCTGCCCCGGCCGCCCGCGGCGGCCGCGCTTCAGAAGGAATAGGTGGTGGTGAACCGGAGCTCGCGCGGCTGGATCAGATCGAAGCGCGTGTAACCAAGCCCCCGCCCGCCCGGCACCTGGAACCCGTCCGGCGCCGCGACCCCCGTGGCGAGGCGCGACGGGACGATGCCCCCGCGGTCGAGCGCGTTGCTCACGTTCAGCTGCAGGCGCAGGCGCCCGGGCGCGCCGGGCACCCGCAGCGAGTAGGCGAACAGCAGGTCCACCGCCGTGAGCACCCGGCCCGTGATCTCCCGCCCGGCCGCGTCCGCGCCGATCACGTTGGCGCTCCGCCAACGCCACCCACCGCCAACGGTCAACCCGGCCAGCCGGCCCGCGCGGAAATCGTAGGCGGAGAAGAAGCTGACCTTGTGCGGCCGCACCCCCCAGCGCTTCTGCTGCGCCTCCTTCTCGTCATTCAGCGTCTCCACCAGGTCGAAGATCTCCTGCGCGAGGGTCACGCCGGTCGAGGTCGTCAGCGTGCCCGGGTCCGCCGCGGGACTCTGCCGCGCCAGGCTGATCCAGCGCGCGACGGCCCCCTCGGGGGCGTACGCCGCCGGGTCGACCCGGTAACGGCCGGCGGCATCCTGCGTCACCCCCTGGATGAGCGTCACCGGGTCCGACGGCCGCAGCCCGTACCAGTCGATCGCCTCCTGGGCGAGGCCGACGCGGCCGGAATCGGTGTACGAGTAATTGACGACCAGCCGCCACTGCCGCGTGAGGTTGGCGGTGAGCCGCGCCTCGTAGCCCTCGGCGTCGAAGTCGTTCGAGATCGAGTTCACCGGCGGGGTATTGGCCCGGCGGATCGGCTCCCACTGCGCGGCCGTGTACGGGCGGCCCGGGCCGACCAGCACGCCCTCGAACGCCTGCATCACCCGCACGTTGCGGTCGCGGAGGAGGTTCGCGACCGGGGCCGTGACCCGCCCGCGCTCGCTGCCCTCGAAATACACCAGCCGGGCGTTGAGGCGGCCCTGCAGGAGGTCGAACCCGAGCCCGTAGTCCTCGCCGCGCCCCTTCGACAACGGGGCGAGGTTGCCCTCCGGGAAGGTGGTCCGCGCCAGCGGCGGCACGCCCACGTTGGACGAGCGGTTGGCGATCGCCGAAAGCCAGTCGGTGACGTGGAACACGATCCCCGCGGTGCGAGTGCGGCCCTCCATCCGGTTGACCGTGCCCTTCGCCGGATCCGGGTCCACGACGTCGCCGCGCACGGGATCATTGCGGTAGGCGAGCTGGGTGTTGCGCACCTGGTCATCGCGGAAGCCGTAGGTCGTGACGATGCGGCCGTCCCAGAAGAAGCTTTGCGCCGCGCCGAGCGTGGAATCGATGCGCTGTATCATCCCGCCGTTGTCCGCCCCGCCCGCGGCCACGTTGGCGTAGGCCGTGCCGAAGCTCCGGCCGTCGAAGTTCACGGTCGCCGGCAGGCGGCGCCAGTCGCCCGCGCGGTAGGTGCCGAAATCGCCCTCGGTCAGGTAATGGCGCACGGTGATCCGGTTGTTCACGCTGGAGGCGTCCGCGTTGTAGGGGCGGCCCGCCAGCACGAGCCAGGAATTGGCGCGGATGTCCGTCACATCCGTGCGCGACCGCGCGCCGGCGAGGCGGTGCCGCCCGAGCCAGCGCCAGCGCGGCTCCCAGGTGTAGGAGGCGGAGAGCCGGTTCTCACGGGTCTCGCCAGAGTGGACATCCCGGGTCCAGCTGCCGTCGAAATACAGGCGGCCGGCGTAGGGGTTCGGCGGGCCGTCGATGCCGAGCGTGCGGTTGGGGTCGCCGCGCAGCAGGGGGCTGTTGCCGTTCATCAGGTTCACCTCGGCCAGCGTGCGCTGGTAGTTCTGGGCCAGGTTCAAAATGAGCCCCCGCACCGGCTGCCAGTCGAGGGTCAGCGTGTGGTTGCTGAGGGTCTGGTCGCGGTACATCCCCGGGCCGGCCCCGTTGCCATTGAGCGGGTACAGCGCCGGGTCGCGGATCCGCATCACGCCGGCCGTGACCCCGGGCGTGCCGTCCGGCGAGCGCACCGCGGAGGAGTTGTAACTGCCCGAGAGGAAGGTGCCGATCGCGTCGAACACGGCCCCGTTGTTCTCGATGAACACGGCCCGCCGGTTCAGGCCGCCCCGGGTGCCGTCGCGGCCCGTGACCCCCAGGGCCTGCATCGCCGCGGTGGGCGCCACCAGCGCCGGGGTGAAGGTGACGGCGTTCACCCCCCGCGCCTGCCGGTTGTCGTACCACGCGAGCACCTGCTCCATATCCGAGAACGAGCGGATCACCGCGTTCTTGTCCCGGCCGGTCTCGCCCATCGCGGTCAGGGTGAGGTTCCGGCGCGGACGCCACACCACGGAGCCGAAGAGCCGCCGCTTGTCCTGGAAATCGAACGCGCGCCAGCCCCCGCTGTCCTGGTGCAGGGCCGAGAGCGCGACGGCGAGGCGGTCCTTGGCGAGCACCCGGTTCACGTCCAGCTCGGCGCGCTGGCGGCTCCACGAGCCCGCGCTGAGGCGGATCGCGCCGCTGTGCCGGTGGGTCTCGGCGACCTTCGAGGTCTGGTTGAGCAGGCCGCCGGGGGAACCGATGCCGAAGAGGATGCTGTTGGGCCCGCGGGCATCCTCGAACCGCCCCACGCGATAGGGATCCGGCGGGGTGATGCTGGGGAAGTAATCCATCCCCAACCCCGCGATCAGCCCCCGGCTCTGCACGCCCGCGGTCAACGCGTGCCCGCCGATGATGCGGTTCTGCTCCGAACTCGCGCCCTGCGAGTTGGTGTCCATCTCGCCGTTCACGGTGTACTCCATCAGCTCCCGGAGATCGGTGATCGCGAGGTCATCGAGGAACTCCCGGGTGAACACCGCGACCGAGCCCGCGGTGTCACGCAGGCGGGTGTTCAACCGGCTGCCGGCAAGGGTGTTCTCGGCGGCATAGCCCACGTCGGTGCTGGTGCTGACGACGAACGGGCTCAGCTCGACGGGCGGCGCCGCGGGCGCGGGCGCGGCGGCCCAGGCAAGGGCCGGGACGCAGCCCAGCAGGCAGGCGAGACGAACAGGGGTAAGGGGCATCGGGGCGGGGGCACCGGCCACCACGACCGGCGGACCCAGCCGTGCCGCGTCCAGCGGGCAAGGTCAATCCCCACCGGCTGACGGAGCCCGTCCCCGTCAAACGGACCGGCTCAGGCCGCGGCCGGCCAACGGTGGCGACGGGAACGGGCGGACCGGGGATGCGGCCGGGAACCGGCCCGGCGGTGGCGGGCGGGACCGGCGTGGAAGCCGTGGTCGTCCTCGCACCCGTCCCGCGCGCGGGTCACCGCGAAATACGTCACCACCGCGGCGGCGGCCGCGAGGACCAGCAAGGGAGGAGATGAGCGTTGTCATAGACGGAAGCGTTGCAGCTTTTCGTTAGACGCGTCCGCCCCGCGGCGCCGCCAGCGGAAACCCGCCCGCCGCTTTTCTCACAAATCCGGCACAGGGAAGTCAGCCGCCGACTCCTACTGCCCGGCCCGCCAGCAGGCGCCGGGCGACAGTCACCGCGTTGGTGAAGCTGGTGCCCCGGGCCCGCCCCTGGCCCGCGATGCCAAACGCCGTGCCGTGGTCGGGGCTGGTCCGCACGTGGGGCAGGCCGAGGGTCACGTTTACCGCTTCGTCGAAATCGATCAGCTTCAGCGGCGCGAGGCCTTGGTCGTGGTACAGCGCGATCACCGCATCAAACTCCCCCCGCAGGGCCCGAGCAAAGAGAGTGTCGCCCGGCTGGCAGCGCGAGAGCCCCGGGAACTCGGCGCGGAGGTGGTCCAGCGCCGGGTCAAGAAGATCGCGCTCCTCGTGGCCCAGCAGGCCCTCCTCCCCGGCGTGGGGATTCAGGCCGCACACTCCGACCCGGGGAGCGGCGATGCCCTCGGCCCGGCACAAGGTGTCCGCAGCCGCCGCCGCCCGGCGCAGCAGGTGGGTCCCTAGGCGACGCGGCACCTCGTGCAGAGGAATGTGCCACGTCGCGAGCACCACTCGCAGCTTGCCCCCGCAGAACGCCATCACGGGCTCGCCACCCCATCGGGCCGCGAAGAACTCGGTCTGGCCCGGATACGCGTAGCCGATGCGCGCGAGCTCCGCCTTGCTCACCGGCCCGGTCACGACCCCCGCGAACTCACCCTTGAGGCACCCGGCCGCGGCCCGCTCCATCGCGGCCCACGCCACCAGCGCCCCCTCCCCCGTCGGCCGGCCCGGCACCGCCGCGAATTCCTCCAGCCCGACGGCCACGCGCCGGCCTCCCGGCGGCAGGGTCGCGAGCCAACGCGCCGGCCCGATGATCGCCACCCCGGCCGCCTCGGCGGTATGTTCCGCTAACCAACGGGCAATAATCTCCGGGCCCACGCCCGCGGGATCCCCGCACGTGAACGCCAGCGGCCGGACCGCGCTCACTCGGCCTCCCCCGCCTCCGCCCGCCGCGCCCGGGCGAAACTCCGCCGGCCCCCCGCGAAGAACTCTAGGAACCGCCGCGCCTCGGCGGTCGCGAAGCCCCCGACCGCCCGCCGCGCCGCCGCCACCTCCCGAATGTTGCCCGGCGTGAAGTAAACCTCCTGGAACGCCCGCTTCAGCTCCACCAACGCCGCCCGCGGCACGCCACGGCGCCGCAAGCCTACCAGGTTCAGGCCGATCACCGCGTCCCGCTCCGCGACAAGGGCGAATGGCGGCACATCCCGGGTCAGCGACGCGTGGCCCGCCACCATCACGCCCTCGCCAATGCGGCAAAACTGGTGGACCGCCGCCCCGCCCCCGAGAAAGGTGTGCGCCCCCACCGCCACGTGCCCCGCCAGCAACACCGCGTTCGCCAGCACCACGTGGTCGCCCACCTCGCAGTCGTGGCCCACATGGCTTGCCGCCATCAGGCAGGCGCCCGCACCTACGGTCGTCCAACCGCCCGCGTGGATCGAGCGGTTCACGGTCGCGTGCTCGCGGATCACCGCCCCGGCGCCCACGCGCACGCCGCTCACCGTGGCGGGGTCGAACTTGAGGTACTGGGGATCACCGCCGACGACCGCGAAGGGATGCACCACCACCCCGTCGCCCAGCTCGGCGTGACGGGTGATGACGGCATGCGCCATCACGGTGCAGCCCGCGCCTAAGCGCGCACCAGGCTCGATCAGGGCCGTGGGATGAATCGCGCCGGACATCTCAGGCACGGGTGCGACGCACCCCGCCGGACAACAGGTCCAGCTGGGGATCCTTCAGGAGATCGTAATTTTTCAGCAGCCGCATTACCTGCAGAGTATCACTCTTGCTGTAGTTCTGGTTGATCTCGATCTTCTCGAGCAGATCCAAAAGCATCGCGCGGAACGAGAGGATCGCGTCCACCCCCGCCGCCTTGAGCATCTCCACGCTCTGGGAACGGAACGGTTCCGAGGTGGGCAGGCTGGGCAGGACCAGGATCTTGGTCAGCCCCTGCGCATCCGCTCCGGGGAGATCCGAGGGGAAAAGCCGCGCGGCCTCCTTGAGCACCCCCTGCTGCAGGAAATTGAAGATCTCCGGGCTGCTCTTGAGCATCGTGGGCGTGAACACGTTGGTATGCCAGCCCTTCACCGCGACAATCGCCCGGTGGATGTAGGGCAGCTCGGTCGAAAACAGAAAAAACTCCGGGCGCCGCGCCTCGGGCTGCCACCCCGGATTGAACACGATCAGGTCGATCTCCTCCTCCGCCGCCTTCCGCCGCGACTGGACCTGGTACTTGCGCGCCTGCCGAACGAGGAAGCCGTTCTGCTCGAAGTACTCGCGGACGATGCCTTCGTCGATGGCGGACATGCTTCGCTCAGCCCAGCAGGGCCCGCCGGGCAGCGCAATGCCGTTTCCCGCCCGGCTAGGCCGCCCCTACCGCGCGGAACGCCGCCTCGACCGGCGGCAGCGGCACCCCGCCCCGCGTCGCCGCCTCACCCACCGCCGCCAGCACCACGAATCGCAACCCGCCCGCGCGCACCTTCTTGTCCCGCCGCATCGCCGCCAGCAGCTCCGCCCACGGCAACGGCCGCGCCAGCCGCACCGGCAGGCGGTGCGCCGTGAGCACTCGCTCCACCCGGCCCACCACGCCCGCCGGCACCAGCCCGAGATCCACCGAAAGCCGCGCCGCCGCGCTCAGGCCAATCGCCACCGCCTCGCCGTGCAGGTACTCGCCGTAGCCCGCCACGTTCTCGACCGCGTGACCAAAGGTGTGGCCTAGGTTTAGTAGCGCACGCCCGCCATCCGCCGCCAGCTCCCGCTCGTCCGCCTCGACGATCCGCGCCTTTAACGCGCAGCACCGCCGGATCAGGTCTGGCAAGTCCGCGCTCGACCGATCCACCGCACCCGCCTCCAGTCGCGCGAACAGGGCCGCGTCCCCCAGCAGACCGTATTTCACGACCTCCGCCATCCCGGCCGCGAGCTCGCGCGCCGGCAGCGTCGCCAGCACGCCCGTGTCGACGTAAACCGCCCGCGGCTGGTGGAAGGCGCCGACTAGGTTCTTGCCGGCCGGGACATTGATCCCCGTCTTCCCGCCCACGGAACTATCAACCATCGCCAGCAGGGTCGTCGGCACCTGCAGGAAATCCACCCCGCGCAGCCACGCGGCCGCCGCAAACCCGGCCAGATCGCCGATCACCCCGCCGCCATACGCCACCACCACGCCGCCGCGATCCAGGCGTTCCGCGGCCAGAAACGCCAACACCCGCTCCAGCCCGGCCAACGACTTCGCACTCTCGCCCGGCGGCAGGGCGAGCACCGGCGCGGCCCCGAAGACCTCCGCGATGAAAGCACCCTGCGCCGCCCGCACGGCCTCGTCCGTCACCACCGCCACCCGCCGCCCCTGCGCTGTCAGCCGCGCCAGTTCCTCCCGCAGCGCTGGCCCCAGCCGATCCCCGAAGTGGATTGGATAAGCGCGTGCGCCCAACTGGACCGTGAGGGGAGCGACCATACGTCGGATTAAGCCCCGCGCACCGGGCGCGTCGAGCGGAACCTTGGCCGGCCCACCCGGCCCCGCCCCACGCGACCACACTCACCCTCAACTTGCCGCTTGACGAATAGCGACTAAGTCTCATTACCACTATTCTTCATTAAAGCGACTGACTCTCAGTAGCGACTAAAACCAAGCTTTTCTCTGCGTGCTGCAGTTTTTTAGCCAACTTAAGCTTTCTTTCAGCCCCCGCCGGCAGGGTCGCCCCACCCTTGCCTGGCTCTGGGTCGCGACGCCTTTGTTTGCCGCTGCAGAGCCTTCGCCGCCTCCGCTCCAGCTGCCCCGCTTCCAGGTCGAGGCCGAGGCGGAGTTCGATCACGTGGTTCAGGGCCCGTTCCTCCCTGGCGTCCAAGGCGCCAAGATCAACGCCGGCAAAAAGACCACCATCCTCGACTTCGACGGCCAGCCCCGGATCAACGGCAACAACTACCGCCAAGCGCTCGCGGAGGCGCCTGGGCTAATCCTCAGTGAGGAGACTTCCCCCCTTATCAGCATCGGTTACCGCGGGCTGGAGCCCCACCGCGCGCAGTTCACTCAGGTGCTCAAGGACGGTATCCCGATCCACGCCGACCAGTTCGGCTACCCCGAAGCGTACTACACGCCACCCCTCGACACGGTCGACCGCATCGAATTCATCCGCGGCGGGGCCGCGCTGCTCTACGGACCCCAGCCCGGCGGGGCCCTCAACTACGTCACCCACCGGCCACGCCTGGACTGCGGCTTCTCCGGCTCCTCGCTGCACACGGTCGGATCCGATGGCTACTACTCCACCTTCAGCCACCTCGACGGCACCGTTGGTCGCGTGGGCTACTATGGTTATCTTAGCCACCGGCAGTCCGACGGCATCCGCTCGGCCAACGGCGACTACCGCCTAACCTCCTGGTTGGGCCGGCTCGCGCTCGACGCCGCGAGCGCCTCGCGCTGGCTGCTCAACCTGGAGACCTACGCGGAGGAACACGGCGAACCCGGCGGGCTGACCTTCGCCTCCGGCCCCGGCACCGTGAACTATCTCGCCGACCGCCGCGCGCCCTCGCGCCTCCACGACCGCTTCAACCTCGAGCGGGACGCCGCCTCGCTAATCTGGGAGCACGACCTCGCCGCAGGCACCTTCGCCTGGCGCGCTTGGGCCATCGACTACACCCGCGCCTCCCGCCGCCAGGGCGGCGGCGGCTTCGGCACCCTGCCCACCGGCCCCGCTTCCCAGACCAACACCCAGGAACTGCAGCAGTTCCGCACCCTCGGCACCGAGGCCCGCCTCCGGCTCGACTGGGGCCCGGCCGCGCGCCACATCCTCAGCACCGGCGCCCAGCTCTACGGCAGCACCTCCCCGCGCACCGACCGCCGCGGCACCTCGCCCACGGCGACCACTGGCACCATCCAGACCCAGTCCCGCCGGAAGGTCTTCTACGCCCCGGTCTACGCGGAAAACCTTTTCCGCTGGGGCGCGTTCACCCTCACGCCGGGCCTCCGCCTCGAGCAGGTCCGCCAATCCGTCCGCGAGGAGATCAACCTCGCCAAGGCCGCCGCCGGCAACCTGCTGGCGGACCGCACGGACACCAACACGGAGCCGCTCCTCGGCCTCGCCGCGACCTGGGAACCAGCCCGCGGCGCCCAAGCCTACCTGAACGCCTCCGAGAGCTTCCGCCCTGTAATCTTTACCCAAGCCGTGCCGAATGGCGCCACGCAGATCGTGAACACGGACCTCGCCCCCGCCCGCGCCCGCCAGTTGGAACTAGGCTACCGCTCCCAGACGGCCTCCGGCCTTGTCTTGGACGCGAGCCTGTTCCACCTCGAGTTCTCCGATCAGGTCGGCACGGTCGCTCTTCCCGGTGGACGCTCCAGCCTCATCAACGTTGGGCGCTCCGTGCACCGCGGCCTCGAGGCCTCATTGCGGCAGGAACTGCTGCGGTCGCGCCCGGCCGGTGCCACCTCGCTCCAGCTCTACGCCAACGCCCTGCTCCTCGATGCGTCCTTCCGCGAAGGCGCCTTCGCCGGTCGCCGGCCCCAGTACGCCCCCCGCCACCTCGTCCGCACCGGGCTCCTGTTCTCCCGCGGTTCGGGGCTCAAAATCGGCCTGTCCGGCACCTTTGTCGGCTCCAGCCACGCGGATGACACCAACACCGAACAGCGCCGCGTGCCGGCTCACGCCGTCTGGGACCTGACGGCCGAGTGGCGCGTGCCGGGCACCGCGATCCGGGTGATCGGGGGCGTGAACAACCTCCTCGACGAGGATTACTACAGCCGGGTGCGAGCCGACGGCATCGATCCGGCGCCACGCCGCCACGGCTACTTTGGCGCCGCGATCGAGTTCTGAGCCGAAAACTAAAGGGGTGTCGCCGGCACCCTCGATCATCCGCGCGCGCCCGCGCCACCGCGCAGAAAGGAGTGGATTCCGCGCGGACGCCAGGTGTTTGATAAGCGCCCCTCCCTCCACCCATTCCTGGCCTGCGCCCATCGAAGACCTTCGCCCTTTTCCAGATGAAGAAAGCCCGCGCCCACTTCCCTGCCATTCCCGTGATTCCCTACGAGGGTCCCGGCAGCGACAATCCCCTCGCCTTCCGGCACTATAACCCGGACGAGGTCATCGATGGCCGGACGATGGCCGAGCACCTGCGTTTCTCCATCGCCTATTGGCACG